>Ga0187854_10000726_pt1 | contig 38110 bp, 70 predicted proteins | sample June2016WEW_6_15_FD_132445 | JGI IMG/M metagenome (GOLD analysis project Ga0187854, IMG submission 132445) | Peatland microbial communities from SPRUCE experiment site at the Marcell Experimental Forest, Minnesota, USA - June2016WEW_6_150 | ecosystem: Environmental > Terrestrial > Soil >... | reverse complement strand
CGACTCCAACAATGGCTTGACCACCGGCACCCCTTGGAAGACCATTGCTCATGCTCAGTCAACTCTGACAGGAGACCAGCACGATGTTAACGTGCTATTCAACCAGGGTGACACTTAGCGGGAGGCCTATTCCGTTCCCGCCTACGGCACTAGCGGGCATCCTTTCACGATTGGAGTATACGGTTCTGGAGCCGCACCGATCATCAATGCTTCTGTCCTTCTCACTTCTTGGACTATTGAAGGGTCGATTTATTATGCATCTGTGGGAGCGCAGCCTACTCAGGTTTTCCGTGATAACGCCCGTCTCACCTTGGCAGCCTCCAAAAGTGCTTTAGTCACAGGCCAGTGGTGGTGGGATTCCGGAAACAGCCGCGTCTATGTCTATGACAATCCGAGCGGGCACACGATTGAGGAAACTCCCCCCGGTACTATAGGATTGGCAGTGTATGGTAAGAACTACATTTCGATAAATGGTTTGAGAGTTACCAAAGCAAACAACAGTTTTTGGTTCTTCGGGGGCAGCACTTATATTACCTGCACCGGCTGCCTTACGGACTGGAACTCTAATTTTGGGATTGGTGTTACAAACTCAGCAGCGAATGTCCAGATATTGAACGCCGTATCTCACGATAATATCGGGCACGCTGTTTCCGTGAGCGGTGCCACGAATAATGTCTTAGTCTCCGGCGGTGAAATGTATAACAATCCAGCCTCAGTCCCGGGGTCAGCGGGAGTGGCTGTAGATGCATACGCGGCCAACACGACCGTAACCGGAGTGTACTCTCATGGAAATTACTACGGGCTGAAGGCGTACGGCGCAAACGGCGCGCCCCCTTATACGGTGTTTTCGGCAAACAACACCTCTGCGAATTTCGTCGATATCGACGTGGACTACACGGCGGGAGCAGCAGGGATCGTTGTAGAAAAGAATACCTGTTCCTCTTCCGCAGCCGGGGGATACAATATCATGGTCGAAGGGGATGCGTCCGGGGTAACGGTTCGTTATAATAAAGTCACTGGTGGAGCGATTGCTGGAATCTGGTTTACGGCACCAAACGATACTGCATATGGGAACGTGGTCTACAACGCCAGTGAGAGCTACGGGGTCTGGGGCACGGGGGCGCTCCTGTATAACAACACTTCGTATGGAGGGGCGGTGTCCTTTGACATTCAAGCAGCGAGCGCGACACTTAGGAATAATATTGCAGTGTCCCCGTCATACCGTGCGGTGAGGGTTGCTGCGGGTTCCACGTCTGGATTTACTTCCGACTACAACGATTGGGATGTAGGTTCGTCGAGTATCATGCAGTGGGGTTCCACAGCGTACAACTTCGCTAACTGGAAAACCAACTCTGGCCAGGACGCACATTCTATAAATGCCGACCCACTTTTCACAAATGCCGGGGCCTCACAGTTCTGGCTACAGGCTGGCTCGCCCGGTATCGGCGCAGGTATTGCACTCGGCAGCCCTTATAATATGTTACTCTCATCGAGTAGTACCTGGCCGGGAGGCGTGGTGCTCGAGCCGGCGAATACTCCCCCGGACCTTGGAGCATACGTCTTTTAGCGACCACGGAGAGCCGCAATGGAATGGATGAAACTGATTATCGGAAATCCCGTTCGGGCCTAGTGCTGGTATTTGGTGTCTGCTTCCTCATCTTCTACGCGGGGAAAGCGACCACCTATATGGGGGCGACACAGAAGCTAATCCCAGAACTTGTGACCAAAACCGACCTAGAAAACGCCATGCTTAAATTTGAAAAGCGCCTGAAAGATACATTCATAGACAAAGATCAATGCGCTAAAACTCATTCTACAGCAAGCATCTCACTCCAAGAGCACGCCGTACTGATGGCAAGGCAGGAAGACCTTGCAAAGCGAGTCTCACAAATCGAAACGGTTGTTAGGATAAGAGAATAAGGAGAAATCAGATGGACTGGAAATCACTTTTTACCAACTGGAAAACGACTCTCGGAGGTATTTTGAGTGCCGTTCCTCCCGTCATCGTGGCAGCAGGGTTTGTGCTGACTCTATCCGAACAGCATTGGCTGGCACTCTGTCAGGGGGTGGGTGCCCTGCTTTTGGGCTTGGCAGCCAAGGATGCCTCGACGCGTAGCACAGTGCGGGAAACGGAAATAGCGTCTGCGAAAGAGCAAGATAAAGCGTAAGTGTGCTTTGGTGAAATGTGCGATAAGTGAGCAAAATATGGGATTACTCCACATCTTTCCATGTCACTCTACGGTTTATAGAGCTTATGTGGCTATAAACCACACCGAATTGTTTTGCGAGGTTCCTTACGCTTTTCCCTTGTTTGGAGAGCATCCGTATTTCGATAACCTGTTCTTTTGTTAATTTGACATTTCTCTTTGATCCGGGCTGGCCCCTGTTTTTTATGTAATGAAGGTATTCTAAATTAGATAGGGCATCCCCGTTCAAGACTCCGAGTTTGTGATTGACCTCGTGCTCAGATGGTGGTTCTCCAAGAAAGGCGCGGGCCACAAGGACATGAACGTAGAACTCTTTTTCGCACAGCAAGACTCTTCGATATGGAAGCCTTCGATGATGATCGCTAGATTTAAGCGTTCGTGGTTTAAGGATTATCCCGACGCGAGCCCCCTGACCCTTTGCATCGCGTCTTACTTTTCCGAGATTAGAGACAGAGTAAAGTTGCTCAAAATCAACAACGGGCTTCCAAATTTCTTCGGGGGTGGTAGAATCGACTTCGGGCATGATCTCCTCCAGAACAAGAGATTGTGTCAAGGGTCGTAGTGAGCGCGGAAACGCTTCTACGACCCGAAAATAATAACATGATTGTGGTCAAAAGGGAACAGACTTTAATTTTTTCGGTGGTAGATTTCGGATGGAGGGATTTCAATGCCAAATATCGTTAGCCTCTTGGTTTATCTTCTGATTTTCTGCATCGTCGCGGGCTTGGGCTACTGGATTATCGGCAGCTTCGTGCCCCCACCTGTCCAGAAGTATGCCTTCGCAATCTTTTACGTTGTGATTGCGATTTTCGTCATCTATTTCCTGCTGTCTCTCGTAGGCGGTGCCGTCTCGTTGCCCCGGCTGCGGTGATTGTTTTATACCCTTGGCGGCGGAGTGGCTTTGTGTGCAAATCGCTTGTAGAATGGATGGGAACTATTATGTTCGATTTTGACAAAAGACAAGCAGAAACCCTTCTACGCCTTCTTGAGAGATTTGTGGCTGCATTTGAAAACTCTGTGAATCAACCTGATGCAGTTGCCCAGATAAAAGTATTGACGGAAAAACTGAAAGTCTCTCAGGAAGCCCTGAATAAAGCTGGGAACGAAGCACCTTAGAGAAAGGAGGAATAAACCATGAGTGCCATGTCCGATGCGATTGCTGCCTTGACTGTTCAAGTTACAGCAAATACCGACGCGGAAGCCTCTGCGGTGGGCCTGATTCAGAGTCTTGCCGCATTGATTGCCGCTAATGCTGGCGACCCCGTTGCTGTTGCCGCCCTCGCGGCCCAACTCAAGACATCCGCTGACGCGCTGGGCGCTGCGGTTGTTGCGAATACCCCTGCTGCCTAAAGGGGTTGACTTGCGCCTTCGATGGGCGTACAACGTAACCAATGAACGTCACGGCAGTACTCCAGAACACGGGGGCCGCGCACATCGAGGGCGAAGGCCCCCCCTAAACTGAACGGAGCAATATGAAAGTGAAGAAATTATTTGTGACAGCAATTCTGGCGACGACGCTTGGCATCATGACCTGCGGAGTGCCAACATGGGTTAGTGTGGTTGAGGGTTTTGCGAAGATTGCGGTACCGATTGCGGGAAGCATCGTGGACCTCGTGGCCCCGGAGTTAAGCCCCCTCGTAACGCTCATCGAGAACGGCTTTACCGCGTTGACCAATACTCTGGACACCTACAAGGCGTTGCCGAATGACACGAACCTTCAGGCAGTCCAGGCAGCGGTGACGGCGCTTAACCGCAACATCACGCAGCTCGAAAATGCCGCGCAGATCAAGAATCCCGCTACGGACGCCAAGATCAAGGGCGTCGTGGCGCTCATCGGCCAGTTGATAGACTCGATTGCCGCGCAAGTTCCGGCCACGGCAACAACGAAGATGACGGTGAAGCTAAGTAGGGCCGCGCCCAGCACCATGACTGCAGACGATTTCAAGGCTAAGTTTAATACGCTGACGGCGGGCGACCCACGGTTCCATCCGATTCAGTAGGTTTGGGAGCTTAATGGACCCCCATTCACAGTCCCGGTTGCAGGAAGTCCATCCTATTTTGGCTCAGAAAATCCAGCAACTCGGCCAAATGCTGATGGACGAGAAGATCACGCTCATTGTGACCCAAGGGTTGCGGTCATGGGCGCAGCAGGAAGCGCTCTATGAGAAGGGCCGCACCAAACAGCCAGACGGAACCTGGCACGTTACCGGCCCTATCGTCACCAATGCACCCCCAGGCTATTCGTGGCACCAGTTTGGCCTTGCCGTCGATGTCGCCCCTATTAACCCTGACGGGTCGATAGATTGGAATGCCAAGCATCCACAATGGACGCGCATTGAAGAGGTTGGGGTATCCCTCGGTATGGTTTCAGGAGCCAACTGGGTGCGCATGGTGGATTGCCCACACCTTCAACTAACAGGGCGATTCCCGGTTACGCCCACCGACGAGGCACGTCAAATTCTCTTGAATGAGGGAATTAAAGCTCTTTGGGATGAATCCGGAATAACTTAGCTTATTGATTCTAAAGGAGAAGCCCCGCGATAACCCCGCAAGTATCCTGCCCTGACAACCAAAGCTAACTCCACAAGCCGCTATGAGGCTTCCCTTTGCTAAAACGATGGAAACGGCAACAGGATTAGAATTGACGCCGATTCTGCGGTTTCCTCTAGCTTCTCTCTGTTTCTTATGCGCCTAGCTATGCTCGGCCAAACTTTCCGACAAATAGGTGAGCAGAAAGGTTCACATCGTCTTTCAGAAGAAACGAATGGTGTCATACAGTTAGGACATCTTGCATCGGGTTCTGGTCTTTCTGGCTTGGGCTGCGGGGATTTCTTTTGTCCCAGGTTTCCCATCGACAGGCTGACGAGCAAAACCTTTTCCAGCGGCGATTCTTCGGGAAGGGATTCCCGCAATTCTCGCACGTCCCAATCACCTTTTTGGATGAGCCTCTCCCTGACATACTCCCTCTTTTCTTGAATTGAACCAAACATCTTGTTCGATAATAGACTATTGCATCTCGGGCAGCACGGGTATAGATTCTTGCGAATACTTAACCCATCGTGCGAAACAGGGATTAGATGATCCCATCCAGAAGCCCAGTTTGAAAAGCAGTAGCCGCAGGGGATTTCATCCCGAATCTTGCGTTTTCGCCTTCCCCATATGCGGCTTGGCATACAGGAAGCTTACCACACTATTGCAATCAGTTGCAACTAATTTGCGCCTCTATGTATGCTGGCTTCCTTGGTTTTCTTCCTTGGCATACCCCTGCGCTGGCAAATCCCATTCTAGATTTCTGTCCGGGGATGCACGCTTTATGGACAAGAGTAAACGACTGATTGGACGATGCTAGCCATTTCCCTTGCCCTATACTGACATTCTGCCCGCATTTCTCGCACCTTCTCATTTCTCCCCCTCTTTCAGCATCTCAAGCTCTACGAGGGCATCCAGTTCTCCGTAAAGCGCCCCTTCTTTGTCAGGGCCATTATAGTCCACACATTCTTTTCGGATCGCTTCCACTCGCGCCCTTTGGTTATCAAAAACGACAACCATAGAGGGAAATGGAGCGGGGTTCTTCCCTTCCCCAAATCGCAATCTCCCCTTGATGAACCGGATTTCTATTGCTTTAGGTAGGCAAATGTCATGGAACCATCGCGTATCCGTCCGCGCTGGAACTAGGAAAACAGAAATTTCTGATTCAGTGGCGCGTTCCATGAACTTTGGGATCTCGGAACCGTATGGAGGGTTACAAAATACGCGCTTTCCTGCCCACGAAACAAACAATGTGGATCGGCCATCAACCTTACCCCCAAGGGGACATGGATCAAAGTCAAAATGGAATTCCGCATCCAATTTTTCATAGAACAATTTAGGCGTAGGATATTCCCATTTATGTGAACTCATGGTCTTTAAAGACGGCCCTATTTTTCTTCCGCAAGGCATTCATCCCCCTACTGCTTCATCAACTCCGGTAAAGGCCGGGTATCCCTTGGGTCAATCCGCATGAAGTCGGTTCCAGGGTCGGCAAACTCCCGTTGGGCCGTCTGCAATTCCTGCCTTAGCTTTCGGTACTCACGGTAAACCTCAAGCACGGCCCTGCGTGCCATGCGGGGTAGAATCAGTGCCAGCGAATAGAAAATTGTCAGCGACCCGATACCCCACACCACAGCCATTTCAAAGGTCATGTCGCCTCCTACGAAATCCAGACTTCGGTTTGCGGTTCATCCCCTCGGCACTTTGCTACGAGGAGCCGCATGATGGTTGCATCGCTCCTAATGACACCGCATCGCACCAGGCTGTCCAGAACTACCTTGGGGAAGTTGTCAATATCCCCTTTTGCTTTGGGCGGAAGGGTTATGGTCATCGTTACGCTCTCGGCTTCTAGTTGAGCATTTCGATGTTCTCCCGCCGCGAGTGCAACTCGGGCAGAGAAATTATTTGCTTCTGGAGTCTTATAGTGAATCCCAGTACGAGTATGCCTGACGTAATTATTAACGCTTGGAGGTACCGCTGGGATCGAGATGTAAATCTTATCCGCCATGGCGGGCATCCTTCCCCTCCACCGTCCGAATCGCCAGGTCGAATGCCTGCATGCGACCGTCTATGACGGCATCCTCCTCGGGACCGGTGAATGCGCGGCGCGATAGCCAGTAGCGGGCTTCTTCCCTCTGTGCTATCAGCCGCGCCTTGCGAATCGCCTCGTCCAGATCGTCGGTGGGGCCGAGTTTACGGATATGTTGTTGTTGCTCCTTCAAAGCCTTTGATAATGGAGCTAGACCTTCCGTAAGTACGAATCCACAGATACATTGCCAGTTGGCATCACTGTTCAAAAACATGTCTCCATGTTCAGCGCACCGTTTCCGCTCCGCGACCAGCCGCGCTTGCAGCCCGGACTGGGCAGATCGCAGGGCGGCTGCATACCCTAATTGAGCATAAAATCTTTCACCCTTTGTCCAGAATCTACCCTTTGTCCACTTTTCAAACTTCTTTTCCTGTTCCTTCGTCATCGCTTCCCCCTCGCGGCTTCGTAGTCTGTGAAACATAGCCTCAACGGTTCCTTCGCTCATATTCCTCCTTAGAACGGGCGTGTTTTTGCGGATGCGCACTCCCCCGCTACGACTCAACAGTACCCCATCCAGTTATGTTTCTAAAGTTGGGATTCACTTCACATCACCATCCTCTCGCTTTGGAACGGGCGTGGCTGGCGCTTCCCGGTCTATTAGCCAGCTCTTTATAAGCCGAACTCCCGTCCATTCGGGGCATCGTGGCCCCTGTTCATATTTGCAGAGTTACGTGGATGGCCATCTACACGCCGCACGATGCCCTTCCCTTGTTACAGCAACTTTCGGGGGCTGGCCGCAAGCATTTAAGCTTGAACAATGACAGGGGTTATATGGTCTCCCCACCAATACATTGCACCTAAACCATCTTAGGTCCGCGCCCTACGCGACTCGACCAGCCCCCGTCCCTCTAGCTGAATGTCAATAGAAAAACCCCGTGTTATCGAAGGCTCCGCGCTACGGGGCCTTGCGCGGCCTCTTCAATCGGAGCGGTAGCAATCCGGTGGTGGGCTTTCCCGTCCTTGCTTTGTGTAGAATTTATCCCCTGTCCTCCATAACTGGTATCCGTCTGGACAAACCCAATCCCCAACATGAATAGGATCCACAATGCCAGGGTCAACCGTGAACCCAACCCACTGTGCTTTGACCGTTCCTTTCTGTTTGTCAATGGCCTCATCTCGATTCTTGCGCAAGTAGCGCCTTTCAATCTGGTGCCCCCAGCATGGTCTATTTACCCCTCTTGTCTATCGACGCGAGGCGCTGAGGGCCTAATCTCACTTGATTCCTGGGCTACGATAGTATTCCTTAGCCTCTGCGTTGCGGCTTCCAACTTGCAAATTTCTTCTCGGAAGTTCGTCGCATCGATGCGAAAAAGTTGATGTTCAAGCAGGCAATCCGCTGCCCAACAAACACTATGATGAGCTAACCTGATAACCTGAATAATACTAGGGAGACTCTTCTTATACATCATAAAATCTCAATCGCCTTTAGCGCCACGCAACCAGAAATTCCTTCAAGAAAAATAACCGCAGTATGCCCTTCAAGAACGCTTGCCGGAGACCGCGTTACATGCACAGTGAATTCTTTTTCGCCGATGATATGATGGTACTTCACGCGTATCCCGACTGAATGGTCTCGATTCCAACTTTCAGCTAGGTGATTCGCTCCGAGAATGTTCATCCTTTTTTGCTTCATAACTCCTCCTTTGTTTCTTCCAAGTGAACTCCATCCCACTTACAAGGACAGTCTCGTGACGCTGCTCTAGATGGTCTTTAATCAACCGGCACTGGCAAGAGCCGACCAGGGCGGGGCATTGCTCGTGTGTTTTCCTCATTGCTCACCATAATACTTGATGATTTCGTTGCCCTTCATAAACCCCTGCGGGTAGGGAAGCGCCTCACAATTCAAACACAAGAGATTCCCTTTATGCAGCGGATTCCAGTTGCGTGTCTCATCCGGGTAAATCCGCATAAGGGATTCAATGAATGGGTTGACATACTCGGCAACGTCAACCCCACAGTGAGGACAGCGCGGCAATGTCGTTGTCCGGCACAGCACATGAATCCCCTCGTAGGGGTAAGCCACAAAGAGCATCCCCCTAGCCGTGCCGAACGATATACGTTTGTTTTCCAATCTACATCCATGATCGTGGGGCCAGAACTTGGCGCGTGGGTACTTGTCCTCTTCCTCGCGTGCTGTAGCCACTGACTCGCAAAGGTTTTTCAGCAGACCCAACGGGGCGAAGTAATTGGGACTGGCCGCTACCGCCCGATGGCACGCAGCCTTGAATGTAGCAAGATCGAAATACTTTAGGCTGTTAAAATAGATCGCCATAACCATCTGTAGGTCTGGGATAGCGAACCCAGGATAGTTACCCCGTAACTCCCTAAATTGACCCCTAAACTGCTCATTTGTCATGTTTTTCCTCTGGCTGCCATTCGTCGATAAGCTGGAAGTCGGTCTTTTTAGCATTTACAGTACCATTGCCGTTCACCGGCCATAGACCACGCCATCCTTGCATCGTTGCATGGTCAAGAACCTCGGTTGGGTCATTACCCGACGCCCGGAGTTTTTCAAGACGAGTAAGTGTGAGTTTTTTGCTCCGTTCAGTCTTTAATGGAAACTTGCTTTTTGCTTTCATTTCCACAAATCCGTCCCATGCTTCCTTGGGAACCCATAAGGGTAATTCAAACACGGGCTCCTGCTTTTTAGGAGCCTTCCCCCGAAGGGGGATAGTCTTTTGTATTGTCTTGTCATGTCCTGTCTTGTCCTGTAGGGCAAATTCTACTTCCATTTGTTGATTACAAAGGATTAAAAATCCGCTTACAACAAGCTTATGTATGGTTCGTGACAAGCAGTGGCGTTCTTCAGGTAGCATACAGACCGCTCTCGCAACGTATATAGGGTCGTTTGGGGGCCACTTTCCAGTGCGCCCAACCAACTCCATTATTGCTGTCAAAGCGCCTCGCTCAAAGATGCTGAGACGTGAATACTCTGGGTCGTCGACACGATTGGTATCAATCCTAATCCAATCGCGCCGATTCTTACCGTTTTTGAGTTTTGGCTGAAATTTTTCCCAGTTCTTAATGGAAAGGAATTGGTTGTCATCGGACAAAGTAATCCCCCGCACAAGGGAGCCGATCCGGGTAGGGTGTGCGCCCTACCCGTTCGGAAACTTCTTCCCACCGGCTGGCCTGCCGGAGCCTTAGAGTTGGCACTCATCGGCAACTCCATTGTCCCGCTTTGGAATCCTATTGTCAAGAGGAAATCTTATCAAAAATAACTAACATGCTTGGAAACGGCGCTGAGTTGATTGCATCCCCAAACCGCAAACGGCCTTTTATGAATCGGATCTCTTTGGCTTTTGGGAGCACGATTTCATGGAACCACCTTGTATCAGTTCTGGCTGGTATCAGGAATACCGCCAAGTCCGCTTCCATGCCACGTTGCAGCCACTTGCCAAGTTTTGGACCGTAAGGGGGATTGCAAAATACCCTTCTCCCAGTCCACGGTGTAAAAAGCGATGAAAGACCATCGTGTTTACCATCGATAGGACATGGATCAAAGTCGAAATGGAATTCACGGTCTAATTCGGATTTAACGCCTTTTGGGGTGGACCATTCAACGGTTGCTGAACTAAAGTGAATATTCATATCTCACCGAATCCTCAGCGACCGCTTCCCCTCTAACTCAGTCACTACCACTTCCTTGGGAAGCTCTTGCTTGTGTCTCCAAGCCTCCCAGAGTGCCCCCATGTCCAAATGTGGAGCCTCGAATTTGACGTACCAATCAGGAACGTCGTGCAGCTCTTTGCCTTGGCGAGTGCGAAGGTTGCCGACCCTGCCGAAGTTTGGCCCCAGATGGTAAACATCGCGGTCTTGATCTTCCCGCCGAACGCGGCGTCAAGCGCTATCAGCATTAGAGATTTAAGACGCTCAGAGTTTCTCTCTAATGCACGACGACGATTGTCCAGCCGCACACTTTCAGCCCTGCATGCTTCAGCTTGCACCGCTAAAGACTGAAGGACACACGCGGCGTGCTCCAGCTTTTCTTTCCCGCCCCGCAGAAACTCCGTGATGTGCTGCTCCAATTCAGGGGTTAGTTCCCCCTCTGCGTCTGTAAGTAGTTGCTCGATGGCAGCGGCTTCAATGGAAATCTCATACAGCTTCACTTGGCACCTCCCAGAGCGGCGATTGGTCTTTGGCCTCTTTGATAGGCCGCCCTGAAACCATATTGGAGAAGTTCCCCTTGACTTCCACCACAGCGGCAATCCGCTTACCTTCGTTGGCTTTGAGGAAATCAAAGAGCGCGGTATCCCAAACATAAACAGAATTTCCGTTGAGGGTGAAAACCATGTACGGCTTGTCCTGCTTGTTTTTCTTAGCCGCCAAGCGCTCAATGATGCCAACTTGCTCCCCAGTAGATGGCTGCGGAACGTGGACAGGCTCTTGCGGTACGGGCTTGGGCGCAGGTGTGCGTTGTGCGGGGGGTTGAGTCAGATCGCCTATGTCCTCCATGTCCTGGGTGAAGATGCCGCTAGACCGGGTTGCGGACAGCGTGGCGTCAACCTTGGCCCGTTTCTTGGCCATCTTGAGAATGGTATTTTTGAGCGTAGCAATGTCGTCATTCTCAATTCTGCCGGTGACTTGCGCCGTTATGCGAACGGAATCGGCGGGAAACTGTGCTCCACACCCGCCTTTCTTCGTCCAGCAGTACCAACCCGGCTCTCGGTCCCCATCCTCGGGGCGCTTTTTACTCCTGAAAACGGTTTCCCTGCCGCATTCGGGACATTTCCGGTTCTGGTCTCGCCAGCGGTACTTCCCCTCGTAGCTGTTGCATGACCCCATGCCGGTGGCCACAAGGATGCCGTTGCGTTTGTTCTTGAGGATACAGCGAATGGTGTAGTCAAATAGGGGTGGATTCAGTGACCAATTTTCCTGAGAATATCCGGTGACAATTTCGTAGTCATCTGACAGTCCGTAAAGCTCACAGAGTTTGTCAGCTCCCGGCTTTAGCAGGGTTTTTTTCTTTGTGCCGGGGATAATGCCGTAGTCGCCATTCTCCTCTTCCCCGTCCTTATAAGTCGCTTCTGTCAAATAGCCCTTCACAAACTCCTGAAAGTCCCTTAGTCGCGCCACTGCGGTTTGAAGGTTCACGCAGGGCGTGAGCATGACATCCTGCGGTGTCATTTCCTGCCTTACGATCTCCGCTTTAACTTCCATTTCTCCCTCCTGTTTATCGTCCATGATTGCTCCTAATCTGTTCCCGCTGGGAAGCAGTGGGTGTATTCGTGCTCCTCACAAACAGGCGTACCGCATGCGTCGCAAGTTTCCGTAGCAATGCGCGGGCATCCCTTGACTGGACACGGCTCCGTGGTGCATTCCGCGTTCTCTTTAACGTCGCTCATGTTCTTCCCCCTGTTCGTTCTCGCGAGTTCCGATGCCGATGTCGCGGTCGGATTCCACGCGGGCGTCAATCGTGTCGGCATTCGCCATGATGTCGTAGGTCTCAAGCCAGAATTTCGTGAATTCGCTTTCCATGTTATTTCCCCTCCGCTCGGCAAGTGCAACATTGAAGTTCTACTTCATCTTCGCCGCGCATATAACTGTACCGAGTTTCCCGGCGCCAAAAATCCTCTGATTTTCCAAAAATGTGCGGACAGGTATCACAGGTTCTGCCGGGAGCTAAAAACCACCCACGAGTATTGGACTTCTCCCACGGCGTCGTTATGGGGTATCGTTTCTTGCTCATTTCTCTCTCCAATTTGGTGGGGCCTTGCGCTCCCGGTCAACCTGCTCGTCATAGGGCAGGCGGTAGCCTTGTACTACCTCGTTATCAGCCTGTTTCGATGCTGCCTTGCGTAAATCTTCCGAATCTTTGCGGCGGTCCCGGCGATCCATATAGAGCATAAGGGCTAGGAATCCCCCGCAAACTACCATGATAATGCTTAAGGCAATAAATGTTGGGTCATCGATTAAGCTCATTGAATTCTCTCTTTCTTCGCTTGGTGCTCGGCGTAAATCGCGCTCTCCAACTGATCAAGGTTATCTTTCCTCCAGAATGAGTCATTTAGCGGAATCAAATAAAACTTCCTGCCCTTCTGTCGGCGCTCATGCCAGCAGCTAATGGCAGTTGCGATCAAGATACCGCAGAGAATGCCGATTCCGTAGGCGCATAACATATCCTCGAATTCCATGTCTATCTCCCCACCGTGGCGTTATGTCCTGCTGCCGCAAACTGTGGGGCGGCGAGTAATAAAGGAATAATCTTTGCCGCCCGGTTGTGGCCGGTGCGATACGCGGCATAGGACAAACCAAATCCCAAGCCGACTACACCAAGCTTGAAAGCAATCGCGGCTCCCTGATTTCTCATCACGGGGTTTAATTCTCGCGTGCCGGGAACTTGCAATGCCCGCCTGGTGGTAAGCACGTCGGCCAGAGCCGCCCCGATGTTTACGCCATTGGCCGCGACGTTTCCAGCCGTCCAGAAGGTGTGCGAGCCAGGGGCTGGCGTCTGGTAGTACGGATAAGCACGCGCCCCTTGTAGGCGGTCCTGAGCGGTGGCGGTCAGGACTAGCAAAAGGATAGAAAGTACTAGCTTCATATGTCCTCCGTTGGAACATTCAGGATACTCCGAACAATGTCCGCCATATCCGCGAGCGCTTTAGCGCGAGCGGCGTAGGTGGCGGCGGCGGCGGCGGCGGCGTAGGTGGCGGCGGCGGCGGCGGCGGCGTAGGTGGCGTAGGCGGCCATTCTAACTTCTTCGATAGTTGCTTTTCCCCGAGTCCACTTGCGAGCGGTTTCAATGGCCCTAGCAGGCCGCTTCTCGCCTTTTTTAACAAACTTCAAGGATGTTTCGGCGCAAGCGCAAGCGGCCAAGACAACTTGTTTTCGGCTCGGCCATCCTTGTTTATCAGCCATTTTCCCGCACAGCCAGAGCATCCAGTCAGCTCGCTGGCAGGAACTCCATGCCTCAGCTAGTGACTGTTTTTGCACGAATACTCTAGCCTCTTGGCAGGCTCCCAACTTTCTCAGTAGAGCTTTCAATCTTAAGTTAGTCATCTTCGTTCCCCCTTCCCCATCATCCGTGATTCGTCAACGGCGTGTACCGCCAAGGGGCGGAATGCACCATCACTGATGCGCTCGTAACTCTCATTGACCAGACCGCTCATGTCGGCCATAGCCAGCTTGACCATCGTATTGTCAGTGAGCGGGATCGACGCCTGCCGGTCAAGCTCGCGCTGAATAAGCATCTTGAATACATCGTGGAGTGTTGGCATAGTGGCTCCTTACTTCGCCGGTTCAATCTTCCAAATCCTGATCCCGTTGCCTTCGATTCTGGTCACGTACTGCCCTCGATGGGTTTTATTGATGATGGATCGCAAAGCTTGGCGAAGATTTACGATTGAGGTGGGTTTTTGGGGGCTGTCCAGAGAAACCAGCATGGACTGTCCGGCCTTTAGCAATTCAAACCGTGCTCGAAATTCTTTCCACTCGTTGCGGATCGGAGGAATCGGAACTCCGTCCTCTGCTCGATTGATTTTTATTCTTGCCATTACGATTGTCCTTTCTGCGCCAGCCATTCGGTTAGCGCCTTGGCAACGACGGCCTTTATCTTCATACCCGTGCCGCTCGCGTAGCGATTAAGTTCCCTTTTTAGAACCTTTGGTAAAAACACATTTACGGAAATTTCATTATTCTTTGCCATGTGTCCTCGCTTTCATGGACACAGTAATAGCAATTAAAAGCTTTGTCAATCTTTATTTTCGGTCGCTTCCGCCACCCTCACCCGCTCCGCCCTATCTTTTCAGCATGAATTGCTTGTAGGTGAGCCCTTGCTTCGCGGCGGTCTCGTGTTGCTCTTGGCGTATTTCGCGCCAGTTTTTGATCCATTTCTTTGTCATCAAACCAAAAGTAACAGAGCCAAACAACCATTCGATTTCAACCGCGATATGCGCCCATCCATTCTGGACAGCTACTTGCAGGGATGGTACAAGCCGCACAATAAATCCCGGTTGGTTTTTCAGAATCACTTGCGATGCAAAGCAACCGGCGATATAAGTGCGCGTGTAGCCTTTCATTTCTGAATCTCCTCTGTTGCTAATTTCACCCGCTCCGCCATGAGGTCGTCAATCTGGTCCTGTAGCGCGTAGCAGACCTCTGCTGGCGTATCCGCCCGCAGGTTCCGCCGGATGGCGGTAAGCATCTCGATGCGGTCGTCAATCGGTTTCAGGGTGTTCATCAGCGGCCTTCGTATTTGGCGTGCTCTGCGCGGTGACAAGGACGGCACAGCCAAATTATCTCTAAGGGTTTAGCGTAATCAATATGATGCGCTTGCACGTCTGCACTCCCGCATTTCTGGAAAGCAGTCGGAACAAGCCGACCAGATATTCAACGTCAACGCTCCATGGTCCTGGTGTGTGTGCCATTTCATTCTCCTTGAGCTTTGGCGATAGCTGCGTCGATTATTGCTAAGTCCTGTTGCGCTGGGTCATCTTCCATTTTGAGAGTCTTATCTATACAAGATTCAATATATGGACGCAAAACCTTCAAGGATTCCGCGATGGCGCTATTCAGTTCAGCGGCCATGTAGCCGTGGGTAAAAGCATGGTGCAAGTTTCCGCCTTCTCCTGAGAAGTTTTCGCAATACGCTTCCCACGCTTGCTGCTGTTTGCTTGTGTGTGCCATTTCATTCTCCCTTAGACTGTAGTTTGTACTAGTAATTCCAAGTCCAGCCGTTGCAAGGCATCTCTGACAAGACCATTCGATTCCTCAGCTATTGCGGTAAAGTCCGGTTGGCTGGATTCTTCGCCCGCTTCAGCTTCCCAAATATCGCGCAAATAGTCGGCCAGTTCTTGCACATCTAGCGCGTGGTAGGCAAGCGTCAAGCACCTTGACCGAAAGCGCGGCTCGAAGCTATCCGGTATCTCTGTGCCATCTTCCCCTTGCCCGTTGCAAGTGAAAATCCAAACCACGGGCATCTGTGCGCCCTTGACGGACCCTCCACCGAAGGTAAGTTTTAATGCGCTGGCTCCGTCAAGTTTCGAGAGTAGCGCAATTTGTGCTTGTCGGCTCATGCGGTCAGCTTCATCACAAATGACAACCCAAAACCCGCCCGATTCGGGATAGTATTGCACGCGGTCCCAGACTTGCTGCACGCGGTCAACGGTCAATTCAGCACTTGGAACATGAATCAGACCCGCCCGCAATTCTTGAGCAAAAGCCATAGCCATCGAAGTTTTTCCGGTTCCTGATGGCCCGACCAGCAGCACAGAGCATGGCCGGGGGGATTTCAGAATCGCTCCCAGCACGGCACGGGGCTTGGACAATCCGCGAAAGCCCTCCAATCTTGAGGGCTGATACTTCATTGCCAAGCTCTGCGGGAACCCAATATCGCCTTGTTCTGGCAAGATTCCTGCTAATTTGGCTTGTGGCTCGCTGGGAACCGTCCTGTAATCGGCTGGGACCGCTGAAACATTCTCGCAATTGTAATGATACGACTGGCCCTTGACCTTGCGGTTCCAAGTGATGAAATGCTCACGGGCTTTTATTGCCTGTCCGCATCTTGAGCATTGACCATCGAATCTCGCTGGGAATGCCATCGTAAACACTCCTAATTTAGAATCCACTCCCAAGCCCTTGGTTTTGGGTTCGCCGCGATTACATGACCGAGGCCACGCGACTACTTCCGAGGCAATACACTTACAGCGGGAATCACCCGCAATTGCCATCCGCCAAGGGCTTGCGGGCGGACTCTAGCTTGCTACCACTTCCCACTTTCCGCAGGTGTTGCCGTTGCCGTCCATGAGCTTACCTTCGCCCACTTCGCCCGTGGTGATCTTGTACTTTAGGGCTTCGTCAATGATGCGCTTGACGGCCTGTGAGCGCGTATAGTCCTCGAACTCCGCATTGTCCATGTTTAGCGTGATTCTGAGTTCCATTGGAATACTCCATTCTCCGCTTGCGCTTGGGTCGCATGGTATTCACTCTTGATTCTGGTATACTTCAGTTATAGCAGCATCTTTGCTCAAAGAATTGCCGCTTAACTCGGGCTGAAAGAGGCCATTGAAAAACTTGCCGACTGTCCAGCGCCAAACGCCCTTATATTCTCCGCGTGTGGCAAGTAATTCAACGTGACCTATCAATTCCCCGAATGAATCCCTTACGGTTTGTCGGTACATGGCTTTAACCTCACTGGCAAGCCCCCAGAGGAGGCTTGACGTTGGGGTTATTCCCAATAGGTGCCGCCCATGGCACCACGGACCTTCACCAGCCCGCATGAGCGCAGAGCCTCTTCGCGGGCTTTGCGAATCATTACAGCCCGCCTGCGTGCTGCATCGGTTCTTTGCGAGCGCACGGAATCCATGGCCTCTTCGCAGGCTTGGCAGAAGTTCTCGCCATCTTTCGTGCTGATTTCCTCGCCACAACGGTTACAGAATTTCATGGGAAACCTCGCGCCCGGTCGTTTCTGGGCTATGAAATCCGCTTGTTCTTGTGAAGTAGGTAAACAGCGCTCGCAGCAATACGAGTATCACCACGCCAAACCGTCGCCATCACATTGGAAGCGCCCATCAAATAGCCAACAGACCGTAGCCAAACCCTCTTCTCTGGTGGCTCTTCCCATTCAAACCTAAATGGTGCTTTGATCTTCATTTTCATTCCCTCCACACACTAATATGTGATGTAACAATAGGCGTGCGCGATAGCGGCGTCGTCAGAGGCATACTGCGCTACATTCGCCAGCCCGCGCCCGTCAGCGTCGGAGTTGAACTGATAGAGTTTACCGTCGCGCACAGCGTACAAGAAGCCTGTCGATGTCCGGTAAGTCCACGTCCATTTGCTTTTCATGTTGCACCTCGCCCGTACTAAGAGCAAGGGACATGCCAAAGCATCAATAACACCGCTATATGTGTTTTCAATAACATACATCAGGCTACAATCAATAAACTATAGGCTACAGGCAACATTTGTTGTCTAGTCAGACGCGGATTGTCACATCATCATCCGTAAATCATTGATTCTTGGTTCACTAGTTAACATAACTTGAAATCATACCGAAAGTTTTCCACAACCTGCCCAAACCTACCGATCTCCCCTTAACTCTCCCCCACAATACCCCAGCAATCAAGCCCCACCAAGCCTACAATCAACACTGACCCCCTATCTATCACTTGCCCACCAGAAACGCTCTACAGCCGCACCTGTACGTAATCGCTCTGGATGACTAGGAGAAGGTCAAGGACTTGCACAACGTGAACACATTCTCATAATGTGAAAAGATTGGAATTATCACAATGTGAGAAAATGAGAGGGTCACTAGCTAGTGGAGGGCGCCCTCTAGCTAGAAAGTTGGAAGGGATAGGCTAGCATTTCCGGTAAAGCCGTTGTAATCAGTAAAGGTTAGTTAACATAATGCATCTTATCAGACTGAGACAACGGCAACACTATGATAATAAAAGGGTTGCTCGGAATACAGGATAAAGCACCTAAAAGGCCCCTAACCCGCCGGCACCACCCCCAGTATAATAGTCCGAGGCTGGACACTCACGCTCATACCGTAGCCTAAGTCCCCACGCATTATATTTGGTTTTGGTTATTTTTTTTGGGGTGGGTAAAAAAAGTTCTTGACAGCGGCATAATAAAAGACTTATATAAGAGAAATCACGCAAGCAAGGCGCGCGTATCCTTACACGTTCTCTGTTTTCAAAAACAGTCACACATCAATAGAATCCTTAACAATTCCTTTACAATTCAAATAGTTCTTGACAACAGATGAAACCTTTGATACTTCTGTTCCATGGGAACGTGTGGGATGAATTTGCGGGAGATGCCGGAGGAGTTGGTGAGGCGTGTGAAGGCTCATGCGGCGATGAGTGGGGTGACGTTGAAGGCGTATGTGGTGGAGGCTTTGGAAAGGGCGATTCGAGAGAATGGGGACGATGAGGTTGTGGTGGTGAAGGATGGGGAAGGAGAAAGTATTTGAAAAGCAAATTTGTCTGGGATGGTGAATGGGTTAGTGCTCGGCCTATGATGAACAAATACTTCCCTTGCAAAGACCCTGCTTGCACAATCTGCCATCGTGCGAGTTGTGCTACAGCCTGGATTTCCATTAAGACCAAAAAAGTGCGCTGCAAAAAGTGCTTTACACCAGAGGACTTGAAATGAGTTCTAAAGCTTAGAAAGAATAGGAGCGTGCCCAATGGAAGTCACAGAACTTCGCCGTCTTTCAATCTCCGAATTATCTCATCGAGCATCTGAGTTACGTCGTCAGATTTTTGACCAATTGCAGATTGGTTCTCCTTCTTCATCTTCTGGAAAACCTCAGAAAACTTCGGGGTCAAGGATTCGACAGCATGTCGCAGGGAAGCGGAGAGTGAAGGATGACGGAGAGCGAGTTAAGTGAAACGCTGGTTGTGATTTGCGGGGACGGCACGGCGGTGGTATCGTTGCCTGGGGTGGAGGTGTACGGGGAAGTGCTGGAGGGGGGCGTGCATCGGGAGTATCTTTGCTGGAGGGGTGAGAATGAGTCTTGAGGATATTCGCAAGCGGTATCAGCCGAGCGGGGGGAATCTTGCGGAAGAAGTGAAGCGGCTTCGCGCGGAGAATGCCCAGCAGCGGAAGGACATCCAAGAACTCCTCGCCGAAATCGAAAGGCTCAAGACAGGTCTACCTCCTGGACCCGTAAGTGATGAAACCAGCGAGATTGAGAAACAGTTGGAACGCGCGGGTTTGCATGAGTATTTTCCCCAAGGCCCGCCGACGGTTCCACGTGAAACATCCAATGTGAAAGGCAACATCGAAGCAGGCCGGGTGAACCCCTTGTTTGCGACCACCAAAGGGATTGCCATCGAGACCCACGCTTTTGATGAGGCTTACGAAGGGAAACGCTGATGGATTCTGCGAAGCGAATCGCCGACCTTGAGAGTAAAAACAAGCGGCTTCGACAACGCCTGAAATTCATCAAAGAGAACGTCCACATTCCTTTTGGCGAAGATTTAGAATCCTATATCCGAAGCAAGAATAGAAGAATTAGGAGGTTGAGACATCATGGGAAATGAACCCTTTCCGCTGAATGGCCGGGAAGTCCAAACGGCAGTAGCGATTGATTTGGAGAATCTTGTGGAGCGCGTCAAGTCGCTGCTGGCCGAGCACGCTGATTTGAAGGGCCACTATGCCTATCCCCGGTGCCGATGGGAGATTTCTCTGAAAGTTACTCCCTTCTGGACCGATGAGAAGCCGATTGAGATTCAGGCCTCAGGCGGTGTTGAATCGCCGGAAGGTGTGGCGAGTTACCCCTTTGAAGTGACGATGGAACAACCCGAGGTGGTAGACCCCGACTCCCTGCGGCCTGAAAAGAAGCAGGAACCTGTTAGGCATGAGGAAGCCACCAAGACGCCGGAGCACTTGAATTCGATGGTAAGGATGGGAAGAGATGATGGATAAGCCAGAAAAGTTCATCATATTAAACACCAATAGGTATGAGGGCTTAGGCGACAAATTCCCTCAATCAATGCGTGTTATTGGGACTAGGGAGCAGGCAATTCGACTTGCTAATTATCTATCTGATTTCTACCCTGGCTGCGAGTTGATGTTTATGGTCTCAGGGATTGGCCAAGAAGAACATTATGACGTGGGAATAGACTAATGAAAATCCCCGGCTTCGCTCAAATCCGCCTGCTCTGGAGAATCCTTCGTAGCCTCAACCGTATTGCCGATTCCCTTGAACGTGCCTACCCTCCCCCTGATAAAAAAAGAAATTTTAGCGCCGAAGTGGTAGAATTCGACGAAGCGGGGTCCGAGGAGCAAGACCTCGTGAGCGTGCGCGACGGTAAAGTCCCCTGGGATGTGGACGAGTAATGGATAGAAAAACCATAGCCTTGGTAAAGAGACTCAGAGATGACATCGAGAAACCTAATGTCTATACCGTAGACCATGAGTTGACGATGAAGGAAGTGGCTGAACGCGATTGCGGCTCCGTAGATCAATTCATGGATTTCCTGTCTTATTATGGAGCAGACATGAGGATAAAAAAACTCCTCAAGTTATGGTATGGAAAGCGCCTACCCAACCACGACCACCCGATTTTTCTTGACCTTCTTCTCCGCAAACTCAAGATCGAACGCCACGAAGTCTATCGGTGGGCAGCCGAAGGAGCGTATCACAAACTTCAGCAGATGACGAAATTCAAGATGGCACTGGAAGGGGAGAAGGTTTTGGATATGCACCTTGAGGAAGCCAGGAGTGTCAATGGAGTTGACCGGGGATTCAAAGACCGCCATCTCTTTGCCAAAATCAGTGGAATTCTTCCCACCGCACGGGGAACGCAGATCAATGTACAGCAGAACAATCAGAACACCGCACAGGCTAAGGCTGATTCCATCGGCTCCGAGTTGCCGAAGTTCGAGACCGACCGGCAGGCTATCTCCCAACTGGTGCGGGCGGAAGACTAATGTATAGCCGTAAGGTCATCGACAAACGCCTCCGTCTCTTGGAAAAAGAGTGGGGATTCGAGCCTGTCTATCACTCCCTTGAAGAAGTCCGGCAAGCCAATGAGTACATAAATGCTTTCCTTGATGACGAAGGCAACCTCAAATTGCGTCTTGGCCCAACAGATGAGGAAATTAAAAAAGGCGCGGAGTTATCCCCAGAGCAAAAGTGGATCAAGAATGAAAACGGCATCAGCCAGATTGACTTCCGCTACTGGTATACCCACTACGCCACCGTCATGCACTGGGACGGCCACTCGATTGTCCGGCAGCCTGAAATGTCCGTGGCCCAGAATACGCTGGTAGACATCTGGGGGGAGATGGAAGAACAGAAAATCGCCATTGCCATCCAGTTGCTCAAGGCACGGCAGTTAAGAAGTTCGACGACGACGATTCACTCCATCCTGCACCGTACCAATTTCTGGCCCGATGTGAACGCCCTGATCGCCTCTTCCGACCCCGACAAGAGCATCAAGCTGGCTTCCATGGCGGAGTTGACTTACAACAATCTACCCTTCTGGATGCAGGCCCCCTTGACCCCCCCCAGCCGTATTGGAATCAGCTTGACGTTTGGAAACCAGAACTCCGCCATTTCCATTCAGCACGGCAACCAGTTTTCTGGCATTGCCCGTGGAACTACGCCTGGGGTGGTACATCTGTGTCTTTCTCCCCATACCCTCATTCGATGTCACGATGGTAGGGTTTTTCCAATTAAGGAAGTTTTAGTTGGGCATAAGGTCTTGACCTCAAAGGGAAGGATTGCGAATGTAAAGCGTGTATGCGTTAGTTCCCGTCGCAACGAGATGACTTCCGAGATATGGTTATGGGGGCAGTTCTCTCCCCTGTCAGTAACTCGTGACCACCGAATATTAACTCCCGAAGGAATGAGGGAAGCCCACCAGATACAGTCAGGTGATTGGGTTTGTTATCCGGTGAGGAAAATACACGATACGATGAAGTCTTTCGAGGTTACAACTCTTTCCCATGCTGTACGGCAAGAAAAGGAAGCCATTCGGACATTCAGGCCGACACGGGAGTTTGGATGGATGCTAGGGCTTTACTTGGCGGAAGGTGGAGTGGATTGGACACAAAGAAATAATGGAAAGTGGCCTACGCGACTCACGTTTTCTATTGATATGGATGAAGTGGAGGTTTTTGAGCCGAGACTTCGCGCTGCCTTTGGACGGAGTGAATCCTTATCCATAGCGAGAAGTACAAGTCGGACTAGAACCCTGAAATTAAATGACTCTCCCTTTGCCCGTTGGATTTTGAATAATATCGGCCATGGAGACAACAAGAGACTCCCGGATTGGGCTTGGGAGTGTGGTGAGGAATTTTGCAAGGGAATCCTTGAAGGTTACATTCAGGGTGACGGTCATATTTCTCCTGCCAGCAATGAAATTACTGCGACATCTATTCGCCTCAATCTTTCTATGCAGATGCGGGAGCTTGCTGCAAGCCTTGGTTATGGATGGTCTTCGATCTATTACCGTCTAGCGGGTCGCTATTACGGCAGGAATTGTCAAGATTCTTGGAATTGGGCATTAAATGGAGAAGCGGCACAATCCCTTCGAGAAGATTTTGGCTGGCCAACATTTCCGTGCGAAGAGCCGATACATTGGCGATATTCAACCGAGAAGAAATTTGTTGAAATCCAAATTGACCATGTTGGTGATGGATACTCAGATGTATTTTTTGATTTGGAAGTTGACGCGCCCGAGCATGACTTTTGCACGATTCATTGTTGTGTGTCGAATTCAGAAATTCCCGATTGGTCGGACCCCGAAAATCTGATTGATGCGGCACTGCTCAAGGCTATGCATCCCAGCGCGTGGATGTTTCTGGCGCTCGAATCGACCGCCGCCGAAATGGGCGACTGGTGGCATGATACGTGGCAGGCCAATGTGGAGGGATGGCCCAAGCATAAGAGCATCATCCGTCCCGTGTTTCTGCCGTGGTTTGTGGGTTCCGACATCTACCCTTCGGAAGCGGATTTGAAAGCGCGGCCCGTGCCCGACGATTGGAACCCCATCGACATGACCTACAAGCACGCCGAACGCTGTGCGGCGTTTGTTAAGACTAATGATTATCTCCGCAAATACCTGGGGCAGTATTGGAAACTCCCCCGCCACCAGATGTGGTACTGGGAATGCGAATACCTTGCGGCGAAAGCGAAGAAAGGACTCGCTCAGTTCTACAGCGAGATGCCAGCTTCCGCCGATGACGCATTTCAAAGTAAGTCAATATCTGTTTTCGATTTAGATACAATAATAACCTATCAGGAGTTCCGCAAGCCCCCCAAGGCGGTGTACGCTTTCGACGGCATTGATATTGCCGACCGCTTGAAGCCGATGGACCATGAAATTGATGTGAACAAGCCCCCACTCGAAATCCTTCCCGCTTGGAACATCGCGCACAAGACGAATCCCATTCGTTTGGTTCCGCTCAAATGGCATGGCGACTCGGAAGACGATGGCCTGGATAAATTATACATTTGGCACTGGCCCGACCCCTCGAATGTGTATGCCATGGGAGTGGACCTCTCAGACGGCGTGGGGCTTGACCGTACCGTAGTCGAAGTCATGCGGAAGATCAACTATAAGGAACGTGCTGCGCAGTGTGCGGAATTTGCCAGCCCCTACATCAATTCTCTTGATTTGTGGCCTATTTCTCTGGCTATTGGAACGCTTTATAGCACGATGCGGGACGGAGAAATGATTCAGCCCAAGGCGGTCATCGAGTGCCGGGGCAATGGCGACAACACCCAGATGCAGATGAAGCTGCGCGGGTGGACGAAGTTTCATTTGTGGTCACGCCTCGATAATCGCAAGGCTACCGCCCACCTTCATGCCACCAAGATCGGATGGTACACCAACGTTTGGTCACGCGCCCAGATGATGGACTGGATTGTGAAGTTCCTGCGCGACGAGATGATTGAAATAAATTCCCCTTGGTTTATCAAGGAAATGCGGAGCTTGAGCCGTGATGAATCCAAGCAATCTTTCCGCGCCGACCGTGGCCATCACGATGACCGAATCTGCGCCATGGCCTTTGTCCTGCATTCCATGCACTCATTTGAGTTGACGGAAACCGACCCGTCGATTGCCTTTGACCGGGTAAAGCGCACCTTCCGGGGTAGATGGTCTCCGCCCGAAGGGTCAGCGCCACCTCAACCCCAAAATTGCCTTGACCTCTATCCTGATCCTGCTGCTACCGACCAGTTTGATCGCGAAGATTTGATACCCTCGATTGACAGTGGTGGTATGGTGGAGTGGTGATATGGTTAAGTTTTATCTGGGAGCAAATTTCAGATGCCCGCACTGTGGTCATACGCTGAAGAACGAGCAAACGGAAGATGGGAAATTCATCACTAGGCACTTGGACTATGGGTGCTATTACGATGGGGATGTTTTTGAAACCCCAACGATTCAACTTGAAAGAGTAATGAATGCCATTCCTGAGAAAGTATGACTACCGCTGTTCCGCTGGCCACGTCTTTGAGCGTACCGTGGACTCGGAGTGTCCCCCGCAGTTATGCTTCTGTGGGAGCAAGGCGGAAGTCGTGTGGATAAAATTTCCCGGCACGCTGGCCCATTCTAACGCCCAGCGCTTTGATCCCGTTACGGTCTTCAAGAAGCCCGATGGAACTTATGCCTTCCCTGGACGGTCGAATGACCCTACTCCTTACGGAATGCAGCGGGTCGAATTGAATTCCGCTTCCGCCGTGCGGCGCTTTGAGAAAGAGGAAAACTCCCGCGTCAAGCGCCTCAAGGAAGAAAGCTTGGAGCGCGAGGACCGGGTGTTCACTCCCCTCAAGAAACAACGCCGAGAAGCCTTGCAGAAGCAGATGGCATCATTCTCCGGGCTGGGAAGGAAGTTTGCCGAAGTCGCTATGGCCAAGTCAGACCAGCGCCCTTCCCTTTCTCAGAAAGCGTGCAAGTTTGAACCGAACTTTCATGTCCAGGCTTTCTCGATGGATTCAGGAAATAGACTCCCCTTTAATGATGTAGACACCGGATTGAAGGACAGAAAATGATGAATAGAAGAATCTTCTTAGCGAGTCTTAGCATAATTCCAGCCCTTCGATATTTTCCTTCGTGCAATCTGCGCCCGCAACCACTCGACTGGCGGAAGCTTGCCAAGGTATTCAATACCTCCAGCTTTGGCAAGCCACCAGTATTCACGTTTAGCGAGATTCTTAGAGGCTACCTAAGACTACGAAGGGGGAGAGTTCGTCCTAGAAAGATTGTGCTCTCTCCTGATTATTACCAATTTATCTTAAATTTATCCGATAAAACCCATGATCTGATGTTTTATCCGACAGGGGAATTACGTATCTTAGACTCAAAATGTGTAATGGATGAAAATGAACTGAGAATTCGTTTTGAGGATATTTCGTAATGGCTGACAATAACTGGAAATGCCCGCCCCGAGATTCCAAGCCCGATGAAATAACCGCTTGGGTGAACCGCGAAATCAAGGATGGCGACGCCTACCTTCAGGCCCAGCGCTGGTTCAAAGACCTTGACCGCGCCATTGCCATTATCTGCGGAGATTCCAACAGCCAGCCCATTCCCCGTTTGAGCCACGTTCAATACAACAAAATCAAGCGCATCGTGAGGGAACGAGTCTCAACCCTTTCCAGCTTCCGCTCTCCCCCTGAATTCGAGGCGGGAAACCGCGCTGACGAGCATACGAACAGCGTCTTGAATAAGCTGATGAACGCCTGGTGGTATCGCATCATGGCCGACCGCTCGATTCGCACCGCCGAGCAATGGGCGGAAGTAGGGGGACTCGGATGGATTTGGCCGGTGTGGACAAAAGATTTTCCTATATTCGGACAGTCGGACATCGAACTTAAAATCCTTGGCCCGCGTGATGTCCGCGTCATTCAAATGGGCCGCGAGCATGATATTCAAAAGGCTTATGCGGTCATCATTACGGACGAGATGCCGATTGCCCGCGCCCATGCCATTTGGCCAAGTTTCGCGGATCAGTTGATTCCCGACCGTGACCGTGCCTCATGGCTCGCCCGCACCGCCCGCGCCGTCAAGAAATGGGCTTCCCCGGCCCTCAATATCGCCAACCAGCAAAAGACCGAAGATGAAGCGGTTTTTCCGACGATTGATATTCACTATGTTTATGTGAATGACACCACCATCAACGAGAGTGGTGAAACCATCCAGATGGGGGAGCCGGATACCTCATGGTACTACGAGGTTCCCAGCTTGAATTCCGACTTGCCTACGGGAAACAATGACACCAATGGACAGCCGACTTTTCGTAAGGCCACGGCGGAAGATGCCATGCTCTACCCCATGAAGCGTCTCATTGTGGTTCCCGGCAACAACAAGGATTTGATTTTGAACGATGGCCCCGCCCCCGACTGGCATGGGTTGTTCCCCGTTATTCCTGTTACCAACGACGACTGGCCATTTATGATGGGTGGCTTCTCCGCCATTCACGATGTTTGGTCACTGCAATACTCCATCGAAAAGGATTTGAGGGCCTGCGATGACCAAGTGGAAATCAAGCTGGACCCTGCGCTGCTCTACGATAAAAACCAGATTGGCAAGGCCGACGCCGAGCGCCTTACACTCCGCAAAGCAAAAGTCAGGGTTGGATACGACCCTATGGGTGGCGAGCCGATCAAGACAGTAGTTCCCCTGAATGCCCAGGATGTTCCCGGCTGGGTTATGGAAGGCATGAAGGGCAAGCAGCAGATGATGGACTATCTGGCGGGAACCCAGGATGTGGAAGCGTTGATGAAAGCCCGTATCGCCGGAGCCGATGGGATGGAAAAGTATTTACAGGCCATTGGACCCATCATCCTAGACATGACCCGCCAGCAGGAAAAGAGCATTCGAGACTTTGCCGAGATGGTAAAATCCATGTTCTTTCAATGGTATCGTGCCGACCGCCGACTCAAGATTCTCGGCACCGATGGCTTGACCCAGGAGGATTATGAGTACAAGGCCGGGGAAATGCTCCCCGAACCGAGCCCTGGAGAACCCCGTCTTTCCACCATTCAGCGGGCGCGAAAACACATGGCGGGCTTCTACGCCAACGTCATGCCGGGTTCGCTCCACAAGATTGCCCAGATGACCCAGCAGTTGATGTACATGCAACTCAAACTGAGAAACATCGTTCCACTCGACTGGTGGACGCTCGCCAAGGTTTTCAATATTGCTAACTTCGGAAAGCCTCCCGATGGTTGCAACACGGTGTTCGACCGCTGGCAGGCCCAAGTCATGCTGGAAAAGGCGATGGCGGAAGAGTTGGGTGGTGGGCAGCAGCCTGCGGGACGCACCCCTTCTGGAAATAAACCACCCCAACAAAAAAACCGTGGTGGTGGTAATCCCCCTGTTACCCAACAGAGTCGTTGAGAGGTAAGCATGTCAAGAGGACCGTGGAAAAAGAAGAAAATAGTAACAGGTTTCGGTCCGCTTCCTGATGAAACTATAATTGAAAAGTGGCAGGAAGCTATTACTGCCAAATGTAGTGCTCCCCAGCGCGGTGGGTTCTATTGGCTCGTGATGCGCAATTCCGAAGCAGAAGGATTCAATGAAGAAACCGCTGCTCAAAGGGCCATCCAAGAACTTCGCTCTCAATTCACCACCGATGCTGAATTTGCGGCGTGCTCGCTGTTCCCTGAAATCCTTGCGTATTATGGAAACGACTGGAAGCGCACGAGAGAGGCGCTGAAAAAGGCTGGAATATGATGGAAACGTGCCTATAACTCAATAGCTGAGGTGATTGTAAGTGGTTCTACTACATCATCAACTTTCACTTGAGCAAGCATTCACAATAGCTTTTTGGGCTAACACGCAAGGTGAGGAAGTAGAAATCGATGCTGCTTTCAGTGATGGTGGGCGTCTAATTTATGAGTTACACAAGATGGGAATTATTATCGGTCAAAGAATTAGGCTTGAGGATGGACCTCCTCCAACAAGTTGTTTTGAGCCTATGGAGATAAATGAATGACGGATGATCCCAAGATGGAATTAAAGAGCGCCATCACCGTGCAAGGCAAGCAGAACGTAAAAGATTTGGCGCTGATTGTTGCTAATACGCGAAAGACGGGGGCGCTAAACATTACCGTTTCTCAAGGCGGGGCAGTAGCGGCAACCTTTGAGGAGAAAATAGTTCTTGACAAGAATTCAGCATCGTGATTACAGTCTGTAACTGGAAGTCAATCTAGCTCTCTTTGGAGAGAAGTAGAAATGAGCCCTGACGCGAATATCGCGGCCAGGGCTTTTTTGTTTTGTGGGGCCAAATGGCTTGGCGTGATGACATCGAATTACGGCGTGCATACTTCCGAAAATATCGGAAAGAACATCGTGGTGTACTCAGAGCCCAATCGTCCCTTCTGCGAAGTTTTCATCGGGAGGATGAAAGAATAAGAGCACACAAAAATTACAGACTTCGCCATCCGATCCCAAAGGATTTTAACGTAAGAATTGAGAGCGTAACAGAACTTCAGTGGGCATATCTTGCGGGGATCATTGATGGAGAGGGAAACCTTGGAGTCTACTTCCGTAGTTCGCGCCATCGGGGGACAGGCCAGAAAACTCCAGCGGTGAGTTATGCTCCGAGATTACAAGTCTCGAATACCAATAGAGAAATCATAATGTGGTTGATTGCCACGTTTGGAGGAAGTCTGCTTTATAAAAAGGGAACCAAACGGTGCAAGCCACAATGGCGCTGGCACTTGAATGGAGGCGGAAGAATTCAGGAAATTTGCCGCCACACACTTCCCTACATGATTATCAAGAAGCATCAAGCGGAATTGGTTTTGCGCTTCCCGTTCAATGCGGTATGCAATCAATACACCGCAGAAAAAACCACGCAAGTTCAAGCTGTCAAGGAAGGGCTATATGCTGAAACTTTGATGCTTAACAAGCGGGGTCCGGTGACTATCAATGCCGTGGGAATCGCGTGATGCAGTTCGCCACACGAGGCGTGCGAAGTCGAAGAAGTCGCGTCGCCAATGGAAGCATGTGGCAAATAGTGCTTTACGACGCGGAGCCTCAGAGGGTTCCGCTGTTCGGCAAGCAAATTCCGTCGTAAAACGGCGGAAGATGAAAAGTAAGCGCCAAAGGCGTCGTTCGAGCAAGCGCTAAAGGCAGAAAGGATAAAAAAATGGAAGAGCGGTATCGCGGTAAGAAACGCCATGGCAAGAAAGGGCGCAAGCGCTAAGCCCTGCCCGTTGGAGAAGCTCCGCCCGTAAGGGTATTGGGGCTCCCCGCTAAGACGGGTACCAGACGACGGGAGGGGCCATTCGTGGCCCCCTCGTCAATTCCAAAGGACACACGCCCATGAAGCGAAAGCGAACGAGCAGGCGCAAGATGACCATGAAGCATGGGGGAAAAGGTGGAGCGTACTCCACTCCCATGAAGAATGCGTTCGACCGTAAAGGCGGAGCTAAGAGGTAATGGGAACCCCAATGCAGCGCGTTCCTCCTCTCTCGGGTTCACAAGACGCGAGCAAGCTCATGCCGCAGCCTACCCCTCCGAAACCGCCCGATATGAACGATGAGGCGGCTATGCGGACGCTGCGGGAACTGACCGAGCAGGTTGACGCCTTCACTCGCCAGTATCCCAAAACGGGAAAAAGCGCCGAAGTGGTGAAGAAAGCTCTAATGGCTATGATGCGTGATGTTATCAGCAATCCAACCCAGCCAGGGGAAGCACCAGCCCAGCGCTTCGGCTGATCGCGGAGCCCCCAGGCCCAACAAACCGGACCGGAAGCCCTTACAGGAAGGCTTAACCGCCCGAACCTGAACAGGGAAAGGTGAGGTGGCAAATGGCAATACTTCAAGAAGTGGAAAGTTTTATCGCGGAAACAGGCTTGACCGGGGAAGAAGCCCAGCAGATGCGGGCTATCTTTGAAAAATCCCCCAAGGCGCAGGAACAGGTTAAAGGCGGTCTTTTAAGGCAGTCGGATTACTCGAAGCACTTGAACGATGTCGATAAGTCCAAGAAAGACCTGGAAGCAAAGCAAGCCAAGCTGGACGCGGAGTTTGCGCGGTTGGCAGCTTACGGCGCGGATGCCGACGGCAAGGTACTGGCGGCACAGCGGGCGGTAGAAGCCGCTGAAGCCAAAGTCGTTAAGGCGACAAACCGGGCCAAGCGTTGGGCTGAGACCTACGGAGTTCCCGAAGAAGAGGTTACGGAAGTGTTTGGAGCAACTGGAACAACGGAAACCAAGACCACTCCCGCGCCTCCTCAGAACCCCGATGATGCACCGATGACGATGGGGGAATTCAGACGGCAGGTAAAAGAAGCCATGCCGCAACTCGCCAAGATCGGGTCGCTTTCCGATGGCATCATGGTTGATTACCATAAACTCTATGGAGAGTTCCCCACTGCTAAGGACATGGAAGCGGTGATTGAAGGTTCATTGAAAAGCGGGCGTCCTTTGACCGAATTCGCCGCCGAATACTACAAGTTTTCCGAAAAGCGCGATGCTCTAAAGGAAGCGAAGATCGAGGAGAAGTACAAGAAACAGTACGAGGAAACACTGAATACGCGGCTTAGCGAGGCTCATTTGCCGACCAGCACCCGGCCCGCCCCGCAAGGCGCAAAGATTTTCAATGTGAAGCCGGCGGCCCCAGCGGTAACGAGCACCACACCCGCCGCACCCAGCCGCGTGGAGCACGCCAACAGCGTTCGCAACCAGATGAGCACCGTGCAGAAGGCCGCGAACTCATGGCGCGAAGGTAAGTATGCAGCGCAGAAATAATGCGTAACTAAGGAGATATTACCATGCCAGATCCCCTCTTCGACGAAATCAGCGCAACAACTCTTCAGGAAATCTATCCTGACGTGATTCAGGATGAGTATTTCAAGGGCGCTCCGCAACTGGCTTACTGGCGCGACCATTGCCTTGTCCCCTTCGAGGGTGGGGCATTCATGCAGAATGACTTCACCTACGCGCCCCTGGTGAACGGCTTTTACGACATTGGCAAGTCCTTTGACCTCTCCAAGCCGCAAACCATTTCCGGCATGGCGTTTGACCCCAAGAAAGCCTATGTCAACATCACGGAATACCTCGAAGACCTCCGCATCACCAACAAGGGGCCGGAAGCGGTATTCTCTATGGTGGACACCGACCTTCGCACCGCCATGCACACCATGAACGCCATTTGGAACATCGCAGGCTGGAATCACGGCCAGACCATCACGGGTTCAGACCGGCACTCGGCCCCCAACGGCATCGAGGAAATCTACAACAACGGCCTCGATCCGTCGTACTACGGACACGTTTTCACCACCTACGGCAACCAAGCCCGCAACGGTGCGGTGGGGACTGCCTTGAATGGCAACGTCTATTGGGGCGGGACGGCAGCCGGCGGCACGGGAATGATGACCTACGCAGTGCTCCTCAAGCTGTATTTGAAGGCACGGCGCGGCAATCAGGCTCCCAACTTGGGCGTCTGCAACAAGACCCTGTTCAGCTTCATGCTGCAACGCATCCAGACTCAACAGCGCTTCGGAATCGAGAAGGACGCGATTTGGGGAGCGGAAGGCATTCGCCTCATGGATTGCATGATCCTGGTGGACGATTACGCTCCTTCGGCCTCGACCGCCGATGGCGTCAACGATGCGCAGATTGGCAACTACGCTACTTCCACTTTTGATACCACGCCATTTAACGCGACTATCACTACGTGGTCGAATCTGCCGACTTCCACCACTGTCACGGTGGGAGAAGTTCTCGCCCTCTACAACACTGACAAGATGCTGTTCCGCGTGGTCAATGATGAATTGTTTGGTTTCGGTTTCAAACCCTTCCTAATGAGCGCGGGGAATACGCGGGTCAGCGGCCAAGTTCTTTCCGCCGCCAACCTGCAAAATCTCGCTCCCTGGTCGGGATTGTACGCATACGGATTCGGAGCCTAATTAGGCTCGGAGGAGAATAGCGATGGGACACAACACAGATTTGCGTCAGGTTCCGTTTCCGGGCCTGCTTAATGACATCAACACGGTGGGGGTTGAAACCACCTACACTAGCCCCACAGGGAGTGTAGGCCGCTTCCAAGGCTTCCTCGGAGCCATCATCACATTGGACAATGCCGACGCCTTGTTGCACTCCGATACCGCCAGCGTTGGAACTCTCTACCACGGGCGCTACCAGCTTGTGCAAACGCTTTCCACGGGCGGTGCGGGAGTGCGCGGATATGCGGCATACTGGACCGCCAGCGTGCTTTCTGCATCCTCATCGGCATCACGCTACATCGTGACTGCCACCGCAACCGATGGCGACCATGCCGGTACGTTCATCTGCGCGGTGACAGCGGGAGACTACTGCTGGATTCAGCTTAACGGTCTCTGCTCGCTGCAATTCAAGGCTACGGTGACGGCGGCAACTCCGGCAACAAAGGATTTGGTCTACACTACCGCGTCGGCAGCGACCTACGACGACCTGCAAAGCGGAGCAGTTACGGACGCCATTCTCAAGCGTTTGGTCGGTGTGGCCGAAGGCGCTCCGGCTAGTGGTACGATTTCGCTGGTCGAAGTCTTTCCGCGCATCAACAACTGGTAAGGGGTGAATCATGGCTGATACTCTGGTTTTAACTCCATACCCGGACGGAGAAGATGTCTGGGGGTCACATGCGCGGACTCGTGTATATGATGTAACGACTTCCACCACTTATCCCTCGGGCGGATATACGGTTACGCCCGCCATGTTCGGACTAACCAGCCTTCAGGGAATCGAACAGCTTGCGGTTAGCACGGCAGGGATTTGGTCTTCGTTTGCGCCTACATCCTCTATCGGCTGTATCACGGGTGGGAAATGGCACCTTTACTCTGCCAACGGAACCGAACTCACAGGGGGCGTTACGGCCTACGTCTTCCGCATTAGGGTCATTGGGACTTGAACTTCTCGCTCAGTCTGCTGCCTCGCCGGGGAGGATTTCCTCCCCTCCCCGGTCTTTCCTCGATTTTTATTGCCTTTTTTGCTTTAGGTGCTATTCTGTGCCGGGGGTGAGCGATTGCAACATATCCTTGAGACAGAACCGAATCCAAAGCAGAAAATAGGTGAACTCCTTCTGCAAAATGGGTTTGCCAAAGAAGCCCATCCCTACCTTATCCGAGATTTTGACCCCAAAGACTACCGCCGCTGGGCAAATCTCGCCGTCTGCAACCGAATTCTTGGGAATCTTGAAGAAGCCAAAGAAAATGCCAAGAAATCCTTGGAGCTAAACAAGTATGCTCCCCGCACATGGCACAACCTAACCCTCATCATGGAGGATTTGGGCCAGTTCGAGCATGCCCAAGAAGCGGCAGATATTGCCTACCAACTGCTTCCTGTTGACAAAGAGATTGCTTACCGGCTTGCCATGACTCACATGAGGAATGGAGACTGGTTAAGCACCAAGGTAACTGATGCCTTTGAATTTGGACGCGAGGAATTCTTCTGGCAGCCCTACCGTGGCATCGTGAAATGGCGCGGGGAGCCATTGGCGGGAAAGCGCGTTTTGGTTCTGCGGGAGGGTGGATACGGGGATTGCTTCTGGTTCATGCGGTACTTGAAACTGTTGAAGGAAGAGCGCTGCCATGTGACCTACATCTCGTGGAAAAATCAGAAAGCGATTTTCGAGCCGTTCGTAGATAGGGTTTTGACTTGCGATGACATGCTGGACGAAACCGAATACGATTATCAGATTGCCCTCTGGTCTGTCTTGTCCCTTCATCCTGGGCCTCTGAGTATGAGTCAGCCTTACTTGCACGCCAAGCGCATGTCGATTCCCAAGACAGGCTTTACCGTGGGGATAGCATGGTCCGCACTGGAATGCGAAGTCCCCCGCAAGACGCGGGGAATCCCTATGGCGGCACTAGAACTCCTGCAATCGGTGCCTGTCAACTGGATGGCCTTGAGTGTGGAGGATGAAATTCCCTCGTGGTGTTCCGACCCCCGCGGCGTGCTCTGGCAAGGCTGGGAATCGACTATGACGGTTATCGACCGCTGCGATTTGGTGATTACTTCTGATTCGGTGGTAGGGCATGTTGCAGGCGGAATGGGAAAAGAAACTTGGCTGCTTCTTCCCAAGAATTGTGATGGGCGGTGGGGAAGTCCCGAACATTGCATGGTTAAAACGTGGTATCCCACGACGAGACCAATTCGGAATCCCGACCCTTTATCATGGGATGGCCTGATTGCCAGAGTGAAGACGGAACTGGAAAACAAGCTGGCTTTGGTAGGGGTGTAGCGATGCACATTGCGGTAGGCTCTATTTTTATGAACGCTACCGGATATATTCACCGCTATGCCAAGCAGTTGGCCATGTTGGAAGCCGCATCCCCGGAAAATATATATGAGCCGATTTTAGCCGAAGGTGACAGCACGGATAATGAGCAATCATGGTTCATGCTCAAGGAATCATTTGGTGAATGTGCTTTCAAGTGTGAGCATCACGGCCCTAATTTTGGTTCGGTTGACCACAAACAGCGCTGGCGGCAAAGTTCTTTTGTCTGGGAGCAAGTGATCCGCCGAGTGCGCCCGGAGCACGATGCGTTCATCTACATTGAAAGCGATTTGATTTGGGAACCGCCTACGATGCTAAAACTCCTCGAACATATCAAGAGCGATGGCGTGGATGTTGCCGTGCCGATGTGCTGGCGGGAAGGGTATTTTTACGATTGCTGGGGAATGCGCGGGCCGGACGGAGTTTACTTCGACCACGAACCACCCTACCATCGCTCGTTGAAGGGTCAAAGTATCAATGGCCTTTACCCTATCAAGAGTGCGGGGTCATGCCTTGTCATGCGCGGGGAAGTTCCAAGGAATTGTACCTTCGAGCCTGCCGACCAAGCCATTGTGGGGTTGTGCCAGAACATACGCGAATACGGCTATAAAATCTGGATTGACCCGAGCTTGGGAGTTACTCATCCATGATTAACGATATTATTCCACTTTGCAACATTCCGTCTCATCTTGAGGAAAAGCGAGTCTTGGATATTGGGGCATTGGACGGAGGACTATCTTTTGAGTTAGAGAAACGGGGTGCGGCGGAGGTTGTAGCGATTGATCTTTGGCAGGAGACTGGAAGGGAAGGCTTTGATCTTGCTTGTGAAACCTTGAAATCCAAGGTCAAAGGCATTCAGATGGATGTTATGGATGTGTCGCCAGACAATCTAGGTACTTTCGATCTGGTCTTTATGTTTGGAGTTCTTTACCACCTTCGCCATCCATTGCTTGCTCTTGAAAAGGTAAGGTCGGTTTGTAGAGACTTGCTGATTCTAGAAACTCATATTGATTTATTAGATCGTTCTAAGCCTGCTGCCGCGTTCTATCCAGGCGATGAGTTGTGCCATGACCCTACAAACTGGTGGGGTCCGAACATCGCTTGTGTTAAGGCATGGCTGGCTAGTGCCGGATTTTCCAGTGCGGCGGCAGTAGCAACTTGGAATGGAGGCGAAAGCCAGCGGGCTTGCTTCCATGCGAGCGTTTAGGGGATATAATGAGCCTGCTTCATCCTACGCCGGGAATGATTATCGACCGCATCTCGATATTGAACCTCAAAATTGACGCCTACTTGAAGGCCGACCGGAGAACAAACGCCCTCGAAGAAGAACTTATGGAACTAGAGGCATTTTTAGATTCTCAGGGGAAAGACTCAAGAGAAATTGATAAGTTGCGGAATTCGTTGTATGCTTGCAACCGAAGTATCTGGGATCGGGAAAATGAATTGCGCTCTATGCCTTGCCGTGGCCAGACCGATGAATGGAATCTGAGCGCTCTGAAGAAACTAGCGAAATGCGCGGTGGAAATTGCCAAAGTCAATGACGAGCGCGTGAATTTGATGAGGAAGATTGATGCAGCATTTGGCAGCGTTCGTTCGGTAGAGGAAAAGATTCATGTCATTTATTGACTACTACTCGGAACTCCGTGGCTTCTTCCCCAAGCTGGACGTATTTCTCGCTCAAAAATTAGTGAATCGGGCTTGGAACGATATTCAAAAAAAGAGATTATGGTCATTCCTCATCCAAGATTCGGCCCTCCTCTGCCCCGGCATCGTGTCAGCGGGTACGGCGGACGTAACGCAATACAGCGATACGGTGACGGTGGACGCCACGGCAGCAGCAGCCATCAATCTTATCTCCATCGCCACGCCAGTTACCCAACAGCAATTCCGCCTGCCCGGTTTTCCGGTCTACAACATTCTTACTTGGGATGGCACAAATACCATTGTCCTTGACCGCCTCTATGCGGAAGGGTCGGCAACCGGAGTTCCTTACAACATTTATCAGTGCTATTACTCCGTGCCCAACGACTTGAACTTCCGTAAGTGGCTGTCGGTCTATGACCCCATCAACGCTTATCCCTTGTACCTCAACAAAAGCTCTCAAGACTTCGACCGTTGGGACCCGCAGCGGCAATCAATTTCCATGCCTTATTTTCTGGGATACTACAAGCGCACCAACGGCCAAGCCCTTTATGAATTGTGGCCTGTGCCGACTGAGAATATAGGCTATCGGTGCAAATGGCTTACCGCCTATCAGGATTTCCTGAATGACGCTGACGCGCTTCCCGCTACTATCTCGGAGACCATGCTGATGGAAAGGGCGCAATTCCTGGCCTGCGAGTGGGCGGAAAAGATGGCGGGCACCTACAAGGAGTTAGCGGGAGTGAATTGGCCAAGGGCGAAGGCGGACCATTGGGCTACTTATTTGAAGCTGGAGCGTGATGCGGAGCTTGAGGATGAGGATACGTTCCAAACCAACTTGATTGACAACAACGATTCAGACCTAACGGATGGATACCCATTCACCGCCGCGTGGTATCAGAGCCACGACGTAATGCCAGGAGTCTAAAATGTCATGTGAACGCCCGAATTTTTCAGTATGGGACCGCTGGTCGAAAGAGGCACGAAAGTCTCACGATGGCGCTCCCGACCCAGCAGGAACAAGAATCCTTCGCAATATGCACGTTGTCCGAGATGATGTTAAACCGCGAGACTTTGGGGCGATGGTTGCTCCTATGCCCGCGCACAAAGGAAAGGGGAAAAAGTAATGGCCAAGTCTAAAGGAACACATGCAAGCCCGATGGTGGACACTTACAAAGCTCCAACCGCGCCCAGGGGAGCAGTGAGCGTCAGCGGGAAGCTGGAAGCGGTGGTCTCTAACCACGGCGTAGTCAGTCTTCCCAAAGGTCATGGCAGCAAAGACCTTTCGCCACTCAGCGATACGTTTAAGAAGAAATGAGACGAGAGCCCAGTTACAGGTATCTTTGTGATTGTCCCATGCCAACACCCGAGCTTTTTGTCTCGGACAGATTGGCAATACTAGAAGAGCGCAAGTTTCCATTTCACGAAGTTGTTAATGAATTGCGCTTTAGAATGTCTCTTTATGCACTAGATGGATGGAAATTGATAGTTCCAATCGGTAACAAAGGACCAAATCTAAAGATGAGAGTTCCTATGCAAGCCAGCTTTGCTTTTTCACATACATGGAATCCATCTCCACACTATTACATAAATAGACCTCTTCGAGTTTATGAACGATAGCTCGCATGTCAAAGACGCAAAGTACGATGAGGCCAGGGGCGTGATGACCGTGGTTTTCAAGGGCGGGCAGGAGTATGAGTGGACGGTTCCCCGCGATGAGTTTGAGGGGCTTCATCAAGCCCCAAGCCCAGGAAGTTATTTGAAGAACTGGCTTGCACCTAGATTTGGCAAAGGCAAGCGCGTAACTTAATGCAATGCCCTATTCATCAATCACTTTCGGGCAGCTTTGCACTTCCTTGGCTGTGCGCCTTGGTGACGTAAACAGCACTTACTGGAGGAATTCCTCCTATGGAGATGAGCTATCAACGTACCTTTTTGAAGCCCTCCGCACTTGGCAAGCCTACACGGG
>Ga0187854_10000718_pt1 | contig 38366 bp, 43 predicted proteins | sample June2016WEW_6_15_FD_132445 | JGI IMG/M metagenome (GOLD analysis project Ga0187854, IMG submission 132445) | Peatland microbial communities from SPRUCE experiment site at the Marcell Experimental Forest, Minnesota, USA - June2016WEW_6_150 | ecosystem: Environmental > Terrestrial > Soil >... | reverse complement strand
GCAGGAATAACAACTTCATTACAGATTTTCTCCAGAGTATATTAATGGTATGGGAAGGCGGTATCTATGCGTCGTTCGTGTGTTTAACCGTAAGGAATTGTTGCCCTTTCTTGAGGGGGGGTGAGGAAGCTGTTTAATCCGTTGTGACTTTGTGACAGGTAATTAAAAAATTAATTTTTTATCCTGCGTTCTGCGCTTCCGAGAGTGCTTCACGTGCCTTGTCCACCATATTCTGGGAAGCTGTTATTTTTGGTTTTATCATGGCGAACTCTTTTTTGTCAAAAGATGCCTGAGCTTCCTTGTAAAGGCTATCCGCCCGGTCAATCCGTCCCTTGGCTTTTGTGACATTGGTTCCCTCACACTTTGCCATGTCAACTTCTTCCTGCACCGCAAGCACCTGCCCATAGAGATCTTCTGACATACTGCGGAACACTTCTGCTTTTGCAGAATCTTCCTCAAGTTTCTGCCGCCCGCGTTCGTGTTCCGCCTCTTTTGCTTCCGCCTGTCCCTGAATTATGCGTTGTAGTTCATCCTCGACTTCTTTGATGGTCTCGGCAAGCACAGAGGCGAAATTGGTGCGATTGTCTTTTGATTCTTCGTACCCACCATAGGCACCGTATGCCCCCCGGCAGCTGCACCGCCGATTGCACCGCCGCATCCCCGAGACCTTCATTTTTTCGCAGCACATTGCCGAGAACACCCCCAAGGCCTGCACCCGTGATCGCACCCATCACACCTTTGGAGATCTCTTTTCTCTCGCGGTCAACGGTGTAAGAGACCTTGACATTCTCATTCTCAACGGCAATATCAAGGTGGCCCTGCTCGTCCGTATGTTTCACATGCATCTGTGCATTGGTCTCTTTGAGCACCTGCTGCGTAATCTCGGTTCCCTTGAGTGCGAGGTGCGACATCAGGCGCTCAGTGAAATCCTGATACTGCGACGACACTCCCTGACTATAGATAAAGACCATAGTGTCCGGTACTCCTCAATCATGTACTAATCAGAAGGTTCAAGAATAAATGTCTGGTTTTTTTGAACTGGTGAATTCATTATTTCATTCTCATGCTCAGAATTCCATTTGGATCAACATCTCATACAATAACCAAAAAAATAACAAAAAAAATTAAATGTACTTTTAATAACACTTTGTATCATATTTGCAGCACAATGTATATATTTATACAAAATAAATTACTCTGTATGCAGACGAAAATTCTCCTTGATGAGGAGCAGATGCCAAAAAAATGGTATAACATCCAGGCTGATCTGAAGTCACCGCTCGATCCGCCGCTCAACCCCAAAACCCAGAAACCGATAGGGCCTGAGGATCTTTCCGCTATTTTCCCCATGGAGCTGATTAGGCAGGAGGTCACCACTGACCGGCAGATCAATATCCCGGAAGAAGTGCAGGACGTCCTGAGGCTCTGGAGGCCGAGTCCCCTGTACCGTGCCCACCGTCTTGAAAAATTCTTAAAAACGCCGGCAAAGATCTACTACAAGTGGGAAGGGGTCAGCCCGGCGGGAAGCCATAAACCCAATACTGCGGTCCCGCAGGCGTATTACAATATGAAGGCTGGAATTGAGAGAATAGCAACTGAGACCGGTGCGGGTCAATGGGGATCGGCTCTGGCTTTTGCCACCATGCTCTATGATCTGCAGTGCACTATCTATATGGTCCGTTCAAGCTATACGCAAAAACCTTACCGGAAATCCATGATGCAGGTCTGGGGAGCAGAATGCATCCCCAGCCCAAGCACCAAGACGAATGCCGGCCGGGCAATGCTCGAAAAAGACCCCGACACTCCGGGAAGTCTGGGTATGGCCATTTCTGAAGCGGTTGAGGATGCAGCATCTCACGGCAACACCAACTACGCCCTGGGCTCGGTCTTAAACCATGTCTGCCTGCACCAGACAGTGATAGGACTCGAATGCCGCGAGCAGCTCGCAATGGTAGACGACTATCCGGACGTAGTGATTGGGTGTATTGGCGGGGGGACCAACTTCGCCGGCATATCCTTCCCGTTTGCCGGGGACAAACTAACCGGGAAACATAAAGATGTGGACCTAATCGCTGTCGAACCGGCATCCTGCCCTACACTGACAAAAGGGTTGTTCACGTACGATCTAGCCGATGAAGCTGGTTACACCCCGCTCCTCAAGATGTTCACGCTCGGGCATGACTTTGTCCCCCCCTCCATCCATGCAGGAGGTCTCCGCTATCATGGTGATTCGCCAATTGTCTCCCAGCTTGTATATGATGGGGTAATGCGGGCTGTAGCTTACCATCAGAGCGAGGTCTTTGAAGCTGCCAATATGTTTGCCCGATCGGAAGGCATTATTGTCGCCCCCGAAACATCCCATGCAGTAAAATCCACGATTGATGAGGCACTCAAATGTAAAAAGACAGGGAAAGAAAAGACGATCCTGTTCAACTGCTCCGGGCACGGCAACTTTGATATGTCGGCATATGATGCCTACTACGCGGGCAGCCTGGTAGATTACGAATACCCGGATGAGCTGATCAAGGAGTCGCTCGCCCGGATACCTAAAATTTCCTGATTCTCCTTTTTCATGAAAAAGATCGGTTTTCTCATTAACCCTGTTGCCGGTATGGGTGGAGCGGTGGGGCTCAAGGGAACCGATGGCAAGGTTGAGGAATCCCGCCGTCGCGGGGCAGAACCTCAGTCCCGGAATCGGGCAAAAATTACATTGAGTCTTCTCAAGAATAATCCGGATCTCTTTTTTTTAACCTGTTCAGGAGAAATGGGTGAGACAATTCTGCATGAAACCGGCATTTCAAACTATCGTTTACTCTACAAATATACGGGTAATAGCACTTCAGAAGATACAAAAAAAGCCGCTTCCTATTTTATGAAAGAAGGTGTTGATCTTATTCTCTTCTGTGGCGGCGACGGGACCGCAAGAGATATTTTTGATATAGCGGGCAGGAATGTTCCTATTCTTGGGATTCCCGCAGGAGTAAAGATGTATTCCGCGGTCTTTGCAATTGATCCGGTAGCTGCTGCCGAACTCCTGATGGGCACGGATCCCTGGTCCTTCCGTGATTCTGATGTGCTGGACATTAATGAGGAGAGATATCGTGCAGGTGAATTGTCCGCCAGGCTCTTTGGCGTAGCCCGCACTCCGGCCATCCCCGGTAAAATACAGGAGTCAAAACAGGTCTTTGAGGAGCAGGATGAAGAACGTGCCAAAGGTGAAATCGCATCGTTCATGCACGAAGTGATGCTGCCAGACACACTCTATATCCTTGGTGCAGGGACAACAACTGAGTCAATAGCCAGTCGCATAGGTGTGAAGAAAACGCTGCTTGGTGTGGATGCAGTAAAAAACGGGCAAATCGTTGTACAAGACGCGGATGAAAAAACCCTTCTCGATCTTATCAGGAATGAAAAAGAGGTACGGATCATTATCAGTCCTATCGGTGCCCAGGGCTTTATCCTCGGCCGGGGTAACCAGCAGATCAGCGCCAGTGTCGTAAGGCACGTTGGAGTGAAGAATATTATCGTAGTTGCCACCTCCCATAAACTCCGGGAGACTCCAGTCCTCTATGTTGATACCGGGGATCCGACGCTGAACCGCGAATTCGGCGATTCGATACAGGTCATATCGGGATATCGTATGGCCCAGCGCAGGAAGATCTTTCAGCACGTGCATGAATGAGCAGAAAGAATGCATCTCTTTAATTTATCAGGGTGATTTAGATAACCAGAAGAATCCCATCGATAGTGAATACCAAAGGGTGGGTCTGGTAATTATTTCGTTAAGTAAATTCGATATCCTTTACGGAAAATGTTAAAGGACCGGAAAAAAGGAAAAAATGAATCACTTCACAGGCCAGAGCGGAACGATCATGGTCCCTTTGCCATAAGTCTCATTGATAACCTGTGCAAGTCCGGTGTAGACCGCCGAGAACCCACAGATCATCCCCTCCCAACCCGCGAGCTGTGTCACAGCAGGGATCCCGGTGAAATCCCCTATCGCGAGGAGGAAGAAGAGGATCGCAAGTGATGCAAAGACAAACTGCATCGCACGATTGAACCTGAGGGTACCGACGAACATCACAGCAGTAAAGAGGCCCCACATTGCAAGATACGATGCCATCGCGAGCGGGGAGGTCTTCTCCCCGATCCCCATCGAGGGAAAGACAATAAGTGCGACGAGCGAGAGCCAGAATAAGCCGTACGAGCAGAACGCCGTGGTTGCAAAGGTATTCCCCTTCTTCCATTCCATCGCCCCGGCAATGATCTGGGCTATCCCTCCGTAAAAGATCCCCATTGCAAGGATCATGCTCCCCAGCGCAAAGAAGCCCGCGTTGTGCAGGTTCAGGAGGACAGTAGTCATACCAAAGCCCATCAACCCGAGCGGTGCCGGATTGCCGGACTGATCGCGGGTTGTTACCATAGTTTCCATCTTCTCCAAATTCATTTGTACCATTCCTTCAGGTTTTTTTATTCGTATCAGGTCTTAAAATATCTGACCCTTTATTCCTCCAGTGTCGAGATGTCCCCGGGATCAATGCCCATCTCTTTTGCCTTCAGCACCCGGCGCATGATCTTGCCACTGCGGGTTTTTGGTAACTTTTCAACGAATTCAATTTCATGGGGCATTGCAATTGGCCCAAGGGTAATACGTACATGGTGGAGCAAATCCTGCATCAGATGATCACTTGGCAGATTTCCGACACGAAGAATCACAAAAGCTTTGATGGAATTTCCTTTAATCGGATCCGGCTTTCCGATAACCGCAGCTTCTGCAACAGCATGATGGGACACCAGTGCACTTTCAACCTCGGCCGTTCCGATATTGTGGCCGGAAACTATTATGATATCATCGGCACGCCCGAGAATCATAATATAGTCATCTTTGCCTTTGACTGCGAGATCGCCCGCCGTGTAAAGGTTATCAATGGTGTACCAGTATTTACGATACCGTTCATCGTCCTTATATAACGTCCTGAGCATAGCCGGCCATGGCGATTTGATAACAAGGAATCCCATCGTGTTCGCCGGCACAGGATTTCCGGTTTTATCAACGACATCCGCTGTGACACCGGGAATCGGTTTTCCTGCAAATCCCGGGCGCATTTTTTCGCCCATCATGGTGGTGATCAGCAGCATTCCCGTCTCCGTCTGCCACCAAGTATCGACAATGGGGCACCTGTCCTTTCCAATCACATGATAGTACCATTCGAATGCCTCAGGGTTGAGAGGTTCACCAACTGACCCGATGATCCGCAGCGAGTTCAGGTTGTACTTGTTGGGCCAGCTCTCGCCCATTTTCATGAACGTACGGATGGCAGTTGGGGCTGTATACAGGATCGTAATTTTCTGCTCCTCAATGAGATTCCACCAGCTTCCTGCATCCGGATAATCCGGGGTCAGTTCGGTAATAAAAACGGTGGCGCCGACAGCAAGCGGCCCGTAGACGATATAACTGTGCCCGGTGACCCAGCCCGGATCGGCAGTACACCAGAAAATATCGTTGTCCTTGATATCAAAGACATATTTGCTCGTGTAATGCGTCCCGACCATGTACCCGCCACAGGTATGCACCACCCCTTTGGGCTTTCCCGTGGACCCGCTCGTGTACAATATGAAAAGCGGATCCTCCGCATCCATGACTTCGGGCGGGCATTCATCGGAAACACCCTCCATCACCGCGTAGAAATCCAGTTCGAGAGTCGGGTGTATATCAACCGGAGGATCCCTCCTCCGGAGCACGATGACATGCTCTACCGTCGGTGCATTAATTATCGCTTCATCTACAATTGCCTTCAGCTGTATTGCCTTTCCCCGGCGGACTGCGACATCTGCGGTTATTACAACCTTTGCCTCAGCGTCCTGAATCCGCATGTTTAGTGCTGTTGCACCAAATCCGCCGAATACCACACTGTGTGTTGCACCGATCCGTGCACAAGCCAGCATTGCAATAACCTGTTCCGGTACAAGCGGCATGTAAATACAGACACAGTCGCCCTTTTTCACCCCCATTTTCTTTAATGCATTTGCAAAGCGAGCTACGTGGGAGAGAAGTTTCTGGTACGTGTAAATACGCTCAACCCCTCCCTCCCCACGCCAGATGATGGCGACCTTGTTGCGCCGATGATCGTTGACATGGCGGTCAAGGCAGTTTGCAGTAATGTTCAGTTTTGCATTAGTGAACCACCTTGCATAGGGGTAATTCCATTCCCTGACTGCATCCCAAGGCCGGATCCACTCGAGCTCGCCAGCCATTTTGGTCCAGAATGCATCCGGATCTGCCAGGAATTTCCTGTAAGCTTTCTGGTAATCTCCCATCCACGCATTTTTTTTATACCGTGGGTCAGGTAGGTAATATTTCACATCCTCGATGAGTTTGACATTAAAATCCTCGGTCATGTAGTCCCCCAATTCTACATTATTAATCATGTTAAACATTGTATATAAAATTTGGTAAAAAACCCGGTGTAAAAAGAGTTATCACAATAATATTCGCCGGATTAAATGGGAATAAGTTCGACGTGTAAAGTTTGAATACCTTTTAATTCCGGGTTTTTTGTTAAAAAAGCGAAGGATATAACAAGAATTATCTATCCGGATTTTTCAATATAGGATTGATGCTGAAAAAATTTAAAGGGAGCCTGCTTGGTGCAGCAATCGGTGATGCTCTTGGTATGCCGAACGAAAGCACCGCCCCAAACCTGAACAAGATGAAATATGGTTACCGGCGCCCGTATAAGGGTCATCCAAACGAAGGTCTGAATCCCGGTCAATATACTGATGACACCCAGCTGATGATTCTGGTAGCCACACTCATCGCCGATGGAAAATATAATGAAGAACGGTATTCATCTGCACTCCACGAGCTCTACGCTCAGGGGAATCTTCGCTTTCCTGACGGATCGGTTTCAGCGGTTTGCGAGGATAATGTCAAAAAAAATGCTCCCCGGAAAGGAGTCAAATCAACAACATCAGGATGCCTTCCAATTGCAATCCCGTTCGGATTGACATTTCCTGATATAAATGAGGGAAGTGAACGGGCGGTGCGTGCATGCAATGTAACTCATACCCATCCGGCAGCGCATGCTGCAGTATCAACTTTTACTTCTCTCATCTATCACGCGCTCCACAACGCGCCCGATCCTGTTGAACAAGCGCTTGAGAAGGCACAGGATGAAGATGAGGTACTCGGCGGAAAAATAAGAAACGCCCTTGTTCTGGAAAAAGAGGGAATGGATATCGAAACTGCGTTACTAAAAATTGGAAATGACGTGTCGGTATTCCAGACTCTCCCGATCGCCATTTTCCTTATCAGAAGATATTCTTATCCACCAGATCTCCTCACGGTAGCCGCAAATGCCGGTGGAAACACTGATACCATCGGTCTTATCTGTGGTGCATATCTTGGCGCCGCTCAGGGAATCGATGCACTGCCTTCAGATTTATTGGAAGGACTCGAAGACAGGCAGCGGATTGAACTGCTTGGGCAACGGTTATTCTCACTCTATCAGCATAAACTCGAGCAAATGTAAATTTTTTTTGCAACCGATCAGATCATGCTCAGTTCGCTCAAATGTGCGGCATGCATGATGAACGGTTTTCAGTCAGTCTCCGGATAAGTGAGACAGACCCGTTTTTTTATTCTTTTAATATTTCCTGCATTTTATGTATTTTAAAACAGACGGGCTTAAAAACCATTAAATTTTTACAACCGGATATTCTTTTATGAAAATTGCGATTATCGGGGCTTCCGGTTATGCCGGTGGCGAGCTGATTCGCCTCCTTGTCCACCACTCCACCGCAGAGGTCACCTGTGCAACGTCCCGAAAACTAGCAGGAACATCCCTTGATCAGGTTCATCCCCACCTTAAGGGGTTTACTGATCTCAAATTTGAAAACCTGGATACCGATGCTATTGATGCGGATGTTGCATTCCTTGCAGTTCCCCACACTGCTGCAATGCTCCATGCAGGCAAACTCCTGTCGAGAGGAATAAAGGTTGTAGATCTCAGCGCTGATTACCGGTTACCCAAAGAGATCTTTGAGAAGGTGTACGGGGTCACGCATTCTGATTATTTCGTTGCACCTTACGGGATACCGGAACTTCATCGGAAGGAGTGCATTAACGTGAAGTTCGTTGCAAACCCCGGATGTTTCCCAACCGGGGCAACCCTGGCAGCAGCTCCCCTGGCAAAATATGCCCATACAATAATATTTGACTCAAAGACCGGGGTGAGCGGAGCTGGTGACAATCCCTCTGCAACTACGCACTATCCAAATGTAGGGGATAATATCGGACCCTACAAGTGGACATCGCATCGCCATCTCGCTGAAATGAAACAGGAACTTTTGCGCCTCGGTTCAGCAGCGAAATGTTATTTCACTCCACATCTTGTGCCGGTCAACCGTGGTATTCTTACCACTGCCCATATCCTCCTCGATGAACCCATGCAGCAGAAAGATGTCGAGAAGATCTATCGTGATTTCTACAACGGCGAATATTTTATCCGGTACCAGAAGCCTTCACTAGCTGCCGTCCGCGGAAGCAATTTCTGTGATATCATGGTCGAGAGCGAAGGATTGCGTGTCGTGGCAATTTCTGCAATCGACAACCTTGTCAAGGGGGCAAGTGGCCAGGCAATTCAGAATATGAACCTGATGTGTGGTTTTAAGGAACAGGACGGGCTTGTCGGAGCAGGTATGCTGCCGTAGGTGACTAACGATGCTGGTTAAAAACGCAATGACAAAAGATCCGGTTGTGTGCACTACTGAAACGTCTCTCCGTGAGGCAGTAGGCTTGTTGAGGAAGCATCATATTGGCGGGCTTCCCGTTATGGAAGGAACGGAACTCGTTGGCATGCTCACAGAATCAGATCTCATCTCTCTCCTTGAATCCGAAAGGATCTCTGATGACCTTTGGTTGCCATCCCCTTTCGAGATTATCGAGATCCCCATTCGGGAATATATCAACTGGGAGAAGACAAAGCATGCACTTCGCAATATCGGGGATATGAAGGCAAAAAAGGTAATGACCCGCCGGGTCATCACCGCAACTGAGAATATGGATATCGAATCAGCTGCCGCGCTGATGCTCAAAGAAGGAATTGCACGTTTACCGGTAATGCGGAAGAAAAAACTTGTCGGGATTCTGACCAGGGCGGATATTATTAATGCAGTTGGATCATCACAACCTGTCAAAGAGGGAGCTGATACCTGAAATGACCTTTCGGAGTATCTGTGCAGTAAAGGGCGTCAAGACCTACGGGATGAAAGAAGGGAAGTTCGGTCTGGCACTTATCAGTGCAAGCGGAACGGCGGCAGGTGTGTTTACCGAAAACCTTGTCAAAGCAGCCCCTATCGAACTGATGCGCAAACAGATCAAAAAAGGGACTATGGAAGCATTAATCGCGAACAGCGGGTGTGCCAATGCATATACCGGAAAAAGAGGATATGCAGATACTATCGCGATGACGGAGTTTGCCGGTTCTGCACTGAATGTTGAACCGGATCTGGTTGGTGTTGCCAGTACTGGCGTTATCGGACGATACCTCGATCTCCCTCTCATTCAACACCAGTGTGAGGAAATAGCACCTAAGATGGATCGTACCCCGGAAGCTGAAACTCTCACCGCACAGGCCATTATGACGACCGATACGTTTCCTAAACACGCACTCGTGCAAAAGGAAACGTTCACCATTGGGGGAATTACCAAGGGAAGCGGCATGATAGCGCCGAACATGGGAACAATGCTTGCATTTATCTATACCGACGTGGATATCGGCGCAAAACCACTGTTACAAGCACTCAGACAGGCTACCAGACGGACATTCAACCGCGTTGTTGTTGATGGGGATATGAGCACGAACGATATGGCACTTTGCACAGCGACAGGAGAGACAGGAAAGGTAAACCCAGCGGAGTTCTCTCCTGCTCTTGAGGAGTGCTGCCGTTCGCTTGCCCGGCAGATCGCGGCAGATGGTGAAGGTGCGACAAAATTAATTGAGGTGACTGTTAAAGGAGCGCAAAAGGAAGAGGCGGCTGCAAAAGTCGCTCGCACAATTATTGAGTCACCGCTGGTAAAAACCGCTGTTTATGGAGAAGATCCAAACTGGGGAAGAGTAATTGCAGCTGCCGGACGTGCAGGTGTTGATTTCGATCCAAATGCAGTCTCACTCTGGATAAGTGACGAAAATACAAGGTACCCCCTTGTCAGTTCCGGGGAGATAATCGCAAATCTGAAGAAGGCAAAAGAGGTGATGCGCGGCCGGAAAGTGATCTTTATCCTTGATCTTGGTACCGGTAAAGAAGAAGCAACAGCCTGGGGCTGCGATCTGACTGAACGCTATGTCGAGATTAATGGGAGGTACACCACATGATGAAACGCGAAGATGTGCTTATAGAAGCGCTTCCCTATATCCAGCAGTTCCATGGGAAGACCATCGTAATCAAGCTCGGAGGGCACGCAATGGTCGATCCGGTTGTCCTCGAAAATGCAATCCGTGACGCAGTACTTCTCCATTATGTGGGAATTCGCGTTGTTCTTGTGCATGGAGGGGGGCCGGAGATCAGCGAGAAGATGAAGGCGATGGGTAAGGAGTCCGTCTTTGTCGGGGGTCTGAGGGTAACGGATCAGGAAACACTCGAGATCGCCCAGATGGTTCTTGTCGGTAAGATCAACAAAGGTATCGTTTCCCTGATTGCAAAATGCGGTGCACGGGGTGTCGGTCTTTCCGGGAGTGACGGGAACCTGATCATCGCGAAGAAAATGGATCTCCAGAGGGTCGATGTCGGGGGAATTCAGAGAGAAGTCGATCTCGGCCATGTGGGGGAGATTGAATGGATAGATCCCGCGATCCTAAACACTCTCCTCGAAAAAAACTACATACCTGTAATATCTCCCATCGCAATAGATCGTTCCGGTGGCAGCTTAAACATCAATGCAGATACGGCAGCTGGCGATATCGCGGTCGCACTCAAGGCCTACAAACTTATCAATATGACAGATGTCGACGGAGTCATGGACAAAGGCCGGACAAAGGTATTCCGGAAACTTACAATCACTGAGGCTAATGAACTGCAGAAATCCGGGGCAATTGGCGAGGGTATGATCCCGAAAGTGAATTCCGTGATCAAGGCAGTAGAAAACGGTGTCTGCTATGCTCATGTCATTAACGGGAATGTAGAACATAACCTGATCCTCGAACTTTTTACCCGTGACGGAGTAGGGACAATGATCTCCCGGAAATAATATTTTCGTATTTACCCATCAGGCATTTTATTAAGGGAGTAATCTACAAAAAAGTACAGGAGATTTCCGGGATGGACAAAACAATAAAAATTGTTGTTGCTGTGCTTGTCGTGGTGTTTCTCGGGGGCGCATTCTTATTCGTCAGCCCGCTCATGAAACCAGCATCACCCGCACTATCAGGAAATGATGTTTCAGGCGCCGGTAATGTCACCGTCCTTTTCTTTTATGGTGAAGAGTGTCCGCATTGCCATAACGTGATGCCATTCATCCAGAATATTTCAAAAAAATATCCCGAGGCAAATTTCCAGATGCTTGAGGTATGGCATAATGAGACCAATTCTGCCTTCTCCGCCTCGTTAAACCAGAAACTGGGCATTCAAAACCCCGGGGTTCCGGAAATAATTGTGGTCGGGAATAATACTCCTCTGATCGGCGATCGTGATATTCCTGCATACCTCGAAGGTGTTATTCTCGAACAATTAAAAAAAAAGCAGTAACTGATGAAACGGAATTAAATAAGACCTCACCCAATTCGAATGTCACATCACTAAATGCAACTATCAGCGCAATTTTTTTTTATGGTGATGGCTGCAGTCATTGCGAAAATGTAAAACCGGTTTTAGCTGATCTCTCCGATAAATACCCGGAACTGCATATCGATATGCGGGAAATTTATCATAATGCCACAAACCTTGAAAAATTTACCGTAATGAACAGCCAGTATGGTATTGAAAATTCAGGAATCCCTACCATCTTTATCGGTGCAGATGCTCTTGTCGGGGATATCAATATAAAAGATCATTTTGAAGAAAAAATTCTTGAAGAAAAACAACGGCTTCTCTCGTGTAATATCACCTCGCCGAATTCTACGGCTGTTATTTCGAAAGGCTGCCTTCCATCCGCAAGCACCCTGACCATTCAGCTCGTCATCATTTCTGCGTTGATTGACAGTATCAATCCCTGTGGGTTATCAGTCCTGATATTTCTGTTAATTTCAATATCTGCCATAGCAAACACAAGGCGTATCCTTCTTATCGGGGGCACCTACATTGCGGCAGTGTTTATATTTCACCTGTTCACCGGTATCGGATTGTTCTCTTTTATCTCCTTATCTGGATTTTCAAAGGGGCTTTCCCTTCTTGGTGCTGCCATAGCCATTGTCCTTGGAATTATTACTCTCTCAGATGTGCTGAGGAACCGGGAAGAATTTCTTTTGTCGATACCGGAATCAAAGAAAAGTGTTATCGGGCACTATGTGAGGGCAGCTTCATTTCCTGCAGCTTTTGTGCTGGGTATTCTGTCCGGATTATTCGGTTTTTCCTGTACCGGGGGAATTTATATCAGTATCCTCGGTCTTATGGGCCGGGAATTTTCCCTTATGAGTGGCCTGCCGTACCTGGTCCTTTATAATACCGTATTTGTGATACCCCTGGTCCTGGTTCTCATTCTCGCTGCCTATGGAATACCCATGGAGCATGCAAATACCTTGAAAATCAGGTATCGCCGCATCTTACGGATAATTGTGGGGATGGCGATGATTGCTCTGGGAATAATCATATTTTCTGGGTGGTTGGGGTAATGAGCGGCAGGTTCGTCAGGGAAGGTTCCCCTCACCGGAACAGTCCCTTTGCCGGTCCTCGCTCATGGTAATGAGAATATCAAAAATTTTCTGAACTGCCACCGGATCAATTTTACATTCCACCGCCCGATTAAAAGCCGATTCAAGAACTTCAGCAGTCCGCTGCTCATCATGGATCGGAATTCCTGTATTGATCTTGATCTTTGCGATGTCTTTGGCATAATTCTGTCGCAGTGCGATAAGACGGATAATCTCCCTGTCTAATTTTGTAATATCAGCGCGTATCCTGTCCAGAGACATATATATACATATCCGATATTTCACAATAAACATAATCGTCCGGTCCCCAACACCAAAGCAGATAACAGAGAAACACCCTATTTTATCAGGTGGTTTTATGCTCGAACGCATATCCCGACGTGAAGAATTTGATCTTTTTGTAGCCTGGATCGCGATCTCTCTTGCATTTGCGATTATTTTTCTCCGTGGCATTGGACGGGCAGACCCGGTTATTGCTCTGTTATTCCTCGGTATATCCCTGTTTACCGTTGGTATCGGATTTATCCTCCACGAGATGGCGCACAAATTTACCGCAATAAAATATGGTTTCTGGGCAGAATTCCGGAAAGATAATATTATGCTTGTCGTAGCGGTCGCTCTTGCTGCCCTTGTGGGGGTTGTCTTTGCAGCTCCTGGTGCAACAGTAATATATGATATCAACGGCCGGGGCATCAGCCGGGAACAGAACGGGAAAATATCAGTTGTAGGACCCTTAGTCAATCTCTTGCTTTGTATACCCTTTGCCGCACTGCTCATCTATGGGGGCGGTGGTATGTCTGTTACCGGTAACATGGTCACGATGATCGGAATGATTGGATTACAGGTGAATGCGATGATCGCCGCGTTCAATATGCTTCCCGTGAGTGTTCTTGACGGCAAAAAGGTATTTGCGTGGAATAAAGCTGTATTTGTAATAATGATTCTTGCAGCATTCGGTGCGCTGCTGGTCTCATTCTATCCCGAGGCCTTCTCTAGCATTCTTTAAGGCATTTTCTATTAACAGAAAAATTTTAAAAATTGAGGAGAAAAAAATTCTCATTTTAAGGATGTTACGCTTACGTTTCCTTCAGGAATTTTAGCGTTTAATTTCTCAAGCACCCTGACCACTGTCTGCCCCTTTTCAAAGGCTTCCTTCAGTGCAGTCGGATGCTTGTTTATCCCCCCATATGCGTCCATATTATTTGCAATCACATTATCATAGTACTCAAACCCTGTTGTGTTGAACAGCGCAGTAATTACGGGGAATGCCCCGTCAAAAACATTCTCCCACCCTAGGCCTGCAGTCGAAATAAAAAAACCCTTGTGACGTTTGATGTGGTCATCAGAAAAGTACAGGGTTTTTAAAATAAACTTGCGGGCCCAAAGGTATTGCTGACGGTCAATAAATCCCTTAAGCTCAGCGGTGATCCCCATTGTATAGATAGGAGAAGCGACTGCAAGACTGTCTGAAGCCAGTAATTTTTCATACAGGATGATAGCGTCATCATTCACAATACATGTACCATTCTTATGGCAGGCATTGCATCCGCGGCATGGGGAGTACTGCAGCGTCTTGAGCACAACTTTTTCGACAGTTGCCCCGGATGCATGCGATCCTTCCAGAAAACTATCGAGAAGGGTTTCAGTATTGCCATGCCGGTGTGGGCTTCCCGATATGCCAAGAACTTTTATTTCCATGCATCCTCATAAACCAAGGCGCTTTCTCAACTCAGTTATTGTTTTTTTGCCAAGATTCGTTGCATCTGCTTTTGCAGTTGGGTGATGTTCGATTGCGCCCTTCTCATCTACTCCATTAATCATCAGGTAACTGATATCAGCGTCTCTGATATCAATAACATGATAAAAACATTTCACTGAAGGAACTGCAGCATCAAAGACATAATTCCAGGTCTGTCCGGCTGTTGAAAGGAAGATCCCAAGCCGTTTACCTTTCCGTTCCGGGGGGACAATCGGAAGCTTGAGGACATATTTCCTTGAACGGAATACCTGGGCCCGGTCCACGAGTGCCTTTACCTGTGCTGCAAGCCCCATACAGAAAATCGGTGAAGAGAGGATAATGCAATCAGCTTCGATAATCTTGTCATGGTAGATGTCCATCCCATCCCGTTGTATACACTTATTCAGTGTTTCACAGGCATTACATCCCCGGCAGGGATTGATATCTGCTTCTGAAAGGGCAATTTTTTCAATTATTATATCCCGATCTTCGCTCATTGACGCAAGAACCCAGTCAAGCAGGGTTTCAGAATTTCCATGCCTGCGAGGGCTTCCGGCGAAGGCGAGGATCTTGATTGGCATAGCAGTTTTTTGTGGCGGCAATACTAAAAAAGGTTGGTTTTAGATCAATTTCAGAAGAAAATGTTTTGAATTATCATACCTTTTTGAAGCAGAGGTACCAGTCTTTGCACTCATAGCCTTCTGTGGGTCTCTTCTCCATCTCGGCTGCAGTCCTGGGTGGCGGGACAACAACCTTGTCGCCCGGCTGCCAGTTGGCGGGCGTGGAAACTTTGAACTTGTCGGTAGTCTGGAGTGCTTTTACCATGCGTATGATCTCGGGCATAAACCGCCCGTTCGACTGCGGGTAGTAGATCATCGCCCTCATGATACCCTTATCATCAATGAAGAAGACACAACGGACTGCTGCAGTCGAGTTCAGGGCCGGGTGGATCATTCCAAATTTCTTGGCTACTTTCATGTTGAGATCGGCGATGATCGGGAACGGAATCGCAACCCCCATCTTCTCTTTGATAGCGTGCACCCATGCGAGATGCGCTGATATGCTGTCTACCGAAAGTCCGATTAACTGGACATTAAGCGCTTTGAGTTGATCGTAAATACCTGCAAATGCGATGAATTCTGTGGTGCAAACCGGTGTAAAATCCGCGGGATGAGAGAACAGCACCACCCACGATTTCCCCTTAAGTTCAGAGAGTTTAAGTGGGCCCTGCGTTGTTTCTGCCTCAAAGTCCGGTGCTGGTTCTCCGAGCGCCGGAAAACTGATACAGTTTTCTTCTTCCATACGTGCAACCCTTTTATTTCATCACTTCATCAAGCTGGGCTTTACCATATACATACGCCGGCATGCCCGACAGCAGGAAAGTCACTCGTAAAGCTTCCTCGACCTCTCCCTTGGTGACTCCAAGGTTCGCTGCGCCGGCGAGCTGGGCCCGGACTGCGTGCTGGTCACGAAGAGCTGCAGCAATTGAAATTGCAATCAGTTTTTTTGTCTTTTTTGACAAAGCTCCATCATCCCAGATATGCTGCTCAAATCTCATGACAAGGTCGAACATCTCAGGTTCATTCACCGTCAGCTCCTTGAAAAATTTCGGCACTTTTCCGATCTTCTTTTCAAGGGTTTTTAGTTCTTTTTCATTACCCTTTTTTACCATAACTACGCACTCTCCAAAATCATGGGCTCACCGCAGCAGACCAGTTCGCCGCCACCGGCTTCTTTAACAATTACAACATTTCCGCAGATCTCGCATTTGAAGACCTGCCCTTCTTTTGATACATTTACCATGATGCTTTTCCCGGTTGTATATCAGAATTATCCTGGAGGCGAACGCCCGGATTTCCTGATGGTATCTGATGGCGTTCCCCACCAGTGTTCATGATGGCTTTACGGTGCTCGGCAAGAAAAATAAGAAATTACTGATTGCTTTTACCACGCTTCGGTGGGTTCCTTGCATCCTCCGGTGTCTTGATATCCGGACGAATGTGAGTCATCGGGAAGCACTGGTACTCTTCACAGGAGCAGGCAGGACATTTCCTGAGATCCTGCTCGCTCTTGTCAAGCGTAAGTTCCTTACCGCAATCGATGCACACATATTTGCCAGGGCCGACTTTCTGTCCTGCGTTGTACGTCTTCTGTTCAGTCAAACGATTCACCAAAACTTTCATGCACGTCAAAGATATATATGAGTTGCGTTCGTGCATAGTAAAACAGATTTTGACGAACCGCATCGTTATTTGCAAAACTATATTGCGTTCATTTTTTAAGGTGTATTATGACCGGTAAGGTTATCGGGGTTCTCGGCAGCCCTCTCACTGAGGGAAATACTGCACTGTTACTGGATCGAGCCTTAAAGGGAGCTGAAGACGCCGGATGTTCCGTGGAAAAAATTGTTGTCTCCAGTCTCGACTTCCAGGCATGTATGGAGATGATGTTTTGTAAAGATCATGAAACCTGCATCATGGATGATGACATGCAGCCGATATACCAGAAATTCAGAGAACTGGACTCCCTTATAATTGCCACGCCCGTGATGACTATGGGGATTCCCGGGAAACTTAAGTCGTTTATAGATCGGTTTCAGGTTTTTTTTATGGCAAAGTATATGCGAAAAAAACCGTTGATACCAAACGAAAAGAAAAAGGAGCGAAAGGGGCTGTTTATCTGTATCTCCGGTATGAATATCCCCGAAGTTTTCGTTGGGGCGAAGTTAACGATAAAGGCTTTTTTCGATATCATTGACTGCCAGTACACCGATGAACTCCTGATCAGCGATATGGATACCATACGGGACATCCGGCTCCAGCCCGAGCTTCTCGAAACAGCATACAAAAAAGGATTCGCGCTCGGAAAATCCCTCAATCCCCGATCAGGTTTATAAATCCGTTTTTACCGGGATGAAAGCAAAACAGGGTTATTTTTTAAACCAGACCCCTTTCCCGCATACTAACATGGCCGGTTTTTGCAACAATAATGTGATCAATTAACGGGATACCCAGAAGCGATCCTGCCTCTTTGAGCTGCGTGGTGATCGAAATATCCTGCGGGCTGGGATCAAGCGATCCGGACGGGTGATTATGGACACAGATGATGGATGCAGCCCTGTCGGTAATTGCATCAGCAAATACCTCCCGCGGGTGGACAAGGCTGTGGTTGAGCAGACCGAGTGTTATAGTCCTGTTACCGAGAACCTCTCCCGCACCATTCAGGGTAATACAGATAAAATGCTCCTGCCGCTTGTCTTTTAAATAAGCAACATGGGGGAGAATATCTTCGGGTTTTGTGACGTGCATATTTAAACCCCCGGTAGGGGAATACCTCCTGGAGAGTTCAAAGCATGCGGTGATCTGGGATGCTTTTGAAGGCCCGATTCCTTCTATGGCCTCCAGGTCCTCATACCGGATTTTCTGCCGGTGCGTCTGGATGAGCCCGCAGATCTCTTTTGCAAGCACGCGGACGTCTTTGTTTTTTGTGCCCCGGCCAATAATTGCTTCGATCAGTTCGGTGTCTGACAGCGCAGATGCACCCTTCTTTGCGATCTTCTCGCGTGGTCTGTCCTCAAGGGGAACCTCTTTCATAGTTTTCATGGAAAAACCAGGTAACAGGAAACGGAAGAGACCGGTGATCCTGTGGTGTGTCAGGAGTTCCTTTAGAAAAACAAAAACCTTTCTTTTTAATTTCTGACGTCCCCTGCCCCATGAAGAATCTTTAAGTAAAATTGTGCTATACCTTTCCCACATGACAACGATTGAGAATGTAAAGGAGGCATTTGCCGGAGAATCCCAGGCAAACCGAAAATATCAGGCTTTTTCTGAAAAAGCTGCTACCGAAGGGTTCAACAATGTTGCGACCCTCTACAAGGCTGCATCGGAAGCAGAAGCAATCCATGCAAAAAAACTCTTAAAGGTGCTCGCTGCTATCGAACCCACGCAGAAGAACCTTGAAACCAGCATAGCAGGTGAGACGCATGAGTTCACTTTCATGTACCCGGAATTTGTTAAGTTGGCGGAAGCAGAAGGCAGAAGTGATGCGGTACTTGCCTTTACCCATGCCATGAAAGCCGAGGAAGTCCATGCAAACCTCTACAAGAAAGCACTCCTCGCGGTAAAATCCGGAAAAGATATTGGAAGGGAAAAAATTTTTCTCTGTCCGGTCTGTGGTAACATCGAGATTGGCAAACCCCCGGAAAAATGTCCGATTTGCGGTGTTTTCGGGAAACAGTTCCGGGAAATTACCCTTTAACTTTTTAAAAAATCGTTCTTTACCTCTTTTACTATCTTTTCAAACCCGTTATTTTTTTATATTTTTCCGACGGTGAAGCCAGACCATGACAAGGATGATGGCAATAAGTGTTGCCCAGGAAGCTGAATAGATAACAATGATGGGGTAATTCAGTATTGTCCGTGGGAGAATCGGTGGGGACGGCGAGTCAACACTCTCAAAATCGATAGCAACTTTTGCGGGGAAACGTTCTTTGCCGTCGAAATATCTGACGAACACCGTCGCATTACCCGATGGTACAACCCCCTTCAACGGAGCATTGTTCTTGTTGGGGAAAGCGATGGATCGGGTTATCCTGCCGTTTTCATCGGCAATCTCGATATACCAGGCATCCGGGTATGAACCTGGATAGAAATCATGGGCGTTAACAACAAGTGTTGATCCACGGGGGAGGGTAACATTCCATAATCCTTTCTCGGTCTGGTTCTCAAAGGAAAGGACCCTTGAAGTCAGTTCATGTGCACCAATCACAACAGAACCCGATGGCACCGCACAGGATGATACAGGTGCGGACTGAATGAAAAGATCGTCTGACCGTGCACCAGGCTCCTGGGAACAGGCGAACCTGTCATCCATCATCTGGCCATAGGTCAATGCAACGTCGTAGATCCTGATCTCGTCAAGCCTGCCAAGAAAATACAGTGGACAATTCTGGTCTGGCTGATTATAGACTCCTGCGTCGGCACCCAGCATAACAGAATTGTTATATTGATAATGGATCGCACCCGTCACATTCATCTGGTTTCTGAGCACTCCATCAAGATACAACTTCATTGTCTGTCCGTTATAGGTTCCGGTTATGTAGTGCCACTCGTTGAGCGAGATGCTTTCATGCTGGATCGGTATTGATACCACTCCGGTATCTTCAAGATTCAGAGTCCACCAGAGATCTTTGCCATCATCAAACCCTAACCGGTATCCCCCATCCTCATATGTTGAAATTAAAACCTGTGGTTCAAACGAATTCGTATAGAACCATGCCGACACTGTAACCCCCGCCGTTGGGTGATTCCTGGACCTGAAGGGTATTTCAATATAACTGTTGTATCCGTTAAAAAATACGGATCTCCCGCAGACGCCGGTTTCAGCACGCGATACTCCATGTAATATTCCCGTATTGCCATTACCTGACCCATCAATGGCGTAATTACCTCCACCCTCATTGAAGTTGAAATATACCGACGGTTCCGGCGTGGAGTAAAGGTTTTCCGATGATGCGCATGCCACGCTTATCAGGCAAACGAGTGCAAGACAAAAAAGAATGTATTTTATCAGACTCCTCGTTTCAGACATGATGATCTTAACATCCTGTAAAATGTGTATAGGGGCTTGTCCAAAAAGAAAGTTGCTATGGTTAGTTCTCCTGGTTTTTTTAATGTCAATATATTTATAAGAAGCCAGACTATTTTCGAATCGATGAAAAAAGTCATCGTCTATTCAACAAAAAACTGCCCCTATTGCCGGATGGTAAAGGCGGTCCTCGATAAACATGGAGTACCCTATGAGGGGATTGATGTAGGTGAAAATCCCGATGCTGCAAAAAAAATGATAGAACTCTCAGGTCAACGCGGCGTTCCGGTTATTATTGTCGATGATGAAGTTATTATCGGATTTGATTCACAGAGGCTGAATGACCTGTTTGGCGAAACAATATCTGGAGAAGTTTATGATGTTCTGATCGCTGGTGCCGGTCCTGCAGGATTAACAGCGGCTGCATACTGCGCGAGAAAAATGTTGAATACAATTGTTATCAGCGAAAACATTGGTGGACAGGCACTGGAATCATGGGCAATAGAAAATTACATGGGTTACCGTATGATAACCGGGGAGGATCTGATGAAAAAATTTGAAGAACAGGTCCGCACCCTCAATATGCGGCTTGAACTCGATCGAATTATCAGTATCTCAGAAGAAGATGATATTTTTACGATCCGGACTATTTCAGAAAATATATACAAGGCAAAATCCGTGATACTCGCTCAGGGGAACCGGCCGAAAAAACTTGGAGTTGCCAATGAGGAACAGTTCCTCGGCCGCGGCCTTTCTATCTGTTCAACATGTGATGGCCCCTTGTATAAGGGAAAACGGGTGGCTGTAGCTGGTGGCGGTAATTCTGCGATCCAGACTGCCGTGGAGATGAGCGACATCACTCCCTCGGTAAGCCTGATTGTTCGAAGCACTATCCGGGCGGATCCGATATACCTGAAGATGCTCGAATCAAAAAAGAATATCACCCTGTATTTAAATACAACGATAACCGCTCTTCACGGGAATAAGTTCCTTTCAGCAATCACAACAAAAAATGCAGAGGGGGAAGAGAAGAAGATCGAATTGGACGGGGTATTCATTGAGATTGGGTGGCTGCCTAATACCGATATCCTTGACGGATTCGTGGCACTCAATGAAAAAAAAGAAATCATTGTTGATATTAACTGCCACACGAATGTGGCGGGAGTTTTTGCAGCCGGGGATGTTACTTCAGTAAAAAGCAAACAGATTATCATTGCTGCCGGAGACGGGGCAAAGGCAGCACTTGAGGCACATGAATATCTGATGAAGTTGGTGACCTGATTAAAAAAAAACTCGTTGGTTTTCAATCTAAAAATGGAAAATCAATCCTGATAAAAAATATCTGAAATATACCTCATTCAGCCTTTTTCCGATCTTTTTCCTTGTATCCGTCAAGGAGTACAGTGGTTAAGTTTTTTACCGGTTTGTCCGTATGGCCGGCAATATGGAATTCGCAGAATGGACATGATGATATCACGATATCCGCTCCGGTCTTTTTTATCTCATCGCCACGACGGTCGCCCAAGGCTGCTGCCTCTTCAGGGTTCCCGGATCGCACACCCCCGCCGGAACCACAACAAATAGATGGCATTTCAATGAGCTCAACTACTTGTTTAATCAGCTGGCGGGGCTGATTTTTAATGCCCTGCCCCCGCAGCAAGTGGCAGGGGTCGTGATATGTTGCTTTTATCTGCAGACGAGCGGGGGGTTCTATCCCATATTTTGTAAGTACTTCAGAAATGTCCATCACGTCAAACGGTGTCTGATAATCATTTTTAAGGGTAGAGCCGCATCCGGCACACATCGTCATGACGGTATCGATACCCCGGAACCTGAATGCATCAATATTTCTGCGTTTTATTGTGTCAAGAAATTCCAGTTGGCCGGTCCGTATCAGGGGAGAGCCACAGCAGATCTGTTCTTTGGGAATGATCACCCGTATCCCGTTGCGCCTGAGCACTTCGACGGCGTCAACAGCAGTCTTTGGCAAGCGCATACCATACATGCAGCCAACAAAGAAACCAACGGTCGCTTTCGGAATTCCATCGGGTTCCACAATTTCTCCGACCATCTCCTGGAATGTCGATTCGGTCTGTGTTACACTCCTTCCGGTTTCCTTAATAAGTGCTTCCACTTCCTGATGTCTGGGCAGGGTAAATCCCCTCCTGTTTGCAAGCGCCCGGAGTTTTTCGATCGCTTTTGAAGGAATTTCAATCTCTTTGGGGCACACTTTCCAGCAGGCCTGGCAGCTGGTGCAGGTAAACAGCCCCTCCCGAATTGCGTCGACTATCCGGTCGCCGCTGTCACGGGGATCAAGTGCCAGCCGCATTTCCTGTCGCATGGCGGTGGGTCCAAGGAACTTAGTAACATCCATTGCCGGGCAGACAGATACGCAACAGAGGCACTCAATACAATTCCTGAGCGGTTTTATTGCATCTATATCGGATTTTGTTGGCATTTTCAGGGTTTCTGATGGTTTCAGTGATGCGATTGTTTCAAGCGTAGGCACAAGATCCACGACAAGATCCTTTTTCACCGATAGATTCAGGGGTTCGATAGTGATATTGTCCCGGGCTTCTTCCATGCAAGCAAGTACAGGTTCTCCGTTTACCCTGACTGCACAGCTGCCGCACTGCCCGGATCCACAACAATACCGGTAAGAGAGCGTGGGATCGCACTCGTTGTGAATGGCGTTGAGCACATTGAGCACACGGGCGCCATCATGAATCTGTACGGTATACGTTTCCACGTGTGGTGCGGTATCGTGTTCGGGATCGAATCTCTGCACCTTTACCGTGATTTCAGTCACAGCAGGCCTCCCATCTTCTGGATGCCTTCACGGTGTTGTGAGATGTAGGTATGACTGAAGGGAGAATGCAGGGCGTCCCATTCCTGGTTGATGTCCACCCGTACATGGGCGCCACGGGATTCGGGGCGCAGGAGGGCACACCGGCAGATCAGCGATGCAGTCAGGCACATATTCTGTAGAATGGCACAATCCACCAGATTTTGTGGGGATTTGGCATGAAGTGCTGCCTGGGAGAGACGATTGATGGTTTCAAGCGTCTTTTTGATATCTTTCTCGTTCCGGAATATTCCGGCACCTTGCCACATCGCCAGTTTAAGTTCTTTTCTTACCTGGCCAGCGTTTTCTGTCCCTTTGAAGAACTTATCGAGGCGCCGCTGTGCCGTATCAACCTGTGCGGGGTCGATCCGGATCTCCTTTCTCTCCGCTTTTCCTGCAAATTCCCCGGCTCGTTTCCCAAAGACCTGTGTTTCAGCAAGGGCATTTCCCCCGAGCCGGTTGGCCCCCTGCACGCCGCCGGCAACCTCACCGCAGGCAAAAAGCCCGGGCAGTGCAGTCCGGCATTCCGTTGTTATCCTCAATCCCCCCATGATATGATGAGCTGTGGGAGCTACTTCCATTGGCTGAATCCTGATATCCACGCCGAATTTTAAGAACTGCTCGAGCATAACCGGTAGCCGGGTCTCAATCTGTTCCCGCGGAAGATGCGTGACATCAAGGTATACCCCTCCATGTTCCGTTCCTCTTCCTTTAAGGATCTCTGTCGCAATAGCACGGGCGACCACGTCCCGGGTAGAGAGCTCCATCCGCTCGGGGTCATAGCGTTTCATGAATCGCTCCCCAAGAGTATTCTTCAGGACTCCCCCTTCTCCCCGCACGGCTTCCGTCACCAGCCTGCCCCGTGAATCAAACGGGTATACCGCGCCGGTCGGGTGGAACTGGACCATCTCCATATCGATCAATTCAGCGCCGGCACGGTACCCGATCGCGTACCCGTCACCGGTACCGCTGGACGAGTTTGTGGAAATATCGTAGACTTTTGTCCCCCCTCCTGTTGCAAGGATGGTGCTGTCCGCTTTTAAAAGAACCATTGAGCCTTTTTCATCCAGCGCCATCGCTCCAATCACCCGGTTTCCGTCCTTCAGGAGATCGATAACAGTCATTTCCTGGAGAGTCGTTACCCCGCAGGTATCGAGACGCTCGACTAACGTGGTCATCATCTCGTGACCGGTCCTGTCTCCTGCATAACAGGTTCGCGGGAAGCGTTGGCCACCAAACGGGCGCTGGGCGACCTCATCGTTTTCCGTGAAATCAAACACTGCTCCCCACTTTATGAGATCATCCATTCGCAACGGAGCTTCTTTGACGAGTATATTCACCAGTTCGGGATCGTTGAGATATGCACCCCCTTTGAGTGTATCCTCGAAGTGAATTTCGCACGAATCCTGCTCTCTCAGGACTGCGTTGTAACCCCCTTCAGCCATCGTCGTGCAGCCTCCTTTACCGACAATGGTCTTTGAAATGAGCACCGTGTCACCAAACTTCGATGCCTCTATAGCGGCCCTCACCCCCGCACCGCCGCTCCCGATCACCAGTACATGGCGATCCACAACCTCATCTGCAAGCATCTTATTATTTTGTGGATCGTATAGTTACATAAATAAATGGCACAGCCACAGTGAGAGAGAAATGAGATTTTTAATGAAATTTGGCGGGACCTCAGTTGCCGATGCGCAATGTATCAGAAACGTCGTGGATATTTTAGAAAAACATCATAAAGCCGGAGACGAGCTGGCAGTGGTGGTATCTGCACAGCGTGGCGTGACCGACCAGCTTATTGAAATCACCGGCAAGCTCCCGACTGCAAAGGATGACACTGCCATCGAACCCCTGATCCAGGCATTGGGGAGAAGGCATGTGACCACCCTCGAGGGAGTTGCACCAGATTATGTAGCCGAAACGGGAGCAGTCATCGAGGACCGCCTCATCAGTCTTCAGAACATTCTTGTTGCCGTTTATAATCTGAGGGAGCTCACTCCACGATCAAAGGATTATATCATCTCGTTCGGGGAGCGATTGCTAGCCCCCATCATCAGTGCAGCTCTCCGCCAGCGGGGTATTGCATCAACAGTTATTGACGGTTGCGACGCAGGAATCCTCACCACACCCCACCATGGCGAATCCACTGCACTTAGGGAAAGCGATGCCCGGATAAAAAAACGGATCGGGCCGTTGCTGGAAAAAGAAGTACCCGTCATCATGGGTTTCATGGGCTGCACCAGAAACGGGGTCGTAACTACTCTTGGCAGAAGCGGTTCGGATTATTCCGCATCCATCATCGGAGCTGGAATTGATGCGGATGAGATCTGGATCTGGACTGACGTGGATGGCATAATGACCTGTGATCCACGGGTAATCAACGATGCACGGGTTATGTCATCGCTATCCTATATTGAGGTGATGGAACTCTCCTACTTCGGTGCAAAAGTGATGCACCCGCGTTCGATAGAACCCGCAATGCGAAAGAACATCCTTGTCCGGGTAAAAAACACCTTCAACCCCTCTCATCCAGGAACTGTCATTGTACGGAACGGGCAACGGGACAACCGCGTGGTTAAGGCCCTGACCTATATTGACAAAGTTGCCGCAATAAATATCAATGGTGCACAGATGATCGGCAGACCGGGAGTAGCAAAAGCAATTTTCACCATCCTTGCAGATCATGAAGTGAATGTCATGATGATCTCACAGGGATCATCTGAAGCAAATATATCGCTTATTGTAGATGAAGCGCACCTCACTGCTGCCGTACACGCGCTTGCCGACCTTGTGAAGCAGGGAATAGTGCGGGAAGTTACCCATAACCATGATGTATGTGCAGTTGCAGTAGTCGGTGCCGGCATGGCTGGCGCGCCGGGTACAGGAGGCAGGATCTTTACCGCCCTCGGTAAAACAGGGATCAATGTCATGATGATCTCGCAGGGATCATCAGAGGCGAATATCTCATTTGTAGTGAAACAGCAGGATGGACCCCGGGCAGTCCGGGTTCTTCACGATGAATTCAGGTTATCGGAGGAGTGCGATGAGTAGCATCACGTACCGTGAGGCAGGTGTCGATATCGATCTCGAAGCAACTGCAATCAAAGCCCTTATAAAAAATCTGACTTATAGACGGAAAGGCAGTTTTACGATGGTTGGCAGTCCGGGTCATTTTGCCGGACTTATTGATTTCGGGAAGATGGCTCTTGCGCTGACCACAGATGGTGTCGGAACAAAGATGCTTGTTGCCGACAGGATGCAGGAATGGCGCACAGTTGGTATTGACTGCGTTGCGATGAACGTCAATGATCTCTATGTTTTGAACATGGAGCCTGTCGCGTTTGTGGATTACATCGCCACCGACAAGTTATCGGTCGAGAAGATGGCTCAGATTGGCATCGGGTTAAACGAAGGCGCCCGCCAGGCAAATATCGATATCGTGGGAGGTGAGACCGCCTCCCTGCGTGGTCTGGTAAATGGCCTTGATCTCGCAGGCACGTGCCTCGGGATACAGAAGAAGGATAAAATCATCAACGGCAGTACAATACAGCCGGGTGACAAAATCCTCGGAGTCCCCTCAACCGGAGTACATAGCAACGGGCTTTCTCTTGCCCGTACGGTTGTGGAAAAATATGCAGATTACGATACACGGCTTAAGAACGGCAGAACACTTGGTGAGGAACTCCTCATACCCACGCGGATCTACCATGAAAGCCTGGATGTGACATCAACCTGCATAGTACATGGCATGTGCCATATCACTGGTGGAGGGCTGCTCAATTTTAGGCGGCTCAGCCAGTATGGGTTCCGCATTGACGCACCAATTACGCCACCGGAAATCTTTTCCTGGATCCAGAAGACCGGGGATATCTCAACAACAGAGATGTACCGCACGTTCAACATGGGAATGGGATATGGGTATATTGTCCCACCCGCCAGTGTAACCTGTGTGCAGAAGGTTGTCAGGGGGGTAAAAATCGTCGGGGAAATTATCGAGGAATCCGGGGTATGGTTGCGGGATATCGAAATTACCTGAACTTTTTTAATTACTGGTTTTATTCCGGTATATAGACACTCTCATGTGCTTTTTTCGTTATAATGGCACTGTTGCCACACCGGTCTTCAAGAATGAGCGTTATCGCTAACGACCCGTCTTTCACGCAATCAATTTTTTTAAGAAGTACTCGTGCATTTTCCTGTTCCTGATCCTCGCCCCAGACCAAGGCTCCTTTTACAATCTCTTCAATACGATCCAGGACTCCCTCAACATTGGACACGAAACCCTGGCACGCCGGACCGGGATCTATTCGCACTCCCAACTCGGGAATTTCAAGACTTGCGCTCATACTTCTGACGACACGGATTGAAAGATCTTCAGCTTTGTCTACCTGCAGCTCGAACCGGACCGGTTTGTTTTCTTTGAGAAGCTGGGTGTCGACATATTTGTATCCGCATGAGCCGCAGAGAGCAGAAATGATCAGAATATCAGAAAAATAGGGAATATTTTCTGTCTGGTAGATATATTCGATTTCTGTATTACAATAAGGACATGGACCCGGAACGACATTTCGCAACTTTAAGCCCCACCGATTTTGTCACGGGAGATTTTTACCGACATCGGGGTGAGTACGACATATCGCTGATCCCCAAGACCGATGATATCCCCGTTGACATCCTTTGCCACTTCTTTTAAGTCTTTTAAGACCCTCTCGTAGGATATCTTGTCCATTTTGAGCCGTGAAATGTCAACAATTACTATGTTTCCACTATAAACTTCATCCTTGACCCGCGGAGTATCCTTGAGATCGGTAATCGTTGCGATCTTTACGAGCAACGCTGGGGCAGAACCTCCCTGCTCTTCGTAGGATGCAAGATCGAGCTCCATGTAATCGTCATCCGAGCTGGTGGAACTCTTTCCAAGAAGGGTATCAATGATTTTAACCATAAAAAAACTGTATGATGAAACTTATTTAATAGTATCTATTTTGAAACGACCAATAAGAGGTTTTTTGCAATAAAATATTGAGAATCACCAATTTTACGCACAATCCATCTGAACTCTTTATTGTCAGATTTCGATGTTCCATATTTCATCGCTGACGTGATGAAAATTTTTACACATTTTTCCCGAAGTTCTGGCACGCATATCGGGCGCGTCGAGGAGCGCAATTCCTATTGCGAGCGGTTTGCCATGCCGCTCATCAACAATCTGGACGGGTGAATGGGCTTTAACATCATCGGAAACTGAAACGATGCCGGGCCGCATGACATCTGCGCCATTAACTACATAGGGTATTGCGCCCGCATCCACAACTATCCTGCGTTCGGGAATGGGAAACTGGTTTGCACCTTTTAACGTGGGGAATACCCAGTCTCCCGTATCCATTAAGAGCAGCTTTTTGTTAACCATAAACAGTGAAACAGCGGCGTTGGTCTCAATTACTTCAATCATATCCGCGTGGAAAAATTGTGCTGAATTTCCAATCTGATCGAAAAGTCTGGCTAAGAGATCCTGCGCCTGGCTTTTTCGGATGGAATGACGTTTTTTTACGATAATTTTTTTCATTATTACAATCCGTATATTCATATCTCTCGCTTGAAAAAAATTTGGATCGGGAAAATTAAGCCTATCATTCGGTAAACAGGTCCGGATATCGAGCCGGAAATTGCATTGGTTAATGGAGATCTACGGTATGTTTAAGTAACCGGCTCACCCACATTAATTACTCCAGAGCGATGGTAACAGGGTATTATTATGACCAAACGGCCGTTGGATATTTTGGATCAGGTGCTGAACCGGCAGCCCGTTATTGTATCTCTCAAAGGCGGGAGAGAAATTCGTGGCATTCTCCAGGGATATGATGTTCATATGAACCTCGTGCTTGATAAAGCAGAGGAAGTGGAGAACGGACAGGTTCAGAAGGTAGGTACGCTCATCGTCCGCGGGGATAATGTTATCTATATATCCCCATCACTCGAACAATAAGGTGAAGTAACATGTCAAAAGGCACACCATCAATGGGAAAGATGAACAAGTTCACTCATATCGCCTGCCGGCGCTGTGGGAAGATCTCATTTCACGCCCAGAAGAAAGTCTGCTCTGCCTGTGGTTTTGGCAGGAGCACCAAGATGTCTGGCTACAAGTGGCACACAAAGCGACCAAAAATTCCAACCCATTAGAGTCTTATCATGTGCGGTATCGTTGGCATCGTAGATGCTGGCGGTGCATCCATCCAGCTCTATTATTCTTTGTACGCTCTTCAGCACCGGGGCCAGGAGAGCGCTGGTATATCCACCTTTGATGGTTCAAACCTTCATAAATTCAAAGGGCCGGGACTTGTTGCCGATGTTTTCACCCCGGATGTCTTGTGTAATCTGAAGGGCAATGCCGGAATAGGGCATGTCCGGTATCCTACTACCGGAGCGAACCTGCCAGAAAATATCCAACCACTCAATTTTCAGTTCAAGGATCATTTAATTTCCATCGCCCATAACGGCAATCTCGTCAACATCTGCGAGCTCCGGGCAGAATACGAGCAGGCCGGGCAGATCTTTACGACTACTACCGATACTGAGATAATCGCAAAGATTCTGATGGATGAGATCGGCAAATCCGAGACTGTGGAAGACGCGGTCAAGATCTGTATGCAGAAAATCCGTGGGTCCTATTCTGTCGTGATGATGATTGACGGGATAATCTATGCGTTCCGCGACCCATTGGGCATCAAGCCATTCTGTATCGGTAAGACGGAACATGGATATATGGTTGCATCCGAAAGCGTAGCGACTGATGCGCTGAATGCGAAGTTTATCCGGGATATTTACCCCGGCGAATTGATAAAGATCGATTCCGGGGGAATAAAATGCACACGGATAGCGGTTCCCGGGAAACGTGCTCACTGCATCTTCGAATACATTTATTTTGCACGGGCAGACTCGGTAATTGACGGAGTACTTGTATATGATGTGCGCCGGAAAATCGGGCAGAAACTTCATGAAGAGGATCCCGCCAACGCCGATTCGGTCTGCTCTGTCCCGGATTCGGGCACTGCATATGCGATAGGATATGCAGAAGGTTCGAAGATCCCGTTTGTAGAGTCCCTGATGAAGAACCGGTACAGCGGGCGCACGTTTATCATGCCGTCCCAAAAGGAGCGGGAGAAAGCCGTGCGACTCAAGCTCAACCCGATACCTGCACACCTGAAGGATAAATCCATAGTGCTCGTAGATGACAGCATCGTGCGCGGCACAACCTCACGGAGGATCATAGAGATGATGCGGGAGGCCGGTGCACGCGAGATCCACATGCGTATTGGATCACCTGCGATCAAGGCGCCATGTTACCTTGGTGTTGATATGCCGACCCGCGAGGAACTTATTGCAAGCAACCGGGATGAGGAAGAGGTTAGGCACAAAATCACTGCGACTACGCTCCACCATGTTTCTATAGATGCGCTGATCGAAGCGATCGGTAAGGATCGTGAGGATCTCTGTACTGGTTGCCTGACAGGATGTTACCCTCTGGCGATAGAAGGCGAGCAGGCAAAAATGCACCAGGTGGATTTTGTGGATGAGACGTATCAGGCCAAGTTGGAATCGTTTGAAGTCCAACCTTTGTAAGCGTGTCTGATGGGAAATTCAAAAACACTCTTTTTATAAATTTTAATAATAGTGTTTTCAGGAAAAAAAATCTCACAGAAACCAGTAGCGAGGGATGGATTTGAACCATCGATCTACGGGTTATGAGCCCGTCGGGATATCCTGACTACCCTACCTCGCTCCTATAATCAGGGGTATAATATAGTCGGCATGCGCAGATATAGTTTACTCAGTTTTCCTGTGCCATGTCCCCCTTCGTGAGGTTTAATTACTCAATTATCTACAGAGAAGTATGGATGACGAGATCAACCGTATAAGGGAAAAGCGGATACAGGAACTGAAGGAGAAAATGAAGCATACGGCCAGTGCGGATGTTCAAAATGTCGATGAGATGCATTTCCAGGAATTCATCAAGACCCATCCCTTTGTAGTTCTTGATTTCTGGGCAGAATGGTGCGCTCCCTGCCGCAGGGTGGGAGTGGTTATTGAGGATCTGTCAAAGGAATTTTCAGGAAAAGTCACTTTTGGCAAATGTAATACTGAGGACAATCGTCGCCTTGCTATTCAGTTCAACATTACAGCAATTCCCTCCATCATGCTCTTTTCTCACGGCCAGCTGGTAGACCGGATTATCGGAGCGTATCCAAAAGAAGCTATCCGTGAAAAAATTGTCAGGAAATTTAACCTGAAATAATTTTTATATTAAAATATTCCGGATACCTGAATACCACCCTTTGCATTTATCGGCGGTCGTTCAGCTTTGCGGCCATAATAAAATCGTTGAGCGTCAACCCGCCCGCTGGATATGTATAGTATGAGATCTCGATGAATCTTGATTCTTTCATGCAGATATCCGGAATATGTCCTTCCTGCGTTGAGAGGGTCATAACCTCGTTAAAAAATTCAACGCATTGGCCGCTATCGTCAAGCTCAAACATCCGGATCAGGTGGCCGTTGTCGAGCGACCACCCTGGCACTTCACCGAGGAGCCCAGCCGTCTCCTTTCTCGTTAAGGGAGGAGATCCTGTCCGGTAGGAGATGCATTTTCTCTGTGCGAGTTCCATGGTTAGTTCTCATTCCTCTGGACAAAAAAAGTTTCTCTTGAGCAGATGGCCAAATTTTCCATCTGCGGGTTATTTTACGCTGATTTTTTGGATTATTCGGCATCTGAAATCGCTGAAGATAACTACTGTTTGCCGTATTGCCATTGCATGATGGAGGTGATTATCATAGAGACTGACAGGACAATAACAATAGGATCAATAGCAGCCCAGTTTTGTCCAAGCAGGGTGACTTTGCCAAATATCGCCTTGCAGATACCCAGAGGCTTTGCCTCCGCGGCGTGGAAAAAGGCAGTCCAGCCAAACCAGAGTACCTTTCCGGAGACATACTGCACAATGCAGCTTTTGTCGATGGACATCTTGTATAAACCCTGATAGCAAACGCCGGCAGGAAAGCGGAGGCACAAAGTCCCGTAAACATCGCGGTTGCCCGTGCAATACTATTAATCGGAAGCGCGAATCCAGGAACGTTCTGATAACCATCATCAGGATTATACCATACGGGTGTGCCCGCATGCCCAATGAATAAAATGACCCGCAAAGACCATAATCCGTCAGGGACTACGCTCTATTAGAAAAACGTGTCAACGATATTTTCGACCCTTCATGAATCCCTCCAGCAGGTGCTTTCACAACGACTGGAGTGGACCGAGCTCCGTGAAGTGCAGGAGCGGACGTATGCAGCAATGGTGACGGGAAGTGACGTGCTCGTCATTGCACCGACTGCCGGAGGAAAGTCAGAGGCAGCGCTGATCCCCGTAATGGATGATATCCTGAAAAACGGGAGAATGGGCGTGACCTGTATTTATATCTCTCCTTTAAAAGCACTGATCAATGACCAGGAAGATCGTTTCAGGACTTTTTGCATACCGACATCATTGTCAGTGATGAAATGGCATGGTGATGTGGCAAAGGGGGATCGTATCTGGAAGGATGGAGAACCACCCCATTTTCTGATGATCACTCCTGAGTCACTTGAAGTGCTTCTCCAGGAAAAAAAGTTATCATCAGATCTCCGGCAGGTCCGGACCATCATCATTGATGAACTCCATGCTTTCGTTGAGTCCGAGCGCGGTGTGCATCTTAAGGTGCTGCTTGACCGGGTGGACCGTATCACGAAAAGGCAGGTCCAGCGGATCGGACTTTCAGCAACCGCGGGAAATCCTGAGGAAGTGCTGGCATGGCTCTCTGATGGCCGGCACAAAGCGGAACTCGTTACGATTTCTTCCCCTCCCCAAGAGAAACAGTTCCTGTTTATTGTCGAACCGGAAGAAAAAGACCGGATCAATGCACTGGTAAGGATCGTGGACGGAAAAAAGGCACTCGTTTTTGTTAACAGCAGGAGTGTTGCAGAAAAACTCATGAAGGTGAGCGCCGGCAGGATACGGAATCTTCATATCCATCACTCATCACTCTCTCTGGCAACTAAAAAAACATCAGAAGAAGCTTTTTCTTCACAGGATGGTGCCTGTATCATCTGCACAAGCACGCTCGAACTCGGTATCGATATCGGCGATCTTGATGTGGTTGTACAGGTTGGTCCCCCGAATTCTGTTTCATCATTCCTCCAGCGGATGGGGAGGAGTGGTCGACGTGGAAAATCTGCATACGTGGCGTGGATACTCCAGAACCCATGTGAATTGCTATGCAGTCTTGCAATCGTAGAATGTGCAATCCGAAAGGATGTTGAAAATCTTGTACCCCCCAAAAAACCTTACAACGTTTTACTCCAGCAGATTTTCCTGAATGTCTATAATCATTCAAGGATGAGTCGCAGAAAGCTCACTGCTTCCGTACTCTCCCATCCGGTATTCAGAGACCTGGGGCAAAAGATTTTGGATCAGATTATTACCCATCTCATTACAGTGTCATACCTGACTACAGATGGCGAGATGCTGATGCTCGGAACAGAGGCTGAGCGGGTGTTCGGGCGTTCGAACTGGAAGGAACTTTATTCGGTGATCAGCGGGGGTGGGGAGTACCGTGCCATGACACCAGAAGGCGAGGTTGTGGGGAAGCTGGATGCACGGTTCGTTAACAGCAAAAACTCAGAAGAGATCTCACTGGGTGGACGCACCTGGTCGATGGTGAAATGTGATGAAGGACACAATATTGTCGTCGTGATCCCAAGCGGATCCGTGTCTTCCCGCATCTTCTGGACCAGTGCTGGCGAAGGTGGCTTCTCACCGCTAGTGTGCCGGATGGTAAGGAAAATACATGCACGGGGTGGATCAGTTCTTCCTCTCGGCGAGCATGAGCAGGAAGTATTGCGAACGGTGCTTGCCCGGATTCCTGAAAGCACCGGAGGGAACGGGTTGCACGTTGTTGAACAGACCGGGACAAAAGGGGTTGAGGTTCGAATTTTCACATTTTCAGGTAGCAGGTTTAACCGGTTGCTGACATTCCTGCTCCGGGATCGACTCGGTGGCAAGGCTCAGGTGCAGTATAATGATTTTATTGTTAAAGTAATGCATGCGGGAAAAGAAGGCATTGGCCAACGGGTCATCCGTGTATTAGAGGAAATTCAAAACATGGGAATGGACGAAATAGGTGTTATACTTCCGATACCCTCTGCAGAGGAATGGAAATTTGCCCGCGCCCTGCCCCCCGTGCTCCTTTCCGATATGTCGTTGTACGACCACTATCATGTGGAGGAGTTCATGGACGTCGTAAAGAGCGTACCCGTCACGTTTCATTCAGAACCGGGCCAGCATTTACGATCAGATGAACAATAAAAGGAGTTGCGTCAAACCATTCATGATGTCAGATTATATACAGGAAACGGTTGAGATCAATGTATGAAAAATAGTATTATCATTCTCGGCATTACCATTGTTCTGGTTATTGTCTGTGGATGCACCCAGTCAGCAGCACCTGTCCAACCAACAACTCCCCCGACTGTGCAGGTTCAGACTTCAGCATTACCAACTGCGACGATAATTCGACCACCGCAAACGACAAATTCGGTATCTGCCAACACCATCAGGATCAACAAAACAGGATTTTATCCGGCAAGCATTACGGTGAAATCAGGTTCAACAGTCAGATGGGTGAATGCGGACTCCACAGCTGATGCAGCCTTATATAATCCAACGCACAGGATCGCGGTTGTAAATATTAAAAATTCACAACTCCTCTCACCGGGAGAGGGATGGAGCTGGATTTTCGATCAACCTGGGTCCTATGAATATAGTGATATGATCCATCCGGCCTTGGAAGGCACAGTTATTGTGGTATAATAATGTTTCTGAAGCTTACCCCGCATCTTTTTTTTATATAAACCTTGTAAACGGTAATCTCTTTAAAAAAATCTTCCTTACTTATTCTGCGTGAGGAGGGTAATGATCAATACATAAAATTAGATCTAGGAGAATCGTTGAAAAAAATTCGAAGAACAAAACAACGGTCTTAATAATTAAATAAATGAAAATAAATTATAATTTTATGTCAAAATTAACTGATAAGGTAAATGAGTATTTAAAAAAAGTAAACTTTCGGCCTACTGTTTATCAACAAAGAAGCGATTTACTTGAAATATCAGGATTAAGTGGTTCAAATATAAATGGATTTACTATTCAGATCATTGGAAAAGATACGGAAAAGAATAAACTTTCATGTTTATTTATTCTGACCCATTTTCCAATAAAAATTCCTCCAAACAAAAGAGAGAAAATCCAATATTTTTTCAATGAACTAAACAGGGATACCTGGTATACTTATCTGTCAATTGATATGGAGACAGGTGATGTGATATGTACAGCATCCAATACCTCAAATAGTGATGATGCATGGAATGAGAATTTTATTGACCCGATATTGTTCCTGCCATTGAATAGACTTGATAGTTTGACTCATTATATTATGGAATTATTGTATTCTGAAAAATCCGTTCAAGAAATTTTACATAAAATACAAAAATAAGATATTTCAGGATCTAAAGGAAATTTTTTTTTAAATAATACACAGCTGACTGTGATTTTTTTAAATTGTGGTCTTCCCACTTACAAAGGAATATAATATAACCGTGGTTGAGCAATTAAAAAATAAACAATACAAAAAATCCCGAAAGCAATAATTATAACTATTACTATTTTCTCCCAAAAGGGTAATCCTGCAAAAAACCAAAGATACGACCATCACGCCGTGCCATACTTACCAATATTTCACTATATAAATATCGCTTGTGATTTTGATTTCTGACTATTTATCCAAATTCTCGCTTGAACTAAAATATCTTTTTTTTTAAAAAAAATAATTTTTTGCCTTGGGACATTCCTCCTTCATGAAATTTTTGACGGCTTTATGATCAATATACAACAAAAACGAAATGGATCCTGGTTCCCGTATTGAAATTCGTCATACGACTGCTTTATGCTGCTCTTCAGTCCTGGAATAGGTTAAAATATCCAATTGATCCTTTTTCAAAAAAAAGAGTTTGCACCCAAAAAAATTAGAATCCGGCTATCCGGAACATCGCACCTACCAGAATACCGAACATGGACGTGGACGCTGACAACATTCCTAATATAATATATCCAACAATTACACCAATTTTTATCGGCATGTAAGTACGGTTCAGATGAAGCCTTCGGATAACTCGAAATGATTTTGTATCTGCCGAAATTTGTGGCTTATTTTTCTTTATCCGGATCATGATGATTCACCATACCTGACAGGTTTTTCCACCAAACAATTTTTGTACCGTCGTCCAGATGGTATCTGAGCAACCGGTTACTTGTATGATATAATCTGAATATGTACTATAAATAATTTTATTATTGAAAAAAAATAAAAATCTGCAGAAATAGTGTATTATGAAAAACTAATATGAACTTTCACTTATTTTCGGAATCGCGAAGCAACCACCATTTTAAATTTTGTAACCATGCCATCTTTGGTAATTTCTGGTTTTCATCTGGTTAAAAAATGGATATGAATGTATAAAAAATTTGGTCGGGAAACAGGAATACGGAATAAAATCTTTCCAAAACAGGGGAATAATTACGCCGAGGGGGAGATTTGAACTCCCGAGGCGCGAAGCGCCAGTAGCTTTCGAGGCTACCGCCTTCCCGGGCTAGACTACCTCGGCAACCGGTTCTGATATTTTTTCATCAATTGCTCTAATAGTTATCTGATACATGAACGATGGATCTTTTGATGTTTTATGAAATGCAGATCGATGATTTTAAATTCCTTTATTCAATGATCCTGTATTTTTGAGGAGAGAACGCATAAAACCTGATAAAATGGGATATTATCTTATCCCATTTATTCCCTGTTGATTTTCTTACTGCATAGCTGGAGCGCTGCCAGGACCTGACGACTTCGATTGGGTGATCATCATGTCATCAACGCGGACGAGCATGACTGCGGTCTCCGTGGCACTCTGGATTGACTGGCGTTTCGATCTCAGGGGTTCAAGAACACCTTCACCAAGCATGTCGATGACGGTGCCTTCATAAACGTTCAACCCGGAATACTTCTTTCCTTTTGAATGCGCATTCTTGAGTTCCACCAGTTTATCAATGGGATTGTATCCGGAGTTCTCTGCAAGAGTGCGGGGAATGGATTCAAACGCCGATGCATATGCTTCAATTGCCAGCTGGACACGTCCACCGACAGTCGAAGCGTAATCCCGGATTTTCATCAGGAGCTCGGTTTCGACTGCCCCGCCACCAACCACATATGTGCCATCTTCCATCGCGTCCATAACTACGCGTTTTCCGTCAACTACGGCCCGTTCAAGTTCGTCAAGGAGATAATCGCTTGAGCCGCGGAGCAGGATGGTTATTGACTTGGGGTTCTTACATCCGGAAATCCTGGTGATATTAGCATCGGTATCCTCTTCCACAAGGTCTGCGTATCCGAGATCTTTTCCGGTGAGCGAGTCTGGTTTGTTCACGATATTTGCGTGGAGCGATCGTGCGGCATATTTCATATCACTTTCCGGCACATCCTCAATGGCAAATATTCCATTCTTGGCCAGATAAAACTGGACTGGATCTGCGATTCCCTTCTGGCATAGAAGAACTTTTGCACCACTATCAATGATTGCATCAGCAAGTTTTTTGAGAGTGTCTCGTTCCTGCTCGGAAAAAGCATTGATCTGCTCAGCACTCGTGATCTTAATCTTCGCTTTGACCTGGGTCTTTGTTATCTCAAGAGGGGTTGCAACCAAAGCAACCTTTGCTTTTGTAACCCTTTTGGGCATACTCTCGCTGATACGTTTCTTGTCAATGACAATACCCCGGATCAGCTCGGCATCGTCAATGGCCTGTCCTTTCTGCTTCTTGATCATCACGTCGTCTTCATCGACCGCGATTTTCCCATTGTTTTTTTCGGCAACTGCCATCACAGCGTCAACAATAATGCCATCGAGCTTCGTCTTCACCGACTCGATCGACTTGCCGGTTATTGCAGTGTCCACGATCTTAAAAAGGGTCTTGCGATCGGTCGGTTCAACATGGAGCGAGAGGCTGTTCACGATCTCGAGTGCCTTATCCATGCCCATGAGGTATCCCTGTGCGATCACAGTCGGGTGAATGCCTTGTTCAAGCATTCCTTCAGCCTGTTCCATGAGCGCGCCGACAATAATAACTGCAGTGGTGGTACCGTCGCCGACTTCGTCGTCCTGGGTCTTTGCAACTTCGATCACCATTTTCGCGCCCGGG
>Ga0187854_10000715_pt1 | contig 38536 bp, 38 predicted proteins | sample June2016WEW_6_15_FD_132445 | JGI IMG/M metagenome (GOLD analysis project Ga0187854, IMG submission 132445) | Peatland microbial communities from SPRUCE experiment site at the Marcell Experimental Forest, Minnesota, USA - June2016WEW_6_150 | ecosystem: Environmental > Terrestrial > Soil >... | reverse complement strand
TCGTCTTCCCCTATCCTTTGTCCATGATATTTAGATCGGATTGTCTGGTTCTATGATATTGCCGAGACATTATTTATTCACCGCCCCGCAATACTAGTGAAAAAGAATACCATAACGGGGGAATGGTTCTGGATAAGGTCATAATTATCGGTCACCGGCAGCCGGATACTGACTGTATCGCGAGTGTGATTGGGTACGCGGCATTCAAGAACCACGCTGAGCCGGACAGGTACCTTGCCGCTCGCTGCGGGGAGCTGAATGCGGAGACGTGCTTTGCGCTCGAGACCTTTGGCATTAAACCTCCCATCCTTATCGACACCTTGGCGCCACGTGTTTCCGACTTAAAGATTGCGCGAATTAGTGTAACACAGGACGTCCCCGCCATCGATGTTGCCTCGCTCATGGACAAGCACGATATCCGGAACGTGCCGGTCACCGATGAACATGGGAAACTCATCGGTGTGGTGAGTGAGCACGGGCTCGCCCGTGCGTACGTTCGCCGGTTGAAGATCGGCGAGCTTGCCATCACGCCGATCCCCCTTGACACCCTCGCTAGGATCCTCTTTGCCCGTGTGGTAGTGAGAGCAACGGAAACAATCGAAGGCAGGGTTACCATTGTGATTGACGCTCCCGATATCACCAGAAAGAAGCTGACAGAAAAAGACATTATCGCGGTCGTCGGCGACAACGAACCGATGCAGCTCGCGCTGATTGCATCCGGCATTGCGGCACTCATCATCGCTGACGGGGCGCCGGTGAGTGCCCGTGTGAACCGCGAGGCACAGGTGCAGAAGGTCTCGCTCCTCGCCACCGAACTCGATGCATTCGGGGTTGGGACGATGATTAATCTCTCGCTCCCGGCACGCATGATGATGGAGACGGATATCCCACGGCTCTCGCTTTCTGACCCCATCGCACAGGCGAAACAAACCGTCACCAACTCCAAGTTTCGTTCTGCCTGTGTTGTGGAAAAGGACGGGACACTCCGCGGAATCGTGACAAGGACAACACTCCTTTCCGATGTGCACAAACCGGTCATCCTTCTCGACCACAACGAGTTTGCTCAGGCGGTTGAGGGAATTGATGAAGCAGAGATCCTCGAGATCATCGACCACCATCGACTCGGTGCCATTTCCACGTTAAAGCCGGTGAAATTTTTGAACGATCCGGTTGGCTCCACTTCAACCATCATCACAAAAAAATACCGCGAGGCGGGTATCACCCCACAATCAGCGGTTGCGGGCATCCTTCTTGCTGGCATCCTCTCAGACACCCTCTTCCTGAAGATGTCCACAACCACCGCGGATGACAGGGAGTCAGCCGCAAACCTTGCGCCTATTGCGGGTCTCGACATGGTCGCGTTCGGAACGGCACTTCTTGAAAGAGGGATGAATCTTTCCGGTGCCTCAATAGAGGAACTCCTCATGCGAGACACAAAACAATATGAACTCTTTGGAAAGCGCCTGATCATTGCGCAGGTGATGATCCCCTCCTTTTCGTTTTCGCAGGAGCACATAGATGAGATCCGACTCGAACTCGGTAGGCTCCGGAAACAGCACGGTGTGGACATCTACCTGGGGATGTTCACAAGCGTCTTCGACAACGCAAGCGATCTCTTTGCCGCCGCGGACAGCCAGCTCCTCACGAGACTGGAGCTCCACAACCAGCCGGTCCGGCTCCCGAATATGATGTCCCGCAAAAATGATCTTTTCCCTTGGTTCGGGGAGAAACTCCGTGCACTCTGAGGGATATCCCATTTTTGTAATTATTACTGTAATCTTCCTAGTGTGCACATGTGGATGCACAAATAAAACACCAATAACAAATCAGACATCAACAATACAGACCGTTCTTCCAGCAACAACAATAACAACGGTCATTCCGGTAGAAGCACAGTTATCAACAGAGCCATCACCTGCACCAATACCCGCAGCGACCATTTCGGTTACGTCGCCAGCCACCTCCTCGCCAATAGCCACGGCATCACCGCAAACCACCCTGGCACTGCTAAAGGACTCTGCACTCAATGCCCGCATCCAAGACGCAAAGGATAAGCTTGATCAATTAAAAGACAGTGACAAAGCAGATACGATCGTGATATCACTACATTCTCCTTACAACTGCGACATCAAAGAATCCCGAGAACTCGGGTACCTGATTGACGCCAATACCGGCGACACGTTCTTTGTGAATGGCGATTACTGGAGCATCAATTCTGACCTCTTTGTCCGGAACATGAAACCCGGGCACTCGTATATCATCCTCCATACCCACCCCAAGGTGTGGGATACCTGCGTGGGGATTGTGAGCCTCAATACCTTCTCGCTCGAAGACCTCGCGGTGACATCCGATCTGACAGAAAAAGGGTACCATATACTGAACTTGATCGCGGTGAGCGACAAGGATTACGAGATATATCCGAAGATTAAGGACGACTGGAAGACAAGGGAGGAAGTGTACGAAGGGGTTAACCACATCGAGCGGTTCATGGAGGTGAAATTCTCCACCTACGACCCGTACTTGAACCGAACCTTTTATGACGTCGATAACCTGATGCCCCTGCTCGCAAAGGAACTCAACTACACCTATACCGCAAATCATGTGGTCATAGCGTAGTGGGTTCGCCCTGTCTTTTATTAAAAATACTACCGTGTTGACTGTGTGCCCTTTTCACTTCAAGAACGATATTAGGATTAAAAAGAAAAATCCCAAAAAAGTATGTTAAAAAAATTACTGCAGCTCATGCTCCTTTTACTCTCCCCGCTCCTGCGCTCCTGGCCGATCCGGAACCGGTCCGGCGCGTATTCTCGCTTGAAAAACACCGGAATTTTTTCCCGCAGGAAATCGCTCCGATTTGCAATCTAAACCGTCCGGAACGATTGCGCGATACATGAAAACCGCACGGACGACCGGAATTTGCCGGAACGGTAACGACCCTTAAAGCATCGGAAAGGGAACCTTCAGCTAACGGAACATACCGAAGAATACGGAGGGAAAAAAACCATGAACACTAAGTTTGGCGTGCTGCTGGGACTGGTGGCACTTGGACTACTCTGCACCATTGTTGGAACCGCTGCAGCAGACAACACCACCAGCACGCAAGGAATGCAACTCGTGGACGACATACAGCCGTACAACGGACCTATCGGCGCTAACAACTCCATGTACGGGCTCAAGATCGCGTTTGAAAACCTCGACGATTTCTTCACTTTCAACCAAAGCGAGAAGCTGGCAAAAGAGATTGATCACGCAGACCTCCGCATTGCCGAACTGAAGGAAGCACTGGCGGCCAACAGGACCGATGCCGCGGACCGGGCACTGGATCAATACTGGCAGAACCTGAACCAGACGGAACGTACCCTCGAATGGTTCAACCAGACCTCGCCCATACCCGCGTTCAATGAGACCGGATCCATGCCGGCGCCTATTGATAAAGGCCTCATGCACGTGCAGGACATGATCATCAAGCACCAAGTTGTCCTAGAAAATCTCCTATCCTCGCACTCCGGCAACCCGGGCCTGGCAAGAGCATACAACAACAGCCGGGAATTAGAGATGAAGTTTGAACAGAAGACACAGACACGGTTCGAACGCGTCAAGGATGCAGACAACAGGATATGGTTACGAGCAGAACACCTGAGTTCTGGCGCACCGAGCCTGACGCAGAACCGGACCATACCGACAAATGCGGAAGGACGGTACAGCCCCACCGTAAACAGAATGGTCCCAGAGATAGGGAACCAGAGCTGGCAAAACACCGGGCAGACATGGAACAGAACTGTGCAGTCCCCCCGGGAAACGAACCCGTCCCAGCAGGACCAACACCGGCCGGCCATCCAGGTAATTCCCAGCCACAGTCAGTCCCCCTCAAACAACCAGGAAAACAGGAACGGAAACGGCAGCGGAACGGGCGGCTGGACCGACAACGGCAACAGCAACAGGAATGGCAACGAAAACAACTACCGGAATGGCAACTGGGATACCAGGTTCCCCAACAGGTAATTCCGCTATTCAGGTCAGTAACCGGTTATAAAAAGACTGGTTACGTATTTTTTATACGGAACACGATAATGATCAACAACAAGGCGCTCCATGTATAAGCTGACCTGGTACTGGGTTTTGGCCATCGCAGTCCTGCTCCTGCTTTGCACCCTGCCGGGGGCATTGTCGGCACCCACTCCGGATTACACTACCACCTACACGATCGCCCTCCAGAAAGACGGCTCGGCACTCTGGACGGTGGAGTACCGCACCCCCCTTGCCACCAACGAGGACATGGATAATTTTGAAAACTACTCCCGCGACCTGAACTCCGTCTATCTCCCCCAGCTGAAAGACCTGATGCAGCGTTCCGCTGTGCAGGCGGCCGCCAGCACGTCCAGACAGATGGAGGCGGACAATTTTTCCGGTGAGGCCGTCGTTCAGACGTCCCCGACCGGAAAGTTTGGGGTTGTCACCTACTCGTTTTCCTGGACCAACTTTGCCGTGTCTGACGGTGGCCTTTCCACTGGCGATGCGTTTGCCGGCGGGCTGTATCTGGCAAAGGATAACACCCTCGTCATCAAGTACCCGCATGGCTATACGGTAACAGCTGCAGAACCAGTCCCCGACCAGCAGGTGAGCGATGGGCTTGTCTGGTATGGCGTGCGTTCCTTCGGGGCCGGGGAACCGCGAATCGTGTTGGAAAGACCGGCATTTCCGGTCCTGCTGGGTGTCCTGGGGTTCATTGTCATCTTAATTATCGTGGCCGGCTTTATCGTATACCTGAAGAGAAAACAGCAACCCGAGTCGGATGATCTACCGGACGATCCTGAGGACCAGGCATCCCGCTTGTCCGAAGCTGATTTGGTAACCCTCGAAGAACGGATCGTCAAGCTGCTCAAGGCAAATGGCGGGCAACAGTTCCAGTCAGAGATCGTAAAAGTCTTGGGCATGCCAAAATCCACCGTGAGTTCAACGCTCAACGATCTCCACCAGCGGGGGATCATCCAGAAGGTAAGAAAAGGACGGGAAAACCTCATCCGTCTTATTGATAACAGTAGGTAATTCTCATCAATACTGTTGTTCCTTATGGGATCTTCTCGCTGGCCTCTTGCGTCAGCGGCACTAAGATCCCTCCACCCTAATATCCAAAATCGTAGCACCAGCGATTGCAATCAAGACGGTACCAACATCTATCGGTGTCTTTTTTGAACCTGCAAATGACCCTGTCACGGCTGCCTGAACGTATGTTGCACGTCCTTTAGCACAGTTAATAAATAGGGTCCGATACCCTATGTTCCCATGGTGACACAATGCCGGAATTAGAAGTAAATAAAACAACCACAGCCCTCGTCGTCATTGACCTGCAGAAGGGAATAGCGGCACAGCCCACAAAGCCATATCCTGCACAGGACGTTATCAGGAATTCGGCTAAGCTCATAAAGGCGTTCAGGAAAAATGGGATGCCGGTATTCCTCGTGCATGTCGTTAACTCACAGGAAACGATGCTTAAAGTCAATAGCGACCTGTCATTCTCCCGTCCCATGCCCCTGCCGCCAGACTGGTCTGAGTTCGTCCCGGAGATTGCACCCGTCCCATCGGACATCGTGATTGCAAAGAAGCAATGGGGAGCGTTTTACGGCACCGATCTCGAACTCCAGCTAAGGAGACGGGGAATGGACACGATCATTCTCTGCGGGATATCGACTGACCTCGGCGTTGAGAGCACGGCACGGTTCGCCTACGAGTACGGTTTCCAGCAGGTCTTTGCGGAAGATGCGATGTCCTCGATGTCAGCAGATCAGCACAACGCAGCGGTCACATTCATATTCCGGAGGATGGGTAGGGTACGGAAGACGGATGAAATACTCAAAGCAATCGAGTAACAAGTGCCATAATGGCGGGAGCACGCCAGAGGAATCCAAGTATTATCAGGCCGGCCCAAAGGTTTATCGCACCGGTATCATAGGGATTTGATCGTATGTGCAAAAGCCCTCCCTGCCCGAATGGCTGCCGGCACTCCAAGAACACCGGCCGTGCAAAACGGCAGTATATGTTCAGGACGTACATTAGGGTTTATGACGGAAAACGAAAGCAGCATGCCGTTCCTGTCGGCTGGTGGTGCCCAGGCTGCCGTACCTTTGTCGATGACATGCGATGATGCCGGGCCGGTACGGTACTGGAATCTTCACCGTTACGACCGGGAGATCACATCTTTTTCTCCGTTGAAATAGGCGATCTGGTTTAGGTATACCATGAAAAGATACCCGGCCAGGATACCGATAACAATGCCGGCCAAGTGCAGGGAAATGCTCACGGTCCGCGTCGAGTTTGCCAGCCGCTCCGGGAAGAGGTTCCAGACAAAGTACATGAAGATGAAGACGATCGCGATGGTGAGGAGCCGGGAAGACCAGGAGAATTCCTGCATGACGCGGTATAAATCCGCGAATTGGTGCCGGTAGACAAAAGCGGCCAGCACCAGCATGCCTGTAACGGCGACCAACCCGAACAGAAGTGGCGAGCTCCTCTCGGTGTGGTACAGGAGCATGTACCGTGCGATGATTCCCGCAGACATGGCAAGGATACAGACCAGCACCAATCCGTAATAGCTGCGCATGTTCCGTTCAGACTTTCGCTCCAGGTATATCAGCCAGAAGATGAGCAGCAGCCCTGCGAGTGCCGAATCGATGCCCGAGAGGCCTGCATAATAGGTCGTTGTCGCATTGAAGAAGGCAAAGAATGCACCGAAGATGAGAAATATGATGACGATAACCTTGGTCAGTGCGAGGTACAGCCGTTTCCGGTTTACGATCGTGGCTAGCACGAAGCCGTAAATGGCGATCAGCAGGTATGCAGTCACGTTCGCGAGGAAATAATCGAAGTTCAGGCTGACAAACGACGACGTGAAGAGTTGGTAGACATGGAAGTCCTGCAGATCGACCTGCAGGCTTGAGCGGAATGACGGATATACAGAGACAAGATACTCGATGATGATCGTGATTGCCGGGATAATGAGCACGATGGCAAGGTACATGGAAAAGAGCCTGAGGTTGATGGTTGATCGGAAGTCCTTAAACTTTTTAAAAAGGTTCATGGTTCACGACCGGTCTTTTCCCTTCTTTGATCCATACATCGGTTCCGTTGAGATAAAAGGAGAGGGTCTCGGGTGACTCCCCTTCCGGTTCATCATTTCCGGATGCAGCCGGCCGCACAGTCATGGCGAGAATACCAGATTTTTAGGTTACGGCGAACTTAAACATAGAAAGGGAAAAGTGTTCAGATAATTAACTTATTTAATTTAGTGTTGGAACCATTGTTCTAGGAAAGCACCAATGGAAGCTATTGAAGCCAATAATCTCAGCAAATCGTTTGGATCTGTCACGGCCGTTAATGATGTTAGCATTTCGGTGAAAAAAGGCAGCATCTTTGGTTTTTTGGGACCAAATGGTGCAGGAAAAACAACAGTGATCCGGCTGCTGACGGGAGTACTGACACCTGATACCGGATCGATCTATATCGGAGGGGTGAATATCAACAACGATCCTCTCGCTGCCAAGATGATGATGGGTGTCATTCCCGAGAACGGGACGGTCTACGGCGACCTGACTGCCGAACAGAACATTATCTGGACGGCAAAATTCTATGGAATGGACCGCACCACCCGTGAACAGCGGGCACAAGAGATCCTCTCACAGCTTGGGCTCACCGAACGGAAAAACGATCTTGTCCGTACATTCTCAAAAGGAATGCGGCAGCGGATCAGCATCGCGTGCGCTATCGTCCCCTCGCCTCCATTACTGTTTCTTGATGAACCGACTTCAGGTCTGGATGTACACAGCCGCCGGCTCGTCATCGACACCATCCACAAAATGAACAATGCGGGAAGCACAATCTTTCTCACAACGCACAATATCGAGGAGGCAAATGCACTCTGCACAACAATCAGCATCATCAATAAAGGAAAGATCATTGCGACCGACAGTCCGGAACAACTGAAAAAAACCTATGGAACTACGCATTATGTTGAAATCTCGTTTAGACAATCGGTGACAGAAGCGCTGTTCAAGGACGAGTCGATCTCCCGGGTTGAACGGTGGGGAGATAAATGGCGGATCTATACGAATGATCCGGATCATGTGGTGAAATATCTTGCACAGGTTGCAGAAAGGGATCACCTCAGCATTATATCAATAGCGACCTCAGGCCCGTCGCTGGAAGAGGCGTTTTTGCAACTCACGGAGGTTGCTTAATGGACCTTGCGATATTTGCCCGGAGTGTTACGCTGGTCACCGAGAAGAACATGCGGATTTATTATTACAAGGGTGCCGTGGTGATCTTCGGGCTGCTCTTTCCCTTCCTCATGTTTTTTACTTTTTTCATAGGGAGGAACCTTGACCTCACACTCTTCTTCCCCGGTTTTCTGGGAATGATGTTGTTTTTTACCGCGTCATCGGTCGGGCCGCTAATTACTCCTTGGGAGAAACGGGAAAAGACCTATGAACGGCTCCTCTCTCTTCCGGTGATACTCGAAAGCATAATTCTCGGGGATCTTCTCTCTGGTGCGATATTCGGGATAATCATCACCCTCATCGTCTGGATCGTAAGTGCGGTATTCCTGCACCTACCTCTTGCAAATATCGGGCTGTTGGCTCTGGCATTACTGCTCGGGGCGATTGCGTTTGCTGCACTCGGCACCTTACTCGGTTCGCCGGCGACTGATACACCGTCCAACATCATGATACTCTCCAGCCTCGTTCGCTTTCCCCTCATTTTCGTGAGCGGTATTTTCATCCCGCTCAATCAGATGCAGGGCTGGGAACGGGTGCTTACCTTTTTCTCGCCGCTCACGTACCTTGTCGACCTGTTTTATGGGGCATTGAACGGAACCGCAGTTTACCCACCGTTCCTTGATGTGCTGGTGCTCGTAGTTGTGATTCTTCTGTTTATCGGCTGTGCAAAAATCATCCAGCAGAGGAACCTTGTGACGGGAAATTAGTGTTTTCTGGTGGAGATAGTGATGGAAGAAAAAATCCGGAGTTTATACCTGAAGGGAAATAGTAAATATTTTTCAGAGAATTCAAAAAAAAGTTTTATTTCATTAATACATCTTTTCCCTTTTCGAATTCTTCAACGGTGATCTCTCCTTTTGCAAACCGGGATTTTAGGATATCAACTGGAGTTTTCTGTGTTTCAATTGGCATCCTGACCTCCCGAATGATAACGTAGAGGATTGCAAGGAGGTATCCGTACAATGGGATAATCACCAAAATGAACCAGAGAGGTGCACTCATTTTTTGTTCTTTTGCATCTTTATAGATGAAATATGCAATCACCAACTGGACTATCCAGGCGATGATCATCAACGCCATTCCAAAGAATGGATGCATTGAATGCGTGGAATACATAAAACCAAGAGGCATACTCAATTATTACCTTCTTAGACGATATGGTTTCGTTTAGTACATATTCAAATAAAAAACTATATTCACACATGGAGTCAGGAGATAAATTCACTTTTGTTGGCTCTGTAGAATTCCTCAACAATAACCTCATCCGGTTGCTCCCTAGCAGCACTATTTCACTGATGGTCTAATTCTTTATTCCAAGACGTTTCGGAGGAAGACTCCAGTGGAAATATAGGGGAAACAATGGTACTTCCATTCTATGTTTTAAAAATTGAAAACGATTGACTTTTGTGAAATTTGTCAACAATAATGAAAATAGAGTACGAGAAGATCATTTTTTGGCATTTTTCCACGGGATTTTTCCCTTACGATTTGTGACACTGCAAATCCGTTCCGAGGTAATATCCTGGATTGCAACCAACACATTGCCCATTTAAACAAACACTCATTCCCGTACAATAGGTATTGGAACCACAGAGTTGGTGACACTGTAAATCATTTCCGAGAATGTATCCTGGTTTGCATCCGACACATTGTCCATTTATACAAACACTAGTCCCAGTGCAATAGGTATTACCGCCGCAAGATTGATGGCATAGATTATCGCTCCCGAGAATATATCCTTCTGGACACGGATGGTTGAGTTTATCTAATGCATCCTTGAACTCTTTCGGGGTATTATAACTCCACCCGTGATAATACCGTGGATTATTGACAGGGCAGGTATTGGGATTATTACAGACGAGAAAACCGCCCGTGGTTTCTAGCGCAATCCAGTTGTTGGAAGAGATTTCCGCTAATACCCACGCATGATCTGAATCTTGAATCGTTGTAATATCTTTTTCAACGTTACCCATTTCGATTATTGCATTTATTCCTTTGGTTTCCACCATATCCCATACATCAATTGCCATATCGGCACAGACAAACAAATCGGGTAAACTATAGGTATGAGTCTGATGATAATCTTCAACAATTTGTTTTAATATTCTGATTCTGGTATCAGAGGCGGTCTCGATGGAAATATTAAGACGAGAGGTTTGACCAGAAGACATTAAAGCGACTATTTGGTACTTACCACTTGGGAGATTTAAATTTGGAATTGTATAATCAAAAGTAAAATCATCGTGAATTGGAACAGAATAATCCGAATTTGAATTTGGGGAATAAGTATCAGTTCTTTTCAATGATAATTTTACATTCGGATTTTCTTTTAAATGTGGACCAACAGCAACTCCAGAAACATGGATTGGTTCATTTATTGCGTAGATGCAAGAAGATGTCCATCCATTATAATTCCGAATATCCTTTGAAGATTCGTTTGTTGTCTGTTGAGATTTGCATAAAAGAGATACATTTGGAATCAAATTTTCTGATAAATCTGCTGTAATATTCTCTTTTTTTCCAAACTCGAGGGTGATATTTTGACGCCAAACGGGAAATTCATCATGTCTTAATTCAATGATATGGTCTCCCAAAGAGACCCCCTCAATCAGACACGGAGTAGTCCCCTTATAAACCGAATCTAAATAAACTTCGGCATTTGAAGGATCAGATTGAACATTAACAGATCCTAAAGGTAGAAAGTTCAAGAGACATCCTGAATTCAATACGAGTAAAAATATGAATAGTAATAAAATGGTTGTCTCACGATGATTTACGGCAGTCATTCGTATAAATAAAATTTATTATTCCTTTCTTTGATTATTACGTCTTTCGAAAAATTGGAGAAAATGGAGTTCATGGTTATTGCCCATACCTTAATGCCATGGGACAAAATGTATATATTGATTAATTTAATCCAGATAACCAATACCTCAATAAAGAGGGCTTCGAATGAAAAAGGTGCTCTGTAATTCAGAGGGTGTGTCAGAAGTTGCTGCTGAAATCCTTATCATCTTCTTAATCATACTCCTTGCCGGAGTGGCTTATGTTGTCTTCAGCGGGTGGTTTCCACTCCTCCAGAAAACATCTCTTGTTGCTGCATCAGCGGGTGTTGCCTACGTCCCTATCGATACAACAACCGCATTTCCGGTCTTTTACGTGCTTCCCCAGGCCGGTGAACAGTTCTATCTGACTGGACAGTCAAATATACCTGACGGCGCACCGTCGGCTTCATTTCTATTAATAGCTCCGGATGGTTCCAGCTCAAGGACATCCCTTGCTGATGTATCGGGCAGTGGAAACCTGTACGGTAAACCGCTTTATCTTTACCAGGATATACGAGGCGGGGGGTTCTGGGTTACCGATAACATGCAGACCACAAACAAAAATAAGTACCTCATTCCGTTGAAGGGAGGAAACTGGATGGTCAAAATGATCGACGATACCGCGAATGTTGTGCTCATGGAATCGACCGTATCAATTACGGGCAATGGTTCCCTTTCAAACCCGCTCAGCCCATCGACCATCTGGACGAATTCGACCGGGCAGTTGTCACTGACCAACTCGTCAGGGTATGCAATCCCGTTCACGAACAATGGGACCATACCATTTATTGGGCCGAACGGTCTTCCGGCATTTCAATTCAATGGGACAGGTGCGTACATTCAAGGAGCGGATAATCCTGGTCTCGAATTCACCGGTGACATGTCACTTTCCTTGTGGTTAGATCCAGCTGACGCATCTGGTCCGTTGAGCGGTTCTGGCAGCAACTGGCATACAGTCGTCGGTAAAGGTCTGCTTACAGGAGGTAGTAATGAAATTGATAATTACCAGTTAGTACAGATGGGAAATCAAATGTATTTTGAATGGAATGATGTCGGTACTGGGCTTCATTACAATATCGTCACCAATTCAATTCCCAATATGCAGAATAACTGGAATTATATCACTGTGACCGTTCCGAACGGAGGGCTCCCGTCTATCTATGTCAACGGAGTGTCGCAGTTCTATAACGTTTACCAGAGTAACACTCCAGGTGTCAATTACATAGGGAGCAGCAGCAGTCCTCCTGCCGGTTACGGTGTACAGCTCCAAAACGTCGGTAATAATATCTTAATCGGGAAACAAAACGGGCCACCTGGGGACGAATTTTATTATACTGGGAGTATGAGTCAGGTGTCATTCTATAACACAGTACTTACCCCCTCTCAGATCATTGCGAACAATAATACTTACCAGACATAATTTTTTGGCTTCAGGAGAAGACATCCTTTTTACGAAAGGCACTATGGAACATATACGTACCGCGTTTGACGCTATCGCATCCGAGTATGATGCCCAGAGGCAACATGTGATCCCCGAGCTTGACATGTTTTACGGGATTGCAGTTTGGGCAGCGGACTGGCCCGGTAGCAGACCGGCAATCCTAGATATCGGAGCAGGGACCGGCCTGCTCAGTGCATTACTGCTGGAAAAATACCCGAATGCATCTCTTACGCTCCTTGACATATCAGAAGAGATGCTTAAGGTCGCAAAAAAGCGGTTTGCTGGGAAAAACAATATCCGCTACATCACTGGTGATTATAGTACCATGAGCCTCGGAGGCCGGTATGACCTGATCTGCTCGGCCCTCTCGATTCACCATCTCATACACGAAGACAAACAGAAGCTGTACCAGCGGATTTACGATGCATTGAACCCAGGCGGCGTCTTTGTGAATGCCGACCAGGCAACAGGGGAGACTCCTGTAATGGAAAGGAAGTATATGCAGTATTGGGACGAGTTCGTCCGCAATGGTCCGCTGACAGACGACGAACGGATAGAGATCCTGAGGCGACGGACAACGCTTGACAGGAACGCAAAACTCTCCGTGCAGCTCAAATGGCTTTTTGACAGCGGGTTCTCTGACGTTGATGTAGTATACCGGAACAGGACTTTTGTGGTGCTGACGGGCAGGAAGGGCTAAACGGGACTGTCAGAGCTTAGAACCCCACCTCACAGCATAACCAATCGGCCGCTTCATTTTTTTTTGGCCAACGCTCATCTACTCGTCATCAGAGTGGCTTTTTTTATGCAGTAGTCGGTCACTTGTTCATTCTTACCATGGGACAGACATTGCAGCCCTCCATCTCGCCAAAGCAGAAGACGAACCGGTCCCGGATGCTCTTGGGGAGCTGTTCTTCCGGAATGGGAGTAAAACCGAAGGTCTTGTAAAACTGAATCAAAACGATGGTTGAATGGATGTAGATCGTTTCCGAGCCGCACCGCTGTATCAGCGCTTCCACGGCACTGCGGGCATACCCCTTCCCGCGGTACTGTTCGGGCACAAAGATGCAGTCCATCTCATTGCCGTCAGGGTGCCGGGTGAACCGGGCAGTCGCGACAAGACTTCCATCTACAAATACGCCAAATATCCTTTCGCGTACCAGGTCAGCTTTCTGGCCCCGGTACTGTTCCCACAGTTTCTCTGCCAGATAAAACTCATCGCGCTTCAGTTCACGGGCCTCGGTCTTCATCCTATTCTCTCCACACTGTACGATTCTGTCAGAGATTTTTTTGGGCACAGTACTATATGAGGGTACCTTTCTGTCCACCCGCAACCGGGACCGTGACCTGCTTGTATTTCGGCGGGTAATAGATGTACCTGTTCTCGCGGAGCGGGTCGGTGAAGATAACGGTTGAACTGGTCCTTTCAGCGGTTACGATATATGAATGAAAATTCAGTTTTTTGACTTCCGGTATATCCAGATACTGCTCGGTTTCTTTTTTGCTGATGTTGCGGTACTTTTCAAAGACCCTGCCTTCAGAAAACCCAGAAAACAGCGTGTAATACCTGACCGTGAAAGTATTGTCATCCTCATTGATCACAAGCCATCTGAACGGATTGATGGTGGGGATCCGCCATCCCCTGACCGTTGCAGCGGTATACAGGAATACTCCCAGACGAACCGCCAGATACATGACAACGATGACTGCATAGATGGCAAGGGAGACGGTGAACGGCACTAGTCCGGATGCTGCCGGAATTAAAAGCCCGATTGCGCTGCCCATCAAGAGCACGCTGGGTCCGGGGAGGAGTGCCGGAGTGTATTTCCTGTCAATCACGGGAGCGAACAGCGGGATCCCGGGGCAGGCAGCTACGTCAATCGCAAGATGCAGCAGGGCACCGGCAAGGATTGCGGCAATCCCGTATACGCCAAATCCCGAAACCACCAATTGTGGTATGATACTCGCGAGGGCGACTAGCATGATAGCGAGGTACGCCAGCAGGGACAGAACGAGGGCACCCAAAAAGCTGTGGGCGATGCCACCGTGTGTGAACAAATACAGGGACGGGTCCCTATCGAAGATGAGAGGAAAGAATATGTCCACGTCCAGAATCACTGCCCCAAGGATGCAAAACGGGATAATGGGCGTAAGTCCGGTTGCGGAGAAGAGGATGTAGGCTATCAGGGCGTGAGAGAGTGCGTCCACGGAGAAAGGTTTCGGGGGAAGAGGTAAAAAGGCTTATTGGAAGGTCTACCGGAAAAGTTATTATAGGGAACAGAAGCCGCCCTCATTTTCCGCACATGTGAGAAGAGAAGGGTAGTATTTATTGACATACTCTTTGACCATACGGCGGGCTGAAAATGGAGCGCTGGTACTTTTTATGGTTTCTTTCATCTTCTTTACCCAACCGTGGGGTATTCCGTCTATGGAAGCAGAATAGTAAAGTGGCACTACTTCTTTTTCAAGCAGGGTATAGAGTGCATCGGCGTCAGATGCATCCCGTGATCCGGGAGGAGTCTCACCGCCAAAAGCCCAGCCATTACTGCCATTATATCCTTCAATCCACCACCCATCAAGAATACTCAAATTAAGTACCCCGTTTAATGAAGCCTTCATGCCACTTGTCCCGCAGGCCTCCATGGGGGGCATGGGATTGTTCATCCAGACGTCCACACCGTGAACCAGATACTGGGCCATCTGTTCCCCGTAATCTTCGACAAACCCGATCCTGCCGCCGAAATCCGGTTGCTGGGCAAATTCATAAATCCGTTTCAGAATTATTTTCCCTTCATTATCGGCAGGATGTGCTTTTCCGGCAAAGATAATTTGCACCGGATGCCAGGGATTATTCAGGATCCGCTTGAGACGGGCCGGATCATGAAAAATGAGATCTGCCCGTTTGTAGGCAGAAAAACGGCGGGCAAACCCAATAGTGAGAACAGAGGGGTTGAGCATCAGGGCGTCTGCGATAAGGTTGCTGGGCTCATTTAACTGGGTCTCCCATTTGATTCGCTTCCTTTCCCGGATTCTGTTGAGAAGTTTTTGTTTCAACCATGTATGTACTTGCCAGATTTCTTTATCCGGAATCTCGTCAATCATCTGCCAGATCTCCGGGTTATCATGGTTCATCTGCCAGTGGGGATCGGTGGAGTCAAAATATTTTGAATAGAGGTCTTCCATCCGGGGATTCAGCCATGTCGGGATGTGGACCCCATTGGTAATATGGTCAATGGGGATTTCCTGTTCCGGCAGGTCAGGCCACATACAGCGCCACATCCCGCGGGTAATCATGCCATGTTTCTTTGATACACCGTTATGGTATTCAGTTGTCCGGAGTGCAAACGCGGTCATGTTGAACCCGGTTCCCAAGTCACAGGGATGGTGTCCGAGCTGGAAAAAGGTGTCCTGGTCGATGCCAAGCTGATGATAATAATTGGAGAAATATTTGCCCATGAGATCAAAGGGGAAAATATCATTCCCGGCAGGAACCGGAGTATGGGTAGTAAAGACCGAAGTCCCTTTCACCTGCACTAGGGCATCCTTGAATGTCATCCCTTTTTCCACTCGTTCTCTAATCCGCTCCAACTGGGAAAATGCCGGGTGCCCTTCATTGAGATGCAGAGCTGAAAACTCTATTCCCAAATCATTGAGTACTTTTCGTCCCCCGATCCCGAGGACTATTTCCTGTCGCAGACGTTGTTCAGGTTGCTCCGTGTATAGGCGATGGGAGATGATCCTGTTTTCAGGGAGGTTTGCAGTAATATCAGTATCAAGCAGATAGAGAGGAATCTTGCCCACATTCACCCTCCACACGGCTACATACATAGGGGGTTCAATGAAGGGGACCCGTATCACCATCTGGTCTCCGGAATCATTCAGAACCCTTATAACAGGTGCTGCATCGCGATCCATCACTTCAGTGATATTATCCTGCCAACCATCAGGACGAATATGCTGGTGGACGTATCCTTCTGAGTACATGAATCCCACTGCTACCAGCGGAACACCCAGATCGCTGCATTCCTTTAAGTAGTCCCCAGCTAGGAACCCAAGGCCACCTGCATAAAAGGGAAGTGAGTGGTGGAGGCCGTACTCCGCAGAAAAATATGCAATGGTAAGAGATCTGCGTTTTGGGTAATGTTCCGAAAACCAGCCATTCCGGTTAGTCGTGTACTGGAAAAAACGGGTCATAATGATGTCATAGCGATGGAGGTATTCCGGATTTGAAAGAAGACTATCAAGAAATTCGGCGGGAATATCCCGAAGCATTTTAACGGGATTATGGACACTTTTTTTCCATGCCTGTGGATTGATCTGCTTAAAAAGTACCCTTGCCTCCGGGTGCCAGCTCCACCAGAGATTATATGCTAGATCGACGAGACCGGATATTCTTTCCGGAACATGGGGGAATTTCTCCGCAAGTCGATCATCATGGTCGGCCATTTACGTTTACCTTCTTGATTTTAATGTGGGTAATGTCACGATTAATACTATTGGGAAAACAAATGAGCAGGAAAAGCGAGGATCGCAAAATAACATTATAATCTTCTGACGTCCTATCTGGCGTGCGGGAAGGTGACATTTTTGTGAACGCCGGAGTTTGGGAGGACATGTACCAATCCCTGCAAAAACCGGAGCTGGATCCGGTAATTACCGGGTTCAATGCCAATATCGATCGAGTTATTCCGGTGACCGCTGATATGCTGAGATCTTTTGAGCGGCACACCGTGCCGGGGTTCGATGCCCTTCTCGACCGGTTGAAACAGTCAATGCGTTACTGTTCAGCCGATGAGGTGTTTATCAGCCACCATTCAGTGTACCAGGAACTTACAGATTCTTTTTCCACATCAGGTACGGTCGCAATTGGGGGGCAGGCAGGAATAGCGGCAGTTCACCTTTGCAGACTTGGCATCCCGTCAGTGACCTGTGCTGCACCCGGTGCCGGTCCAAAGACCTGTGGTATGCTGCAGGATGCCGGGGTTATCCCCCTGACTTTTAACACTGGAGCTGGAGAACGTTCTGACACCACTCACCTGATCTTCGAATACCCCCCAAACCTGGTACAGGTGGCTGAACAAGTTGTGCCCCGGAGCAACCGGTTCATTGTATCTCCTGTCCATGATCCTTCCACCATAATCATCCCAGAAGATTTACAGGATAATTTTTTGAGACAGATTGCTTCCTGCCGGCGTGCATTCCTCTCCGGTTACCAGTATCTGCGACAAGAACAGGAATTCATCACTGCAGCCCGGCAGATCAAGATGATCCGCAATGCCAATCCCCTGATGCTGACACATGTCGAGTGCGTTTCAGTTGCCGAACGGTCTGTGCTGGCAATGATACTCCGCTATATCTTTCCAAATACTGACAGCATCGGGCTCAATGAACGTGAGCTGGGTCTTCTCATGCATACACTGCGGGAAACAGCGCCCACATCTGCAGGCTCCCCGCCATCATCCCCCGTTGCATACGTCCGTGAGGCGATTGCCCTTGCAGATGCCACCGGGGTGCCCCGTATCCATCTCCATACATTCGGGTATTACATTCTTATTCTCGAACACGGAATGGCTCAGCCCGAACAGTCCCAAACTGCTCTCCTCCTTGCAGCACGGGAGACTGCCGATGCAGCTGGAGGGGACGGGCAAATCCTGTCGCCGGATGGTCTTTTGGCGTACGATGCTGTACGAGAAGCGATTGGTCCGGATCAGACCACTGGCATCTTTGAGGTTGGCAACCGGGTGGTGATCATCGTTCCCACATACATTTCACAAAATATTAATAAGACAACCGGGCTCGGCGACATTCTTTCATCCACTGCATTTGTTGCAGACCGGTCTTGAGGTTCTGATGTGTTGTCGGTTGGTATGGAATTTTTTACGAGATGAAAAAATCGATCATCAACCGGAAACGCATCATCAGAACCCCCGATCCCCAGTTCCGGCTCTTCCGCGGGTAATCGTGTGTCTTCACGCATCCCCGAGGGCTGCGATACCGGGGAGGACTTCACCCGCAATGAACTGGAGGGATGCACCTCCCCCGGTAGAGACGTGGCTCATTCGGTCCGCGAACCCGAGACTGGTTACGATGGCGGCAGTAGATCCGCCACCGATGACGGTGACTGCGTCCAGTTCCGCAAGCGAACCTGCGATCGTGCGAGTGCCAAAGGAGAATTCCGGGACCTCGTATACTCCCATCGGGCCGTTCCAGAATACCGTCCGGCACGCACTCAGTTCCCGGACAAACAGGGCGATCGTCTCCGGTCCGATATCCACAATGGTCGTATGATCCGGGATCATTGACACGGCAACAGTCCGCGAACCGGAACTACCGCGGGTGTTTTCCGCTACCAGAACATCGAGTGGCAGGAGGACCCTGACACCGGTGGCTTCAGCCTTTCTCAAAAGACCGTTCACGTACTCCAGCTTTTCCTGTTCGACAGGGGAGTTCCCGACCGAGAAGCCCTTGGCCGCAAGAAAGCTCGCGGCCATTCCCCCACCGATAAAGAGCATATTGACCTTCGTGATAATATTCTCAAGGACTCCCAGTTTCCCGCTTACCTTTGCGCCACCAACGATCGCAGCAAAGGGCTGTTCAGGGTTCTCGAGGAGTTCCCCCAGCATCACCAGCTCCCGTTCGAGAAGGAGACCGGCGACAGCGGGCAGAAACTGGCATATCCCAACGACCGATGCATGCCTACGATGGCACGCCCCAAATGCATCATTGACATAGATATCCGCGAGCCGGGCAAGAGATGCGGCGAATGCCGGGTCGTTAGCCTCCTCCCCGGGATGGAACCGGAGATTCTCGAGAATCACGATCTCCCCGTCGCGCATCGCTGACACTGACGCTTCGACTTCGGGACCAATGCAGTCCCGAAGCGCTCGTACCTTTACCCCAAGCAAATTGGAAAGCCGGTCTGCGACCGGTGCGAGTCTGAGATTTTCGACCACCTGCCCTTTTGGGCGGCTGAGATGGGAGCATAGGATGACCCGGGCACCCTGCCCGGAAAGGAGACGGATCGTCGGGAGACAGGCCCTGATTCGGGAGTCGTCCTCTATCTCCCCGGTGCCCCGCAGCGATACATTGAAGTCCACTCGGACAAGGACGCGTTTTCCTGCAGCATCGATTTCCCTAACAGTCTTTCTCTTCATAGAAGGATATCCTGGTCCGGACCGCAGGATCGCAGATCTTCGGATATGGCTTCATCACCCCGGAATATAATAAGTATTTGGCCGTGGAGTTCTGATAAATTGACAGGACTTCAAGTAGAAAATTTGAGAGAAATATAAAGTAGCATGACATAACGATTTCGTGGAAATTATCCCAAGTCCCGCTAAATTATCAGAACCTATTTTTTCTTGATTTATATACCCCAACACAAAACAGGCTATAACAGAGGGAAAAGTATAAATCATTTCTCTGGCATCTTCACTGTGCCTTAAGAACCAGGACACTCCCCCGACAGAATCCCGTTACTGATTTACCTCCCTCATATTCTTTGATTAAAAAATTAGTTCCCAACAAAAGGAGGTACGCTCTCAAGGAGAGCCAGAACCCTGTCGGAGGGTTCCTACATGGTCTTCCAGAGGGGAGTTGATTGAAGGTATGCCAGCAATATCGTTTGGATTCGAGGTGCACCAGCCGTACCGGTTGAACAGGCATTTTGCTCCGGATCCCAATGTAAAGAAAAAAGATCTCTTAAATCTCTATTTTGATGAGATCAACCGCGAGCTCCTGCTCCGTGTCGCTGAAAAATGCTACATTCCGGCAACAACAATGGTCCTGGAAATGATGGACGCGGGGTTCTCCTGTGCGTTCTCATTTTCCGGCACCCTTATCGAACAGATTGAAAAGTGGAGCCCGGATTCCCTTGCCCTGTTCGAGCAGGTTGCCGCCCACCGGAATGCAGAGATCCTCGCCCAGACTTACTACCATAGCATCGCCAGCTGCTTCCACGACAAAACCGAATTTACCGAGCAGGTCAGGATGCATGCCACCCTGATGCACGATTTGTTCCATACAGATCCTACAGTCTTTGAAAATACTGAATTTACGTTCAATAACGAAATCGCAACCCATATCAAGGATATGGGATTTGCCGGGATTTTTACCGAGGGTGTAGACCGCATCCTTGGCTGGAGAAGCCCCAATTACCTGTATACCTGTAGGGACATTCCGGTACTTCTCCGGAACACCCAGTTGTCAGATGATATTGCATTCCGGTTCACCAACCGTTCGTGGGACATGTATCCCCTGACTGCCGATACATATGCAAAATGGGTGGCACAATCTCCCGGGGATGTCGTGAATGTCTTTTTAGACTATGAATCCTTCGGGGAGCATTTGTGGCCGGAGACCGGTATCTTTGATTTCATGCGGTATCTTCCGGAAGAACTTTCAGCGCAGGGAGTCTCTACAATCCTGCCATCAAAAATACTTGAGGATTATTCACCGGTTGGAACTGTTGATGTGACCGAGACAATCTCATGGGCTGATATCGAGAAGGATACATCCGCATGGATGGGAAACGACCGGCAGCGGGCGACCTTCCGGGCCCTTGAATCGGCTCGTGTCTATGCAAAGGATAAGCAGATCTGGAGATACCTCCAGACAAGTGATCATTTCTACTACATGGCGTCTAAGTATGGTTCCTGTGGCGAAGTGCATTCGTATTTCTGTTATCTCGTTGGCGAAGATGCGTTTAAGACATACATGAGAATTCTTGCAGACTATGAGGAACGCAACATCCGTCGTACGAAGAACCGCAAGGCAGCAAAGACACTGCGGACGCTGCCCCCGGAAAGCGCGTTCCATTTTGCATCTCCAGCCGGTTATATCGGGTATACGGCATACAATCTGGACCAGTTCTGCCAGCTTTTACATATCGTACCCAAGGACTCTATCCAGCACCATCTAGAGCGGGGGGACTTTGCAAGCTGGATTACGGATGTACTTGGTGACACGGACCTTGCTGAACGCATCAAAGACTGCACAGAGCGACAGGATCTTACCAATCTTGTTTGTGAATGGAGCGAACGACTGTGGAGTCACTTAAAATAGCTATTTTCTGTTGGGAATCACTCTATGCCGAGCGTGTGGGCGGACTTGCCCGTGCCGCAACCCATCTCGCTGAGACGCTGGCTAAGCACCACGAGGTGCACTTCTTCACCCGTGGCGGGATCCCGGATCAGACGATCAAGGGAGTTCATTACCACTACTGCCAGCCTAACGGCAACAACATTGTGGAGTATTGCGATTCTATGAGCCGGGGGATGGTCGAGAATTTCCACAAGTTTGATAAACCTAGGAAATTTGATTACCTCCATTTTAATGACTGGCACGCAGTTCAGGCGCTCCATACCCTGCAGGACAGGAACACTATTCTTACCTTTCACTCGACAGAATACGGGAGGAACGGGAACCGGTTCGTCGACTGGTGGGAGTCTAAGGAGATCTCGGGGAAGGAGTGGTACGGGGCACTAATTGCAAAACGGGTCACCGCTGTATCCGTGACCCTGAAAAACGAGGTCATGCAACTCTATAATGTGCCAGACTGGAAGTGTGACGTGGTTCCTAATGGAGTGGTGCCACGCGAGTTCCGTGCGGAAATTGATTCAGGCAAAGTGAAGCAGGCATACGGTATCCACCCGTTCGCCCCGCTTATCCTGTTTATCGGCAGGCTGGTCTACCAGAAAGGTCCTGATCTGCTGATTGAGGCAATAAAAAAAGTATGCCAGCACCACTGGGATGTGAAGCTAATCGTTGCTGGAGAGGGGGACATGCGCCATTGGCTGGCGGAACGGGCAAGGGATCTCCCGGTTAATTTCATTGGTTATATTCCCGATTCTGAGTACGTCCGTATCCTGAACGCATGTGATCTCGTGGTCATTCCCAGCCGGAATGAGCCGTTCGGCCTCGTGCTGCTGGAGGCGTGGAGTGCAGAGAAAGGTGTTGTTGCATCCAATGTTGGCGGGCTCTCGGAGAACATCGATGCCTTCGTGAACGGGGTGAAGGTTGAACCCGACCCGGACTCGCTGGCATGGGGGATCAACAACGTGATGGAGGATCCAAGTAATGCGATATCTCTTGGAAAACGGGGCAGGAAAAAAGTTGATCGTATGTTCCTATGGGGTCCGGTTGGGAGGAAGATGACAGAAACCTACTCCCGTGTGATCGCATGAAGATCGCCTATTTTGTTGATGAATTTCCACCTTTTTTCCGGGGGGGGTTGGGAACCTATGCAAAAGAGATCACAAAACAGTTCACCCTCAAGGGACATTCTCTATCGGTCTTCTCATTAAATACAGGAGATGATCCCACATTCGATACCTGGGATGGTGCAGAGGTCCACCGCCCCAAGCTCATGACCTTTTCTGACATGCTTTCCATCGTCAATCCTGTTGAAATGAAGACGTGGAACCTAAATGGACAGGAATTTTTTACAAATACCCTTCTCTACAATATCCTTTCCGCATCAAAACTAGTAAATTCCCTTGTAAAAAAAGAGCACCGGAATTTTGATATTCTGGTCTCCCATGACTGGCTAGCCGCTCTCGCGGGCATTATCGCCAAGCGGAATCTGGGCATCCCCTTTGTTATCCACTTTCACTCAAATGAGCAGGGGCGAAATCCCTCTGGGTCTGCAACGGTTAAGGAAATTGAGCGCATTGCTGCCTTAAATGCCAACCGGATTATTACCGTCAGTTATGCAATGCGGGACGAACTAATGAGATGCGGGTATCCGGAACAAAAGATCCGGGTTGTCCACAATGGTGTGGATACCGAGAAATATGACGCTGATCGATTTTCTGGTCAGGAGGTAGAAGCGTTCCGGGAACAGATCGGGGTCGGGTCATCCCCGATGATCTTTTTCATTGGTAGGCTTACTTGGGTGAAAGGGGTCGACTCGCTCGTTCGGGCAATGCCCCAGATCATACAAGAAATCCCAGACGCAAAACTGGTTATTTTAGGCATAGGAGAAATGGATCAAATGCTCACCCAAATGGTACGCGATCTCCATCTGGATGAGAATGTTCTGCTGCATTTCAAGATGGTGCCGGAGGAGGAGCGGCTCATGTATTATGCAGCCTGCGATATCGCCGTTTTCCCCTCGAAGTACGAGCCGTTCGGGATTGTCTGCACCGAGGCGCAATCAATGGGGAAACCAGTCGTCGTAGGTGCAACGGGTACATCCGGTCTCCGCGAGCAGGTGATCCCAACCGGAAACGAAATCTGCGGATTCCATATCAACCCGTATGATCCATTGGATATCGCAAAATATGTTGTCAAGATTCTCAAAGATCCTGACCTAGCTACAACCATGGGTACGAATGGCAGGAGCCGGGTACTCAAGAACTTCACTTGGGAAATAGCCTCAGAAAAGACCATCGGGGTATACCAGGAACTGGTTGACGACAGGAAATAAAGGGAGAGAGAGGACCCGATGGGATTCCAATACGGTGGTCGGGAGATCCAGGAACCAGATGCCACCCGAAGGCTTGAATTTCTGATGACGGCTGGCCATGCCTACTCATCTTCGACTGTTGGTGGCAACACCAGAAAATACCACGGACTTTTTGTTCAGAACGGACGCCTGCTCCTTGCCGGACTCGACGAAATGGTAAACGGAATCCGGATTTCTACCCAGCAGTATAACCGGGCATCCAATGATGCAGGACTGAAGTACCTCCACGAATTTTCGGTTTACCCGCCCCGCTGGGTCTATAGAGTGGGAGATATCACTATCCAGAAGACCATCACGTTTAACGGTGTTCTCGTCGTTAAGCATGATATCACCGGTGACACCGATCTCTGGATCCGTCCTCTTATTACGGACCGTTCGGTGAATGAGGTTCTTCGGGCACCTCATCCTCTTTGCGTAAGTAAACGAAATGGTGTTCGCTGGGGGAATCTCTTTTTTGAAAGCGACCTCCCGTTTGAACCTGATCCTGTTACTTACTGGAATGTCTGGTATCAACAGGAAGATGAACGGGGATACGAATCGGTTGAGGACCTCCATTCACCGGGTGTTTTTCAAGGCCATGTACAGGACTGCACGGTCACGTTCCAATGCATACGAGAAGGGCACCCCCCCATAGTGAACAAAAACCGCAAACCCTCTCCTCAATCCCCCCTTGATTGGCTCGAGTGGGCATCTGATGCGTTCTGGCACGGGGACGAGATCTTCGCTGGCTACCACTGGTTCTGCGAATCCTGGGGGCGGGATTCTGCGATCAGTGTTACAGGACTGTTGATTGAACGGGATTGTAAAATTGCTGCACAGGCAGTACTGCAACGTCTTGCATCCGGGATGAAAGAGGGTATAATCCCGAACAGGTTCCCGGATAATTATCATACCAGTGATGCTTCCCTCTGGTTCATCCAAGCCCTAATGCGGTACCGGCGCCGCTGGGGAGATGACACCTTTATTGAAGGGATGAAGCCGGTGATTGGTAATATCCTCAAAAACTATCCTTCCTCACCGGTCGCTACGCTTGACCATGACCTTATCTCAGTTGTGCCAAAGAGCACTTGGATGGATACGGAGTTCACCCCCCGCGAAGGAAAGCCGGTCGAGATCAATGCATTATGGGTCAGTGCACTAATAGAAGCTGATGCAATGGGAATCAAGACTCCGATCAGTCCGGAATCAGCATTCATGGCATTCCAGCGGTTCTGGAACGAGGAAGGTCAGTGCCTATATGACCGTATAGATCCTGTTGATCCCACCGTCCGGCCGAACCAGGTTGTCGCTATCGCGCTCGGTCTTGTTGATCAGGATCAGGCAACAGAAACCCTTAACACGATCAATAAAAATCTGCTGACCCCCTATGGGTTACGCACGCTCTCGCCGCAGGACCCTCACTACTACGGACGGTATTCCGGTGACCGCAGTTACCATAACGGGTGTGTCTGGCCCTGGCTGACCGGCTGGTATGTCGATGCACTCATACGAAACGGCGTCCACCGGGATATGATCGAGCCATTACTTACTCCAATCCTTCACCATCTCAGGGAAGCCGGTGTGGGGTATATATCCGAAATCTTCGACGGAGACCCCCCCTACCTCCCGAGAGGGTGCATTGCCCAGGCATGGAGCGTTGCAGAGATCGCCCGGGCCTGCAGGATGGTTTTCCATTGATGCATCAACCCAATTTCAAGGATACGATCGCAGCATCGCCGCACATCTTCACCATAGGTGTGGCTGGTGACAGCGGATCCGGGAAGACCACGTTCACGCAGGGGGTCCGAAGCATCTTTGGCGATGACATGGTATCGACCATAACGCTGGATGACTACCACCGCTTTGACCGGGATGGTCGAAAGGAACATGGAATCACAGCACTTGATCCCCGTGCAAACCGGCTCGATAGGATTGAAAAGGATCTTGCATTGCTGAAGCGTGGAGTCCCTATTGAAAAGCCGGTCTATAACCATAGTACTGGAACCTTTGACCCACCGGTTATTTTCCGGCCCCGAAAGATCCTGATACTTGAAGGGCTCCATACATTATTTACACCTGCACTTCGTTACAATCTCGATTTTTCGCTCTTCGTGGATCCGGTAAAAGAGGTCAAGTATGACTGGAAGATACGACGGGATATGAATAAACGGGGGTATTCAGAGAACGATGTGTTGAGAGAAATTACCGAACGAGAACCTGATTATGAGACCTACATTGCCCCCCAAAAGGAATTCGCTGACGCCGTTATTGGCATCGATTATTCTGAATATGGCAAACATCTCGGGCTTGAACGGAATGTCTACCGGATAACCCTCTCCCAGAGTAGGATGAAACAGAATATTGAAAATATCGACCTATCACTGGACCTGTACTCGATCCTCTCGCTCTCCCAGAGAGATTTTTCTCTCAAGTTCGGAACCAGCGAGCATGAGGGTCACAAGATGGGGGAGCTGATCATCGATGGCGAATTGAGTGAACACGTCGTGAAAAAACTGGAGAACAGTATTGAACATCAGACACGGGTCCACCCTATCTCAATCTTCAAGAACAGGACGTATCTGACTGCCGGTGATTTCGCACAGCTGATCTTGTGCTGGAGGATAATACTCCGCCGCATCTTCATGGAGACTGGCCGGTAAATCATAGCCTGCCCGATCTGTACAGCCAAAACGATCACCATGCAAACATCATTATGACCCTTGCACGATAATTGGAAGATGACAGGGTTCTCATGGAGGAATAATCGTGAAACAACAACCGATCCATGTACCGTTAGATGTACCGGCAAAATCACGGGCAGCATACCGTAAAAATTTCTCAGTGATGACACGAGGCACCGGGCGCCTGATGCTCTTTGCCGGGGACCAGAAAGTCGAACATCTCAATGACGACTTTTACGGTCCTGGTATCCACCTCAATGACAGTGAGCCAGAGCACCTCTTCCGGATTGCGTCCAGAGCCAGGATTGGTGTGTTTGCTGCCCAGCTGGGACTCATCGCACAGTACGCTCAGGATTATAAAACAGTGCCATATCTGGTCAAACTCAATTCAAAAACTCACCTTGTGAAGACGGAACAACGAGACCCGGTCAGCTCCGCTTGGTATACTATTCCACAAGTGGTACAATTTAAAAAACAAACAGGACTTTCCATACCCGGGATTGGGTACACCATTTACTTGGGAAGTGAATATGAGAACGAGATGCTACGGGAAGCAGCTCAGGTTGTCCACCAGGCGCATGAAAACGGATTTGTGACGGTTCTCTGGATTTATCCGCGGGGAAAGGAAATAAAAGATGAAAAAGATCCCCACCTGATCGCCGGTGCTTGTGGCATTGCCGCATGTTTAGGCAGCGATTTTGTCAAAGTCAATTCCCCAAAACGTAAAGGTGAGTCATCGGCCCAACTCCTCCAGGAGGCGGTCCGTGCAGCAGGCAGGACCCGGGTTGTTTGTGCCGGTGGATCTTCCATTGATCCAGCAGCATTTTTGCAGGAACTGCATGAGCAGATTCATATTGGTGGGGCAGCAGGAAATGCCACCGGAAGAAATATCCATCAGCAATCACTTCCAGACGCCATCCGCATGTGCAATGCAATCTACGCGATAACAATTGAAGATGCAGATCCCGAAACGGCAATGAAAATATACCAGAGCCGGGAGCCTTAAAAAGGGGGACACTGCACGATGAAAACAATCGGTATCCTCACAGGAGGGGGCGACTGCCCGGGCATAAACGGGGTAATTCGGGCAATCGTGCGCAGCGGTTTGCAGCACGGGTATACGACCATCGGTATCCGGAACGGGTGGCAGGGGCTTATCGAAGCGGATGTTGAACCTCTCACGGATTTTGCCGTCTCCGGGATCATTTCCCGGGGTGGTACTATCCTTGGCACATCGCGGACCGACCCGCTGAAAAACCCTGGAGATTTTAAGAGAATTAAAAACACGTTGAAAAAATTTTCCATTGATGCACTTGTGGTAGTAGGTGGAAACGGGACACTTGCAGCAGCACATGAGGTCGCCACTCGCGGCATCCCGCTTATCGGGATTCCAAAAACCATTGACAATGATATCCCTGAAACCGATATGACAATCGGTTTTGATACCGCCGTTTCCATCGTGACTGATGCGATCGACCGCCTCCATACAACCGCAGAATCCCACCACCGGATCATGGTCGTTCAGGTCATGGGCCGTCAGGTCGGCTGGATCGCGCTCAAGGCCGGGATAGCTGGCGGAGCAGATGAGATCCTGATTCCGGAAGTGCCATTTACGATGGATGAGGTGTGCCAAAATCTTAAGACACGCTTTGCGGCAGGAAAAAAATTCTCTATCGTGGTGGTTGCTGAGGGGATACCTCTGGAGGAGATTTGTGACAATTCTGTTCCGGAATGCGATCGGGATGAATGCGGTCACGAGAAATTTGTCGGAGTCGGGAACCTGCTTGGCAGGGAATTGGAACGGCGACTTGGTATTGAAACAAGGGTGACGATTCTTGGCCACGTCCAGCGTGGGGGGAAACCAACGGCATTCGACCGGGTCCTTGCCACACGGTTTGGAGTTGCTGCTGTCGAACAGATCAGGATGGGCAACTTCGGGACCATGGTGGCGTTGCAGAGTGCCCATGTTGTGACAGTCCCGTTATCATCCATAGTCCACCGGCTAAAGCAAGTGGAACCTGAACTGTATGCGGTCGCAAAGACAACAATGGGTGGTAGACAATAACAGATACCAACGTTCTTCGCCAATTTTCATGTAACTAGGAGGGGGGTATCAATGAGACCTCCTTATCCGGAACATGGATGAAAGCCGGGCAGCCGTATTCAGTCCCGGTGAGAAAGGATTTTTTATGACCGACAGCCGTATCGCTTGGCAACGAGGCTACCCAGCGGGATCAACAGGTACACGGCCATCGACCACGAAGGTGTGATGAAAGAAACCGCAATGCCGGTGAGGGCAACTGCCGGGCTGGTGAGGAAATGGGCCATCCAGCACCGGGCAGTCTGTAGAGGGATCTCCGGTTCGGTGAGATGACGTTTGCGGGTGAGGTAGAACCAGTGGAAGAGAAAGAGCAGACCGATCGCGAAGAGGTTAAGGTGAAACAGGACCACGGCGACCTGCACGTAATCATACTCCCCGGAGAGCCTCGTGGTGAAGGGGATGAGGACGATAAAGACGAGAATGACGAGGTTGAGCCGGAGAATGCGGGAATCGACCGTGCGGAGAAAATGGAACAGACGGTGGTGGAGCGCCCAGTACGACGCAAGCAGGAAGAACGCGATAAGGAAGCTGGTAAATACCGGCAGCATCCCTGCGAGATGGCGGGGGAGCTCTGTTGCGGCCTCTGCTTTTGGAATGGGCGGCGAGATCACAAGGTTTACGACAAGGAGCGTCATCGCAAAGGCAAACACGCCGTCAATGAGCGCTTCGAGCCGGCTTTTTGAAATGATACTCTCCTTGTCTCCTTCCTGTCCGCTCATTGTACCATAATGGCCACGGCCTCATGTAAATGTTTCAACCGTAAAAGAGAGAGGGGACCTACTTATCTACCAAAATGCAACCCTTCATTTTTGATATCACGCATCGATTTTGATTTAGATTAAAATTCGAAAATTATATTGTATCCTTAACGAATATTCCCACTTTAGGAGTTGGTTATGAGAGAGATATTCCCAATTTTAGTAATTATTGTTGTAATCTTCCTCGTGTGGACAAGTGGATGCACAAATAAAACACCAATAACAAATCAAACATCTACAATACAAACTGTTCTTCCAGCAACAACGGTCACGTCAACAGAAGCACAAACGTCAATAGAACCATCATCTGCACCGATGTTATCAGTTATTCCAAACGGCATAGTTGTTGAAAAACCCAATGTACTCATCGATTCAATAGGTACTCACATTGTTGGAGAGAAATTCACAATAACAGGTTCCACAAACTTAGCGGTTGATGATGACTTGCTCATCGAAATCTATTCTTTATCGTTTAGACCGACAACAAAAGGAGAAAGTAATGAATTTTCAGGAACAACTGGCATCGTTAAAGTTCAACGAGGGACTGAGGGTAACAATCGGTGGTCATTCGATGTTGATACATCAGCGTTTAAGCCGGATGAATATATCGTCCAAGTATCCGGAATAAACCCAAAAGTCAGTGGGAGTACAAGTTTTACTATTGTCGATCGAGAAGTTTCAAACGGCATACAACAAAACAGATCAAAATGAAAAGGGTCTACGAACGACGTGAAAAGTTGAGCGGTAATGCCCCGGATGTGGCCGTTCACATTCAGAAAGCCGGGGCTTGTAGAACCACTGTTATTTCCATGAGCGGATGACGATCACCGGCCGTGTCGAGTTCATAGCTATGTCCTGCACCGTACTGCCAAGCAAGAAATCATGGAGACAGCCTTTTCCATGGGAGCTGATCCAGATGACTGATACGTCCTGCTCTTCGGCAGTCTTTAAAATCTCGCTGGCAGGTTCTCCTGTCGTCACGATGATCCTGCACCGGATGCCTTGTGCCGCAAGGCTGTCGCGGACTGCACCAATCCGAGCCTCCGCTGCCTGTTCAGCCTCCTTGATTTCACTACCTGTCCCACCCTTCGGTACGACATGGAGCAGGATGAGTTCTCCCGCCTCCTTCATCATGCCAGCAAGAGCTGTTGCATGTTCAGAGAACGGGGAGAAATCTGTCGGGCAGAGGATCCGAAAGAAGAGCCTGGGACAGAACTTCTCATACGTCTTGCCAGTCAGGGTCTCGATGATCTTATGGCGCATGATCAGGACATTGGTTTTGCTGATGCGGCACAGGACCATCGATGGTACACTGCCAAGGAGCACCCCCACCTTCACGCTCTTTCCGTGTGCGCCGATAACGATCAGGTCGGCACCCCTCTTCTCCGCTGTTGTCAGGATTCCCTCATGGATGTCGGGCGATATCGTTGTTTCCACCGTCACCCTGATGTTTCGGTTGAGTTTTTTAAGGTAGTCTTGTGCATCAGCGAGAGTTTTTTCATCGGCCTGTTTTGCCAGCGTATCAGCGATCTCCGCCCCCATCGGATACCGGGTCTCTTTGACGACATGAAGCAGGATGATATCCCGGACCTGCGGAAAACTGGCAACACAATCGAGCATAATCTCTGCACGTTCTGAAAAATCTGTCGGGAAAAGCACCTTTTCAAACATACACCACCCCGGCGGCAGCATGCTCAGGTCCGGCAGCTGACACCATGAAAAGCAAAACCCCTGCCTTCAAACACTACATACCGTTTACGGTATTTAAGGATATCGAGAGAGGGTTCTGTTGCATCTGCGGGACATTTGAATACTCGAATTGAAGTGTTCCGAGGATATCATTTCCATTGAGTCCCGTTAAGCAACAGAACACATTATAGTCCCAAAGATCTTACTTTGTAAGTTATATCTTACATCTTTCAGGACAAATACCCGAACGATGCCAGGAAATTGCCCGATCTTATGGAAAAAAACGAAACCGCAGGCAGTGGGACAGGACCCGTCAAAAAAGGCATAGACTACAAGTGGATCGTACTCTCGATTACGACCATCGAGATGTTCATGGTATCAGTGAACGGCAGCATGACCCTCATCTCGCTGCCCGCGATCTTCAATGGGATCAATATCGATCCGTTCACCTCGTTTCAGTACTTGCTCTGGGTGCTTATGGGCTATAGCCTGGTTACCGCCACGCTGCTCCTTAGTTTCGGCCGGCTCTCTGACATGTATGGGAGGGTGAAGCTCTACAATATCGGGTTTGCCATCTTCACCTTCGGATCCATCCTGCTTTTTCTCACACCGGACAAAGGTGACGCAGGCGCCATTGAGCTGATCGTCTTCCGTCTCGTCCAAGCAGTAGGAGCATCGTTTACCTTCTCGAATAGCGCCGCAATTCTCACTGATGCATTTCCTCCAAATGAACGGGGTAAGGCGCTAGGACTGAACATGATGGCATTCCTCTCGGGCCAGTTCATTGGTCTTATCCTCGGCGGCATTCTTGCGTTCTTCAACTGGCGGTACGTATTCCTTATCAGCGTGCCGGTCGGGATTCTTGGAACGATCTGGGCATTCCTGAAACTCAAAGAGACCTCGTTGCCGAAACGGGCCCGGAAGATCGATGTGTGGGGCAACATTGCCTTTGTCGCCGGGCTGACCATCTTTTTGATCGGTATTACGTATGCACTGCTTCCGTATGGGCAGGACCCGATGGGGTGGAGCAATCCATGGGTCATCGCATCGATATTCCTCGGTGTCAGTCTCCTAATAGTATTTCCGATCATCGAAAGCCGGATCGAGGACCCCATGTTCCGGCTGAGCCTTTTCAAGAACCGTATTTTCTCCCTTGCGAATATCGCCGGATTTTTAAGTGCAATTGCCCGGGGCGGTGTGATGTTCCTCCTGATCATGTTGCTTCAAGGCATCTGGCTGCCGCTCCACGGCTACAGTTACGAATCAACACCATTCTGGGCCGGAGTGTTCATGTTGCCACTCACCGCCGGATTTATGATCATGGGACCACTCTCCGGCTGGCTTTCTGACAAATACGGCTCTCGATTGTTCGCTACGTCCGGTATGATCCTTGTTGCCATATCGTTCCTGATGCTCGCGATGTTGCCTTATAACTTTGATTACCCGATCTTCGCGATTGCCCTCCTGATTATGGGGCTTGGGAATGGCATGTTCGGTGCACCGAACATTGCGGCCATCATGAATGCAGTGCCTCCGGAAGAGAGGGGGGTTGCATCGGGAATGAGGTCGATGCTGCAGAACAGCGGCATGGTCATTTCCATGGCAATGTTCTTTACTATTGTCATCGTCAGTCTGACTCATACCTTTCCCCCCGAACTCTCAGTTTCACTCATGAATGCCGGTGCACCAAATCTCATCGCCCCCATGATTGCAATCCCCCCAACGGGTTCATTGTTCGCTGCATTTCTGGGCTACAATCCGGTTCGCATCATTCTCGCTGCCGTGCCGCAGTCTGTCGTTGCCGCAATCAGCCCGGCAACCATAGCGACGCTAACCGGCATAACATGGTTCCCGACCACACTCGCGCAGGCATTTATGCCTTCGCTCCGGATCTCCTTTTATGTAGGCGCAGCAATCTCTCTCGTTGCAGCGGTATTATCAGTGATGCGAGGCTCGAAATACGTGTACGAGATCGATGGACAAAACTCCAACCCCCCAACAGAAATACCGGAGCCGGAAAATGGGTCTGATGATGACATGTCTGAATGAAAAAGATTATGCCAAGTATTGTGAAGGGTGAATGATGACGAAGATATTTAAAAAAATTCTGATAGCAACAGACGGATCGGTGAAAAATCAACCTGCGGTGACGAAAGGTGTGGAGCTAGCCCGTGAATTCGGATCTATCATCTATGCCATATATGTGATCGACGAAACTCCGTTTACATCGTCGCAGCCAGAAATATTGACAGGCGAGGTTTATATGAAATTAAAGGATGAGGGGGAAAAAGCCGTTGAACAAGTGAAACGGATCGCAAATGGGGTGAAGGTAGAGACCCTCGTACTATCTGGCAAACCCGCTCATGTAATCACTGAGTTCGCCGTAAAAAATAATGTCGATCTGATCATTGTCGGTTCCCAAGGTAAGAGTGGTCTCGAAAGACTGCTTTTGGGCAGTGTTGCCGAGAGTATCATACGAATGGCAGATTGCATGGTTCTCGTGGTAAAAAGTAAATAATATTGATAAATAGACTGCGTCCGGCTTAAAAACAATTCTTTAAAAAAAATGGTATGGGATATAGATCCCGTCCCTTTTTTTTCATTCAGAGTTTGATTTTCCTGAACAGGAATGCTCCGAGTATGGTCATCACTACAGTGAAACCCCCGATAACTGCACCACAGACCAGCGGATTAATCTGTGAAACGCCGGTAAGACCGTAACGGATTCCTTCCACACCATACGTCAGCGGATCGAACAGGGTAATCGGTCCAATCCACGCCGGCAATGAGCTAATAGGAAAGAGCGCCCCGGACAGGCCGAATAACGGGAAGACAACAAAATTCATAATGAGCTGGAAACCGGTCATATCTTCCATCCGTGATGCAATCGCAATACCAAACGCAGTGAATGATATACCGATCAGGACCATGAATCCGAGTGCTAATAGAAAACCACCCGGATTTGAGACATGAAGCCCAATGAACAGCGAGAGGACAAGGATCATAAATCCCTGAAGGACTGCGGTTGTTGCTCCGCCAAGGGTCTGGCCTAACATGATCTCAAGTCGTGAGACCGGTGCAACAAGAGTCTCTTTCAAAAATCCGAATTGTTTGTCCCAGATGATCTGGATTCCGGAAAAAACAGACGTGAAGAGTACGCTCATGGCTACCATGCCCGGGATCAGGAACACGATGTAGTTCCCACCTATTCCTGGCAACTGCACAACGGAATTCAGACCGAAGCCTAAGAAGAGCAGGAAGAAGAGCGGCATGCTGATACTGCCGATGATCCGGCTTTTGGACCGGATGTAGCGTTTCATATTCCGCAGCCAGATGGTGTATATGATGTCCATGATTAATGTCTCACCATCCTCTGGAACATCCGCATTTTGGTTTTATGGTTCGCTTCCTCCTCCCGGATGGTTTTTCCGGTAAAGGAGAGGAACACATCCTCTAGGGTTGGTTTGTGGATCCCAATGGACTGGATAGGGACCTGTTTTGTGTTGAGCAGCGTCACGATGGTGCTGATATGCTGTTCGGCGTTCTGCAAGCTGACAATCACTTCATCATTATGCTGTTCCACGCGGGTGATCCAGGGTTCGGCCAGGGCTGCGACAATAGCTGCCGGGTCTGGCGACCTGATGGTCACAACGTCCCCGCCAATCCCGTCTTTGAGGTTTTGTGGAGTGTCAAGGGCAATGATCTTCCCGTGATCGATAATGGCGACCCGGTTGCACAACTGGTCGGCTTCCTCCATGTAATGCGTAGTGAGGATAATGGTGATTCCCTTCTCCCGAGCCAGGGTGGCAATATACTGCCAGAGATGATTGCGGGTCTGGGGGTCAAGGCCAAGCGTTGGTTCGTCCAGGAAGAGGACCGACGGATGATGGAGAAGACCGCGTGCGATCTCCAGACGTCTCCTCATCCCTCCGGAAAATGTTTTTACAATGTCATTTTTCCGGTCTTCAAGCTCAACGAGCCGGAGGAGCTCTGTGATCCGTTGCTTCCGTATGTCTGCAGGGATCCGGTAGAGCCGCCCGTGAAAATCCATGTTTTCCCAGGCAGTCAGTTCTTCATCAAGACTCTGGTCCTGGAAGACAATGCCAATAGATTTCCTCACGCCATCCTCATCATGTTCGATATCGATGCCATTGACCGTCGCTGAACCTGATGTAGGTTTGAGCATGGTGGAGAGCATGGAGAGTGTCGTTGTTTTCCCGGCACCGTTGGGGCCAAGCAAGCCAAAAATCTCCCCGTGTTCGATATCAAATGATATATTGTCCACGGCGACCAGATCGTTAAATCGCCGGGTCAGATTTTCGATATGCAGTGCGACAGTCATGAGATGCGATCCCGTCCATTAACCAATGGACACACTCGTTCCGGTATGGTTGCTGCCTGTTCTGTTAATACCCTTTTCATAGGGACACTTTACAGGCTCAAACCTGATAAAAAGCCGGGAGGTGGTCATAATGTATAAAGAAAAAAGAGGGGGAATGTTTTTTTTATCCACTCTAGATATTGAAAAGGATCTGTTCATGCTTGTTAAACCCACAATAGTGTGGTATAAATCACGTTTTTGTGATAAGTTGCAGGACGAAGAAATCTAACCCACGCCCACACAAAATTGACTCTCTTTTTTACCAGATCAAAGGCCTTAGTTTGGGGGGCTAATCTCACAGGTGTTCGAAGGTTCAAATCCCCATAGCAGCACTTTTACAAAAAAATTACAAAAAAATCGTTCTCATTCTCATAATACTTCGGAAAAAATGGAGAATGAAGAGACAGATCAAAGTTTTTCCTTGACTTTGATCCGGAAGATCGTCCCCACCGTCCGGTCCAGTTCAATCGTGCCCTGCAACTGTTCCACAAGGGATACCACGAGCCGGAGCCCGAGCGATTCTGCGTTACGCGAAGCAGGATTGTCACAACAAGCGCTAAAAGAATTCCGATAATCGCGATTGTTTTTTGTACATCATTAATAGCATAGACCAGGATCGTGAGATTAACTGACGTAGTTCCGTAATTTCTGGATCAGTTGGAGCTGGTCATTTGCCTTTTTTATTTTTTCTTTTTCGATGCCGTTCACGATCTCGGCAATAGGTTTTGCCAGCTCGTAGATCTTTACCGGTCTCCCCTTGCTCTGGGCTTTGTTCTCCGGGCTCTTGATCCAACCCTGTTTCTTCAGGTATTTCATCACAGTGGCCACCTCAAGATGGCGAAGGTCGGTCCCCCGGTCGATCGCACGGGATGTTACCGTCGGTGTTTTTGTGAGGAACACGAGAACCTTGGCAACGTTTCTTTTTACCCCTAACTCGAAGAGAAGATTTACCAACTCCCCGTCTTTTTCAGCAAAGTACATCAAATTTTCCTGTCTCATACACCACCACCAAATTATTGTTCAACACAAATCTTACCGATGTGGAGGATAGAAACCCGGACAACCTTTTGGACAGGGTACTTTTACACCATTTGGTTGTCTTATACTACCCGTGCCATAACAAAGCGTACATATTTTTTTCTTATGATTTTTTTGGGGGAGAGACACTTCAAATCCAACACAGATTTCTTGCATTTTTTAATCCTTCTTCATATCAAATTTTTTTGAGTAAATCTCACGTTATAAGGTTCCTTTTTATTCCCCAATTTTATCATGCACTTAAACCCTGATAACAGGGGATTAATTGAATGTCTGGTCGTCGGTTTAAAAATTTACGTGCATGCACAACATGAGTGCACAACATGAATCAAAAAATTTTTAAAACCATATAATCATGCAATAATGATGGCAATCGAAAAATTTCTGGATGGAATTTCCATCATTAAGGTGTTATTATATGAGCATCCGGAAGGGTTGAACATAAAAACCATTTCTAAAATGCTAGGTATACACCGTAATTCCGTTGCTAAATACCTAGGTAGGCTCCAGAGTCAGGGCACTGTCACCGTCAAATATTACAGTTCTTCAAAAATCTATTCCCTTTCAAATAAATTACAAGCTGCTGCTGTACTAAAATTATCGAAGAGTTATGTAATACTGGTAAATCACGGGCTGGTAGTTGTTGATATTAATGATCCCTTGTGTGAATTCCTGAAAATATCAAAAAAGGAAATTGTCGGTAAAACTATTGAGCAGCTGCCATTTGTTGTGCAAAGCCATCCTGAATTGCCAGCGTTAATAAAAGAAGGGCTGAAAGAAAAAGAATCCAGAAATCCTGTTTTGATTGTATCGGGCGATCATTTATTCCCGTCTATGCTCACGATTAGCCCGGTTTTTTTTGAAAACGGGGACCCTGGTGTCTCCCTCATTATCGATCTACCGATTGAATCTGAACAAAACGGATTTATAGATACCGGATTCATCCCATCTGATCTCGAAATGGATGAAATTGAATACGTCTGCCATTTCGAACCTGACGGTACCATCACCTTTGTCAATGAAACCTACTGCCACACGCTGCATAAGTCAAAAGCGGATCTTCTAGGACATGAATGGCGACCGGTGATTCCTGAATCTGAATATAAAATAATCAAAAGCAGTCTTGCATCGATCGATAAAAACCACCCGGTTTCAACCCAGGAATTCCGTACAATAACATCCAAAGGAGAACATCGGTGGCAACGTTGGAAATTCCGGGGAATTTTTGATTCGTCTGGTACCTTAAGAAAATACCATGGTGCGGGGCTGGATATCACCGAATTGAAACAATTGAAGGAAAAACTGAAAAAAACACAACAGGATATGGAGGAGCTTGTCAAGGTACAGAGAGATGAGATACAGGATCTCAACAGGCAGCTCTATAATGAAATCTCTCATCGTGAAAAGGCGGAGTTCCAGTTACAATTTACCCAGTTTGCCATGGATAACGCCTCCTACATGATTATCTGGATCAACCTTCAAGGGCGTTTTGTTTATATGAACACAAAAGCCCGGGAGGTTCTGGGTTTCTCTACATCGCAACTCGTCTCAAAAAATATTTTTGATATATTATCAAGCGACACACGTTTTTCCTGGAATGAGACTTGGGAGATTACCCGGCGTGATCGCCAACTTACGATCGAAACCACCTTTACCAAAAAAGACGGCCAGGGAATCCCTGTTGAAATGGTCCTCAATTACCTTGAATTCAAGGAGAAACAGTACTGCTGTTGTTTCGCACTGGATATAACCGAGAAAAAAAGAATACTGAATGAACTCAAGATCGCAAACCTGTATAACCGGAGTCTCATTGAGGCAAGCCTTGACCCGCTCGTCACCATTAATCCAGATGGAAAGATCAGTGATGTGAACGCTGCGACGGTGCGGGTTACCGGTTTTTCACGGG
>Ga0187854_10000714_pt1 | contig 38544 bp, 34 predicted proteins | sample June2016WEW_6_15_FD_132445 | JGI IMG/M metagenome (GOLD analysis project Ga0187854, IMG submission 132445) | Peatland microbial communities from SPRUCE experiment site at the Marcell Experimental Forest, Minnesota, USA - June2016WEW_6_150 | ecosystem: Environmental > Terrestrial > Soil >... | reverse complement strand
GGGGGACCCGGGGGGCATTCTCGGAGGAGCTGTTCAGAATAATAATAACCATCTCCATATTTCCCGCGTTGGTTTCTTCTTTCTTCCGGCGGGGTGAAATCTTTTCCCAGATTTTGGCGTTGAGCTTCAGGAGCAGTTCCATCAGCTCGTTGAGGGATTCGGCCGAGGGTGTTTTCTTCCCCAGAGGTTCTTTGCTGGATCCCATTTCTCTCCTTTCCCTTACCCTTAAGCCCGGTAGGCTGATTTACCGGTCAGCTTTTCTTTATTCAACCGGTGATGAAGGTAAAGACCTTCGAGGATAAACTCCAGTCCAGACGCCAGAAGCGCAGGGCTTTGGTCACAGCTCAGTTTCTTCAGCGCTTCCAACAGTCCCCTCATCTCTGCCGAATGGGGAGAGGCCTCGTTGGTTCTTTCCTGGTAATCAGAAGACTTCATCTTCTCCGAAACTTCCACGGACCATCCGCCTTTGAAACGGGACAAAAACGCATCGAACTGCTGAACCTGGAAGTATCGGTTGAAAGTGTTCAACACGGCCTTGTCGATTAATTTCTCGATCAGATTTTGATTCCGGTCTTCTTCCACCGTCTCAAACTCGATTTTCCCGCTGGTGGAAGCGATCAGATAGGGAAGGTCGCTGACCCGGGGAACGACTTCGCGTTCCCCCAGCCGGATCGCCCGGCGCAGAGCATTGCTGATGACATTTTCATAATTGGAGATGGATACCCGTACCGAAACCCCGGACCGTTGGTTGATCTCTGGTGACTTTCGGGCCAGGGCGGTGATCTCGGCAATGAGTTCCTTGAAGTAGGGGGGAATCGTGGTGACGAAAGCGCCATCATCATCGAACCGGGTCCTCTCCTGCTCCATGATCGCGATTTCATCCTTCAAGAACCTGGGGTAATGGGTCCGGATCTCTGACCCATAGCGGTCTTTTAGGGGGGTAATAATCCGACCCCGGCTGGTATAGTCTTCCGGATTGGCGCTGGCCACGATGTAGACATCTAACGGCAGACGGATCTTATATCCCCGGACCTGGACGTCCCGTTCTTCCATGATGTTGAAGAGTCCCACCTGGATCTTCTCCCCCAGGTCGGGGAGTTCGTTGATGGCAAAAATCCCGCGATTGGTCCGGGGGATAAGCCCGTAATGAATGGTCAATTCATCGGAGAGGTAGCGGCCTTCGGCAACCTTAATGGGGTCTACTTCTCCGATCAGATCCGCGATGGTCACATCGGGGGTGGCGAGTTTCTCGGCGTATCGTTGTTCCCGGCGGAGCCACGCGATCTCTACCTTCTCACCCAGAGCCTGGAGCTTTTCCATGCAGCTCCTGCAGATCGGCTGAAGGGGGTTGTCATTAATCTCACAGCCGGCGATTACCGGAATTTCTTCATCCAGAAGGTTGATCAAGGTGCGGATCATGCGGGTCTTCGCTTGCCCGCGTTCCCCCAGAAAAATCACATCCTGGCCGGAAAGGATGGCATTTTCCAGCTGAGGGATGACCGTTTCCTCGTACCCAACGATATTGGGGAAGAAGTCTTCATCCTGGCGAATTCTGCCGATGAGATTCTTGCGCAACTCCGCCTTGACGGAATAAACAGGGTAGTTCGCCTTTCTGAGTTCACCTAAGGTTTGGGGTTTTCGGCTTTTCAGAGATTTGGCCACTCGTATATCCTTTCCTGGACGTGCCAGATGGTTTCAATCCAGCATTTATTTCTTTATATCTCAGAAAGGCTCCTCCGTCAAGGACTCCCGTCGAATTCGGAATTAGGAATGCGGATTGGGGATTGAAAAAGCGGAAAAGATAAAAGGAATCCGAGAGTCAAAGGAGGAGCGATCTTCAATTTCTTATTGAAAAATTATGAGCTTCGAGTTAGATTTGAACATCCTTGGAGGAAGGAGCTTTTCCTCTCTTCAAGATTTCAGCAGACGGAGGGATGAATGGCGAAGGATGTCAAGGATGAATTGAAGGACCTGAATCTTGGGCAGAAGGTCAAGAACCTGAGGCAACGGAAAGGACTGTCCCTTCAACAGGTGGCCGAGAAAGCCAGCCTCTCCGAACCTCTGTTATCCCAGATTGAAGGGGAGGTCGTGGCGCCGCCCGTCGCCACGCTGCTAAAGATCTCCAAAGCCCTGGGGGTAAACATCGGATACTTTTTCCAGGATCAGGAGACGGAGAAGCACGCGGTGATCGTTCTCAAAAATGAGCGCAAGAAAATTTTCCGGCGAATCCATGAGGACCCTTCCAAGGTGGGATATTATTATGAATCCCTTGGCTACCCCAAAGCGGAAAAACACATGGAACCCTTTCATGTGACCTTTGAAGTTAAGAAGAAAGAAGATCTCATCTTCTTTAATCACCCAGGAGAGGAGTTTATCTATATTTTAGACGGGCAGCTGGAATTTAACTACGAGAACGAGACCTATTCTCTGGGGCCTGGGGATAGCCTCTATTTTGATTCCAGCATCCCGCATGCCTTCCGGGCCGTGGGGAAAAAAAATGCCACGGCCATCGATGTGATCTACGCCTCAGAATGAAATCTGAGGCCCTATCGGTCCTACCCCTATGGACCCAGGAGTCGGAATTTAGAATTCAGAATGGGAAAATCCCGAGCGGCCTTCTGGATCCTAACTTTTGACTCCTGTCTTCGGACCCATCTTCATTTCGGATTCCCCAATCCGCAATCTTCATTCTACAATTCCTTTGGCCACCCCCTTGACGGAGTACCGGATAGGATGATAAAAATCATATGGATGCTAAAAATTCTCATTTGTCGGGGGAAAAAATTCTGATTGGGGAAAAGAGCCTACCGGGGGGTAGTTTGAACTATTCTTATGACTTCAAAAGGAGAATAAAGAGTTGGCAGGAATGACGTTGAGTTTGAGCGAGGAAATATGCGCGGAGATGAAGAAGGTTTACCCCGAGAAATTCGTCTCGGAGGATGAAATCTTCCGGCACATCCATCGGGGAGATCGAATCTTCCTCCATACCGCCTGCGCTGAGCCCCAGTATCTGGTCCGGGCTTTGATTCATTTTGTTGAGTCTCACCCCAAAGCCTTCTTTGATGCTGAACTGATCCATGTCTGGACCCTCGGGGTGGCTCCTTATACCGAAGAAAAATTCAAGTATAACTTCCGCCTCAATTCTTTTTTCGTCGGGGATAACTCCAGAGAGGCTGTAAATCGGGGCATGGCCGACTACACTCCGATCTTTCTGTCCAATGTCCCGGATTTGTTTTACCGGGGACTGGTGCCCATCCAGGTCGCCTTGATCCAGACGTCTCCTCCGGATGAACATGGGTATATGAGCCTGGGCATCTGTGTGGATATTACCAAGGCCGCGGTAGAGAAGGCCTCCCGGGTCATTGCCCAGGTAAATCGCTTCATGCCCCGGGTGCACGGGGATGGATTCATCCACATTAAAGATGTGGATTACATCATCTGCCAGGATGAGCCCCTCCTGGAGTACGAAGCGGTCCTCCCAGATGATGTCGCCCACCAGATCGGAAAATACGTGGCCCGCATCGTCCAGGACGGGGACACGATTCAGGTGGGCTATGGAAGCCTGCCCAATGGTATCCTCTCCCATTTAAACGATAAGAATAACCTCGGGGTCCATTCAGAGTTGCTGAGTGATGGAATGATCGAATTGATGAAAAGAGGAGTCATTGACAACAGTCGGAAGACCCTCAACAGGGGTAAGACGGTGGCTACTTTCTGCATGGGGCATAAGCAGACCTATGAATACCTCCACGATAATCCCGCCTTTGAGTTTCGCACCATCGAATACACCAATAATCCCACGGTCATCTCCCGGCAGAGAAACATGGTCTCCATCAATAGCGCCATGGAGATTGACCTCACCGGGCAGACCACCTCTGAGTCCTTGGGAAAGACCTTTTACAGCGGAGTCGGGGGGCACACCAATTTTATGAGGGGGGCGATATTAGCCCCGGGTGGTAAAACAATCCTGGCCCTTCAATCCACGGCTGAATGGGGCAAGGTTTCTCGGATCGTTCCCTTTTTGGGAGAAGGCACGGGGGTCACGCTCGTCCGGGGCGATATTCACTATGTGGTCACCGAATATGGGATTGCGTATCTCCATGGCAAAAATATCCGGGAAAGGGCCATGGAACTGATCTCCATTGCCCATCCTCAATTCCGCCCCTGGTTGATTGAAAAGGCCAAACAGGCCAACCTGATCTACCGAGACCAGGCCTTCATCTTCGGAAGGAAGGGGGAATACCCGGGGCATCTGGAAACCTTCCGAACGACCCGCACAGGTCTATCTCTTCTGCTCCGGCCGGTCAAGCTCAGCGATGAACCGCTGTTGAAGGATTTTTTCAATTTCCTCTCGGACCAGAGCCTGTACCGCCGGTTCATATCCGTGCGCAAAGACATGCCCCATGAGAGGCTGCAGGAATTTGTGGTGATTGATTATACGAAGGAGATGGTGATCCTGGCCTCTATCCGGGAAGGAGAGGGGGAAGTAGAGAGAGTCGTGGGAGTTGGGCAGTATGGGATCAATGAAACCAATCATACGGCCGAGGTTTCCCTGGTGGTGCGGGATGAAGATCAGAAAAAGGGGGTGGGGACGGAACTCCTTTCCTACCTGACCTACCTGGCCAAGAGAGAAGGTCTATACGGGTTCACCGCCGAGGTCCTGGTGGAAAACCAGCCCATGCTCCGTCTATTCGAAAAGATGGGGTTTGACATTCATAAGAGAAGCGCCCAGGGAGTGTATGAATTGCAGATGGCCTTTCGAGGAGCCTAATGGAAGATTCCAATCTAAACATCAAATATCTGTTCGAGCCCGAGAATATTGCGGTCATTGGAGCGGCCCGGGACGAAAATAAAATTGGATACAAGATTTTGAAAAACATCCTCACCGGAGGTTACCAGGGGAAAATTTATCCGGTCAATCCCCAGGGGGGAGAGATTCTGGGCCTGAAGGCCTACCGCAATATCGAAGAGGTGAACGGGCCGGTCGATGTAGCCAGTATCGTGATCCCGGCCAAGTTCGTGTATGAAGCAGTGAAAAGTTGCGCCCGGAAGAAGGTGAAATACCTGACCATTATCTCTTCCGGGTTTTCGGAGATTGGGAATAACGAGGAAGAGAGGAGAATCGTCTCCTACGCCAATGAGCATCACATGCGGATCCTGGGACCTAACATCTTCGGGATCTATTCGGCGGCGGCTTCCTTGAACGCGACTTTTGGCAGCTCAGGGATCATCCCGGGAAGGGTGGCCATCATTACCCAGAGCGGGGCCCTGGGAGTTGCCATGATCGGCAAGACCACGGTGGAAAATATCGGCCTGTCGGCCATCGTATCGGTGGGAAACAAGACCGACGTGGACGAAGCCGACCTGCTGGAATACCTGGTGACTGATGATCACACCAAAATTGTTCTGATGTACATCGAAGGGGTACGGAACGGAGAGCGGCTCATCCAGGCGGTGAAGATGACCACCCAGAAGATCCCGGTGGTGGTGATCAAATCGGGACGATCCGAGCGGGGAGCCATTGCCGCCGCTTCCCATACGGGGTCGCTGGCCGGTTCTGATGAAATCTTTGAGGCCATCATGCGGCAATGCGGGGTTTTACGTGCGGAGAGTGTGGAAGAGGCTTTCAACTGGTGTAAATTCCTGGCCAATACTCCCTTTCCTTCGGGGGAGAATACGGTCATCGTCACCAATGGCGGCGGAATTGGGGTCATGGCCACCGATGCCTGCGAAAAATACAGGGTCAAATTGTATGATGACACGGCGGCTCTAAAAGAAGCTTTCTCCACCGTGACTCCGGATTTTGGATCCACCAAAAACCCCATCGACCTCACCGGGCAGGCCACTTCTTCCCACTACAATTCAGCCCTGGAAAAAGCCCTGAAGAATCGGGAGATCAACTCGATCATCGCCCTCTATGGAGAGACAGCCGTGTTTGATGCCAAGAACCTTTCCTCCATGATCGAGGAGAACTCCCGGAAGTTTAAAGAGGAGAAGAAGCCGCTGGTCTTCTCCATTTTCGGGGGAGAAAAGATCGAGAATTGCCTCATTTCTCTGAAGAGGACCGATGCGGCTGTTTACGGGGATGTTTACGAAGCGGTCTCTTGTTTAGGTTCAGTCTATGCCTATTATCATTATTTGCGAGAACGTTCTGATGCCATTGACCAGGCCGAAATCGATGTCCAGGCGATCAGCCGGGTGTTAGAAGGGGCTCTGGAGGAAGGAAGATCTTTCTTGTTAGCCCACGAGGGACAGGCGGTCATGCGGGCAGCGGGCATCTTGATTCCCCAGAGTATCATTGCCCGGAGCCTGGATGAAGCCGTCCGGGGAGCCGAAAAAATCGACTACCCCGTAGTCATGAAAGTGGTTTCCCGGGATATCTTGCATAAAAGCGACGCCGGCGGAGTGGCCTTGGACATCGAAGACAAGAACGAGGTTATTGACGCCTATCAGGCCATCCTGCGGAATTCCCGGGCCTACAAAGCGGATGCCCACATTGAAGGAGTGGAGATTTCCGAGATGGTTACCAAGGGGATGGAGACGATCATCGGCGCCCGGCGGGATCGGACTTTTGGCCCCATGATTATGTTCGGCCTGGGTGGAATTTATGTGGAGGTCATGAAAGATGTAGCCTTCCGGGCTCTGCCCATTAACCGAAAAGAAATCCTGTCTATGGTGAAAGAGATCCGGGCCTACCCGCTTTTGCTGGGGGTCCGGGGGGAGGAGAAGAAAGATTTAGATGCCGTGGTGGATGCGATCATCCAGGTGGGTACGATTCTGCAAAAGTGCGATCGCATCTCCGACATCGAAATCAATCCCCTGATGGTCTATGAGCATGGGATGGGGGTCAAGGCAGTGGACGTAAGGATCCTGCTAGCCAGTGGGAAGAAGGGGGCATAAATGGAAAAGGTCATCATCGCATCGATGCGCAAAAGCGCGGGGAAAACCAGCGCCATCGTGGGAATCGCGGGGGCGGCGAAGAAGAAGTTCGCCTACATAAAACCCTTTGGGGAAAGAATGCTCTACCGGAAAAAGCGGCTGTGGGATTATGACTCTTCGTTGATTACCGCCCTCTTCGGGTTAAAAGAAGATCCCGTGGATATGAGTATCGGGTTTGACCATTCCAAACTTCGGTACATGTATGATGAGGAGGGCACCAAGAAGAAACTTCTGGAGACCATCGCCCATGTGGGGAGCGATCGGGAGATCCTTTTCATGGAGGGAGGAAGGGATCTGAGCTATGGAATCTCCGTGCACCTGGATACCATCTCCCTGGCCAGGTATACGGGCGGAAAACTATTTATCGTGATTAGCGGGGATGGAGATTCGATCCTGGATGACCTGCTTTTTTTAAAAAGGCATGTAAACATGGCCGGGGTCAAATTGAATGGGGTGATCATTAACAAAGTGCAGAACCTGGATGAATTTCAGAGCACCCACCTGCCGGTGATCCAGAAGACGGAAATCCCGGTTATCGGGGTGCTTCCCTATCAAAGCGAACTGACCTACTTTACGGTCTCCTACCTGGCAGAGCGTCTGTTCGCCAAGGTCCTGTGTGGGGAGGGCGGCCTGACTCGAGTGGTCAAGAATATTGTAATCGGGGCCTGGTCGGCCAATGTCTTCCTGCAAAATCCCCTCTTCAAAAAAGAGAATAAACTGGTCATTACCGGTGGCGACCGCACCGATATGATCCTGGCTTCTCTCGAGAGCGATACTTCCGGAATTATCCTGACCAATAATATTTTACCCCCCTCCAATATCATCAGCAAAGCCTCGGAAAGGAATATTCCGCTGCTGATGGTTTTTTCCGACACCTACCAGACCGCCAAGCAGATTGAAAGCCTGGAACCGCTGCTTACCAAGGATGATAGCGACAAGGTTGAATTGCTGAAGGGGTTGATCCAGAAGCAGGTAAATATCAAAGAGATTCTGGGCGGCTAAAAGCGAAGGTTCGAGGACCGGCGAACGAGGATCGAGGAATAAGGTTCGACCAGCAACGAGGAACCCGTCCGTGCCAAGGTTGGTCAAGAAGAGATCCCCAAAAACCGGCCTGCCCCTTGGGGTACACTCATCCACATCGGAGAGAAGAAGAGCGAAAAGACCCGCATCACCGCAGAACGGCAGCACGTTGTTAGTACAGCACTCAAGAGGTATTTATGCAAGAAAAGTACATCATGGCCCTGGACCAGGGGACGACAAGTTCCCGGGCGGTGATCTTTGACCATCAAGGAAAGATCGTCAGCATCGCGGCCAAGGAGTTCAGGCAAATCTACCCCAGACCCGGCTGGGTGGAACACGATCCCATGGAAATATGGGATTCCCAGATGGAAGCGGCCCGGCGAGCCATCGATTCCGTAAACATCTCCCCCGGGAATATCGCTGCCATCGGGATTACCAACCAGAGAGAGACCAGTATCCTCTGGGATCGGGAAAGTGGACAACCGGTCTACAATGCTATCGTCTGGCAATGTCGCCGGACTGCAGACCAATGCTCCCGGATCAAGAAAACAAAATTTGCGGGAAAGCTCCGAAAAAAAACCGGCCTGGTGGTGGATGCCTATTTTTCCGCGACTAAAGTTCAATGGCTCCTGGAGCACCAAAAATCCATCCGCAAGCCCGCTGAACGAGGGGATTTAGCCTTCGGGACGGTGGATAGCTGGCTGCTCTACCAGTTGACCGGAAAGAAGCACCATGTGACCGATTATTCCAACGCTTCCCGGACTCTTCTTTTCAACATTCATGATCTCTCCTGGGACCCGGAGATTCTGAGATATTTTCATATACCCGAAAAAATCCTGCCGGCCGTAGGACCTTCAAGTCAGATCTATGGATATACCTCCCCCGCAACTTTCTTCGGTTCTGAGATTCCCGTCTCCGGGATCGTAGGAGATCAGCAAGGAGCTTTATTCGGCCAGACCTGTTTCCGCAAAGGGCAGTCAAAGAACACCTACGGGACAGGCTGCTTCCTCCTTATGAATACCGGTGAAAAGCCGGTCCTGTCCAAAACGAATCTTCTGACCACCATTGCCTGGGGCATCGGAAAAAAAGTGGAATATGCCCTGGAAGGGAGTGTGTTTATTGCCGGTGCGGCTGTCCAATGGCTTCGGGATGAGCTCCGGATCATTCAGCAAGCTTCTGAGACTGAGCGTCTGGCTGCGAGCCTTCAATCGAATGACGGGGTCTATTTCATTCCGGCTTTCGTTGGCTTAGGGGCCCCCTATTGGGATATGTATGCCCGGGGAACAATCCTAGGGATCACCAGGGGAACGAGCCGGGCCCACATTGCCCGGGCTGCCCTGGAGTCCATCGCCTACCAGACCCGGGACGTCCTAGAATGCATGGAGAAAGATTCAGGCATCAAACTGAAAGAACTGCGGGTTGACGGAGGAGCGGCGGCCAACGGTTTTCTCATGCAATTTCAGGCGGACATATTGGGAGTCCCGGTCGTCATCCAGGAAATAACGGAAACGACAGCCCTGGGAGCAGCCTACCTGGCTGGTTTGGCCGTGGGCTACTGGAAGGACCCGAACCAGATCTCCCAAAACTTTAAGGTTCAAAAGAAATATATGCCCCAGAGGCCTTCCAAACAAAGAGAGTCTCTCTACCGAAAATGGAAGATGGCCGTGGAAAGGGCGAAGGGGTGGGAAGAGGGGAAATAGGTATAGGGACATTTTTGGTCATGGGGTGATTGATTCCTTTGAGCCAGGACCCTAGACCATTAATTCGGAAGAGTTTTTTGGGTTCATTTTCAGGTTTGCGCCGCCGAAATATAATAAGGAACGGAACGATTAGCACTCCAGGTGGTCTAATTATAAAGGGATGCCGCAAAAGAGGTATTGAGAAATTTAGGATATCATTCGTCCGGGATGAAAAGGGGAAAGAGACCGCGGCGTAGTGAGGAATGTATGTTGAAACGCAAAGAAATAGATTTGAATCGGGGATATTCATATCGATGCATATCTAAGAAGGCCTCACTTTCGGTCAACGCAGTCCTGGCACTTTTTTTAATCCTCGGGTTTGGTGAGGGCAAGGCAGAAGCCGAATTTTATAAATACAAAGATAAGAGTGGTAACTGGGTTTTCACGGACTCGCCCCCGGGTAATGTCGAAAATATGGAAATTATCGAAAACAAGGACAGAGGATCTTCAAGGTCTTCCGGGTTTAAAGATATCGAAAAGGATTTGACAGAGAAATATCCGCCGAAAAGCGATGTCGAGAAGGCCTCTCTCAGCACCGTAACCATTAAGACATCGATAGGACTGGGATCAGGATTCTTTATCACTGAGAACGGCTATATTTTGACGAATAAACATGTACTGAGGGGGGATGAAACTCAAATAAAAAAAGCGGAAGAGTTTATTACCCAAGTGGATAATAAGATAGAGGATGATGAAGCCACCATGGCTGAAGAAGAAAATCGATTGAGAAGAATGAGAAGCGATCTGGATGATTATAAGGCTTCTATTGACCGCATGACCGATCCGAATGCTCAAATAATCGCCATGCAAAACTACAGGAACCAATCTGCGCAATATGATTTCTACGAAGCGCAGCTCCGGAAACGAAAAAACGAATTCGAAGAAAAGAAATGGAAATACCGGCAGGAGAAATGGGAATTCACCAACAAAGCCAGGATGGCCAAACACGACCGGCAGTTCATCGTCATCCTCAAAGACAAAACAGAACTTGAGGCCAATCTTGTTTCCGTAAGTAACGATCAGGATTTAGCCCTCCTGAAAATAGATGGGTGCAAATCGCCGTACCTTCAGTCAGGCGCACAAAAGCAGATCATTCAGGGAATGGCGGTCTTTGCCATCGGAAGTCCGCTGGGACTTGGGGATTCGGTATGCTCCGGGGTCATATCCGGATATGACCATGATTACATCCGAACGGATGCAAAAATCTACCCTGGGAACAGCGGAGGCCCGCTGATTACCGCGGATGGGAAAGTCATCGGCATTAATACCTTGAAACTGATAACCCAGAAATTCGAAGGGATGGGGTTTGCCATTCCCGTGAAAAAGGCTTTCCAGGAATTCAATAAATATCTGGAAATGAATCCTTAGGACGGGGGAAAAGAATCATTGGAACCCCGCGAAAGGCGGACATGGGGCACGTTCTGCTATGCTTCTTATTGATGGTCTTTTTCCTGGCGAGAAGATAACGTTAGGCATTTTAGGGCCTTTCGAATTTTAGGCGCTTTTCACCCAATCGTCGCCAGCTCCAGCCTTCCTTTCCAGCGTTCCTTCAGAGTCTCCTTCGTAAAAAGGTGTTCCGGCAGCGATAGGATGGGGTCGCGGGATATGATGGAGAAGGCTTCTTTCCGGGCCTCGCCCAGAAGTTGAATATCTCTCACAAAGTTGGCTACGCGGAAGTCTGGAAGCCCGGACTGCTGGGTTCCCAGAAGCTCGCCCGGGCCGCGGATAGCCAGGTCTTCTTCAGCGATTTTGAACCCGTCGGTCGTCTGTTCCATCACTCGAAGACGCCGCTGCGCTTCTTCGCTTCTGGGATATTGGGCAATCAGCAGACACTGGGAGGGATCCTTTCCTCTTCCCACCCGGCCTCGAAGCTGATGGAGCTGAGAGAGTCCGAAACGTTCGGCATGTTCAATGACCATGACGGAAGCATTGGGCACGTCGATTCCTACCTCGATGACAATCGTGGAGACGAGGATATGGATGCGCTGGGATTTAAAGTCGGCCATGATCGTTTCTTTTTCCTCGCTCTTCAACCGGCCGTGAATCAAACCCACCCTGAATTCCGGAAAGATATCGCGCTGCAGGTGTTTGGCCATCTGGGTGGCGTCTTTTAGGTCCAGGCGCTCTGACTCTTCCACCAGAGGATATACCACGTAGGCCTGTTTTCCTTTGGAGATCTCTTCCCGGAGAATTCGGTAAACCCGGAATCGTTCCTTCTCATTGAAGACCCGTGTGGTAATGGTTCCCCTTCCTGGCGGGAGCTGGTCGATGACCGAAACTTCGAGATCTCCGTAAAGGGTCATGGCCAGCGTACGGGGAATGGGGGTAGCCGTCATGACCAGAACATCGGGGTTATAACCCTTCTTCTTCAAGGAGACACGCTGAAGGACGCCAAATTTGTGTTGTTCATCGATGATAACCAGACCCAGGCGCTGAAACTCAACTCCCTCCTGAATGAGGGCGTGGGTCCCGATAACCATATGGATTTTTCCGGCGTGAATCTCCTCTCCCAGGGTTTCTTTCTGGGATTTCTTCAGGCTACTGGTTAACAGGGCGGTGCGCAGGCCCAGCTTTTCCACCAGAGGCCGGATGTTGAGAAAATGCTGCTCGGCAAGGATTTCGGTAGGAGCCATGAGGGCCATCTGGTAACCCCCTTCGATGGCCATGAGGCCGGCCATAAGGGCCACGATGGTCTTCCCGCTTCCCACGTCTCCCTGAAGGAGGCGGTTCATGGGGTGAGGCAGGCGCATATCCGATTCAATCTCCGAGAGGACCCGCTCCTGAGCCGGGGTTAGAGCAAAAGGAAGCAGCTTGCAAAGCTGATTTGTGTACAGGTGGGTCACGGGGAAGGCAATCCCAGTTTCCATCACGGTCCCGCTACGACGCAAAGCCAGCCCAATTTCCAGGAAGAAGAGCTCATCAAAGATCAGCCGACGGTGGGCGGGTGATTTCCCTTCGTTAAGCAGGGAGATGTTGTCTTCCGCATCCGGAAAATGCGCTTTCCGAAATGCTTCAGATAAAGGGATGAGATTCTGCCGCTGGCAAACCTCCTCCGGAATTCCGCTGAAGGCCTTTGGGGCAAAGAGGTCGACAGCATTTTTCATGATCCGGCGGATCAACCGCTGCCGCTGATAAAGCCCCTCGGTTTCCGAATAGACAGGAACAATTCGGCCGAAATGAAGGGATTCTTCCCTTTCCGGGGGATTGGTCGGAGCTTCTCCCGGGGGCGTCTGTTCTTCCTCTATCATTTCTAACTCGGGGTGATGGATCTCTTTCTGAAATTGGAAAAGCCGCACCTCTCCAGAGAGGATTAAGCGCATGCCCTTGCGAAATCTTCCTTTCATGTATCGGGGATTGAAGTTGAACCACTTGGCCACGAGCGTACCGGTCTCGTCACCGATGGCCATTTCGAAAGTGCGCCGTTTGCCGTAATAGCTCATGTCGGCCCGCAAGACCGTCCCCATGACCGTTTCCATTTTTCCTACCGTGAGCTGGGAAATCGTTTTAATCTGCCGCCGGTCCTGGTAGGCCCGGGGGAGGAAATAGAGCGCATCCTCCACGGTTAAGATATTTTTTTTCTTCAAAATGGCCGAGAGGCGGGGCCCCACACCCTTGATGAACTGGATGGAAGTGTGCAAGTCCTTATGGTGCTGGTGGAATTCCGCTTGCGTCGGCCAGGGTTGACAGGGGAGGGGAGCTAAATCATCACACTTGAGATCGTTATATATTTTTTGGATTTCCAGCACCCTAGCCTTTTTTAGGACCAGGTCCATTTCATCGAAGCCTTTGATTTGAGCCCCCAGCCGGTTAAAAAGATCTTGCCTCCGCTGGCTTAAGGGAAAGGTTAAAGCCTTTTCCAGCCAACGAGCCATGTAGGGCTCCAAATCCTTTAGGGTTTTCAGGTTGGCATAATCATGCCCTGAAGCAAACAAAAGAGGTTTCTCAATGGCTTCAAGAATCTGTTGAAGTTCGGGAGGAACCATGGAGTCTAGAGCATTCCTTTATGGGACGCAGATAAACGCAGACTTTCAGGATAACTTAATTATGCACTCTCGCCTAGATTCGATATCCTGTGCCTTCTTTGATTTATTGGTAACAAAATTTTCCTCTTCGAGCAATAAGAAAAAGGAAGAGGGGGTGAAGGAATGGTCAGATTGAAGAAAATTCGATAGTTGACATTTGACCCATTCTTCATTAGATATAAATAAATTTGGAAAAATGGAATAATGGAACATTGGAATGATGGTCTTACATGGAAAATGTCATGCACACCTACTGCGACCCATTATTCCAATTTCCCAACATTCCATCATTCCATTAATTTTTTTCCGGAGGGGACATCTTGAAACGAGGGATTACTTATAAAAGCGCCGGGGTGGATATTGACGCCGGGAACAAGTTTGTGAATTTGATCCGGCCATTGGTCAGAAGAACCTTCCGCCCGGAAGTGGTCACGGACATCGGGGGATTCGGCGGGCTCTTCTCTTTCAATGCCAGGAAGTACAAGGACCCGGTCCTGGTCTCTTCCACCGACGGGGTGGGAACCAAGCTCAAGGTCGCTTTCATGACCGGGAAGCATGACACGGTGGGGATTGATCTAGTGGCCATGTGCGTGAACGACATCGTCGTGCAGGGCGCCGAACCTCTTTTTTTTCTGGATTACTTTGCCACGGGAAAGCTTTCTTTGGGAGTTTCGACTAAGGTCCTTAAGGGAATTGCCAGAGGATGCCGACTTGCGGGGTGCGCTTTGATTGGAGGTGAAACAGCGGAGTTGCCCGGTTTTTACCGAGAAGGAGAGTATGATTTAGCCGGATTTTCCGTGGGAGTGGTGGACCGAAAAAAAGTGATCGATGGTTCTGCGGTTGAGGTGGGAGATCAGCTGATTGGCCTTGCTTCGAGCGGTTTGCACAGCAACGGGTACTCCCTGGCACGTAAGGTTTTTTTCGAACGGATGAAACTCAAACCTACCAGCCGAATCCCGGGCCTAAAGAGGACTTTGGGAGAAGAATTACTTACCCCCACCCGCATCTATGTGAAAACCATTTTGGATTTGTTGGAAGACTTTTCCATTCGCGGGATCGCTCATATCACTGGAGGAGGGTTTACGGATAATTTGCCCAGAGTGTTTCCCCGGGGATGCAAGGCAATCATCCAGAAAGGGACTTGGAGGATTCCGCCTATTTTTCGAATCCTCCAGGAGATGGGTCAAATCGAAGAGAAAGAAATGTATCGTACCTTCAATAACGGTATCGGAATGGTTCTGGTGGTGCCGGCAAAAGGGTTGGATAAAATCCTAGACCGCCTGCTGACCCTAAAGGAAAAACCCTATTGGATCGGAGAAATTGCCCGAGCCAAGGGAAACGAGAGCCTGGTCCAAGTCCAATAAGGAGAAAAAATGGTCAACCTCGGAGTTTTAGTCTCGGGAAGCGGTTCAAATCTACAAGCGATTATCGATAACATTGAGGCGGGCCGGCTGGACGCCCAGATCAAAATCGTTATCAGTAATATTCCCGATGTATATGCCCTCGATCGGGCCAAGAAGCACGGGATTCCCTTGATGGTCATTCCCCATAAAGGATTCAAGAGGGAAGAATATGATCAAAAGATGGTGGAAGCCTTGAAGGCGAACAAGGTGGAGCTAGTGATCCTGGCCGGTTTCATGCGTATTATCACTCCTGTCCTCCTGCGGGCTTTCCCGATGAAAGTGATGAACATCCACCCGGCTCTGCTTCCCGCTTTTCCGGGCACCCATGTGTGGCAAATGGAAGTTGATTCGGGGGTAAAGTTCGCCGGGTGTACGGTGCACTTTGTGGATGAGGGAACGGATACCGGCCCGATCATCATCCAGGCGGTAGTTCCCGTCTATGATGATGATACTGCGGACACGCTGAACGCCCGGATCTTGAAACAGGAACATAAGATTTTTTCCCAGGCGATCCAGCTTTATGCCGAGGGGCGTCTGGAGATCAAGGGACGCCGGGTTCTGGCCAAGGGGTTTCCCAAGACCCCGGACTCTTTCATGATTAATCCCCCGGCCAGGATCTTTGAGCGATGAGTTGTGAGGATGCCCTGGCACGTTCTCGTTTATGGAATAATGGGTAATTGAAGTGGAAAAGTCCAATGGCTTTGTGTGTTCTTTAAACCCAGCATTTCAATTTTCCAGTATTCCATTACTACCATTTGGCATTCTGGGCTGTTGAAATTATTGCTTGCCCAAATTGCCGGTATGTGCTATAAAAAGCAAAAAGCAGGGTGAAAGCCCTGCTTCTTGCTTTTTCTTTGGGAGGAATTGAATGGCTCGGTCATGTGAAATTTGCGGTAAGAGTCCTCAGGTCGGGCATAGTGTGAGCCACGCCAATAACAAGACCAAACGCCGCTGGTACCCGAACTTGCAGAGAGTCCACGCGATCCAGAATGGGACGACCCGCCGGATTCGAGTTTGCACCCGTTGTCTCCGTTCCGGCTTGGTGGTCAAAGCGGTCTAAACAAGAGTTTCAAATTCCGGGTTTCGAGTTCATAAAACTCAAAACCCGAAACTCGCAACTCAAAACGCGAAGCTATTTCAGGCTTCCGCCTCTTTCTCTTCTTTCTCCGGTGTCAGCATCCCCCTCACCCGCTCCACCTTCAGGACATTCTTGAGCTTGGTCAGGGCCCGGAAAGCGTCCTGCAGATGCTTGAGGTCCCGGACTTCCAATTCAAAGTTGCCAACGGCCTTCTTGTCTTCTGTGGTGACAATGTTCGCCCGGAGGATGTTGATTTCCGAAGAGGCAAAGACCGAACTTATGTCCGCCAGCAGCCCTTTTTTATCGTTTGCTATAACCCGGGCCCGTACAGGATGGACGGCCTTTTCCTTGAGGTTCCAGGAAACCTGGATCAGTCGTTCAGGGTCGCTGCTCAGGATGTTGGGGCAGTCAGCCGTATGCACCGTGACTCCCCGGCCGCGGGTGATGTAGCCGGTGATTTTATCTCCGGGTAGGGGGTTGCAGCATCTGCCGAACCGAACCATCATGTCCTCAATGCCGCGGATCTGAATCCCGCTCGGCTCTCTGCGGATTTTTTGGGCTAGGCGCTTAAGCCGGGATTCCTCGACCTTTCCCTTTTCAAGTTTCTCGGGGGGGATGAGCTTTCCCACGATCTGTTTGCAGGAGACGTTTCCGTAACCGACCTCGGCCATGAGGTCATCGATCGACAGGAGGGAAAAGTCCTTGATGACCTTTTTCATCTCCTCCGACTTCAAGAATTTCGCCAGGTCGAGATGGTATTTTTTGAATTCTCGTTCGCAGATCTCCCGCCCCAGGTCCACGGATCGTTCCCGGGCTTCAGCTTTCACCCACTGGCGTACTTTGGTTCGAGCCCGGGAGGTCTTGACGTATTTCAACCAGTCCTTGCTGGGCCGATGGTTGGGGGCGGTAACGATCTCGATCGTATCCCCGTTCTTCATCTGGTATCGTAAAGGAACAATCTTTCCATTTACTTTGGCCCCCACGCATTGATGGCCGATTTCCGTGTGAATACTGTAAGCAAAGTCAACGGGAGTGGCTCCGATGGGAAATTGCTTTACATCTCCCCGGGGAGTGAAGACGTAGACCTCGTCGGGGAAAAGGTCAATCTTAACCGTTTCCAGAAATTCCCGGGGGTCGCGCAAGTCCTGCTGCCACTCCAGGAGCTGCCGAACCCAGGCAAATTGCTTGGTATCTTTGGGATCAAAGACTTTACCCTCTTTGTACTGCCAGTGGGCCGCGATGCCCTCCTCTGCAGTCCGGTTCATCTCTTCGGTACGGATCTGGATCTCCACCCGTTCCCCGTAGGGCCCGATCACCGTGGTGTGAAGAGACTGGTATCCGTTGGCCTTGGGCATAGCGATATAATCTTTGAAGCGTCCCGGAACGGGCTTCCACAGGGAGTGGATGATTCCCAGAGCCTCGTAGCAGTCTTTGATGGTTGCCAGGATGAGGCGAAAGGCAATGACATCGTAAACCTGTTCAAATTCGAGGTTCTGGGCTTTCATCTTCCGGTAGATACTGAAAAAATGCTTGGGTCGGCCGCTGACCTTTCCCACTAACCCGTAGGAGGCCAGTTTTTCGGCAATGATGGAGCTGACCTCCTGAATGTATTTCTCTCTCTCCTCTTTCTTCCAGGCGACGGCCTCAGCTAGCTTGCGGTATTCATCCGGGTGGAGAAAGCGCAAAGATAGGTCTTCCAGCTCAGTCTTGATTCGGTCAATCCCCAGGCGGTTGGCTATGGGGGCATAGATGTCGAGAGTTTCCTGAGCAATTTTAACCTGGCTTTCCGGTGGGAGATGCTCCAGGGTGCGCATATTATGAAGACGGTCGGCCAGCTTAATGATGACGATCCGAATGTCCTTGGCCATCGCCAGGAGCATCTTGCGGAAATTCTCGGACTGCTGTTCCTCGTGGGTGGCCAGGGTCATCTTGCTGATCTTGGTGAGGCCGTCTACCAGGGATCCGACCTCCGGACCGAATAGCTCTTTGATTTCATCGAAGGTAGCGTAGGTATCCTCCACCGTATCATGGAGGAGGCCTGCGGTCACAGTGGCGATGTCCATTTTCATATCGGCCAGGATGGCCGCAACTTCCAGAGGGTGGATGAGGTAGGGTTCCCCGGAGAGACGAACCTGCCCCTGGTGAACCTTGGCCGAATAAACATAGGCTTTTTCGATCAGGCTCAGGTCGGCTCCGGGAAAATTGCCGGTGACTTTCTCCAGGATGTCGTTGAAACGAATTACGCGGATCATGGGAAAATTAGGATTTCGAGTTCAAAAGTTGAAACCTGGAACTCGAGCCTTAAAGACCTATTTTTGTTTTTGGGAAGCGATCCAATCTTTCACCCATGGAACGGCTTGGTCCAGTTTGATCATCTGTATTTCCCCGCTCCGGCGCACTTTGATTTCCACTGCCTTCTCCTTCAGGGTCTTGCCGCTGAGCGTCAATCTGAGGGGGGAGCCAAGGAGGTCCGCATCTTTAAATTTCACCCCTGGCGCTTCTTCGCGGTCGTCAAAGAGGGTTTCGATTTTCGCAGCGGTCAGCCCCTGGTAAAGCTTTTCCGCTTCCTCCGCCAGGGTATCCTGCTTGAGATTGACGGGCAGGAGGTGTACCTCAAAAGGAGTGATCGGAAGCGGGAAGATGATTCCATTTTGGTCGTGGTTTTGTTCCACTGCGGCAGCAATAATTCGAGCGGGTCCGATCCCGTAGCTTCCCATAACGATCGGTTTTTCCTGGCCCTGGCGGTCCAGGTAGAATGCTTTGAGGGGGACGGAGTATTTGGTCCCCAGCTTGAAGATGTTTCCGATCTCGATCGTCTTTTCCACCTTTAGAGGGGCGTCACATTTGGGACAGCGATCTCCGGATACAGCCGTATGAATGTCGGCGAATTGAGCGGAGAAGTTCTTTCCCGGGATAACGCCCCGCAGGTGATAGCCTTCTCGATTGGCTCCGGCGACGTAAACCCCCTGGCGGAGGGAGATGTCGGCAATCATGGGAATTTTGCGGTCCGGGGGCAGGTTCACGGGCCCCAAAAAGCCGGCCTCCACCCCGGTATGCTCTTTCACCTCATCTCGATGCGCCGGTCGGAATTCTCCCGCCAGGGTTCTGAACTTTTTCTCATGGAGCATCTGATCGCCCCGGACCATGGCCAGCACCGGGCCGTTCTTGGCCATCAGGAGCAGAGATTTGATCGTCAGCTGGGGGGAAATCCCGAGATAAGCGCAAAGTTCCTCAATCGTCCGCGAGTGGGGCGTCGCTACCTCTTCCAATTTCCAGGCGGGAAAAGATGGGGTGGAGGGGACAGATTGGGCCAATTCTAGGTTGGCCGCGTAGCCGCAATTTTCGCAAAGAGCCACCTGGTCCTCCCCCGCCTCGCTGGGAGCCATGAACTCATGGGCACCGGCACCCCCCATCATTCCCGGGTCGCTTTCCACGGCGTAATACTTGACCCCGCATCTCTTAAAGATCTTGCAATAGGCTTGATAGTGCAGTTGATAGCTTTCCTCTAACCCTGCGGCGTCCAGATCCAGGCTGTAGGAGTCTTTCATCACGAATTCACGGGTACGCAACACTCCGCTTTTCGGCCGGGCTTCGTCACGGAGCTTAGTCTGAATCTGGTACCAGATCTGGGGAAGGTCGCGGTAGGAACGGATTTCCCGGGCCGCCAACCAGGCCACGACCTCCTCATGGGTCATGCCGAGAACCATATCCCGGTTGGTGCGATCTTTGAGGCGGAACATCTCGTCCCCGATGTCATACCACCTTCCGGATTGCTGCCAGATCTCCGCCGGGTGGAGAACGGGCATGGAGATTTCCTGACCCCCGATGGCGTTCATCTCTTGCCGGATGATCGTATTCACTTTATCCATGGATCGGAGGCCGAGGGGGAGCAAGATATAGAGCCCTGCGGCCAACTGGCACACCATCCCGGACCGCACCATTAGTTTATGGCTGATCGCTTCGGCGTCTGCCGGGTCTTCCTTGTAGGTTTGAAGCAACTTCTTAGAGAAGCGCATGAGCAATCCCTTTCACTGATTTTTTCTGATCGACTCTGCTTCTTTTAGCAGAGCGGCCACCATCTCCCCTTCTTTGACTTTGCGAAGGACTTTGCCCTTACGGAAAAGGAGAGCGACCCCTTTCCCCGCGGCGATGCCCACATCCGCCTCCCGGGCCTCTCCGGGGCCATTTACCGGGCAGCCCATGATGGCCACTTGGATGGGTTCAGACCATCCAGATAAAGCCTCCTCGACCTGTTGAACGACCGGAGAAAGGTTCGTTTGGCTGCGTCCACAGAGGGGGCAGGAGATGATCTCCACCCCTCGACTCCTCAGGCCCAAGGATCTCAAAATGTGGTAAGCCGCCTTCACTTCCAGTACGGGATCGGCAGTCAGGGATACCCGAAGAGTGTCCCCAATTCCCTGGTAGAGGAGAATTCCCAAACCAACAGCCGATTTGATTCCTCCCGAGAAAGGGGGGCCGGCTTCGGTGACTCCGATATGGAGCGGGTAATCGGTGAGTTGAGAGATCTTTTTGTAGGTGGATACGGTTGATAAAGGGTCTGAGGCTTTCAAAGATATCTTGATGAGGTCGAAATCTAAATCTTCCAACAGACGCACATGGGCCATAGCGCTCTCCACCAGCGCATCGGGCGAGGGGCCTCCGTACTTTTGGAGTAGAGTTTTTTCCAGGGATCCGGCATTCACCCCGATCCGGATGGGAACCTTCCTTTCCCGGGCCATTTTGGCTACCTTGGCAACGCGATCCCGGCGGCCAATGTTCCCGGGGTTAAGTCGCAGCCCGTCTACCCCCTGGTCCAGAGCTTCAAGGGCGAGGCGATAATCGAAGTGGATGTCGGCTACCAGAGGGAGTTCAATCCTTTTCTTTATTTCCCCGAGCTTTTTGGCTGCATCTCGGTCGGGAACTGCTACCCGGACGATCTCGCATCCCGCTTCCTTCAGCAGGCGAATTTGAGCCACGGTGGAAGCCACATCACGGGTGTCGGTTTTGGTCATAGATTGGACCACGATGGGGGCTCCCCCTCCTACAGGAACGGAGCCAACAAGAATCTGGCGAGTAGGTTTACGGCGTGGAATGGAAGAAGTTTGCAATTTTACTCCAAAAGGAGGTTTTCAGAAAAGGCAGCCGCATGCCGGGCAGGAATTTCCTTCTAAAATTTTGTGGAGTTCTAGATTCCTCCGAGCTACGAAAGGCTCCTCTTCAGGCCTTTAAGGTTGAATTTTTATTAAAAATTATCAGAGATTGAGAGGGATGTCAAGGAAGGGTATGGGCTGTCTCACCCCCAGTTTTCGCTAATCAGCAAAAAATTTTGGTAACAACGTAATCCCGGCCCGGGCTAGGAAAAGTGATTCTCAAAACGGAGGATGGGCAAGAGGCATGGGGTAACCTCTTTCCGAGGCTCTAGCAGGGGATGAAGTGAAAAAAAGGATAAAGCTAAAAGAGGCTTGGGGTTGTTAAATAACCGATTTAACCTCCGCACCTGAAATGAGAATCGTCTTTTTAATCAGGAGGTCGAGAATATTCCCGGGTTGCCGGTTTTCCCGGATAAATTTCTCGATCAACTCAAGCTCCGACGGCCGGAGGTCATCCTCGCACCGGCGTAATACTCCTTTCCAGCGGGTATCGCTGAGGCTCCCGTAAGTCACAAAAGAGGTCTCTCCCGGCAGCGTCGCTTCGAGCTCATTGCTTAAACTGTCGGGGGGTATGCTTTTTACTTCTTCCCGGAATGCGTCGAGGAACTTCTTTACCTTCTCCGCGTGCAAGGGAAGGGATCCATTCAGACGGGAGATCTCTTTCAGGATTTGATCCTCCTGTATTTCTAATGAAACCCCCGCCACTTGCATCTTTCCGGGAATCAACTCATAGAAAGCCGGCCGGTCAAAGGAAGCTCGGGTACGTCTTATCAGGAATGTTTGTTGTCCATTGCTCGCTTCCACATAGGCAATCTTCATGAGCTCAAAGCAGGGTTTATCACTGAAGAAGGTCTCACCATCGATGAGCAGCTCTTCGAGGAGATGGCCCTCGTGGCGCCTCAAAAATTCTTTTTGTTCTTCCAAGTCCTCGGAAGACCACTCCACCCCGGGGAGAAGGGAGGCTTCTGCGAAATCACCAAAGGAGCCGAATTCAGGAATGATTTTATTGCAGCGGGTGCAGCGGATCAGTTTTTCGACCATGTTTTTTCTCCGTCTTCTGAGAATCCTCTTCTTAATGGAAGCTGATAGAGGGATGGATCGAGGGGAACCCTCCATCTTTTTTGATTTGGCTTAAAAACAGTTCAACCATATGGGGATCAAATTGGGTCCCTGCGTTCTTTTCAATCTCTTCTTGAACCTTAATCCCCGAGAGACCCTGCCGGTAGGGCCGGTTGGAAACCATAGCATCGTAAGAGTCCGCCAAAGCAATAATCCGGGCCAGGAGAGGAATATCTTCACCTGCAAGGCCATCGGGATAGCCGTTTCCATCCCACCTCTCGTGATGATGGCGGATGGCAGAGATGATAGTATGGGAAAAGTCCAGGGGCTCAATCAGATGAATCCCCTTCAGGGGATGCAGCCGGATATCCAGGTTCTCCTTTTCGCTGAGGTTGGTCTTTTCCAAAAGGCGATTGCTCAGGCCAACCTTTCCAATATCGTGGAGCAAAGTGGCAATCTGCAGATCCTCTTTCTCTTGAAAGGAGAGGTGCAGGTCCTGGGCGATCAGGTCGGAGTACATGGATACCCGCTCTGAATGACCGCTGGTGTAGGGTTCTTTACTTTCCAGGATGTAAATGAGGACTTTGAGAAAATCCATGTAGTTTACCGATACTTTCTGCGTCCGGAAGTTTTCCAACTGCTCCAGAGACTCCTGGAGCTCTCGGTGAAGCTCCTTTGCCGCGGGGGGCAGGTCCACACTAGCGCTTAAGCTGGAGAGAGCCTCCCCCTGTTCTTCCATTCCCGAAAATTTCCGGTCTTTGAATCGGAGGAGGAGATTCTTAATGGCCAGGTTGAAGTTGCGCTGTTCCACAGATTTTTTAACGATGGAGATAATTTCGGCCACATTGAAAGGTTTGAAGATGAAGTCTACCGCGCCGTAGCGGAAGGCTTCGACAGCGTTGGTGAGAGATCCGTAACCGGTAATCACGACCACTTCAACATCGGTCCTGATCTTCTTGATCTCCCGCAGGACGTCGATCCCGGAGAGCCCTGGCATCTTTAAGTCCAGCGTAACCAGGTCTACGCTCTCTCGACAGATAAAATTGAGGGCCTCCTGCCCATTTTCTGCAGTATGGACATCGTAAATGGGCTTAAGGATCATGCGCAGGGATTCCCGGGGGCCAAATTCATCGTCCACTACCAGAACGGATCCTTTGGGAATCATATTACTAGCTCGTTGTAGAATGGATTTTGATGCCAGCCCACGAGGATTGGGCCGCTCTTTTACCGAGCAAATTTTATGCCTTTCGGATTGTTAATCTATGATGGAACCGTCTATCGATATTGTTAAGTTTTTCTTATAAAGATGGAAATAAGGCGGTTTCGGACTCTCTTAAGCATCCCAAATCGTCAATTTTATGACGGGGGGAGTAAATTTATTGAATCATGAATTGCCTTGCGCCCCTGAGGATAGGTCCGTATTTCGTCCCCAATCGGGAGGCATCTCTTTATTCTCTGCCAAGGAAGAGCGAAGGCCTTTGATTTGCTGGATGAGATTTTTAATCTTGAGGTTATAACTCCGCCGTTCGAAGGATTTACTTACGATGGCAATAATATCGGCAACGTTGAAGGGTTTAGAAATAAAGTCCCCGGCGCCGAACCGGATCGCTTCCTGAGCGTTGTTCAGAGTCCCATACCCGGTTATCACAATAACTTCGATATCTGGCTGTAATTTTTTAATTTCTCGCAATACGTCTATACCGGAGAGCCCAGGCATCTTCAGATCCAGAGTTACGAGGTCAATATTCTTATCATGGATAAATCGTAAGGCTTCATGGCCATCTCCGACTGTGTAGACTTCGTAGATGGGTTTGAGAATCATTCGCAGAGATTCCCTTGGGCCCACTTCATCATCCACAATCAGAATCGTTCCCTTATTGGCCATCTTTCTCTCCTTGCTCTCCTTAGGATGGAAATCTTGTTTCCCGCACCGGTGAGGGAGGTCCAGGTTTTAAATAAATCCAAACATCTTTTCGTCATTCCCATGAAAAACTTTAACCCTTATTTGGCTTCTGGGAAGGATTGGTTTGAGGTTTGGATTAAGCATTTAATATATTGAATTAGTTATATTTTTATTGAAAAATCCTATCCTTCTTTGAAGGATCTTTTCGACTTTCCTCGGGGGGCGTCAATTTTCTGATTCCCCTAATTTGGATATCTACCATTTCCTCAACCAAAATCTCTCGGTTTCTATCCATTCAAACTCCTGACGTCTATAGAGGCGGAGTTCAATTTAATCAATTTTCCATCGGAAAATTTTGGAAATTATTGGAACCCTTGGCAAAAGAATTGCATCAAAAATAGTAAAATCTTGGAAGGGGATAATACGGTGACGACTACAGCTACCGGAAAAGGTAAAAGAGTTGGAATGACATGCCAGCGGTGTGGTGGAAGGATGATTTTTGAGAAGTTTTATGATGTTAACAGTGTATTTTTCGGCTGGCATTGCGTAATCTGCGGGGAAATCTTGGATGCGGTGATCCTTTTACATCGTTTGAGCCAAGATGCGGATTTAAGGATTCCAGAAGAAGAACAGGAAGTTATGCATTTATTGAAGAAATATCTCCACGCCAAACCCAAGGAGCTTAAGGGCGGGAGAAAGGACAAGAGAGGGGAGCTGGAACAGCCATTGAAAGTTAAGTTGAGCATGAATTGAGGAAGGGACGTCCACTTTACGGAGGGCGTCTAAAGAAGAAATGCGAAAAATGCCTGAGGTCCGAGAGATGACTTCAGGCATTTTTTTTGGGGACATTTTATTCCGAAGGTGAGGCGACAAATGTACACCAATCCTCTTTTACTGGAAAAATTTCAACAATCCGGCAGATAGAAACCGTAGTCCAAGTTAGAAAATGGGTACTCGAAATAGATGTTTGGCCTTGAAAACAATAAATTTGGCTGATATATTCAGTCAATAGTTTTCCATTTAGATGGGATTTTTCTGGCTTTCCCCTCCGTCATCATCAATCAACTGAAATTAAAAAATTTTATTGAAAGATTTCCTAGAAACGAAAAGTGCGGGAAAAGGGTAAATAGTGCAGGAAATAACCCTCAAAGCCATCGGCAGAGTCCGAAACTCCACCCGCAAAAAGAACAGGGAAGGATGGGAGTCGGTTATTTCCGAACTCATCATTGACCCGAAGTATGAAGAGGCACTGGAAGGTGTAGAAGATTACTCCCATCTCTTCATCCTTTTCTGGTTGAGCCGGATGCTCCCCAGGGATAGGGGGCGGGTGCCTAAAATTCACCCCAAATCCCGTTTGGACCTTCCGCTGGTGGGGTTCTTTTCGACTCGAACCCAATACCGTCCCAACCCTATTGGTTTGACCCTGGTTAAACTATTAAAAAGGGAAAAAAATATTCTTGAGGTACGGGGATTAGATGCCATAAATGGTACCCCCGTCCTGGATGTCAAACCCATATCTCCCCGAACCGAATTTCCGCGAAGGACCCGGGTTCCAGGGTGGTATTATCGCCTTTGGGGGAAGCCCAAAAGATGACCGCTGTTCTCAATTCAAAAAACCAGGGATGCGTGGGCCAGACCGCAACGCTTAAATTTGGTCGATTCGGAAGGTATAAAAAGGGTGTTGTAATGATAAAGATCATATCGAGGTTGGTCAGGTTTGATAAATAGAACAGTAAGCAAGGGAGGGAGCAGGGATGACCAAAATCAAAGAAGTGAAAGCGCGAGAAATTCTGGATTCACGAGGTAACCCGACTGTGGAAGTGGAGATTTATCTTTCCGGCGGGGCCAAGGGAAGGGCAGCGGTTCCCTCAGGAGCCTCCACCGGGGAAAGGGAAGCCCTCGAGCTCAGAGATGGCGATGGGAAACGTTTCCTGGGGAAGGGCGTTCAGAAAGCTGTCAAAAATGTGCAAGAGATTATCGCTCCTCGAATCAAAGAAATGGAGGCCACAGATCAGGTAGCTTTAGACCGGGCCATGATAGAGTTGGATGGGACCGAGAATAAATCGAAGCTTGGCGCAAACGCCATCCTGGGGGTCTCTATGGCTGCCTGCCGCGCCTCGGCAGCGGCCCTGGGAATTCCTCTCTATCGCTACCTGGGGGGTACGGGAGCCAGGGAAATCCCGGTCCCTTTGATGAACTTCATCAATGGCGGGGCTCACGCCGACAACGCTTTGGACATCCAGGAGTTCATGGTGGTTCCGGCCGGGGCCAAAAAGTTTGCCGAAGCGCTGCGGATGGGGGCAGAGATTTTCCACCATCTGCGCCAGATCCTGAAGAAAAAGAACTACAGTACCTCCGTCGGCGATGAGGGTGGGTACGCCCCACGCTTAGGTTCCAACGAGGAAGCGATCCAGTGGATTGTGGAAGCCATCACCCGGGCGGGGTATGGTCCGGGGAAGGATGCCTTCTTGGCTCTGGATTCAGCGGCCAGCGGGTTCTACAAGGACGGGGCCTACGCTTTGAAAGCCGGAAAGAAGAAAAAATTTACTGCGGATGAAATGATTGATTTTTACGAAGACCTGGTGAACCGGTATCCGATAAAATCTCTGGAAGATGCTCTGGCAGAGGGAGATTGGGAGGGGTGGGAAAAGTTAACCCGACGATTAGGGAAACGGGTGCAGATCGTGGGGGATGATATTTTCGTGACCAACCCTAAAATTTTTTGCCAGGGAATCGAGAAGGGGGTAGCCAACTCCATTTTGATTAAGTTGAACCAGATCGGAACCGTAACCGAAACGCTGGAAGCGATCGAGATGGCCAAACGAGCTCGTTATACGGCGGTGGTTTCCCATCGCTCCGGCGAGACGGAAGATTCTTTTATCGCCGATCTTGCTGTGGCCACAAATGTGGGACAGATCAAATCGGGATCGGCCTCTCGGAGCGACCGGATGGCCAAATACAACCAGCTTCTACGGATTGAGGAAGAGCTCGGAGAGGCCGCACTGTTTCGAGGGGTGAAAGTCTTTTACAGCATCGGGGAGGTATGATGCCTATGGCCGGTACAAGCAAAAAGCCAGCGAGAGGTTTGACGGGTCTGGAGGTGTTAGGAGTGGCCATCCGGTCAGAAGTGGAGGCCAGCCGTTTTTACACCCAGGCTTTGAAAGGTGTTCGGAATCCGATCCTCCGGGAGAAACTATCCAGACTGGCAGCCGAGGAAAAGAGACACCGCCAGATTCTTGAGGAAAGATACAAGAAGAGTTCCGGGGAGGTGCTCTCCCCCCTTCCCCGAAAGGGTGGACTGGAGGGGAAGGGAGAAATGCCCAAGGAGCTGAGTCCGGAAGAAATCCTTAAAATAGCCATTCGAATGGAACAACAAGCGGCGCAATTCTACCAGCGAGAAGCCCTTAAGACGGCCGATATGAGCGGGTGTTTCATGCTCGAATATCTGGCCGATTTTGAAAGGACCCATGAACGGAGTTTACAGGCCGAATTGAAGGCCTTAAATCGATTCCCCGACTGGTTTTCTTTGAAAGACCCCATGGTCCTGCTGGTGGGTCCCTGAAGAGAGAAAGATTCATGACTGGGGGAGAGTGATGATGAGAAAGTGGGAGTATCAGATCACCCGGTACGATCTGAAGGATTTTGTCCCGGAAGAGGAGATTTCCAATACGGCCTTCTACTGTGATCAGAAAGGGCAATGCCTCCTCCACGACACCAGCCATGCCACGGCTGACATGATCCGAGAAGCCCTTAATGAAGAGGGAAAGAGCGGGTGGGAGCTGGTCCAGTTTGGATACCATCAAAGCGAAATGATGTGCGTCTGGAAACGAATTGTGGATTGAGCTGGACTACGGGGAATCGGGTAAGGGGGTGGCGTCGCCAAGATCCTGGCTCGGCCGGTGGTCGATAGCCTGGAGAACCGGGTTCCCGTCTCCTCATCCATGAGAATGGAACGTTTCCTCCGAAGATAGGTTTTGCAGGGAAATGCTTCCGCGGGCGGATAGGAAGGAGTAAGAGAACCATGCCTGAGTTACCCGAAGTCGAAACCATCGTCCGCGGCCTGCGGGACAGAGTAAAAAACCTAGAATTCTCCAAGGTGGAAGTCCGCCTGGGAAAGTGTATTCGCGGGTCAAAGCAGTCCCTGATCCAATTGCTTAGGGGAAGAAAGGTATTGGGCATCGACCGGAGGGGCAAGAATATCATCTTCCGTTTGAGCGGAGGTGTTTTTTTGTTCATCCATCTTGGCATGTCCGGGAGGTTGCGGGTGGTCCAGGGAGGTACCCCGTTGGAGAAGCATACCCACGTCATTTTTTCTTTCCAGAATCACCCCCGTCAACTTCGCTTCGTCGACCCCCGGCAATTTGGGCGCCTCTTTTGGGAAAAGGGGATGGGAGAGGAGTTGATCGCCCTCTCCCGGTTGGGCCCCGAGCCTCTGGGAATTTCAGCCCTAGAATTCTCTCAGCGGGTGCGAGCCAAAAGCCGAGAGATCAAGCCGCTTCTTCTGGATCAGCATTTTCTGGCCGGAGTGGGGAACATCTATGCCGATGAATCCCTGTACCGAGCTGGAATTCACCCCCGTAGGAAATCCGATTCCCTGGGGAAAAAAACCTTATTCCGGCTCCACCAGGTTGTTCAGGAGGTCCTTAAGGAGTCAATCCGAGCAAAGGGGACCTCAGTCCGATCCTACGTGGATGCCACCGGTTCTACCGGGGCTTTTCAGAATTTTTTGAGAGCTTATGGGCGGGAGGGGGAGCCTTGCGGGGTATGTGGTACGCCCATCGTTCGGGAGCGCGTCGGGGGGAGGAGCAGTTTTCTCTGCCCCCGATGTCAGCGGCCGCCCCGGGGGAGAGCCGGGAAGGGGTCGCTTCCCCCTCGGAAAAATTCAGGAAAAATTGTTGCATAATCAAAACCTCCGTTCTAAAATGTAGTCAGAAATGATATTTTCTGATTAATCGGCGGGGGCGGATGGACCGGCTGCAGATTTTAAAAAAATCCCTTTTCTTTTCCTCTCTTTCAGAACCCAGCCTCAAAGAAATTAGTCGTTTTTTTAGCGAAGAAAAATACCCGCGAGATGATTACATCTTCTTTGAAGGCGATGTCCCCGAATGGCTTCATATCGTCATGGAGGGGAGGGTAAAATTGCTGAAACACTCGGATACGGGGAAAGACATCATTCTCCAAATCTATAGCCCGGGGGACATGTTTGGGGAAGTTTCCCTCTTCGACCGGAAACCCTACGCGGCCTCGGCGCAAGCAATGGAGCCTTCCATACTCCTGAAATTGCCCCGGAAAGATTTTTTCCTTTTCTTCGGTCGTCACCCCTTCGTGGCCACGGAGATGATCGTGGAACTGGGTCGGCAACTACGGGAAGCCCAGGCCACCATAAAAAGCCTGGCGGTGGATCGCGTGGAGCAACGAATCGCCCAGATTTTGCTAAAGCTGGCTGATAAAGTGGGAATTTCCGAGAAGGGGGGGATCATGATTAACCTCCCTCTCACCCGTCAGGATTTAGCCGACATGGCCGGAACTACGGTGGAGACGGCGATCCGGGTCATGAGCCGGTTTACCAAATCCAAGATTATCAGACCGGCAGACGGGAAAATCTTTCTCCTCCATCCGCAGGCTTTGCAAGGGATCCTGGAAGGAAGGGAAGACTCCGAATAGCTTTCCTACTGAGAAAAACCATGGAATATTTAAGGTTTAGGCCTCTTATCTGCCGGAGGAGGAATCTCCGGCTTTCTTCCGTAAAGCCTGAAGCCATCGATGACTGGATTGATCAGCGTTCAGGCGTAGAATCCCTGAGACGGGATCCTTTAGCGTTACGGGAGAAGGGGAAAATCGGGAGGGAACCCTTCACCCCATTCTCGGGAAGAAAATATGATTTAGATCATTTCTTCAATCGCTCAGAATGATAGTTTAAAAAATTGAAATGGGTTGGATTTCAGCCCGGCCGTGAAACAGAACAAAAATTAGAAGAGAGAAGAGGCTTGAAGGAGGAGACGATGCCTGAGGGAAAAAGAAAGATCCATAAGGATATGAACATTGGGGAAATCTTGGATCGATATCCCAAAGCGCAAGAAGTTTTCCGTAAGCATTTTGGAGAAGATTGCTTTCACTGCGCCGGTTGTAGGATGGAATCGATTTTTTTCGGGGCTTTGATGCACCAGAAGGACGCGAACGCGATTGTGGAAGACCTTAACGCTGAGATAAAGTTTTAAAGAGGAGGGAAGATGAGCTATAAGATTACGGATGACTGCATTATGTGCGGGACCTGCAAAGAGGAATGCCCGGTGGAAGCGATCAACGAAGGAGATCCCAAATATGTGATCGATCCAGAAAAATGCAGCGACTGCGGGACCTGTGCGGAAGTCTGCCCGGTTGAGGCTTGTGTGTCGGAGTAAGAAGGATGGATCCGGGAAGGAGCAAGTTCTTTCCCTTTTATAAGAAGGGTGATACTACGAGGAGGTTTCCGTGAAAGAGAAAGTACAGAAAGTAATCGATGAGATCCGCCCCGCCTTGCAGGCGGATGGTGGAAATATCGAGTTAGTCGAGGTACAGGAAGACGGCGTAGTAAAGGTAAAACTCCTGGGGGCCTGCGGTTCCTGCCCCATGTCCCAGCTTACCTTGAAGCGCGGCGTAGAAGCCCGCCTGAAAGCAAAAATTCCTGAAGTCAAAGAAGTTGTCGCAGTGTAGCAAGAATCAGGGTAAGTGTCAGTAAGAGTTTTTTTTCTTTTTTACTGATACTCACCCTGACCCTCTTAATTTGTCCTGCCCTTGAGCCTTGCGCCGTGCACCTTAAGCCTTCATCACCCGGTACTCTCAGCATTTCTCCTTGACCATTTCATCATTGAGCGTTTTACATTCAACGCTCAACCCTCAGCACTTATATGGTTCTGCCTGCTTCGAAACCTTCGGCAACTGCCTCCAGAGCTTTGCGCGGAGTCCTGGCATCTCCGATTAAATAGACCTCCGGAACCCGGTCTTTGATTTTTTCATAGAGGGCATTTACGGATTTGGCTCCGGCGGCCATAACCACCGTATCTGCGGAAAGGAAAGTCTCGTTTCCTTCCCGTTCCACCACCAGGCCTTTATCCGTTACCTCTGTGGCCCGGGTGTTGGTCATCGTCCGTACGCCCAGGCGGGAGATGTCCTGGATGATGGTCCAGCGGGTGCTGATTCCAATATCCTGGCCCAGCTTTTTAAGCATCTCCACCACCATGACCTTTTTTAAACCGCGGTAAAGAAGGGAATTCAGAGTCTCGAAATCCTCGGCCCGGTTGAACATCAGGAAATAGAGGGTTTCGGCGTCGATCGTTCCCTTCCGGGCCAGAAAGAGGGCGGTCTCCAGCCCGACCGCTCCACCCCCAACAATCACCACCTCTTTTCCCGTATCCACCCTTCCGGAAAGAACATCCCAGGCCAGAACTACGCTGGGTCGGTCCATCCCCTTAATTTCTGGTACCCAGGGTTCTGCTCCTGTAGCCACAATCACCGCGTCTGGCTTTTCCATCTCCACGTGCACGGGAGAAGCCTCGAGGCGGGTATGTACCGTCACCTTCAGCTTTTCCATCTGCTTTTCCAGGTAACTCACGAAGGTGAGGAATTCTCGCCGTCCCGGAGGAACCGCCGCCAGAGGAATCTGGCCGCCGAGTTTCTCATTTTTTTCATACAGGCAGACTTCATGTCCTCGCAAAGCGGCAACCCGGGCGGCTTCCATACCCGCCGGGCCTCCCCCGATGACCATGATCTTCTTCTTCCGGAGAGCGGGTTCAACGGTCAATCTCCCTTCTGCACCGGCCCGGGCATTGACCAGACAAGTCTGGGGCTTCTGGTCGAAGATGGGGTCAAAGCATCCCTGATTGCAGGCAATACAATAGTTGATTTCGTCATACCGTCCCTGCCGGGCTTTATTGGGGAGCTCCGGGTCGGCGATCAAGCCACGGGCAAACCCGATGAGGTCGGCCTGTCCATCCCGGAGAATCTGGTCAGCCAGGCAAGGGTCAGTAATTCGGTTGCAGGTCATGACCGGGATGGAGACGCTCTGCTTGATCCCCTGGGCCAAATAGACAAAGCCGCCCCGGGGCAATCCCATGGTGATCTGGGGAATTCGGGTCTCGTGCCAGCCTCCGGTCACGTTGATCATGTCCACGCCGGCCTTCTCCAGTTCCCGTGAAAAAATTTGGGCCTCCCGGTTGGCCAGGCCTCCTTCCATGAACTCATTTCCCGCCACACGGAAGATGATGGGAAAGTCCGGTCCTACCTCCCGACGGACTTCCCGGGCAACCTCCAGGCCAAAGCGCATGCGACTTTCGAAATCTCCTCCATATTCATCCTTTCTGCGGTTTACGAGGGGGGAGAGAAACTGGCTGATCAGGTAGCCCGCCGAAGCGATGACTTCCACGGCATCGAGCCCGGCCCGTTTGATCCGTGCTGCGGCGAGGGCAAAATTCCTCTGGACCTGTTTGATCTCCGGGATCGACAACTCCCGTGGGGTCTCGCCGGTGAACCTGGAACGGATGGGGGAGGAAGAGACGGATCGCTTGCCTCCCATGAGGATGGAATGAGAGTATCTTCCCGCATGGTAGAGCTGAGCGGCGATCTTGGCCCCCTGGGCCTGAACGGCTTTAGCCAAGGCCGAGAGCCCGGGGATGAATTTATCGTCCCGGACGCTAAGCATGTTCACAGCTCCGCTGGTCTCATCGATGGTGCAGCCTCCGATGATGATCAGGGCTGCGCCCCCTTTGGCCCGTTCCACAAAGTAATCGGTATGATGGGGAAGGACCAATCCTTCCCAGGAGGAAAGGTAGTGCATAGCCGGCATGACGATCCGGTTTTTGAGTTCCATCTTGCCGACTTTGATGGGGGTGAAGAGCAACTTCAGCATTTTTTCTCCTAAAAAACAGTGTCGGTGTCAGTGTGAGGGTCAGCGGGAAAAGCAATGGCCCTTCAAAAAAACTTCGGGCGCATTTATTACCCCGAGGTCATTTTGGGCACTTTAGCGCACTTTAGGCGTTTTAGGAACTTATACGGAGGGCCTTCTTTCCTGCCTGAATAATCTTGGCCAGATCTACAGCTCGTTGGATTACCTCTTTGGCCGAGGCAAGACCGAAGGAATCTTCGAGGGCCATGTGCCGGACCCCTCTGGAAACCTTTCCTTTTCCGTCGAGACTGGATAGGACCAACCCGCCGCGGCCCACGGGTATCATGTTAAAAAGGGCAAACGTGCCGTTCAGGATACCTAAGGTCATCTCCAGGCCCCCGTGGCGGAGAAAAGCCACCACCAGCGCTCCCCCCACCTTATCCTTGAGCCTTCCCCGATGCACGTTGCCGTAGACAAAAACCCGCATCCGGTCGATCATGTCGGCCATCGTTCCGGAAATGCGGCCGATGTGCACGGGGGTGGCGAGAATAACCGCATCCGCCCGCACCAAGGCAGGATAGATTTCGTCCATTCCGTCAGAGAGGGTACAGAATTTCTCCGGGGTTTGACTCTTCAAGCACCAGTTGCAGTGCTGACAGCCGGCAATCTGCAAGCCGGAAAGGTTGAATATTTCGGACTGGACTTCCGAATCCGAAGAAATCACGCTTAGCGATTCCTTCAGGAGCGCCTCGGTGTTGCCTCCTTTGACCGGACTGCCGGCGATGGCCAGTATTCGAATCATAAATTTAGCCTTCAGCGATCAGCAATCAGCGGTCAGACAAAAATAAATTCCCAATCTCCGGATAGACGTGTTGCTGATAGCTGATTGTTTCGTTATTCAAAGGGACGGTACCATAAAGTTGAAAGGGAATCAAGGTTCCTGGAACCCTTGCCCCCCTTTGGCTTTCATGATTTCTTTTTCTTTTAAGAAAGATGCAAACTTGAGGGCTGGCCCGGGAGAACGCTGAACATTTCTCATCGGCCTCCACTACTTGGAGCAAATCGAAGGGGGGCATGGGAAATGAATTTCTTGACTTCACCGAGGGGAAAAAATATATTGAGTCCATCTCCGAAGATCCAATAGCGGCCTAAAGAACCCTTTTGCGAGGTGAAAAAAATGGCCCTGAACTTTGATCTGACCGAAGAACAGAACTTGACCCGTCAGGCCGTTCGGGATTTTGCCGAAAAGGAAATCGCCCCCCTGGCCCAGGAGTTAGATGAAAAGGAAGAGTTTTCCGTGGAACTGACCCTGAAGATGGGGGAATTAGGGCTCCTGGGTTGTTTTGTGTCGGAAAAGTACGGGGGTTCTAACATGGGTTACATCTCTTACATCATCGCCGTCGAAGAACTGGCCCGGGTGGATGGTTCTCAGGCGGCCACCATTGCGGCGGGAAATTCCCTGGGGATTGGGCCCATTTATTATTATGGAAGCGAAGAACAGAAGCAGGAATGGCTGCCTCGGCTCTGTTCAGGGAAGATGCTCGCCGCCTTCGGCCTCACCGAACCCCAGGCAGGCTCGGATGCGGGAAGTTCCCAAACCAAAGCGGAGCTCAGGGGCGATCGCTGGGTCATCAACGGATCCAAAATTTTCATTACCAATTCAGCCAACCCCCTGACCGGAGTTGTCATTGTTCAGGCCATCACCGGGCTAAAGGAAGATCGGAAGCGAGAGCTGAGCTGCCTGATTGTCCCCCGGGGTGCTCCCGGCTTTACCGCCCGGGAGATGAAGAAAAAGATGATGTGGCGGGCCTCCAACACGGGAGAGCTTTCCTTTGAAGACTGTATCATTCCCCGGGAGGATCTCTTGGGGCAACGAGGGGATGGCTTTCATCAGATGCTCTCGACCTTGGATGGAGGGCGGCTATCGATCGGAGCCATGGGGTTGGGCGGGGCCCAGGGGGCCTTCGAGATGGCCTTGAATTATGCCAACACGCGAATCCAGTTCGGGCGTCCCATCAGCTCTTTCCAGGTGAATGCCTTCAAATTGGCCGACATGGCCATGGAGATTGAACTGGCCCGCAACCTTCTTTACAAAGCCTGCTGGCTGAGGGAGAATAACCGAGCTTTCACGAAGGAAGCGGCCATGGCCAAACTATATTGCTCGGAAGTCATGGGCCGTTGCGTGAACCACGCCGTCCAGCTTCATGGCGGGTACGGTCTTATGAAGGACTATAAAATAGAGCGGTTTTACCGCGATCATAAACTGCTGGAGATCGGCGAAGGGACGTCCGAAATCCAGCGAATCGTCATCGCCCGAAATATCGGGGCGGCCGGAAGGGCGGTTTGAATTCATGAGAGGCTGTATAGAACCCCAGAGGACGCAGAGGGACGAAAAATGAAAAAGATAAAAGAAGGAAAATCATTAAGAGCCAGAGGCAAAGTAAGAGAGACCCATCCCCGACCCGATGAGACCGGTGATTTCATTACCGATCCCTCTCATTATAAAGTTCATGACGCTTCCTCGAAGGTCGCACCGAGGGAGAGTCTGGGGTCGCGGGTCCATGAAGCCCGGGAGATGCGTGGCCTAACCCTCCAGGATTTGAGCAGCCGTACGGGGATCAGCATGGAAACTCTGGAAAAAGTAGAATCCAATAAGATGATCCCTCCTCTGGGGGAATTGATTAAATTGGGGAAAGCCCTGGAGATGAAGATGGGGTATTTCATCTCCCCGGGGGTGGAAAAACCTATGACCGTCGTCCATGCCGACAAACGGACGGTGGTCTCCAGGCATGGAAAAAAGAGAAGTGAGCAATACGGGTATTTCTTCGAATCGCTGGCCCCGGAGAAGGCCAATCGTTTCATGGAGCCTTTCCTGATAACCATGGTTCCTACGGAAATGTCGGAACTCTCCAGTCATGATGGCCAGGAGTTTATCTTCGTCCTCGAAGGAGAGATCCGGGCCCAGGTTCTGGATCAAGTGGAAATCCTTCGGCCGGGAGACGCGGTTTATTACGACTCGAGTAATCCCCATCTGGTGAAGTGTCATGGTGATAAGACAGCCAAAATCCTGGCCGTCCTTTACGCGGGGTCGAAATAATTCAGGCGACCTCCTTTTACCCTTTCTAAAAACGCGTGACGTTTTGAAAGAGCATAGAGTAGCTGAATCGACCTTTCGGGAGAAGGGAGGATGACCACGCGGCCCGAGGAGTCCAATTTTTCCTGCATCTCCTCCAGATCAGGGCCATAACCCCAGACGACAATCGGCTTGGTGGGAAAGCGAATGGCGGCTTCGATGATTTCTTCGGAGACGTCGAAGAATTCCTGTCCCGGGATCTTGGGCGTCAGAATGACGCAAAAGACCGCATCGACGTTCTCATCCCCTAAGAGGGCCTGGAGGTAAGTTTTATACACGGGCCGGGCGCCGTGTTTCATCACGCTGGGCCACATATCCAGTGGGTTTCCAAGAGGCAACCATGGGGGATTGAGGGGAGATAACTTTTCCATTGTCCCCGGAGATAGCGGAGTGAGGGGTAGACCTAACTCCATCATCCGATCAACTCCCATAACCCCACCGCCACCCGTATAGGTCAAAAGAGCAATCCGGTTTCCTTATCGCAAGTGTTTCCAAGGTCGATGGCTTTCCCCACCGGCCCCGTGAAGGTGTAGAACCCGGTGATGAAAATACCGCTCTGGCAGATGGTTGAAACGGGGGAATGGAACTTAACCAGAGGAATGGAAGAAGTGGTGAAATTATGGAAATTATTGAACAGCCCCATGGTGTTGGGACCGACAATCATCGTCCCCTTCGCCCTGGCCATGTCCCGGATTTTATCTTGAAGAACTTTCCCTTCTCCTCCCACGTCGGTCAGCCCCTGGGAGATAATGATGACGGCCTTGATCCCGGCATTCAGACAAGCTTCGGTTGAAGAAAGAACCTGATTACGGTCGAGGGAAATGACCGCAAGTTCGATCTTATCCCGCACCTTTTCTATCGATGGATAACACCGGATGCCGAGGATTTCTTGGGCATTGGGGTTGATGGGCAAGATCTTGCCCTGGTAGCCATAGGCTTGCAGGCATTCAACTATATTGAAGGCCCCAGGGCCGGTTTTCCTCGAAGCCCCAAGGATGGCCACGGAATTAGGTTCAAAAAAAAGCTTCATCTGCTCGACGGTGGTCATGGTAAAAAAAATCCCCGGACCCGGGCCGGGAACACTTGGGAAACAGTTTTTCTTTCAGCAAGCTTGATGGCCTCCAAGGATTTTCCCCCGGCCGGAAAGCGCCGAATTTAGATCCCCATCCTGGGAGGAACCCTCTTGCTTGCAGTTCGAATCTTACTTTATCGGTCCCTGAAATTTTCGCTCCCGGGGGTAGAATCTTATGGTGAAGGTATCAAAGGCAATCTCGATAGACGGTTCCGCTCCCAGGAGGGGCTGTTTCGCCTTCGGCAGACGATAATATTTGGTGACCCATTGAGCGGGGGCGATGGAATACCCCTTGGTTTCGATGTCCTGGTAAATCTGAGGGTCGAGGTAAGCTCGGATGGTTTTGACCGCCAGGGTGTTCGAACTGGCCCGGTCGTTTTTTATCTTAACTTTGAGGGAGGTCATCGGCATGGGTTTCTTTTTGGAGCTGCCGCGGCCGTCTACCTGAATTTCCATTTTGAAAAGGTAGGGGCCTTCGCTGAACATCTTGTTTTCAGTGATGGAAAAAGCCCAGAGATCGGGAACCAAGAGAAGGTAAAAGGATATAGCTACGCCCAGGGCAGGGCACAGGGATCTTACGAAACGAGTCACAGATTCACCTCCCACCGGATCGGCAGAGATACGGATGTTGCTTCCCAACCTAATAAGGGACCGGAAATCATTTTCCGTTCGATACCCCCCTCCCTCCAGCGATTATGGTAAATTTTCGAAGAATGTCAAGAAAGATTTTCGACCAATTTCGGAATGGGGATTTCGGCTTCATGTTTCAATCTGCAAACCCCGTTCCCCAATCCGTATTTGATTCATCCAATCTTATTTCCGTTTTTGTAGGAAAGATGGGGCTGCTCAATGGTAATTACCGTATCCGGGGGAACATCATGGGTGATCCAGACGTTTCCTCCGACGACCGAACGGGCGCCGATGATCGTCGGACCGAGGATGGTGGCATTGGAATAAATCGTGACCTCATCCTCTATGGTGGGGTGGCGTTTCTTCCCCCGGATGATGTTCCCTTCGCTGTCCTTGGGGAAACTCAGAGCGCCGAGGGTTACCCCCTGGTAGATCTTTACGCGGTTTCCTATCTCGGTGGTCTCTCCGATGACTACGCCGGTTCCATGATCGATGAAAAAATCCTTCCCGATGGTTGCCCCGGGGTGAATGTCGAT
>Ga0187854_10000705_pt1 | contig 38674 bp, 32 predicted proteins | sample June2016WEW_6_15_FD_132445 | JGI IMG/M metagenome (GOLD analysis project Ga0187854, IMG submission 132445) | Peatland microbial communities from SPRUCE experiment site at the Marcell Experimental Forest, Minnesota, USA - June2016WEW_6_150 | ecosystem: Environmental > Terrestrial > Soil >... | reverse complement strand
TTCGTGACTGTGGGTTTGGTTTTGTGGAAGGGAGATGCTGAATTTCCCCCCGATGGGAATGTTCTTTTCGACTCGTCCATAAACGGTTACCTTTCGGTTGAAGATATCGTCATCCTGGCGGAAACAGTCGTCTGGAAGCTTATCAAAAGAAAAAATACCGATTCACCGCCGAGCACCCCGAGAACGCAGAGCTGATGAAATGAATAAACCTGAAAAGGTTAGAATAATTTATTGGGGAGTAATCAATATTGAAATACGTTACCTCCGCGTCCTCTGCGGTCTCCGCGGTGAATAAGACTGAATTATGAAACTGGCCGTAACCGGAAAAGGTGGTGTGGGAAAGACTACGGTCGTAGCCGGGCTGGCTCGCGTGCTCACCGACCGGGGCCAGAAGGTATTGGCGATCGATGCCGATCCGGCGAGCAACCTTGCTTTAGCCCTGGGCTTCCCCCAGGATCAACGTCTGAAACCCATCTCGGAGATGAAGGAGCTCATTGAGGAGCGTACGGAGGCCAAGTCCGGTTCCATGGGAAGCTTCTTCAAGCTGAATCCCCGGGTCGATGACTTGCCGGATCAATACAGCCTGGAAAAAGACGGGATCCGTCTGATGGTCATGGGAACGGTTCAAAAAGGGGGCGGCGGATGCGTCTGCCCGGAGAACGTGATGCTCAGGAATCTGGTTGCCCATCTTCTCTTAGGGCGTAATGAAGTTGTCATCCTCGACATGGAGGCTGGGGTCGAACATCTGGGCCGGGCCACTGCCAGGGCGGTGAACAAGTTGATTGTCGTCGTGGAACCGGGTCAGCGCAGTGTGGAGGTGGCTCAGAAGATCCGCCGGCTGGCCGGTGACATCGGGCTGAACAATATCGGGCTGATAGGAAATAAAATTCGAAATGAGGCGGACCGGGAATTTCTCTTGAAGAGAATGCCCGACTTGCCGTTTTTAGGCTTTATCGCTTACGATCCCAAAGTAGTGGAGGCGGATCTGTCGGGGAGCCCCCCATTCGCCGGGAACCCGGAATTTCTTAAGTCCATGGGAACAATTGTTGACCGACTGTAGCCCCGAGGTCTTCAGGGATGATCTGGATAGGTGAGAGAATTAATGGCCTTCAGCCCAGGATTTATAAATTTATCCTGGAAAAGAATAAAACGGCCATCCAAGACTTAGCCCGCAAGCAGGCCGAGGCAGGGGCCGCTTATATCGATCTGAACGTGGGAACGGCCTGGCTCCGGCCAACAGAGATCATGGTCTGGCTGGTCAACACGGTCCAGGAGGCGGTTTCCACCCCCCTGGCCATCGACAGCCGCCGACCGGATGTGACGGAAGCGGGTTTGCGGACCTGTCGGAACCCCGCGATGATCAATTCCACTTCGGGGGAAAAGGAAAAGCTGGATCGGTTCATGAATCTGGCGGCCAAATACGAAGCGGCCATCGTGGGCCTCACCATGGACGAACAGGGCATTCCCCTTCATGCTGTTGGAAGAGTGGCCATTGCCAAACGGATCATGGATTTTGCCGATACCCACGAGATTCCCCGGGATCGACTCTACCTTGACCCCGTCGTCCTCCCGCTGAAATTTTCCCAGTCTCAGGGCCCGGTCATCCTCGAGGCCGTCCGCCAAATGGCCAAGGAAAAAAATCCTCCCCACATCCTCGTGGGGCTGAGCAATGTCTCCCAGGGGGCCAAAGAGAGGAAGTTGATCAACCGGACTTTCCTGACCATGGCCGTCACCTGCGGCCTCGATGCAGTCATAGCGGATGTTCTCGACTCTCCATTGATGGAAGCAGTTAAGGCCGCAGAGATCATCGTGGAGCGCCAACCTTATTCGGATCAATTTTTAAAGGAAGCGAAAAAAGAAGTGGCCTAGAGACTGTTCGGAGTTCGGAGGCAATAAAGTAAGGTAGTTCGGAGTTCAGAGTTCGGAGTAGAAAATGAATGTTTCCGTACTCAGAGGGTTGATCGCCTATCGTCGTTTTTTAGGAGGGAAAATTAGATGCCGGAACCTTTGGATCTGTCGAAGATCAAACCCATTTTGGAAAAGTTTCAAGGGCAGGATGGGGCCTTGATTCCTGTTCTGCAGGAGGTCCAGGCCCTCTATGGCTATCTGCCCGAAGAGGCTCTAAAAACCATCAGCCAGGGCCTGAAGTTTCCCCTGAGCCGGATTTACGGGGTGGTGACTTTCTACGCTCAGTTTTACCTGACCCCCCGGGGACGGCATACAGTCCGGGTTTGCCGGGGAACGGCATGCCACGTGCGAGGGGGGAAGAATGTCCTGAAAGCCACCCAGCAATTTTTGGGGATCGGAGAGAATGAGACCACGGCGGACTTTAAATTCACTTTTGAGACTGTGGCCTGCCTGGGGGCCTGCGCTCTATCTCCAGTGCTCTTGGTGGATAAGAATTATTTCGGGAAGCTTACGCCGGCGAAAGTGGAAAAAGTGCTCAAGCAATACAAGTGAAGGAGGATGACCTTTGAAAGGAAGTCTTGCGTCCCAAAAAGATTTGGTTGCCCTTCGGGAAGAGATTCTGCGAGGGCGTGACCCGAATAAACTCTGCGTCACCATCTGCGGAGGCACGGGTTGCCGGGCCTGGGGGGGTGAAGAAGTCCGGGCGGCCTTTATCGAAGAGATCCGGAAGCAGGGTCTGGCCGGGCAAGCGGATGTGGTGCGCACGGGCTGCCACGGTTTCTGCGAGCGCGGGCCGGTAGTGGTGATCCTTCCTCAAGAGATCTTTTATCAGCAGGTGGTGGTCGAAGATGTGCCGGAAATTGTCTCGAACACTCTCCTCGGAGGACGGGTAATCCAGCGGTTGCTGTACATCAACCCGGCTACCGGCCGGACCGTGACCTACGATCATGACGTTCCTTTCTATGAGCTCCAGATGCGCCGGGTTTTCAGCGACAACGGGCGCATCGACCCGACGGAAATCCGCGATTACATCGCCCGGGAAGGTTACTCGGCCCTGAGCAAGGTCCTCTCCTCCATGACCCCCGACCAGGTGATCGAAGAGGTGGAGAAATCGGGACTCCGCGGCCGGGGCGGGGCGGGATTCCCCACCGGGCGGAAGTGGCGCACTACCCGCAGCTCGCCGGGAGAAGTGAAATACATCGTCTGCAACGCTGACGAAGGCGACCCCGGGGCCTTCATGGACCGGAGCGTGCTGGAAGGAAACCCTCATTTAGTCCTGGAAGGGATGCTGATTGCCGCTTACGCCATCGGGGCCCAGAGCGGTTACATCTACGTCCGCGCCGAATACCCCCTGGCCGTCCAGCATCTGACCGGGGCCATTCAACAGGCTGAAGAATTGGGCCTCATCGGGGACAATGTCCTGGGTTCTGGTTTCAGCTTCCATGCCAAAATCAAAGAAGGCGCTGGTGCCTTCGTCTGCGGCGAGGAGACAGCCCTGCTGGCCTCCATCGAAGGAAAACGGGGGATGCCCAGGTCGCGGCCCCCATTTCCGGCCGTGGCCGGGCTTTGGGGGAAACCCACGAACATCAACAACGTGGAGACCTACGCCAACGTCCGGTCCATCATCCTCGAAGGGGCCAAAGCGTACGCTTCCGTGGGAACCTCCGGGTCCAAAGGGACGAAGATCTTCTCCCTCACCGGGAAGATCAACAACACCGGACTGGTGGAAGTGCCCATGGGGACCACCCTCCGGGAAGTGATTTATAAGATCGGCGGCGGGATCCCCAAGGGTCGTCTCTTCAAGGCCGCGCAGATGGGGGGACCTTCGGGTGGGTGCCTGCCGCCGCGGTACCTTGACCTGCCCATCGATTATGAGTCCCTGACTCAGGTAGGCTCGATGATGGGGTCGGGCGGCATGATCGTCATGGATGAGAAGACCTGTATGGTGGACATCGCCCGGTTCTTCCTGGCCTTCACCCAGGATGAATCCTGCGGCAAGTGCGTGCCCTGCCGGATCGGGACCAAGAGAATGCTGGAGATCCTCACCCGGATCACCAGGGGGGAAGGGCAGGAGGGGGATATTGAACTCCTGCAGCAGATGGGCCAGACCATTAAAGACGCCTCCCTCTGCGGGCTGGGGCAGACCTGTCCCAACCCCGTCCTCTCCACCATCAAGCACTTCCGGGCTGAATACGAGGCCCACATCCGGGATAAGATATGCCCCGCAGGGATCTGCGAAGCCCTGACCTTTGCTCCCTGCGAGAACACCTGCCCGGTCCATTGCGATGCCGTCGGGTACACGGCCCTGGTTTCAGCCAGAAGGTACGACGAGGCTTTGAGCCTGATCCGCCTGACCCAGCCCCTGGCGGGCATCTGTGGGCGAGTCTGCAGCCACCCCTGTGAAAAGATGTGCAAGAGGGGAGAGATCGATGAGCCCGTTGCCATCGGTTCCCTGAAACGCTTTGCCGCCGACTGGGAACGAAGGCAGGGCAAAATGGCTCCCCCCGTTTTCCTGGAGAGGATCAAAGATGATCGAGTCGCAATTGTAGGGGCCGGGCCTGCGGGTTTGAATGCCGGCTATCATCTGGGGAAAAAGGGATACCAGGTAACCATATTCGAGGCCCTGCCGGTTGCGGGCGGTATGCTGGCTGTGGGCATTCCGGATTTCCGTCTTCCTCCGGCGATCCTGGAGTATGACGTCAATTTCATACGCCAGCACAACGTGGAGATCCGGATCAATCAGGCCCTGGGCCGGGATTTCACTGTCGATGATCTGTTTAAACAGGGATACAAAGCCGTGTTTTTAGCCCTGGGGGCTCACGGAAACCCGCGGTTGAACATTCCGGGAGAAGATGCCAAGGGCGTCCTGGCGGGGGTTGATTTTCTGCGCCGGGTGAACCTAGGGGAAGAAGTCGAGGTGGGAGAAAAAGTAGCGGTCATCGGCGGAGGAGACGTGGCCATCGATGCGGCCCGCATGGCCGTGCGCCTGGGAGCGCGGGAAGTGTCCATCGTCTACCGCCGCACCAAGGAAGAGATGCCGGCCAATGCCGAAGAAGTAGAAGAGGCCGAGGATGAAAAGATCAAACTTCTCTACCTCCTCGCTCCCACGCGAATTGTCACCGAAAACGGGCACGTGAAGGGAATGGAATGCGTGCGAATGGAACTGGGGGATTACGATGAGAGCGGAAGGCGCCGTCCCGTCCCGGTCAAAGGTTCGGAATTCATAATGGAACTGGATACAATCATCCCGGAGGTGGGGTACAAGCCGGAACTCGCCTGTTTCAAAAAGGAAGAAGGTTTTAAAATTACCCGAACCGGGACTTTAGGTCCCGACCCCGTTACCCTGGCAACGCATATCCCCGGGGTCTTCGCCGGTGGCGATGTGGTTACGGGACCTTCCACCATCGTTCAGGCCATGGCCCAGGGTTATCAGGCCGCGGTCTCGATTGACCGGTATCTGAAGGGGCAGGACCTCTACAAAGAACGGGTTTTCCGGCCCGCGCGGCGGGCGGATGTTCCCAAAACCGAAGTAGAGGCCGGAGAAGTAGAAGCGATTAAACCACGGGCCCGCATGCCCTACATGGGTGTGGGACGGCGGGTGAGGACCTTCTCGGAAGTGAACCTGGGGTTCAGTGAAGAGACGGCCCTCCGCGAAGCCTGCCGCTGTCTGCGGTGCGACTTAGAGCATTAAAAACATTTTCCTCACGCAAAGGCGCAAAGGACGCAAAATAAAAATTCTTCAGAAAAAAGCCCAAAATGGATTTCGTTTCCATCGGGGTCCTTGATTTGGGTTTTTACTTTGCGTTCTTGGCGCTTTGGCGAGAGAAATAAGAAAAGGAAGAAGAAATGGCTGAGATTCAATTGACCATTGACGACCGGGAGGTCCGGGCCGCAGAAGGAACGGCCATCCTGGAAGCTGCCCGGAAGGCCGGGATCGGCATTCCCCACCTCTGTTACCGGGAGGACCTTACTCCGACCACCGGGTGCCGCCTGTGCGTGGTGGAAGTAGAGGGGGCCAGGACTCTCATTGCTTCCTGCGCCTTTCCGGTGGCCAACAAGATGGTGGTGCGGACCAACACCCAACGGGTGCAGGATGCGCGGAAGCTGGTCGTGGAGCTGCTCCTTTCCGATCATCCCTATGACTGCATGACCTGCGAAAAGAGCGGCACCTGTCTCCTGGAAAAATATGCTTATCAATTCGGTATCCGCCAGCCGAGGTTCCTGGGGGATCAGCATGAATATTCTCTTCGGGCTTCCAACCCTTTCTTCGAGCGGGATTATAACAAGTGCATCCTCTGCGGACGGTGCGTCACGGTGTGTCATGAAATCCAGTATTGTGAAGCCGTGGACTATTCGAAGCGGGGATTCAACACCAAAGTTGCCGCTTCTTTCGATCATTCCATGCAGGAGACCCCCTGCGTCTTTTGCGGCAATTGCGTCAGCGTCTGTCCGGTTGGAGCGTTAAGCCCGAAAGCTGGGCGTTTCCAGGGCCGGGAATGGGAGTTCAAGAAAGTTCCTACCACCTGCTCTTACTGCGGCGTGGGGTGTACGTTAGTCGTGAATGTCAAAGACAATCAGGTGCTCAAAGTCACCTCGGAGGAGGATCTGGGAGTGAACCGGGGCTGGACTTGCGTCAAGGGCAGGTTCGGGTTCGATTACGTGCACAGCCCGGATCGCCTGAGCGAACCCCTTATCCGGGAGGGAGAAAAATTCCGGCCGGCCTCCTGGGATGAAGCTCTGGACCGCGTGGCAGAGGGCCTGAAGAAGGTCAAGGCGAAATATGGATCGGATTCCATCGGGGTTCTGGTCTCGGCCAAGTGCACCAACGAAGAAAATTACCTTTTACAGAAGATGGCCCGCGCAGCCCTGGGTACCAACAACGTGGACCACTGCGCCAGGCTCTGACACAGCTCCACGGTCGCCGGTCTGGCGATGGCTTTTGGAAGTGGAGCCATGACCAACTCCATCGGAGAGATCCAGAATGCAGATTGCATTTTCGTGATCGGTTCCAACACCACTGAAAATCATCCGGTTATAGCGCTGCAGGTAAAGGCGGCGCTATGGCATAGAGGGGCCAAGCTCATTGTCGCCGATCCCCGGAGGATCGAATTGGCCGATTATGCCCATCTATGGCTGAACCAGAAGCCGGGGACGGACGCTGCTCTGATCAATGGAATGATCCATGCTATCCTCTCCCGGGGATGGCAGAACCAGGCTTTCATCGAAGAGCGGACCGAAGGATTCGATGCCCTGGCAGAATCGGTAAAAGAATATACCCCTGAGGCCGTAGAAAAGATTACCGGAGTCCCTGCAGCGGATATCGTGGAAGCAGCCAGGCTCTATGCCCAGTCTTCCAATTCTTCCATTCTTTACGCCATGGGGATCACCCAGCACGTCGCCGGAACCAATAACGTCCTGGCCCTGGCGAACCTGGCGATGGTAGCCGGGCAGATCGGGAAACCCTTCTCCGGAGTAAATCCCCTGAGGGGCCAGAACAACGTCCAGGGAGCCTGTGACATGGGCGGGCTGCCCAATGTTTACCCGGGATACCAGAGGGTGGATGATGAGGCCCTGCGGAAGAAGTTTGAGAAAGCCTGGGGCGTTTCCCTCTCGCCCAAACCGGGTATAACCTTGATGGAGATGATGCAGGGAGTAGCTGACGGAAAGGTGAAAGCCCTCTTCATCCTGGGGGAGAATCCGTTGCTCTCTGATCCCAATGCCAATAAGGTGAAAGAAGAGTTGAGACATCTCGAACTGCTCGTGGTGCAGGATATCTTTCTTTCTGAAACTGCTGAGCTGGCCCATGTAGTCCTGCCGGGAGTTAGCTTTGTGGAAAAAGACGGGACCTTCACCAATACCGAGCGCCGGGTACAGAGGGTACGCCAGGCCATTGAACCGCTGGGAAAGGCCCGTCCGGACTGGCAGATCATCTGTGACCTCTCCTCCCGCCTGGGTTATCCCATGAAGTACGGCTCTCCTGCCGAAGTCATGGAAGAGATTGCTTCTCTGACCCCTTCCTACGGGGGGATCCGATATCATCGTCTGGAAGGTCTGGGACTGCAGTGGCCCTGCCCGACTTCCGATCATCCCGGCACTCCATTTTTGCATAAAGACAAGTTTAGCCGGGGCAAGGGAAAATTTCATGTAGTCCCCTATGTGCCCGCTCCCGAACTTCCCGATGAGGAATATCCGTTCCTCCTCACCACCGGGCGGGTCCTTTACCATTACCACACCTTAGTCACGCGAAAGTCCAAGGGTCTCTCCGAGATCTACCCCGAAGGGGTCGTAGAGGTCAATCCGGAAGATGCGAGGCGGCTGGGAATTCAGCCGGACAATGGATTGGTGGAAGTGGCCTCCCGCCGGGGAAAAGTTAAGGTGAAAGCCAAAGTCTCCGATCGGCTTCCCCCGGGGGTCGTATTCATGACCTTCCATTTCAAAGAAGCGGCAGCCAACTTGTTGACCCTTGACGCCCTGGACCCCGTCGCCAAGATTCCGGAGTTTAAAGTTTGTGCGGTGAAGATCCAAAAGGTTTAATGGCCCCCTCTCCCGGGGCAGACCCCTGCCCCGGGCCTGTTCCTGTCTTTCGACCCCCTTTCACCTTCCCATTTATCGCGTCCCGTCCCCGTGGATGACGGCGGGAATGTCAATTTGATCCGGCTTAATGTGGTAGAAGATGCGGTAAGGACCTTCGATCACTTCTCGAATCTGGTCAATATTGTATTCAGGAACTCTGCGTCCTGAGAAGGGGAACTCGGCAATCTGCTGGGACCTTCGGGTAAGCTGATCGACCATGCGCTTGGCAACCTCGGGCGAATCCTGGGCAATGTAGGCGTAAAGGCCGTCAAGATGTCCTTCCGCTGTATCTGTCCAGTGGACCTTCATCTCGGCAAGCCGTACTTCGACCGGACCACTTTCACATCCTTCGTGCGGCCCGCCTTGCTGTCGGCCAACCCATGCTCAATCGCCTCCCGGACGTATATTTTGCGCATCAGATCCTCCCATGTAGCGTCTGGAGGCATTCGATCGACGAGCCTGTGGGCCTCCTCCTTTTCCATCACGATTGACATAGTATTGCCTCCTGCTTTCTGCTCGATAACGTACCGCGGAAGGAAGTGGATTACAATTCCATCAAGTCGAAAGGTTAGCTTCAGCGTAAGCGGAGCCCATCCGCTATTGCTTTTGCACTAAATTCCCGGGCAAAGATTTATTAATTTTCCATCCCCCCCGCTTTCCAAACGAGAGGAATGCGATGATGGGTTGTGTAGGTCTAGGGTCAAGCAACGAGAGTTAGGCATTTCTTCTTAGCCCTTTTCATCAGGTTGACTCTCCTATCCTCTATTCTTCTGGCCAGTTTCATATCCTTTTCCATCAGACTTTCTAACCACTTTCCTCCCGAAAGGAACCCCCAGCTTCCTCATTTTTTTTCTGAGGGTGGACGCATTGATTCCCATCACCCGTGCCGCCCCCTTCTCTCCCCCGACCCGCCCTTCGGTCATTTCCAAGACTCGGATAATATGCCTGGATATGGACAGATTCAGACTTAGGGAATCATGGTCCATCTGATCGGAGGGGAGAGCCGCCGGAAGGCTTCTTTTGGCGGGAATCGCGAGGTCATCAAAAGCAAGGGGCTGCTCTTTGCTGACAATCAACGCCCGCTCCACCGCGTTCTGCAGCTCCCGCACGTTCCCGGGCCAAGGATAGTTCATCAGGTGGTCAATGGCGTTCGGCGCGAGGGTAGGAATGTGCGCCAAACCCATCTCTCTGGCCTTCTTTTGCATGAAGTGCTGGACTAGAGCGGGGATGTCGGCGAGCCGGTCTCTTAGCGGCGTAATCGCGATGGGAAAGACCCGTAGCCGAAAATAGAGGTCCTGGCGAAACCGGCCCTTATCCAGCATGGCTTCCAGGTCACGATGGGTCGCGGCAATGACCCGGATATCAACTTGGATGGGTTTTGTTCCGCCCACCCGTTCGATCTCCTTTTCCTGCAAGACCCGGAGCAGTCTGATCTGGGCCTCGTGAGGGAGGTCGCCGATTTCGTCGAGGAAGATGGTGCCCCCGTGAGCCCGCTCGAAGCGTCCGCGGTTCTGGGTCAAGGCACCAGTAAAGGCGCCTTTTTCATGGCCGAACAATTCGCTATCGATGAGCGTCTCCGGAATAGCTCCGCAGTTCACCTTGATAAAGGGGCCTTTGTTACGCGGGGACCATCGATGGATGGCGCTGGCAATCACTTCTTTGCCCACCCCGGTCTCTCCCAGCAAGAGCACGGGGCTGGATAATGGGGCAACCTGCCGCACCAGCTCCATTACTCTTTTTAGCCCGAAGTTGGCACCTATAATTTCTTCCCCGACCTGACCCCGGAGCTCTTCATGCAAGTACCGGTTGTCATCTGCCAGCAAATCCTTCAATCGTGCGACCTCACGGTACCTCAAATAATTGCTGAGAGCTATGGCAAAAGGCTCGTTCAAAAGGCTCATGAGGCGGACATGTTCGGGGGAATATTTTGTGCCCTGTTCGTTGATGATGACCACTCCGCCCAATAGCTTTCCCCCCAGTTTAGGACGCATCACCAACGCTGGCGCATCCGGCATTCCCAGAGTTCTGGAAAAAGGACGGGCTATTTCATGGTCGCGCATATGTTCCACCGTATATAGATACGGTTCCAGATCAGGCCGCAAGATCGCTTCCGCGAATGCGCTGCGGGTGGCGGGCGGTATGACAGTGTTTATCGAGGTAGTCTGACCGCCCCTAAGATCTGCTCTGGCCACGGTTTCAATCATGCCCAGGCCGGGGTCATAGACGTTCAGAAATATCATCTCCGCCGGGATAAATTCCCGAATAAAAAGAAGAAACTGCCATAGGGTCTTTTCTATTTTCAAGCTGCCGCAGATTCTGAGCGTCGCCTCACGAAAAAAGTTCCTCTCATCTACTGCCATGAATTAACCCCATTCCTTTGAATATATCCTATTTTCCACTTTATAATACAAATGGAAAATAGGACATAAGAAAATATACCATGGGACATTTAATTTTGCCATAACTACCTGCCTATTTGATTTTATAAGAGAATTTTTATGGCATGTTTTTAGCAAAATGTTAAGTAAAAATCAGACACGGAGCATAAATGAAGTGGCTGGAAATTATCATTCTTAGAACGGCTGGCACGGTAGATCAGCCCATGAATCTTTGGAAACAAATTGCCGCGTCTTCGCCGATACCCGGTCTGACAGAGGCATTGGTTTATACGCATTCTTCCCTACCAGGAGACCTTGCTATCACCCTCAGCTGGGAAACGGACAGAACCCCGCCTTGGGGCAGTGAATTGGCGGTGGGGCTGGTACAAGAACTCAGGCGCTTCGGGCTAGTGGATCACTCAATTTGGATTGCCCGTCAAGGGGCAAATTGTAAAGAAGAGACGATATTGAAAAGCGAGGTAGGTCATCCGGCCGGAAATCAACGAGAAGGAACGAACGGCCGGGAAGATGTTGGAGGAGGGCCAGGTCATCTTCAAGGATATGGCGCCAAGGACCGTGGATAGGCGGCCAATTCCATAATGATGCCCGTGGAGATGGACAAATCTGGTGGGAGCAGAGAATGTTTTATGGCCAGGAAGGGGAAATTGGCAACCGATTCCAAAAATAATCTACCTGGCCTTAGCCGGGGCCGGGGTAAGGAGGACTCCGGCCCCGCATAAAATGGGCGGGTTTCTCTCATCCCTCAAAATAATGCTTCTGCTTTCCTCGGCCATCACCCCAGAGCAGTGCAGGTAAGAATTGGCCATCGAATTCGAGAAGGGGGCATGAATGAATAAGGTGGTAATCGCATCAGTGCGTAAAAGCGCCGGGAAAACAAGTGCGATTATTGGAATCTCCGCAGCTTTAAACAAAAAGATAGCCTACCTGAAGCCTTTTGGGGAGAGGATGGTCTACCAAGAGAAGAGGCTTTGGGACTATGACGCCGCTCTGGTCAGCGACATTTTCGGCTTACGAGCGAATCCGAGGGATATGTCTCTTGGCTTCGAACACTCCAAACTGCGGTATGTATATGATGAGGAAGGGACCAAACAAAAAATCTTGCAGGTGATCGCCCATATCCGTAACGATAGGGAGCTCCTTTTCATCGAGGGAGGTAGGGATTTCTCCTATGGAATCTCCGTGCATCTCGACGTCCTATCCTTGGTAAAGTATACGGGTGGCAAACTTTTCATTGTAGTCGGTGGCGAAGAAGATTCCATCCTGGATGACCTTATTTTCATGAAAAGACACGTCGATCTGACCGGGATCAATCTAGGCGGAGTGATTGTCAACAAAGTGCAGAAGCCGGAGGAATTTCAAAAATTCCGTCTTCCGGTCATTCGCGATTTGGGCCTGCGGGTTTTAGGGGTGATTCCTTACCAGAGCGAACTGTCCTGCTTCCCGGTCTATTATCTGGCCGATCATTTATTTGCCAGGATCATAACCGGGGAAGGGGGGCTGAAGAAAAGCATAAAAAACATCGTTATCGGAGCATGGTCCGCCAACGTTTTCCTGCAGAATCCCGTCTTCAAGAAGGAGAAAAAGTTAGTCATCACCGGAGGGGACCGGACCGATATGATTCTGGCCGCTCTGGAGAGCGATACTTCGGCAATTATCCTGACCAATAACATTCTGCCACCTTCCAATATCATCTATAAGGCCGGGGAGCGCAATATTCCTTTGTTGATGGTTTCTACCGACACCTACCAGACCGTCAAGCAAATTGAGAGCTTAGAACCGTTACTGACCAAAGATGATAGCGAAAAGGTGGAGTTGTTGAAGCAATTGTTTACGAAGAATGTGAAGATGGATGAGGTCTTAAGCAGCTAGAGATACAGGGAAAGGCTCGATAGGTGGAGAAATATCGTATCAGGCCCATTAAATCATGGACTTCCCATGCGGCTTAGCAGTAAGATAACGAGGCCCTGAAAAACCTGAAGTTCTATCACCTGAAGATGGGGAATATCCTGTAGGAAACTAAGGCACCTATGGCGGACAGTATTAAAGATGTTATCAAGCGCTCCGAGCTATTCTGGAGTCTGTCAGATGCCCAGATGGAGGAGCTTGCGTATCTAGCCGTTCAGCAGAATTTTCATGCCGGGCAGCGCATCATCACTGAGGGAGAACCCTTGCCCAATTTCTATATCGTCATTAAGGGCAAAGTCGCTCTGGAGATGGAGATTCGGATTGGTTCGCGGACCAAGAGACAAGCCGTTATTGACGTAATCGGGGATAATGGATTCCTGGGCTGGTCTGAGTTCTTGAACCTGCCGGCCTCCCTTTCGGGTACAGCCATAGAAGACACTCAATTGCTTGCTTTCGATGGAAATCTGGTCCGCAAACTTTGTAGTGAAGATACCGGACTAGGCTTCAAAGTAACGCTGGAGCTCCTCAGGCTGGCGTCCGGGCGGTTCGTCCAAACTAGAAGGACCCTGGCCCATGTGCTAGCGGTCACTTCTCATGACCTGCGAGCGCCCCTGGCGACCGCACAGAGCACAATGGATGTGGTCATCGGCGGTTTTGCCGGCGAAATCAACAGCAAGCAAAAGGAGTTGCTATCGGGAGGCAAACAGAGAATCATCGACCTGCTGAAAATGATTGACAACATGCTGGACATTTCTTACATCGAAATCAAGGGGACGGATTTTGAGAAAGTTGACCTGTATCAGGTAGTGGTCGATTCCGTCAGTGATGTGGGAGGCATGGCTCAACGGAAGGCCATAGGCGTAAAGAATAGTGTTCCCAGAGAATTACCCCCCGTCCTGGGGGTGCCGAAACGATTGCAACAGGTCCTCACCAACCTGCTGAGTAATGGGGTGAAGTTCACCCCGAACGGGGGTACGGTAACCATCAATTCTAAGGAGACCCCCGATAAGATCCAGATAGACGTTGCGGATACGGGTATAGGGATCCCGGCGGAAGAACTCCCGAAAATCTTCGGCGATTTCTACCGGGGGAAGACCGTGGAGGAAGAAGGAGCAGGTCTTGGGCTGGCCATCGCCAAGAAGATCGTCGAAGCTCACGGTGGAAATCTCTGGGTGGTAAGTCCCGACCCGGAGATAGGGAAAGGGACAAGATTCAGCTTCGCTCTACCCAAGGTTCTGGAAGTTGCCCAGAGTCAGGGAGAAATGGAAAAGCCAGAAAGGCGGCCGCTGGTCGGGGCTGATATCCTGGTGGTCGATGATGACCCCGAGATGCGTCCAGCCTTGAGCCTCATCCTTGAGTCGCAAGGCTACAAAGTACGTACCGCCCAGGATGGTGAAGAAGGTTTGGAGAAAATCAACGAAAAGGAACCGGATCTATTGGTCTTAGACCTGCTCATGCCGAAAATGGACGGCTTCGAGGTCTGTAAACGGCTGGAAGAGAAGAGACTCGCTGGCGGTAGGCAATTCCCGGTTCTTATCCTGAGTGCGGTCTTTGAGGAAAGCAGTCGACGGCGATATGAGCTTGAAACGGAGACCGACTTGCAGGTTGATGGTTATATTACGAAACCGATTTCCCCGCCGGTCTTACTCCAGCGAGTTGAGAAAGCCTTATTGAAACGAAGGGCCAAAGGGGCAACCAGCTTGATGATAACGAAAGGAGGCAACCCATGACAAAACCGGCCAAAATTTTGCTTGTTGACGATGACCCGGTGTTTGTTGAAGCCACCAAGATTGTCCTGGAAAGTAAGTACCAGGTGATTACTGCCCATGATGGTGAGGAAGGGCTGGAGAAAGCCCGAAAGCAGAAACCAGATCTAATCTTGCTGGATGTCATCATGCCTGCCGAGGACGGATTTCATGTTTGCAAGCAATTGAAGCAAGACCCGAAACTAGCCGACATCCCGGTGATTATGCTGACCAGCTTTGCCCAGCATAAAGGAGAGACCAATATACCCGTCAGTGATGGGCTGGAACTCGAAGCCGAAGGCTATCTGGAGAAGCCGATAAGCCCGGAAGCGTTGCTGAAACAGGTGGGGAACATGCTTAAGAAGTGAGGTTTTGCGATATCGCGTCGAACAAACAATCTCTTGGCGTCACAATGGGTAGGCGGAACATTTAGAGAAGGCCGGGATTATCAGTTCCCTCAGTGTTAGGGGGAGCCCAAACCATACCCAGGGGAACTTAAATGTCAGAAAAAGAATTTAGGATAGGTATCCGGCCAGCAAAGAAAGCGGATATTGACCCCGTTTTAAATTTAACTGGAACCCTAATTTCGCGCGAAGACTTGGCCTACCTGACCGGAGACCCGTCAAGCCTCAGTCTTGTTGCCGAAGCCGAAGGTCATATCATTGGATTCTGTTTGGCTCATACCCTGTATGTTGGTATACCGCTGACGAAGGTAGGTGTGATTCAGGGTATCGTCGTTCAACATGAATACCGACGCCATGGTATTGGCGAGGAACTGGTGGAAGCAATCATTCAACGCTGTTCCGAGAGGGGAGTAAGTACTGTCCGTTCCCTGGTCGAAGAAGGCGACGCCCGTCTGAGGCGGTTTATCGAACAACTGGGATTCCGACGCAGCACCGTCGCCAACTATGATAAGATTTCTTATTTCTGACCCCAAGGTTGCCACCTGTTTCAGCCTCACAGAAGCTGAAAAAGAACACAAGAGGGATCCTTCAGGGGACAAAAGCCGGCTCAATGAGTACAACAGAGGTGCCAAAACAGACTGAGGAGATCTTATAGCGCATTGACAGAATAAACAAGTCGAAGATATCAAGATGGAAAGGCTGAATTATTCTGTCTGATTTATGAGTTACGAAGAAATTTCCTGAGGAAGGGAAAGCATGCCGCAGAATAAGAGAGGGGAAAAGATTCTTGTCGTTAGCAGTGGCCCCGAGCTTGAATACATGGTAAGAGAAGCGGTTGGCGGTTCCTTTGAGGTCCTTCATGCCTCCAATCAGCAGCAGGGGCTGGATATGGCCCGGAAAGAGTTCCCGGACATGATTGCCCTGGGTTATCTGGAACCACGGGGCACGGCTTTTGAACTGCATCGTCGTCTTCGGGAAGGCTGGATAACCAAGAATATCCCGCTCCTGATCGTAGATTCGAACCCGCAGGACCCCGCCCGCAGAGTCTTGAGTATGGAAGAGGGTTTGCAAATCGAAGCCGACCAGTACATCATCCTAGCGGGCGGAGATTCTTCTGGTTCGGGGCTGGCAGAGCCCATTGGGAGGCTAAAGGAAAGATTACAGAACCGTCTGGAAGAGCGGCTCAATACGCTTAAAGATGCCATTCTCAGCCCAGATGTCTTCAGTGTCACCTGGGAGCAGATCCCGGGCAGAGGCGCTTTTGAAATGCAGCAGGAAGAAGTCATTGAGAATGCCCGGAGAGCCGCCAGCAAAGGGAAGATTCATGCCATTAGCGTTACCGATAACCCGGGCGGCAACCCGGCCATCTCCACCGAAATGTTGTGCACCGAGATCAAAAAGTTGGGGATAGAGCCCCTGGTCCACCTGGCGTTCAGAGACAAGAACCGCAATCAATGCGAAAGCTTGCTTTATGGAGTGGCGGCTCTGGGAGTAAGAAATCTGCTGATGCTAACCGGCGACTATCCTTCCACCAGCGGGTTCAAAGGAAGACCCAAACCCGTTTTCGACCTGGACTCGGTGCATGGCCTGCAACTGGCCGAAATGATGAACCGGGGGATGGAACATGAGGCGATGGGGAAAAAGACCACGCTGGCGGGGACGGACTTCTTTGCCGGAGCGGCCGTTTCCCCCTTCAAACAGTCCGAGCCGGAGCTTATGGGGCAATATTACAAGCTGAAGAAGAAGATAGAGGCTGGAGCAAAGTTCCTGATTACCCAGGTCGGCTATGATGCCAGAAAGTTCCACGAACTCCTGCTATGGCTGAAGATGAATGGTTACAACATCCCGGTATTAGTTAACATCTACATTCTGCCGTACGGGGCTGGCAAACTCATGAATGCCAACCAGATCCCGGGTTGTGTCGTTACGGATAAACTCCTGGCGAAGCTGGATGAGGAAAGAAAGGCCAAAGATAAAGGCCGACAGGCCAGACTGGACCGCGCCGCCAAGATGTACGCCTTGGCCAAGGGGATGGGATACGGCGGGGCTCACATCGGAGGTCATGGAGCCACCTATGAAATGGTTGAATACATTGTCAATAAAGGAGAAGAGCTGACGCCCAACTGGCGAGACTTGTTGCCAGAATTTGATTTCCCTCAAAAGGATGGTTTTTATCTTTTCCAGAAGGATGAAAAGACCGGGTTGAACCTTGAGACGGCATCGAAAAGGAATGGCAAGTCGGCGCATCCGCCCGTCTATCTATTCTCCCGACTGGCCCATGTTACCCTTTTCAACCCGGACAGCGTTCTCTTTAAGGCACTTCGGCCGGTAGCCAGGTGGGTCGATGATTCACCGAAAATCAAATCAGCCTTCGGCAGCTTGGAACATATCAACAAGGTGGCCCTTTTTGATTGTATGAATTGTGGGGACTGCGGACTTTTTGACGTTGCCTTCCTGTGCCCCATGTCGCAATGTCCCAAAAGCCAGAGAAATGGCCCCTGCGGAGGAAGCTTCGAGGGCTGGTGCGAAGTTCATCCGGAAAAGCAATGCATCTGGGTAAGAGCATACCAGCGTTTAAAGGGGCATAAAGAAGAAGAGTCTATCGGGGAGTATATCGTTCCGCCGTGTAACTGGGAGCTGCAACATACCTCGTCCTGGCTCAATTTCTATCTCGGACGCGACCACTCCTCCAAGAGATTGGGCATACAGCCTCCTGGGGAGGAACAAGGTTCTCCGGAGGAGAAGACTCCCCAAGAGGAAAAGTCGTCCAAAGGAGAGGCAAAGGCTGCCTGAAGCTGGTTATTGCAATCTGACGAGAGTTAAACTACCTTGAGGATGGAGACCATATGTATATCTGTGAGATCATCAAACGCCGCAAGTTTGTGGTTACCTGCGAGATAGATTCCCCCAAGGGCATCAATATCGAGGAATTCCTCGATAAAGCGGACATGGTCAAGGACTATGTTGATGCCATCCACATTGGGGACAATCAGAGAGCCGTGATGCGGGCTGCGCCCCTGGCTATCTGCCACGTACTCAAGGAGAAGCAGATCGAAACCATCATGGAATTGTCCGCTCAATACCGGAATCGGCTGGCCCTTCAGGCTGACTTACTGGGAGCAGCAATTCTGGGGGTTGAGAACATACTATTAACTAAGGGGTTTGACCCCTCAATAGGCGACCATGCCGAAGCAAAACCAGTCCTGGACTTAGACTGTGTGGCTCTGGTAAAGACGGCCGTAACCCTCACCAAAGGGGTCGATATGACCGGCCACGCCCTGAACGAAGCCCCTAATTTCTGCCTTGGCGTGACTGCCGTTCCGGAATTGGAAACTGATGGTGCCCATCTGGCAGAACTGAAGGAGAAAATTTCCCTGGGGGCAAGCTACATTCAGACCCAGCCCATCTATGAGCCGGAGGTCCTGGAGAAATTTCTGGAATCCATCAGCGGTCTTAATGTGCCGGTGATTGTCGGGCACATGATGCTGAAATCCGCCAGTATGGCCAGATTCATCAACAGCAACCTGCCCGGTGTCACCGTGCCCGAAAGGTTAATAAGGGAACTGGAAGGATTGTCCAGAGACCAGCTGCTCAGGAAAAGCCTGCAGGTCTCCATAGAACTTCTCAGGAAGATGAAACCCCTGTGTCAAGGAGTCCACCTCATACCCGCGGGGTGGGAGAGATATATATCCGGAATTATCCCGCAAATAGTCGGCGAAAGGACACCAAAGTCTTAAGATGGACGGACAAATTTTTTAGGCCGGCCTGCACGAGTAAACCAAAAGAGACGGACCGAATCCGATCTGATTTCCTCCTATCCTGACCAGAACAAAACCCATAGAGATAAAACCTTAGAATCTCGCTTAGGGAAGACCGGATCCCGGCTGCACTTTTTCGCTTACACTTTTTTCTTGCCTTTGATCCTTCTTTTTGCTAATTTCATGTCGGTTTTCCCGCTTTGCGTATTTTTCCTTGGATCATCTTACCCTCATCGCGCTGGAGGGACATTTCATATTGTTCTAAAGGAGGTTGCCATGAAGACCCCACTCTGGACACCGCCGGAAAATTGGATCAAGAATGCCAATATTACCCGCTTTATCGAGTACGTGAACAGGAAGCACGGAAAGAAGTTCAAGACCTACCAGGATCTATTTCAATGGTCGACTGAAAATATCCCCGATTTCTGGGCTCGCATGTGGGAATTCGCCGACATCAAGGCTTCCCGGGGATACGACCAAGTAGTGGATGATTGGAAGAGAATGCCCGGGGCCAAATGGTTCTCCGGGGCGCGCCTGAATTTTGCCGAGAATCTCCTCCGCTACCGGGATGACCGGTTGGCTTTTATCTTCCGGGGAGAGACCCAGAAATCGGCCCGGATGACCTACGCCGAATTATACACCACGGTGGCCCGTCTGGCCAAAGGGTTGCGCGAATTGGGAGTGAAACCGGGAGACCGGGTGGCTGCCTATATGCCGAACATGATGGAGACAGCTATCGCCATGCTGGCCGCCACCAGTGTCGGGGCGACCTGGTCCTCTTGCGCGACCGATATCGGTTCTCAGGCGGCTCTCGACCGCCTGGGGCAGATCGAGCCCAAGGTCTTATTCACCGTCAACGGGTATTATTACAAAGGGAAAGTTTTTAGTTCCCTGGGGAATGCAGCGGAAATTGCCAAGGGAATTCCTTCATTGGAGAAAGTGGTGGTCGCTTCCTACGTTGACCAATCCCCGGATCTCTCCTCCGTTCCCAAGAGCATTCGTTGGGCGGATTTCCTGTCCAAAGAGAAAAACCCTCTCCTAAAATTTGAGCAGCTTCCCTTCGACCATCCCGTTTTTATCATGTTCTCTTCAGGAACTACGGGGAAACCCAAGTGTATGGTACAGGGGGCGGGAGGAATTCTGATCAATCATCTAAAAGAACTCCTCCTCCACACCGATTTGAAGCGGGAGGACCGGATTATGTACATCACCACCTGTAGCTGGATGATGTGGAACTGGTTGATCAGCTCGCTGGGCGTGGGAGCCACTTTGGTCTTGTTCGACGGAAACCCCAGTTATCCCGATGACGGGGCCATCTGGAAATTGCTACAGGATGAAAAGATCACCATCTTCGGAACCAGTGCCAGCTACATCAATTACATCAAGACCCAGGGGCTAAAGCCGGGAACGAATTTTGACCTGTCCTCCCTACGCGAAATCTCCCAGACCGGTTCCCCCCTCTCGGCTGAAGGGTTCGAATACGCCTACCAGGAGATCAAGAAGGATCTCCATTTCAATTCCATTTCCGGCGGGACCGATATTAACGGCTGCTTCGCGGCCGGAAACATCATCAGCCCGGTTTACGCCGGGGAGTTGCAGGGGCCGGCCCTGGCGATGAAGGTGAAGGCCTACGATGAAAAGGGGAAGTCCGTGCATGACCAGCTGGCGGAGCTGGTGTGCGAGGCCGCTGCCCCTTGCATGCCCTTGTATTTCTGGAATGACCCCACCGGGGAAAAATATAAGAGTGCCTACTTTGAGGTTTATCCCAATGTCTGGCGGCACGGTGATTACATCGTAATCCACAAGGACACCGGCGGGATCACCTTTTATGGCCGGTCCGACGCAGTGCTGAAACCATCAGGGGTGCGCATCGGGACAGCGGAAATCTATAATCAAGTGGAAAAGTTAAAGGAAATTGCTGATAGCCTGGCCATTGGGCACGACTGGAAGGGAGATCAGCGCATTATCCTCTTTGTAAAATTGGCTTCTGGATATAGCCTTACCGAAGAATTGAAAAATAAGATCCGGAAGACCCTCCGGGAAAATGCATCACCCCGGCATGTTCCTGCGGTCATCATGGAAATGCCGGATGCTCCCTATACTATGAATATGAAAAAGGTAGAAAGCGCGGTCACCAACATCATCCATGGAAGACCGGTCCTGAACCGTGATGCTCTGATGAATCCGCAGGTGCTGGATTACTTTGAAAAAATTCTTCCGGAGCTGAAAAAATAGAATAAGGGATGGAACTTCCGATTTCCTTTCCGTTTCAGACCTGATGATGGCAAGGAATAATTTTTCCCCCCCGGTCGGGAAAGAAGACCCAGGGCCAGGGATAGATCTTACTGATTTATTAGCAGGTCCATGCCTACCTTACCCTCTTCCCCGTGCAAGCGGGAGAGGGTAGGGAGGGGCGTCAATCCATCTCCTGCTCTCAACCCTCCTGAACAAATTGTCAAAGATTATCTTAAAAAATGACAAATACTGACATTCTGTCAAAAATCTGGCCAATACTCTCCACCTACTCTTTTCACTTTGATATTTACTATTATATTCAATGAATTAAATTAAGAAAGGAAAAGGAAAATTTCCTCGCTTTGGCATCGTCTTTGCTGGTATTGAAAAGGCTAAGCCTATTTTCCAGACATTTAATTCTTTCTTTAGCCAATGGCGCCCACAGTGAAGCAGGCCTGTAATTTAGAGCTTCCAATTCTCAAAGGGAGGAGGATGAGAGAGATATGTTTGAGGTCGTAGCGCAAGGTGAGGGCCCTCTTTTCATGGACCCGGATGCCGATAAGGCCCGGGAATTCTTCCATCACAAAAACCGGGCGCTGGTCGGCAAAGTCATGTCCGTGAAAGAGGCGGTGGAACGGTTCGTCCATGACGGCGATTACCTTGGCTCAGGCGGATTTGGGACAAACCGCATTCCCACGGCGATCTGCCATGAGATCGTGCGGCAGAGGAGGAAAAATCTAATTTTCGCCGGCCATTCCTGCATGCATGATTTTCAGATCTTGGCGGCCGGAGAGGTATTTAACCGTTGCGACATCGCCTACATTATCGGTTTGGAAACCAGGGGCTTTTCGCCGAATGCCCGCCGCTACATGGAAAGCGGCAAAGTCCAGGGCTGCGAATGGACCAATTATGGACTCGCCCTTCGATTCAAAGCGGCGGCGATGGGGGTCTCCTTCGTTCCCGGACGCAGCATGTTGGGAACGGACACTTTCAAATACAGCGCCGCCAAAGTGGTGAAGTGCCCATTCACGGGCAAACTGTTTTGCCTTTATCCCGCCCTCTGGCCCGATGTTTCAGCCATCCATGTCCACGAGGCGGATATTTATGGAAATTGCAGGACGAAGGGCATAACCATCGCCGATTTGGAGCTCGCCCGAGCCTCCAAACATTTGATCATTACCTGTGAACGGCTGGTCCATAACGATGTGATCCGGAATGACCCCACCCATACGATTATCCCTTATTACCTGGTCGACGCCGTGTGTGAAGTGCCTTACGGAAGCTTCCCCGGGAATATGCCCTACGAGTATTTCTCCGACGAGGAACATTTGAAACTTTGGATGGAGGTGGAGAAAGACCCTGGCCAATTCAAGAAATTCCTGGATAAGTACATTTTTGGAACCAAGAATTTCAACGAATACCTGGAACTCTGTGGAGGCATTTCAAAGATCAATGACTTGAGAGCCCAGGAACACCTCATTGAGAATCAACAGGAGAGGAAGGAGTAATCGGAATGGCTAGGTATAATACCATGGAATTGATGATTGTGGTTGCGGCTCGCAACCTGGAAGATGGGGCCACGGTCGGCGTGGGGACCGGCGCACCCTGTGCGGCCGCGATGCTTGCCCAGAAAACCCATGCTCCGAAACTGGTGATCATGTTCGAGGCCGGCGGCATCTCTCCACTCCTTCCTACCATGCCCATCTCCGTTGGCGATTCGCGAACTTATTACAAGGCCATCATGGCCAGTGGCATGTGTGAGATCATGGAGACCTCGCAGCGAGGGATGGTCGATTACACCTTTCTGGGAGGAGCCCAGATCGACATGTACGGGAACCTCAACTCCACCGTAATCGGGGATTGGCACAAACCGAAGATCCGCTTTCCCGGGTCCGGAGGGGCCAACGATTTCGCTTCTTTCTGCTGGAGGATCATGGTCATTACCCCGCAGGATGCGAAGAGATTTGTGGAAAAAGTCAGCTTCATAACCAGTCCCGGTTATCTGGATGGGCCCGGTGCGCGGGAACGGGCGGGCCTCCCCGCGAACACGGGGCCCTACAAGGTCATAACCAACATGGCGGTCATGGGATACGATGAGGAGACCAAGCGGATGCGCGTGGAATCCATCCATCAGGGGTACACCTTCGATCAGGTTCAGGCGAATTGCGGGTTTTCCCTGCTTAAGGCCAAGGAGGTCCTTACGACACCGGCTCCGACCAAAGAAGAGCTGGAAATCCTGCGCACCCAGGTAGACCCGAATCGCTACATCATTGGACGATAAATAGAGATAACGACCGCGTTCTATGATCCCGCTTCCCCAAAAGGGAGTGGGGTTTTCTTTTTTTCTATGGACATTCACTCGGCTCAGTCCTAATTCTTCGGCCAGGATGGCGGAAGTATAAGCGCCCAGCCCCATGAAGGCTGCATTTACAATCATACCCTGAAGAGTGGATCCCGAAAATACCCCGCCTGCCTAATAAAAAGTGCGAAATATAGGCTTAGATCATCTCCTTCGTGATCTTTCCTTTGGCAAGGAGCATCCTCAACGCCCTATGCCTGAAGGCGGCCTCCAGCTTTTTCAGCTCAAAAGGCGGGGCGAAGCGGAACATACCGTTGCCGCAGAAACAGCCGCCTGTTACGAGAATGTGGGGGTGGGGATTGTACCCTAGCAAGTCGCCGGAAGTCTGGATGGCAATGACCGCCCCGGGAATGGGCTTCTTCCCTGGGACCGGCTCCTGAAGGGAGACCTTCAGGGATTCCCAGGCGCAGCGGCTGAGGTCGGAGAGAAGACCCACGCTCTTTGCCAGCTGTACCCTGTACCTAATACTGCTTGCAGCATTATGATTTTAACCGGCGGCCGACCAGACTCTAGCCGGCCGTAGAACGCCCGTCGCTTATTCTTTCCGAAACGCTTCCTCGCGCTTGGACTTGATCGCCGGCCGGGCAACGATGACGACCAGCACAACGGCAATCCCTAGCAGGGCCAGCGATAGCGGACTCGTGACGAACACCGTGAAGTCGCCGCGCGCCAACAGCAGCGAGCGGCGAAAATTTTCTTCCATCATCGGTCCCAGTACAAAGCCCAGCAACAGCGGCGCAACTTCGCAGCCGAGTTTGATGAAGACATAGCCAAGCAAGCCAAAGCCGGCGGTCATCAGTACGTCGAAGGTATTATTGTTGACCGTGTACGCCCCAATACTACAGAAAACTAGAATGGCGGGATAGAGGAAGCGATAGGGCACCATTAAGAACTTGACCCAAATCGCGATGAGCGGAAGATTCAGCACCACCAGCATCAGGTTACCGATCCACATCGAAACGATGAGACCCCAAAAGAGCGTCGGGTTGCTAGTCATGACCTGTGGGCCTGGCTGAATATTATGGACCATCATGGCTCCCACCATCATGGCCATCACGGCGTTGGACGGAAGGCCCAGAGTCAGCAGGGGAATGAACGAGGTTTGCGCGGCGGCGTTGTTGGCCGACTCCGGCGCGGCGACGCCCTCAATCGCCCCTTTGCCGAATTCGGCGCTGTTCTTGCTGATCTTTTTTTCAAGCGCATAGGCGCCGAACGAGGCAAGGATCGGACCCCCGCCGGGCAAAATTCCAAGCAGTGAACCGAGCGCCGTGCCGCGAAGGACCGGCGCGATCATCCGCTTGAAATCGGCCTTGGTCGGGAACAGATTCGTCACTTTTTTGGTGAAGACTTCGCGCACTTCTTTTTGCTCCACGCCCCTGATCACCTCGGCGAAGCCGAATACCCCCATGGCGACCACGACCAAACCGATGCCATCCGCCAATTCCGGAATATTGAACGCATAGCGCGACACCCCCGAGTTGACATCCGTGCCCACGAGGCCGCCCAGGAGTCCCAGACAAACCATCGCGCTCGCCTTGGCCACCGAGCCGGAGGCCAGCACGACTGCGCTGATCAGACCAAGCACCATCAGGGAGAAATATTCGGTAGGGCCGAACTCGAAGGCGATTTCGGTGAGAGGTGCTGCGAATGCCGCCACCAGCACCGTCGCCACGCAGCCGGCGAAGAATGAGCCGAGCGCCGCGGTAGTCAGTGCCACTCCGGCCCGGCCACGCCGGGCCATTTGGTAGCCATCGACGCAGGTTATGACCGATGAGACTTCCCCGGGCAGATTGACCAGGATCGAGGTGGTCGAGCCGCCGTACTGGGCGCCGTAATAGATCCCGGCAATCATGATCAACCCGCCCAGCGGCGGCAGAACATAGGTGGCCGGCAGCAGCATGGCGATGGTGGCGAGCGGACCGAGGCCGGGCAGCACGCCGATCATGGTGCCGACGAATGCCCCCAGGAACGCATACACCAGGTTCATCGGCACTGGAAGGGTAAGGCCGAACAGGCTCAGGGGTTCGAATGCCAGCACCGCGCCAAAGCCGATGCCGAGATTTGCCAGTAAAGTTTCCAAAGAGGCCTCCTCAATAACCGATGAGGGATGGCCAGAGTTTCAACTCCAGCTTCAGACCCCAGACAAATACCGCCAGGCATAACCCGATCAGCACCGCCGCATTGATCAGCATGGCCTTCCAGGAAAATTCGTGACTGGCGTAGCTGGAAACGGCGATCAGGATGAACAGAGAAATCATCAGGCCGAGCGGCTTGAGCAGCAACCCGAAGAGCGCAATCGAGCCGAGGATCAGCAGCAGGGTGGGGAAATGGAAGTCGTCGACTTTTTCCGCGGGGGCTTTGGCGGACAGCCCGCTCACCGATACGACAATCCCTAGCAGGATAACGATCACCCCCAACGCCGTCGGAAAGTAGCCGGGTCCGACCCTGGCTGCGGTGCCCATCGTGTATTGCGTGCCCAAGCCGGCAAAGAAAAGGCCAAACCCGATGAACAGGATACCGGCCCAGAAATCCTTCTGGTTCTTGATTCTCACGCCGCTCGTCTCCTTCGGCTATTGTAAGTGAAGATTATCTGTTATCATCGCCCCCACCCTCCACCTAGTCACCGATTTATGTTCCCCTCTCATGATCGAAAAAGGAAATGGCGTCAGGCATAGAGGTAAAGAAAAACGATCCGGCAGACAGAAAGGGACGATGGGGCCTCTTCTGGTGGCAGCATAGAAGGCGTAGATTTGCCTAATTTGGACCGATGAAACCTTTATTCGGTAGCTGTCTCCTTTTGTTTGTACCAACGCTCCACGGTGGACCAGGCGATGGACCTGGCAGGGGCAAGGGTAGAGGATCATTGCTTCGACCCGGGTGACAGTTCCCTGATCAGGTTCCGATTGAAGGTCGCCTCCCGATAAAGGTTTCGCGCGATCGCGTTGACCTCAATCCGGCTTGATGTTCGCTTCTTTTATAAGTTTGGCAAAGCGCGCGACCTCGGCCTTGATCATCTTCTCGAAGTCTTCAGGCCGATGGGGTTTTGCAGGAGTGATGCCTGCATTCTGCAATTTTTCGATGACGTCAGGTGACTGAAGCGCCTTCATCACCTCCGCGTTGACGCGTTGAACGATCTCCTTCGGTGTCTTGGCGGGCATGAACAGACCTTGCCAGGGCACCACGATCACATCCGGGTAGCCTTCCTCGACAATGGTAGGCAGATCGGGCAGCTGCTTGTCCCGTTCCGTTTCGACCATCGCCAGCGCCTTGAGCTTGCCGGCCTTGATCTGGGGTAAGGCGGCGATCAGCGCCAGATTCATGAAATCGACTCTGCCGGCGAGGACGTCGAAGAAGGCGGGCGATTGCCCCTTGTAGGGGACATGCAGCATCTCGATTCCGGTGGCGCGTATAAACGTCAATGTGCCGAGATGGGCAGTTGTGCCGTTCCCCGTAGTTGCGTACGTCAGGGGTGCGGGTCGGGACTTGGCATAGGCGATGAACTCCTTCAGCGTTTTGACGGGCAGTTTATTGGGAACGACGAACACGTTGGGACAGGTGGAGAGCTGCGCGACCGGCTGGAAGTCCTTGATCGGGTCGTATCGCAACACCGAATAAGGGCGAAGACTCACCTGCGTGGTAAAGGGGACTGTGTTGACCAGCCAGGTGTATCCGTCGGCCGGACTGTGGGCGACCGATGCAGTTCCGATGTTCCCGTCATTGCCGGGCCGCGAATCGACAATGATCGGTTGGCCGAGGACCGGGGCCATCTTGCTGGTCACGACGCGGGTGACAACATCAATGATTCCGCCGACGGGATAGGGGACCACAGCGGTGATCGGCTTGGCGGGCCATGCCGGTTGAGCATCAACAAAGGTTGGCGTAGCGAGCATGAGCAGAACGATTCCAAGCAGCACCGCGCCCGGCCTGTGCCCCGGTCGGAACAATTTGACAAATCCCCTGGTCTTCATTTACATCTCCTTATTATTATTTGTACCAACGGCGATGTCGCTGGGCTTGTTTGCTGAAAATTTTATGCTATTATAAGTCAAACAGCTAATCGATGCAAAAAAATTTTTATTGACAAAAATATACCTTAAATTATTTATCAAAAAAACCTCAAAAGCTGAAGAGGAAAGGAAGGAATCTTGCGAGTCGTCAATCAGTTGGCCAGGGTGGACGAGAAAAAATGTAATGCCTGTTCTACTTGCGTGAAGGTTTGCCCCGTCGAGGCCATTCAGTTGGAAAAACGGAAGAAGAGAACCCTCGCCGCAGTGGATGATCAAAGATGCGTCGGGTGTACCATCTGCATATCGATCTGCCCAAGGCAGGCCATTGAAAGGGTGCAGAGAAAATCGCCTTTACAGGTTGGGGTTAGTACGGGCGATGTTTCGCAACAGACCGTGAAGGAAATCTGCGAGGCAGCGCACATGTATCCTGACCAGGTGGTCTGCTATTGTCACCGCGTACAGGCCAAAGAGGTGGTTGCGGTCATCCTGAAAGGGGCCAAGAGCCCCGAGGAAATTTCCCGGGCTACGGGTGTTCGGACCGGTTGCGGCGTCCTCTGTATCAGCAGCACCATCCGCCTGCTGAGGGCGGCGGGAATCCGGCTGGATAAGGCGCCCGGATACCAATGGTACGGAACAGAGGTATCCATCTGGACCATTCCCGAGGAGGTGCAGAAGAAATATCCCATGTTTTACTTGGAGGAAGATCTGCAGGCCATCAACGATCTTTTCCCGGGAGGTAAAGAGCGGTGAAAACCCTTTCCCCGTCCCGGCCCAGAATTTCTACCTACACTTTGAGCCCTGAACTCCTGAAAACCAGAGCGGCGGATTTGCCGGAGCTAACCTCTGTCACTTTTGAGGAGCTCTTTCCCGACGCTCCCCGGCCCATCCCGGCGAAGTCTCGCGCCGAGATCCGCAAGGTGATCAGAGCCCTGACCCTGCAATCGCTGGACCAGCTGGACCTGAGCAAAATCCAGCCGGGGGATTCCGTCAATATCCTGGCTTCCAGCCATGGCTTTACCGTCTACGGGGGCGAGGCCTACGTGGAAATGATCCGAACCATCCGGGAGGAAGTGAAACGCCGCTGCGGGACGGACAAAATTTATCTGCGAGCCGGGGTAGGCCTCCGCTTCCAGGAGAATGATGAGCATATAAAGCATTTTGGACTGGATAAGGATTTTACCGGCAAGGCCGAGGGGATTACTCCCGTGGACCGGGGGGTGCCCATCCAAACGGAAATCGGCACCCTGTACGGGGTCGAAAAGGTCTATTCTGCCCGCTGGCTTATTCATACCCACAATAATGACATTCGGGAGCTCCATTATCATCGTCAGATCGGCAGACTGTTCAAGCCGTTTGCCATGTCCTATGCGACCATCGAAACCAGGTCTGCCTATCACCAGAGTATGGGGCCCCGGGCGGCAAACCTGCTCGGCCGAATGATTTACGAGTCGCCCTTTGTCCGGGATAAATTTCTCTGTTCCGTCATGCTTCAGGTGGCGCCTACCGGGGTGATCGGGGTAGATGCCAGCCATGACTTGGCAGACCAGGATAGGACCTTTACCCGCCTTAACCTGGCCTGGTATGGAAAAATCGTGACCCTGCTGGGGCGCTTAAAAGAAACCATCGTCATCATCGACTATCCCGGCCCTCTTCCTTATACCACTGCCGGAGGGCTGCTCTTCGGCAATTTCATCAACGCCAGTGTGGACGAATTCGACCTGAGGATTCCCTTTCCGCCTTATAACCGCTATTCGGATATGCTGGTGGACCCGGGCGGCAAACTCATGAAAGAAAAGAATCTGGCCCCGCTGAACCCTGCGATCCGAGCGCTCATCATTAATTATTGCTCCAAAGGATTTCCCTGCGTCTCTTTCGCCCAACAGCTGCCCACCCTGGCAGTAGGCCCGCAGGCCGATTTTTTCCGAACCTGCGAGCAAAATTCCACCTTCATGGACTATGCCCTGGAAGCCGAAAACCTGAGAAAAGCAGTGGATATCGCCCGGCGGTTTGCCCGGACGGAGAATATTTTGGTTTTTGATGGGGCAATTGCCGGGTTCAATGTAAGCGAGCCGTTAGCCGAGGAGATGAGACGGCTGGCTCCGGATGTTTCCCGCGAAGTGGATCAGAACCTCATGCCGATGTGGCTCCGCCAACGGGGGATACAATAGCCCTAACTCATGAGCAGTTCTCATCCCCAAACCCCTGTTCCATTGGAGACTGTGTAAAATTGGGAAAATCGGTCATTCCCGCGAAATTCCCATGCCCCGCCTGGGGGCGTGGCACCCGCGAATGGATGAAAATGGCCTACCATCTCAAGCGGTTAGAATGTCTCTGCTTCAAAGTCACCCTCGAACCCCTCGAGGTCGCCGCCTAAGAGAGGAGGGGTATTTTCTAACGAAGCGGGAATGCAGTGGCAATTTTATTTGGAATTTAGGCTTTGTTCCAAAAGTCGCGTGATGGGTGTGAAGCCTTCATGATCTGAATTTTGAGGAAAATTTTCTAAAGTGGCCACCCCTCGCTGAAATCCCCCCAACCCCCCTTTGCCAAAGGGGGCAGGGGGGATTTCTGGAAAAGGGGGTTAAGGTAGAAAAGTTTTGCTTAGGAGGAAGGGATTTATGTCTGGCACCAAGGGACCTGCAGACTTGGAACGAGAGGTGCTGAAGGAGAAGCTGTGTACTGCTTGCGGAGCCTGCGTGGGCCTGTGTCCTTATTTCAGTACGGTACAAGGACGCGTGGTGATGACCGACAGCTGCAATCTTCCGCAAGGCCGCTGCCACGCTTTCTGCCCCCGGACGAAGGCCGACATGAGGAAGCTTCGTTCCGTTTTCTTTAAGGAAGGGCAATTCATTCCAGAATTGGGGTCCTTTCTTGGCCTGTCTATGACCCGGGCCTCCGATGAGAATATCCGAGCCGGCAGCCAGCATGGGGGAAGCGTTACGGCCCTGGTGGAGCTGGCGATGAAAGAAGGGGTTATCGATTCCGCAGTACTTACCCGTTCGGACCACGGCTTAGATCCTTCCGGTCTATTCGTCTCCCGGCCCGAAGATGTTCGCCAGTGCCTGGGTTCCAGTTTTCAGATCCCGCCGGGTTTGGAGATCCTGAACCGCACCTTGAAAGAAAACAGGTACAGGAAAATCGGGGTGGTGGGTACTCCCTGTAAGACTTTGGCCGTGTACAAGATGCAAAATCGACAATTCGAAGACGATCCCCAGCAACCCAGCCGCATCGGGATGGTTTTTGGCCTTTTCTGTGGTTGGGGCATCGATTGGCAGGGCCTGGAACGAATGGTCAAGAGCAAGGCTTCTCTGGAAAGAGTGAAGCATATCGATATTCCTCCGAGCCAATATGGAATTATGGAGGTGGAGACCGCGGACGGGCGGATTGAAATTCCCCTGGAAGAAATTTATCCGATCATCCGGTATAGCTGCCGTTTTTGCGCGGATATGACCGCTGAATTCGCCGATCTTTCCATCGGGGGGGCCCGCAGTTCTGCGGGTTGGGATTTTGACCGGGGGTGGAATCAAATCATTGTTCGCACGAAAAGGGGGAAAGAACTCCTGGATTTGGCCAGAGACAGGGGGGTACTGGAGTTCCGGGAGGCCGCTCCGGCAAATCTTGATAAATTAAAAAAGGCATCCAGCAACAAGAAGAAGAAAGCGATTCAAGCGATCATCGAAAAGACGGGGGATGTAAATAACCTCCTCTACCTGGACCCCTTCGACCCATCGCTGGAAAATCTTCTTCCGGAGATGAAGTGAAGGGAATCCCAGATCCATCTCCTCTCCAGACCAGGGTAAAGATCGAACAGAATTGAAAAAAGATTAGGGCAAAGTTTTAAGGAGGTCGAACGCATGTCTATCATCGACTTAGACGCTCCTGGCCAAACGGTCCTCATGATGGGGAATGAAGCCATCGCCCGGGGGGCTCTGGAGGGAGGCATTCAATTAGCAGCCGCCTACCCGGGTACTCCTTCCTCGGAAATCATCGGTTCTTTGGCTGAAGTGGCCGAAAAAATGGGCATCTATGTGGAATGGTCGGTCAATGAAAAAGTGGCCCTGGAAGTGGCTGTATCCGCTTCTATGGCCGGTTTGCGATCGATCACCGCGATGAAGCAAAACGGGCTCGATGTGGCCAGTGATTATCTTTTAACCCTCACCATCACCGGAGCAAAGGCCGGAGTCGTCCTGGTGGTCTGCGACGACCCTTCTTCCCACTCCAGCTCCAACGAGCAGGATTCGCGGGCCTTTGCGCGGATCGGGGACATTCCCCTCTTTGAGCCGAGCACATTCCAGGAAGCGAAAGATATGACCCAATACGCCCTGGAGCTTTCCGAAGAGCTCAAGACCATCGTGATGCTTCGGGGGGTCACCCGGATCTCCCATGCCCGGGGAAACGTCACGCTGGGAAGCCTGCCCCGGCTGCAACGCCGGGCGAAATTCGACACTTCTTCTCCTTTTCATTACGCTCCGGTCGTGCCCAAACATGCCTTGGTCCACGAAAAATTAGCCAGGGCCAAGGAGTACTTCGAAGCTTCCCCTTTCAACCGCTACGAGGGGCCGGACCGGCCGGACCTCATGATCATCACTTCCGGGAGCGGAATGGCCTATACCCGCGAAGCCCTTTCGCTCATGGGCTTGGAAGATTCCGTCGGGATCCTGAAGATGGGGACTACCTGGCCTGTTCCGGAGCGTCTCATCGGGAAACACCTGCCCCGGGCGCAGAAGATCCTTTTTGTGGAGGAAGTGGATCCCTTCCTCGAATCCAACGTGAAAGAGATATCGGCCGATTTAACCCCGGCCCTGGAGATCTCCCCCCGAACCTTTTATGGAAAGCGCTCCGGCCATATCCCCATGGTGGGTGAGCTCAATACCGATCGGGTGGTAGACGCCCTGAAGAGAGTTTTGGGAACCCCTTATGTTCCGCGAGACGCCGCCTATGCCAAAAGAGTCCGGGAGATGAATAAAGAATTTGTCCCGGAGCGCGTTCTGGGCTTCTGCCCGGGGTGCCCCCATCGGGCATCCCTTTGGTCGATTAAGAATGCCCTGAAGCTGGATGACCGCGATGGATTCCTCACCGGGGACATCGGCTGTTACGCTTTAGCCAGGACGCCCTCGGGATTCTCCCTGGCCAAGACTGCCGGGGCCATGGGTACGGGAACCGGTTTAGCCTGCGGCTTCGGGAAGCTGGGCCGGTTCGGCTTTGATCAACCGGTGATATCGATCTGCGGGGATTCCACTTTTTTTCACGCCGCCATGCCGGCTCTGGTGAATGCCCAGTACAACCGCTCCAATTTTGTCATGTGCATTCTGGATAACGGCACCACGGCGATGACCGGGTTTCAAACCCATCCGGGGGTGGGCCGGAATGCCGTGGGGGTCCCCGGCCCGGCGGTGGATATCGAGAGCATTTGTCGATCCCTGAAGGTCAAAGTGGAGGTTCGCGATCCTTTTGACTTGAAGGGGACCGGTGAGGTCCTGACGCGACTTTTCCAGGAGGAGGGGGTAAAGGTTATCATCCTCAAACGCAAGTGCGCGCTGCAGCGGCTCAAGGGCGAGAGTCCTCCGTACAAAGTTCACATCGACCCGGACAAATGTATCGGCGAGGAATGCGGCTGCAACCGGGTCTGCACCCGGGTCTTCCGCTGTCCGGGGATTATTTGGGACCTGGAGGCCAGGAAATCCAAGGTGGATGAAGTCATCTGCGTCGGATGCGGAGTTTGTGCCGATGTCTGCCCTAACTCTGCCATTGTCAAGGAGGAGGCCTAATCATGGTTCTGAAAAAGGACCCCTTGAACTTGATCATCACGGGTGTGGGCGGACAGGGCAATGTCCTTGCTTCTCAACTTCTGGGGAATGCATTGGTGGCCAAAGATTTTTTCGTGACCATCGGGGAGACGTACGGTGCCTCCCAGCGGGGAGGACCGGTGATGAGTCACGTCCGCATCTCCAAGAAAACCCAATGCAGCCCCCTGATTCCGGAGGGTCAGGCCGATGTCATCCTGGGGCTGGAACCCGTGGAAGCCCTACGGGTCATGGGCAATTATGGGAATCCCAACCTCTTGATGATTGTGAATTCCCGCCCCATTTATCCCCTGGATGTCACCGTGGGGAACGCCAAATATCCCTCCGGCGAGGTCCTCCGAAAACTCCTCAAGGAATTTTCCCGTAAAGCTTTTATGCTGGATGCTACCGATATGGCGCTCACCCTTGGCGTCCCCATCCTGGCCAACATTATCATGGTGGCAACCCTGGTGGCTCTGGAGGCAGTCCCGTTAAATCAAGAGGATTTGGCGGAAAACATCAGGAGGACGTTCCCCGCCGATAAGCTGGAGATCAATTTACGCGCTTTACAGATGGGAATCGATGCCATTCGAAAAATGGAAAGGGTCACGAAAGGCCAGGCATGAGCATGGCCATGTTCAAGGCCTGGAGATGGGAAGCTGGAATACATTGCGGCAGGAGGAGCTGGCATAATGGCAGGTAAGTTTGAAAGGCTTTTGGAACCCATAAAGATCGGGAAAGTGGAAATTAAAAACAGGGTTGCCATGGCTCCCATGGGTGTCGTGGGGCTTTTGAACCCGGATCGAACCCCCGGCCCCCGGATGCTGGATTATTATCTCGAACGGGCCAGGGGGGGAGTAGGGTTGATCATCACCGGTCTCTTTAAGGTGGAGAATGAGGCCGAACATTTTGAGGACGTCTTCTCGCTGATTTCCCCCCAGGGCCTGGCCCCCTTTTCCGAACTGGCGGAGTCTGTCCATTCTCTGGGGACAAAAATATTTGTCCAATTGACCGCCGGGTTCGGGCGGGTGGTAGCCCCCCGGAGGTTGCACGGCACCCAGCCGGTATCGGCTTCCGCGATCCCCTACTATTGGGACCCCCGCCAGACCTGCCGCGAGCTCAAAACCGAAGAAGTGGAGAAGCTGGTAAAAGCCTTCGGGAATGCCGCCCGGATCCTGGCCGCAGCCGGGATCGACGGCGTTGAGCTTCACGGGCACGAGGGCTACCTCTTTGATCAATTTACCACCGCCCTTTGGAACCAAAGGAAAGATAAGTACGGAGGATCCCTCGAAAGAAGACTGCGGCTGCCCGTTGAAGTCCTGAAGGAGATTAAAGAGAAGGCCGGACCGGACTTTCCCGTGCAGTACCGGTTCGGTTTGAAGCATTTCGTAAAGGCCTTGAACTCGGGGGCTCTGCCGGGAGAGAAGTTTACCGAGGCCGGCCGGGATATCGAAGAGGGGCTGCAAATGGCCCGGATGCTGGAGGCTGCCGGTTTCGATTCCCTGCACGTCGATGCCGGGTGTTATGACAGCTGGTATTGGCCTCACCCGCCGGTGTACCAGAAACCCGCGTTGATGGTAGACATGGCCGCGGCGGCCAAGAAAGTCGTGCGCATACCGGTCATCGCGGTGGGGAAATTATCGATTCCGGAAGTCGCTGAAAGAGTGATTGCGGAGGGACGGGCGGATATGGTCGCCTTCGGCAAAGGGTTGCTGGCCGATGCCTTCTGGGTCAAAAAGCTGGAGGAAGGGAAGGCGGAGCGGATCCGTCCGTGCATCGGCTGCCACGATGGGTGTATGGGAAGGATCATGAAAGGGAAACCCCTGTCCTGTGCCGTCAATCCGGCCACGGGCCGGGAGAGGTCGTATCAGCTCGCGCGAGCGGAAAAGCCGAAGAAAGTTGCCGTTATCGGCGGAGGGCCGGCTGGCCTGGAAGTCGCCCGGGTCGCTGCCTTGAGGGGCCATAAGGTCATCCTCTGGGAAAAAGCAGATCGCCTCGGGGGCCATCTCCTGGAGGCCTCCGTCCCTGATTTCAAAAAGGACCTAGCCCGGCTGCTGGATTGGTTTAAGGGAGAGCTGGACACACTCGGCATAGAGATCAGGACCGGGAGGGAGGTGAAGCCATCTCTCATCAAACAGGAAAACCCGGAAGTGACGATTATCGCCACGGGATCAAAGCCGATCATCCCCGATATTCCGGGGGTGGAAAACGGCAAGGTGGTCATGGCCAGCGACCTCCTGCTGGGCCGAAGAGAGGTGGGGCAGAAAATACTGGTCCTGGGCGGAGGCCTGATCGGCTGTGAAACCGCGCTCTGGCTGGCCCAGCAAGGGAAACAAATAATCCTTGTGGAGATCCTTCATGACCTGCTGAGCGCCGGCATTCCGGTGCAGCATATGAACCGTCTCATGCTGCTGGACCTTCTCAAGTTTCACCGGACGGAGGTGCTTACCGACACCTCTCTTCTGGAAATTCTCGAAGACGGGGTGATTCTCAAGGATCAGAGCTCGCCAAGAAAATCCTTGCCCGCAGACGGCATCGTCCTGGCCGTGGGATTAGAGCCCGAGAAGGGATTGTACGAAACATTGCGGGGTCAGATTCCCAATCTCTACCTCATCGGGGACGCCCGAAATCCTCAGAACGTCCTGAATGCGGTTTGGGATGCCTACGAGATCGGCCGGATGATATAAGGGCCTCCCCGCGAACACGGGACCCTACAAGGTCATAACCAACATGGCGGTCATGGGAAACGATGAGGAGACCGAGCGGATGCGCATGGAATCCATCCATCAGGGGAACACTTTCGATAAGGTTCGGGCGAATTGCGGGTTTTCCCTCCTCAAGGGCAAGGAGATCCTTACGACACCGCTTCCGGCCGAAGAAGAACTGGAAATTCTGCGCACCCAGGTAGACCCGAATCGTTACCTCATCGGACGATAAATAGAGATAACGAACGCGTCCTATGACCCCGTTTTCCCAAGAGGGAGTGGGGTTTTCCTTTTTTCTATGGACATTCCCCCGGGGCCGGTGTTAGAAATAATGGACAGTCCCCACGTCAGCGCGGCCAGAGTGATTATGAAATTCCTTCAGCCCCCCGGAATGAAGCAGAGTGGTTTCGGCGGAGAGGCGATTTTCCGGGCTACCAGAAGGTCTATAACCATATGAATTGTGGAATCTCGAAATGATGAGGGAGAGAGGTCCTTCCCCGATTTGGAAGAATCGAATAAAATTCAAAAAACAAGCAGGATGAAAAGGAGGTAAGTATGTTCTACCCAGTTCAGATTCCTGAGCCCAAACCAGGAGAGAAGCAGATTTCGGCTTTAGTGGTGTTAAATCCTTCAGAGTCCAGGCGGCTCCTGGCCAAGGCAACCGTGGCCCTCCCCGAAGTACAAAATGCCATGAAAAACGGGATGATCATCATCGGCCGGGGGATTACGAACGCCTATGTGACCGAGGAGCTGCTGAAAACGACCGTAGAGCCGAAAGCCGGGCAGACGATGGGGATTATTTGCAGGGGTTTTACGAATGGCCACGCCGGCCCGCCGCCTTGTACGTGGCATGTCATCCGCAAAGGAAAAGTGGTGGAAGGGGCGGACTCCAACGTGGAGATCTTAAAATTCGGGCCCGAGGATGTCTTCATCAAAGGGGGCAATGCTATAGACCACCAGGGAAATGCCGGGATATATGCCTCCGATATGAAGGGGGGGACCATTGGCATGTGCTGGCCGATTACGACTGCCCGGGGGGCGTACCTGATTCAGCCCATAGGACTGGAAAAAATGGTTCCTTCGGTTCATGAGGCGGCTCAGCATTCGGGAATCTACCATTTTAAATACAGCATGGGCTTGCCCGGGAAAATTGTCCCGGTCACTACCAGCAAGGTTGTCACCGAAATCCAGGCTTTCGCCCTGATGGCCGGGGTTCGCGCCTATCACATCGGTTCCGGGGGCGTGGGAGGTTCTGAGGGCGCTGTAGTCCTCACTCTGGAAGGCGAGGAGGCGAAGGTAAAAAAGGCCTTCGAGTTGGCGAAATCTGTAAAGGGGGAGCCGCCAGTGACCATGCCGGACAAATACAAGGTTAGCTCGCCCGCCGATTACCAGTATGACGCCATGGCTCAACACCGTACTCTGGGCTGAGCAGTCCGGAACGAGAAGAAAAAACCCCACTCCTGGTGAGGGCCAGGGGTGGGGTTTTTATTTCCGATGGTTAATTTTCAGGATCGCACAATGCACCACCCACGAAGGGTAACGAGGCACTGGTGGTAAACCGAAACTCAAACCTCAAAACCTGGAAAGAGTGAGAAGCAACCAGCAACGAGTAACAAGCAACGAATCATTCCGCTATCGGCATTCAGCACTCGTCTAAATCTCCTTGCGAACCCCTTAGAGTTATGTTAGAAAAACTGATATCGCAAAAGTGGACCCAAGGAGGGAAGTCGTGCAAGCTGCCGATCGTTTACAGAAGATTCCGCCCTATCTTTTTGTCACCCTGAGGAACAAGATCAATAAAGCCCGGGCTGAAGGAGTGGACGTCATCAACCTGGGAGTGGGCGACCCGGTTGATCCCACTCCCCAGAGCGTGATCGACGAGCTTTGCCGGCAGGCTCAAATTCCCATCAACCACCAGTACCCCATTGACGAAGAAAAAGGGATGCTGCCTTTCCGCCAGGAGGTGGCCCGGTGGTATTCAAAAAGGTATGGGGTGGAGTTGAACCCGGAGGGAGAGGTCCTGGGCTTAATTGGCTCGAAAGAAGGTTGCCATCATTTTATCCTGGGCGTTGTCAATCCCGGCGATGTTGTCTTGATGACCGACCCCGGATACCCGGCGTACCGGGCGTCCATCTACATGGCCAGTGCCGAACCTTATGCCATGCCCATGCTGGCTGAGAATGACTATTTCCCGGATTTCGACCAGGTTCCGCCGGAAATCCTCAGGCGGGCCAAGGCCATGTTCCTGAATTATCCCAATAACCCGACCGGGGCCTGCGCCACCCGGGCTTTTTTCAGCAGGGCAGTAGAGTTTGCCAGAGCCCACGATATCGCCATTTGCCACGACAACCCCTACAGTGAAGTGCTCTTCGATGGCCGGGAGCGTCTCAGCTTCCTTTCCGTACCGGGAGCCAAAGAGGTCGGTATCGAACTGAACTCCCTTTCCAAGCCTTACAATATGACCGGTTGGCGCATCGGCATGGCTATGGGAAATAAAAACCTCCTCACTGCCCTGTGCAAAGTAAAGGAGAATACAGATTCGGGGATTTTTAACGCCATCCAGTATGCGGGGATCGTGGCCCTGCGCCAGGAGGATGGGAACATCGAAAAGATGCTGAACATTTACCTCCGGCGCCGGAAGCTGGTCCTGGAAACGTTCGAAAGAATCGGCCTCGGTTTCAAACCTCAGAAGGGAACTTTTTACCTCTGGATCCCTGTGCCCAGGGGGATGACCTCTCTTGATTTCACCACCGCCCTTTTTGAAAAGGCTTCCGTGGTAATTGCAGCCGGAACGGCCTACGGCAAGCACGGCGAAGGGTTTGTGCGCATCTCTTTGACCGTCCCGGACAAAAGACTGGAAGAGGCCATGGAGCGGATCAAAAAGGCCTTCGGAAGA
>Ga0187854_10000689_pt1 | contig 39094 bp, 35 predicted proteins | sample June2016WEW_6_15_FD_132445 | JGI IMG/M metagenome (GOLD analysis project Ga0187854, IMG submission 132445) | Peatland microbial communities from SPRUCE experiment site at the Marcell Experimental Forest, Minnesota, USA - June2016WEW_6_150 | ecosystem: Environmental > Terrestrial > Soil >... | reverse complement strand
TATCGCCGAAACTGTAGGTGGATACGCCAAGGTCCTTGTGTTCGGTGATCTTCCTTCCTTCGCCCAGGATTTCAGCAATACGGCGTGCCGATATGTTCTTTTCAGCGACAATCAGGTGCATGGGTGTCACGTCTCCTTCTTGAGCTCTTCAACGAGCAGCTGGTTTAATTCACCGGGATCTGCACACCCCCGCGTTTTCTTCATGACCTGGCCAACGAGGAAATTGAACGCCCCTTTCTTTCCTTTCCTGTAGTCTTCAACTGCCCCCTTATGCTCGGTGAGCACCTCAGCTATTGCTGTCTGAACCGGATTATGTACCATCCCGCAGGCAGGAGAATTTTCACTAGTACCTGAAGATACTTTTCTCAGGTTCAGACTGTCAACGATGGCGGCCGGAGTCTCGCAGGGCTGATGGTCCCGGTGCCGATCAAGCATGACCCGCAGCACCTCAATACCGCTTTTATCGGTAATAGAGCCCCCGGCGAGCAGATCAAGGAGCCCGGTAAAACCGGCAGGATCTACAGCATCAATACTCATGGTGCGGTAATTCAGCTCGCCGATGAGCGTATCAGATATCCACGTGTCAGCGAGAGTCGCAAACTTTGCCGGGTCAGGACTGACGACCTTTTCATAGAAGTTGGCCAGCCGCAGGTCACCGGTCAGTGTCCGGGCATGGTTAAGAGAACACCCGTACTGGGCAATGAACCGCTCCCGCCGGGCATCCGGAAGTTCGGGAAGGACGACCCTCTCCACCCATGACTGTACCTGGAGCGGTCGGAGGTCGGGTTCGGGGAAATACCGGTAGTCGTGCTCCTGCTCTTTTGAACGGGAAGACGTGGTGACCCCCCGGGCTTCCAGGAAGTGGCGGGTTTCGCGGTCGACTTTCTGCCCGCGGCGGAGCAGGTTCTTCTGGCGGGTGATCTCGAACGTGAGTGCTTTTTCCACACCTTTGTAGGACGTGATATTCTTGACTTCCACGCGCTCGCTTCCCCGGATCGAGATATTGGCGTCAACCCTCAGCGATCCTTCCTTTTCAGAATCAAAGACGCTGAGATACTCAAGCGTGGCACGGAGTTTATTCAAAAATTTTCGCGCCTCTTTGGGAGATCGCATATCCGGCTCGCTCACAATCTCGATAAGCGGGATACCGGCACGGTTATAATCGACCAGTGAGTACCTGCCCCGCTCAGCATTACCCATGTGCACGAGCCTGCCGGGATCCTCCTCGACATGGACGCGGGTGATCCGGATTCGCTTCTCGCCGCCTTCATCTCCCTCTATCTCGAGATATCCTCCTTCTGCAAGCGGTTTGTCGTACTGGGTGATCTGGTAAGCCTTGTCCAGGTCGGGGTAGAAGTAGTTCTTCCGCGAGAACTCCGATTCGGGGAGCACGGAGCAGTTCAGCGCTTTTGCCACCCGCATCGCGTACTCTATCGATCGTTTGTTGAGCACGGGCATCGTGCCGGGTAACCCGAGACAGACCGGGCAGACGTGGGTGTTGGGACCCTCGGCCCGGTAATCGGTCGAACACCCGCAGAAAAGTTTGCTCTTCGTGTCGAGCTGGCAGTGGACTTCAAGGCCGACAATGACCTGTTCTCCGGCCATTAGACACACCCCTGTTCACTGGCATACGCAACATCGATCACGCGTTCATCCTCCCAGGGCCTGCCCATGATCTGGAGACCGACCGGCATGCCCCCGGCTTTTCCGCAGGGAACGGATATGGCAGGAATCCCGGCAAGGTTGACCGGGACAGTCAGGATATCCGTGAGGTACATGGAGAGCGGATCGCTCTTCTCCCCCAGCTTAAACGCAACCGTCGGCATGGTCGGTCCTGCGATCACATCCACCTCGGAAAAGATACGGGCAAAGTCCTTTTTTACATTCTCGCGGGCAACCTGTGCCTTGGCATAGTACTTCCCGTAGTATCCTGATGAGAGCGCAAATGTCCCGAGCATGATGCGGCGCCGCACTTCCGTGCCGAATCCCGCCCTGCGCACTTCCTGATACGCTTCGTGCCAGGACTTCTTAGTGTCGGCCGCAGGACCGTATCGCACACCGTCAAACCGTGCGAGATTGGAGCTTGCCTCGCATGTGCAGATCACATAGTATGCGGCAAGTGCGTACTCCATGGATGGGATGCTGCAGGGAACGGCGGTGGCGCCGAGTTCTTCGAGCCTCCCGATGGCCTTACTCACGACAGCAGCTACCCCCGGGTCAACACCGGCACTAAAATATTCCTGCGGGATGCCTATTTTTATGCCTCTGATATCAGCACAGGGGGTATGGGTATAGGGTTTGTTGTACGAGGTCGAGTCGCGGCGGTCATACCCGGCAATGACCTGCATGAGGTCCGACACATCGGCGACCGTATGCCCCATGGGCCCGATCTGCTCAAGTGAATTAGCATAGGCGATAAGCCCGTACCGCGAGACCCGCCCGTAGGTCGGTTTCAGCCCGGCTATCCCACAGAATGCTGCAGGACAGCGGATTGACCCGCCGGTATCGGTACCGAGAGCCATTCGCACCATACCGCCTGATATTGCAGCGGCGCTGCCTCCCGATGACCCGCCCGGCACCCGACCGGTATCACAGGGATTGAGCGTGGGGCCGAACGCGGAATTCTCTGTGGTGGTCCCCATGCCGAACTCGTCCATATTCGTCTTACCCACGATCGCCGCACCTGATTTTTTGAGGAGCTCAACAACATGCGCATCGTAGGGAGGGATGTAGCCCTTGAGGATTTTTGAGGCGCAGGTCGTCTCGATACCCTTTGTCGAGATATTATCTTTCACGGCAATGGCTACGCCAGCGAGCTTTCCCTGCCCGTGCGGGGCTCTTTTGCAGGTCGTGAGGAATGCGTTATACCGGTCTGCCGGTTCAAAACAGATCTCGTTTTCTCCCACTACATCACCCGTGGCGCTTTGATAAAACCGTCTTCCTGTGCCGCTGCGTTCCGCAGCACTTCCTTTCTGGGGAGGGAGGGTTCAGGTACATCTTCCCGCATCACGTTGATGAGATCAAAGGTGACCGCGGTATCTCCCGAAACCCGGTCAAGCACGTCAAAGTATTCAAGAATTGCATTGAACTGGTGAGTAAAGGTACCCAGTTCTTCTGCATTGATGCCGACGTCGGCAAGTTCTGCGATATGGTTTACTTCCTGTTCAGTGGCCATGTTCCACCCTGATGATGTGGTCTATGTAATCTTGTATGGACGTTTTATAACCATTTTTACGGGCAAGATTCTGCAGTACCTTCCAGACACCGCTCCCGTACTGCATCGCTTTCTTCTCGTACCAGGCGAATTCTGCGGGGATGTGGCGTTCTGCGACCTTCCTGAGCGGGATCTTCCGGCGTCCTCCCTGCACCTTGTCCTGAGCCGGGATCTTACGTGCAGCGCGCACTACCCGCACGTCCATATACGGCATGGAAAGGTAGGTGCCATGGAGTGCCGCGACAGCCTGGTCGCGGTCGGCCTGCTGTCCGAGTCCTGCAAAATCGCGCTCGAGATCATCAGCAAGCGTCGGTGTTTCGAGATACCGGCTATATCCCCCGAACAGTTCATCTGCCCCCTGCCCGGTGATGATCCGCTGGCAGCCATGCTGTCCGGCCCAGCGGGCAATAAAGTACTGGGTGAGGGCGATGCCGGCATTGAGCGGATCCTTTACCGGGATTGCCCTGATGACGAGCGGAAGTGCGGTTTCAATTTCCTTCGGCGTAATCGTGACACAGGTCAGGGAAAGCCCCAGCACATCGGCGGCATGGCGTGCCTGCCGGAGGTCGTGGGAGTCCTTAAGACCCACTGCCACGCACTCACGCCCGGCAAGACGGGCGACAAGAGTCGAGTCCACACCTCCCGAGAGCGCAGTTACTCCCTCGTCGCCGCGCAACCGCACTGCGGTAATAATCGCCTCTTCAAGCGGCAGGTCCGGAACAGGGGGATTGATCGCCCCTTTCACCACACCGTCGCAGATCAGGGTCCCTTTCGGGCAGTTGCCCGGCATGATCCCAAAGTGGTCCCGTGCCCGGCACCCGCTCCCGGCAAAGAAGAATTCCCCCCCGAACCTGAGGATTTCTTCCGGGCGGTTATTCAGGATGGATTCGATCTCCTGCGGCAGGAGTCGCTGCCCATTGATCTCAACCCATCCGGAAAGTTTCAGCGTACTCATCGGCAACTCATCATTCTTTGATTGTCCACATTCAATACCCCTGCTTTCTAATTTAACGTATCTTTTGGGAGTAAGAGAAGAGCGATTACCGTATAGTGGGGAACAGGGTGAAGGACAGGAGAAAGAATGATACCTGGAAAATAAAAATGATCCTCTGAGGTGCGGATACGGGAGGGCATAATGCCTGTCCCCCTCTCTCCGCACCTAAGCTGACATTTTTTATTGAAGGAATAAAAACCAGATGCAATCTTTTTTTTTGTTGTACGGTTAATAATTCAGAGCGTTCGGATAGATCTGTCCGGTCGATACAACCGGGCTCAAGATATCAGAGCGCAATTTCAGCAACGATATATATGCGAGGGTAGGAAAGCCCGGCCAACTCCGATGGACTTAAGATCCATTCCTGTAGAGGTTCATGCGTTCGAATCGCATCCCTCGCATTTTTTTTTCCGAATAGTAACATTTCAAAATACACCTTGGTATCGCGTTCTGGAACAGCTGAATGTAAACCCAACTCACCTACCAAATGGTGAATCCCGATTTTCTGATAAACAAAAGAATAGACAATAACGGGAAATGGGGTAAGAGGAAAGCTAACTTCCCAGTTCCATAGATTTATTTTTTGGTTATTTGAATTCACCCGGAATAGTACAACAATTTATAAGTTTAATAGCGTAAGCCATTGTATCGCACTAATGCATTACATTAGTGCCATGCATTTGATTCTTATAATATAACGGTCTTGAGAGTTAGGATATATCAGGAGGATGAAAGACGTGAAAAAACTAGTAATACTTGGAATAACTTTAGTGCTGCTTCTCGCATGTGTTGGAGCAGTATCTGCAAACCTCGTGTCGAACCCGAGTTTTGAATCTCCTATAAATTCGCAGAGCTGGCAATGGTATCCTGATGGGACCGCGACACTTGAGTGGCATGTTGAACAAGGATTAGGTGCACCAGCAGGTACTCCATTGCTCGAATATCAGACGCTAAGTACCATTGGGCTTACTCCAGCTGATGGTAATCAGTATGCAGAACTGGATTCCGATGCAAATGTAAACATTTCTCAAATGATATCAGTGAACGCAGGAAAAACCTATCAGATTTCCTTTGCACAGGCTTGCAGGTCTGATGGTGGAGAAAATCCCAGCCTGCTCGGTGTTTATTGGGGCGATAACTATTTGGGCCAGACATCCTGCACTCAGACAAAGACTTGGATTACCCATAGTTATTCACCAACTGCTTCTTCGACTGGTCAAGTTAAGTTGATGTTTGTCGATGAAGGTCCCTCAAACTCTTATGGCGTACTGCTGGATAATGTGGTTGTAACAGAAGAAAACAATGTTCCTATCCCAGAATTCCCTGCTGTCGCCCTCCTGGCAGCATTGATCGTTGGCTTTATTGGTGCAGTCTTCTTTATCAAAATCACAAAAGAAAACTAATTTTTTTTTGAAGTTATCCATCCGGATTCTTCGCAAATTTTAGTGTTTCAGGAATCTTTCCTTATTGCCATGAATCAATGCTATCATCTTACAAAACTTTTGCATGAGATTATCCTTTTATTTGTATAATTGATTCTCCCCTTTTTGAGAACAGAATTCTCCGCGATAGTCGTCCAGGAGATAGGATTGAACATAACCCATTTAGCATGGCATGCATTCATTATGGTAAATTACACTATATTCAGCAAGTTGTGTTTCATATTCAATTAATTATTAGGGGTTAAAAAGCGCCGGTTTATATGTAAATATAGACTTGTAACTTAATGATTTACATCAGTGCCTTGCATTGGTTTAATAATATATAACTACAAGTCACATATAATTTATGAGGACTGATTGAAATGAAAAGACTGTTAGTAATGGGAATAAGTTTAGTGCTGCTTCTCGCATGTGTTGGAGCAGTATCTGCAAACCTCGTATCGAACCCGAGTTTTGAATCTCCTATAAATTCGCAGAGCTGGCAATGGTATCCGGATGGGACCGCGACACTTGAGTGGCATGTTGAACAAGGATTAGGTGCACCAGCAGGTATAGCGCCATTGCTCGAATATCAGACAATAAGTACCATTGGGCTTACTCCAGCTGATGGTAATCAATATGCAGAACTGGATTCGGATGCAAATGTAAACATTTCTCAAATGATATCAGTGAACGCAGGAAAAACCTATCAGATTTCCTTTGCACAGGCTTGCAGGTCTGACGGTGGGGAAAATCCCAGCCTGCTCGGTGTTTATTGGGGCGATAACTATTTGGGCCAGACATCCTGCACTCAGACAAAGACTTGGGTTACCCATAGTTATTCACCCACTGCTACTTCGACTGGTCAAGTTAAGTTGATGTTTGTCGATGAAGGTCCCTCAAACTCTTATGGCGTACTGCTGGATAATGTGGTTGTAACAGAAGAAAACAATGTTCCCGTCCCCGAATTCCCGACTGTCGCCTTCCCGACAGCATTAATTGTCGGATTCATTGGTGCCGCCCTCTTTATCAAGAGCACCAAAGAGAACTAATTTTTTTTAAATTATTTATTTTCCTGAACCGTTTTAACATCCTTTCCCGTTCACCTCTAATCTCCGGATCATCTATTATGGGTAACGTTTCCTGTCTGTCAGAGTTCGCAGACTTCATGTACGACACTATTCAAATATTGAATCCCAGAAAATCTAAAAAAACATCGTAATTTCAATAGCAATGGAGATGACCTTATGATATCGTGGTGATTATTGTTTTTGGGATATATTTTAAAAACAAAGGTTGATGGTTCCTCTCTGTCTCTTCTATTCCGCAACAAAATATTTTAAGGTTACCCGGATAAAATTGGTTGAAATATTATCTATACAAAGAACCCTGAATACATTCAAGGTCTTCTTTATTACCCGTTAGTAACGCCGTCCCGTACATTGTTGATTCCAACCCTGAATTTTTTGACAGCCTGTTTCCCTTTGATTAATTCCTTTGGTTAAATCGATTCGATGAGGAGAGAAAGGATCGGGGGTATACCCGGCCGTCCCGAAGAGCGGAAATCATATAATCCGGGATGACAGGATGTGAAATACCGGAAGAGGTAACTGCAGCATCAAAAAATGGAGGATTACTGGGGGTTGATGGTGAAGTAATTATTGCTCGTGTCGTTGACAGTGGGCAGGCTTATGCTCTGGACGCTGACCTTGAAATCACTGCCTGTCGTCATGCCAGCTGCCGCTGACATCGGCCAGCTGTAGGATCCTGTTCCGCCACTTCCTATTGATGTGCTGGCGCTAATAGTGCCAACTTCGGTACCGGATTTCAACAGCACTATCTTCACGGTCGACCCGGGACTGCCCGTGTAACTCCAACTGATTGTCTGTGTAGTGCCTCGTTGCCACGTCTCCCCTCCATTCGGTGATGTGACGGTGATTGCGGCTGGAGCTTGTGTTGTTGCCGCGGTGATAGTGAAGTAATTATCGCTCGTATCGTTGACAGTGGGCAGGCTTATGCTCTGGACGCTGACCTTGAAATCACTGCCTGTCGTCATGCCAGCTGCCGCTGACATCGGCCAGCTGTAGGATCCTGTTCCGCCACTTCCTATTGACGTGCTGGCGCTAATGGTGCCAGCATCGGTACCGGATTTCAACAGCACTATCTTCACGGTCGACCCCGGACTGCCCGTGTAACTCCAGGTGACCGTATGAGTAGTCCCTCGTTGCCACGTCTCCCCTCCATTCGGTGACGTGACGGTTATGGAGGAAGCAGGTGTCTGGCTTGGAGAAAGATGGAATACGGTGACCCCAAAATGCTGCATGCCAGCATACGTGCCTCCCCATGTCATGGTGTGGTTGGCATAGTCCCAGGTATCGTGGACAATAACCTGATCGGTCCCGCTATATCCTATCCCGAGCATAGTATGACCCTCTAACTGGATCAGGACCGGATACCCGGCATCGATTTCAGCTTTGTACTGATTAAACGTGAACCCCTGTGTATTACCATTATATCCATAAATATACTGATTATAATCTGATGTGACAGAATAACCTCGGGATTCGGCAAATAACTTCATACCGTGCACCCCGTCTCTCTTTGATGGAGTTGTTCCTTCAGATCCCGTATAGTCATTAAGGGGTGCACCATTTGTAGAGAAAAAAAAGGTTGTTCCACCGTCAATATTCTGCCAGTGATAGTACTGGCTGGTCCCCATGAAATCTCCTACCGAGTCCTGTGAATGTTCCACCCAGTGTCCATAATACGGATCGATGGAAGAACCATATCCATACCAGTAATCATCAACAGATCCGTTGACCGTACGGCTATCGATCCCTTTATGGGAGGCACTTAACGGGCATTCCCCGGTCCCCCATACTGCATTGGTAAGAGGGAATAATCCACCATTGGTAGGACCGGTATATATGTTCGGATATCCATTCCGGTCAAAGTACCCGAAATACATGGAGGCAGACGTCGCGGAACAACCATAGGACCAGTCAAGGGCCGGAACACTGGCGCCGTTGAGTACCTGCATAGACTTATCCGTTAAATCCGGGAGGTTGGCATTTGCCTGCCATATAAGTGGAGGATGACCGGGGCCTATCTCACGCTCGTCAATCAGATTACCATTGTAATACGATTGTGCCCGTAAACTCGAGTTAGCTGCGCTGACGGGAATTACCAAAGCTACCATGACAAGCGCGACTAATAGGATATATGCGTTAATTTTTGTTTTTTTCATGACATCACCACAACAAAAAATTCATTGAGAAATCAGATAAATACGGTTATCCGTCTCTATTTCCCACATTTTCATCCCATTATACAAAATATATCAAATTTACTTAGGTACTTACAATATATATTTTTAATAGATGCCTAAAGTTCAATCAAGTATATTCTTCCCCGGAATATTTCCGATCTGAAAATTAATTAAAAAAGTTTCATACATAAGCCAGGTCATGGGATTATTGCAGAACGTTTGGGGCGGGGTGGATCACACACCATCAAGGACAGAGCAGCTGACAGGGTTATGCCTCCCTGCTGACCGCATGTGACAACCCAGAGTTCCCGACCATGACCTTCCCGGCAGCATTAATCGTTGGCTCTATCGGTGCCGTCCTCTTCCTCAAAAGCATCAAAAAGAAATTTTCTTTTTTTATTTACTTGTAAGTTTCTTACTACTTCTGCTCTCCTTGTCGCGAACTGGTTTATTAAAAGCAAATCCACCAACCCACGATAAAAAAAACAATTTGCTGTTTGTACCCTGGACTTAATAATTTTCATTTTTCATATTTTCAAGTCAGATCCTTTTATTTTTAGAGTGGTATGATCTAACAAAATATCGATGAAATATTACGTTCATTATAAGAAAGAATTCGTATTATTGAAAAAAATGCAAAAAATTATAAGTACTAAAAAAAAAGTTCAATTATTTCCGGGAAATCTTTAATTGTTCCTATTTTTCAAAGTCCTAATTCTGGTTATCCCGTTTCTCCTTATTTCAGTTTCGCTTGGGTCAGATTCCTGTTTTCCTTTGCCCGGGCATACTCTGGAGCAATCTGGAGAGCTTTATCAAAGGATTCAAGGGCTTCCGAGTACCTTCCAAGGGCCATCAGTGCTTCTCCCCTGCTGTTCCAGACTAGCGATAGATTGTTATCCAGCGCAAGTGCTGCATCATAGGCTGCTATTGCTTCCGAAGTACGGTTTAGCTTGATGAGTACATTCCCTTTGTCCATCCATGCCCGTGTATATTTCGGATCCGCATCCAATGCTTGGTCGTAAAAATCGAGCGCAGTTGTAAAATTACCATTGATATAGGCATCAAATCCTTTCATATGAAGATCGGCAGCTGTAGTACTCGTGGGTGTAATACCAGGCTGATAAACTACTTTATTGTTGATACAGCCAGCACTGATCGCCCCTATCAGCACTATCGTGAAAATAATCAGGACTGTTTTTTGTTTTTCCATACGTTTTCATAGAGCGAACTGACGAATAAAGATACCGTTTCACCATATACTTAAAAATTAATTATTTTGATTTATGATACGATCTGAATAAGGTATTCGTTTCATAAAATACGTATAATTTTTCGATTAGTAAATTAGTAAAAAAATTCTCTAATTTTTTTATTGATTATCTCGTACCTTGATGAAGTACATCAATCCTACCATGCCAATTATCATTCCTGCAGGTAATGCAAGAGAGGGAAATTCTGGAACTGCAGTACCGGTACCTGGATTAGTACAGGTTGTTAGAGGCATTTCAACGAAGATCACTTGCTCGGGATTGGTTGAGTTGTAGAGAATAACAGCATAGAGTTGTCCACATGTGGTGGGAACAAACCCCGCATGTTGGTCTACAAGATCTATGTAAGCTTGGTAATCGGAATGGGTGTAAGGCCCAATTGTCGAGTGGTGTGGGTCACCAGGTGGTGCTCCATCATAATGCCAGAGAGCAGCTTGAGTGATACTTGGGTTGGCATTTTTATTGTTGATTATCCAATTGACTTTATTCCAGTCTTCAGTTGGACCGGTGAACTGTGAAGCCAGATTTGGATCAACACTTGAATAAGCGGTAAACCAGTGAATTCCATCACTCATGGTATGTTGCATATCCGAGCACCATGAATTATACCCAGTGCCAGGTGGCAGTTCTGGTGGTCCTGTGATTACATCAACAACCCAATAATGGTGATAATTAAAGCTGTAATCTATGTCTGCTTTAACGGGAGCAGGTAAAGCCGCTGAAACAACTGATACGGTAGTTAATAAGGCTAAGGCTAAAACCATTAAAATTCCAATTCTCAACTTTCCCATAGATATCATCCCCATGATCATAGACTACTATTGCATTATATATTATAAATTAATGCAAGGCATTGGTGTAAAGCAACAGAAAAAGCAACAGAAACCTGAAATCGGGTAATTCTCTACGACAAAAATCTTGGTAACTCTATTTTATGGGTAAAGTGTTATTTTAATCCCCATCAAAGAAGGATTTGCGAGTTAAAAAATGACAAAAATTGCATGTCTAAAAAAGCAATTGAAAATTTTTATACAAAATGAGTGCTGGAAAGAGATTGTGCGCGCTGCGGGTACGAATTCAATACTCATAAATTACCACTGACTTTTGCAAGAGATGAATAAAAGGAAGTCATCAATCTGTTTCTCTTGGAACAAAGCTTCGAATTCAATCGCAGAACAGGACCGGATTCGACAAACAACGAATAATGAGAGCATCGACCAGGATCCGAATTGAGATGACCAATGATGTTCCGGAGATCTTCTCAGGTATTGTTGATATGGATGAACCCAATCCCGGAGGTCAATGGAAGAACAAACGAAAAACGATACGAGACCGAGGAACAAACCGAGGTCAAGGAACAAGAAAGCAACCGGTATCCGGGATTTTCTGTTGCAACGGCGCGATGTGGGCCGAGATTGTCGATGATGACGATGATAGAATCCTTCAACCACTCATCTTCAAAAAAGTATCAACTGGATCTGTCGGGGATCCAGACACTTGGGAAAGCTGACACCGGTATCGCTGCAAGTAGATAGGTTCACCGGCGATGGTAAAGGAAATCATATCAATGAATTGGAAGGATTCTGGGGATTTCTGAAAAGAAAACTCGTCACAAAAGGAGGTATTCGGAAAGAGAAATTGCTGTTATATTTAGAAGAGTATATGCAGAGATATAATCATAGAAACGATAGTGATAAGGACAAAATTAAATGAGTTATCATGTTGCTGGAATCAGAAGTTTAGTTGTCGGAATAATATTTACGTTAGAATTCAATTAATACAAACAGGAGCGCGCTGAAGGATATGCAAATATTTTTTTTAAAAAAATATTCTGCGCAAGTATTCTGCGCAAAAAACATAATTGAGACTATTGCTCTGTTTTTTTTAAAAAATGGTTTAAATATTACGTAAATCATTTAAAAGCGCAAAAAAAAGAAAAAAAGTAAATGCCTTGCAACACCACTAATATTTATATAGGTTAATGAAAAAATACATGACATAATGTCAAGGGGAGTTTTATGACTATTGATAATCTTGAGCTCACGCAGATTAAAACCCACCCTTATGACCGGGAACTTTCGAAAATCAAAAACTTTCTTAAAGGGAGCTCCAAAGGGTATACCGTCACGGAAATTTCCCGTGCCATCGATATAAACCGCAACTCGGTGGCAAAATATCTCGATGTTTTGTGCATCTCGGGAGCTGTGGAGCTCAAGGTCTTCGGATCGGCAAAAATATACTCCCTTACAAAAAGGATCCCGGTATCATCGATTCTCAGCTTCTCTTCGGATTATATCATTGTGCTTGATGAAGATCTGGTCATACATTATGTGAATGAACGCGTATTGAAAATTGAAAAAAAATCATCCGAAGATATTGTAGGAAAACCGGTCGGGACAGCCGGTTTACTCGTGCTTTCCCTGCCTGATATCAACTCGATATTGCAGGAATGCAGCCAGGGAAAAGACGTCCAGAAAGAGATTGAGGTACAGATTGACGGCAAAACAGGATATTTCCGTGCAAAGTTTGTTCCCAGCATCCTCGAAAACGGAAAACGGGGAATCCTGATTATTCTTGATGACATTACCGAGATTAAACAATACCAGCATGACCTTGAAAAGACCGTTCAGGATCGCACGAAAGAATTAACGATAACCTCAACAAGCCTGAAAAAGGAGATCAAACATCACCGTGAAGTAAAGGATGCCTTTGAAGATAGTGAACGGAGATACCAGACCCTTATTGAACTTGCGCAGGAAGGTATCTGGACATTTGGCCCGGAGGGTAACACAACATTTGTAAACCGGAAGATGTCTGAAATTCTCGGCTACTCCTCTGATGAGATGCTGGGGAAATCCCTGTTTTCCTATGTCAGTGCCCGTGACAAGGGATTTCTTGAAGAAAAATTTTCCCGGATAAAAAAAGGGAACAACGAACACTTTGAACTGGTTTTCCTGAAAAAAGACCAGACACCCGCTTACACGTGGCTGTCGGCATCCCCCCGCATTGATGAACCGGGAACATTCGTCTACGGGCTCTTTGTCGTTTCGGATGTTTCGGCATTGAAAAAAGCTGACATCGCCCTCCGGGAAAGTGAACTGCACTACCGCACAATCATTGAAACTTCCCCCAATGGCATTCTTGTGCTGGATCTTGATGGCATAATCAAACTGGGGAATATCCAGGCTGCAACGATGCTGGGGTATACGACCAACGATGAATTAACAGGGAAGAATTTCTTTGATTATGTTACGCCCAATGATCTGGAAAACAGCAGGGAACATTTAAAAAAGACCCGGGAAAAAGGGTTCACCAAATACCTGGAATGCCGGTTGATAGCAAAAAACAGTACTGCATTCTGTGCAGAAATAAACGTTTCAACCATTCCTGATGCCGCCGGAAGACCGAGCGGATTTGTGGTTGTTCTTTCAGATATAACCGAACGGCGGAAGGCAGAATACCTGGTCCGGAAATCCGAGGAAAAACACCGCTCGCTCGTCGAAGGCATCAGCCACATCATATTTACCACCGACACAAGTGGGCGGTTTACATATGTGAGTCCTGTCATCCGGGAGGTCCTGGGATACAGTGCCCCGGAACTGATCGGCAAATATTTCTATACGCTGGTACCGTCGGAGCAGCGACACATCCTGGGAGAGAAATTAAAAGAAGCACAGGAGGGAAAACTCAGCCCGAGTGATTTTAAGATGGTGGACAAATCCGGTACCATTCACTGGGGCCGTATCATTGCCCAGCCGCTTTTCGAAGCCATGAATATAACGGGGATCACCGGGCTGATCGAAGATATCACGGATCTCAAACTCAGCGAAGAGGCCTTGCGGGAGAGCGAGGAAAAACTCACCCTTGCGATCGAGGGGTCCGGTGCAGGCCTCTGGGACTGGAGAGTGCAGAGCGGTGAGATCGTGATAAACGATCGGTGGGCGGATATCCTTGGTTACCCGTCGCAGGAACTCCTGCCGGTAACCATCGATACGTTATCATCGCTGACCCATCCCGATGACCTGCAGAAATCCCAGGAACTGCTCCGGAAGCATTTTGCAGGAGAGAATGCCGACTATGAGTGCGAAATCAGGTTGCTGCATAAAAACGGTCACTGGGTCTGGGTGCTTGAACGCGGTAAGGTAACTGAACGGAATAAAGAGGGAAAACCAGTCCGGATGACCGGAACCCACCTCGACATTTCCGAGCGGAAAGCAGCGGAAGAAGCACTACGGCAGGTGAACCGGAAGTTAAATCTTATATCAAGCCTGACCCGGCACGATATTCTCAACAGGGTATCGGTACTTCTTGGATACCTTGACAGGGCCAAGTCCATGACCGGGGATACCGCACTGCTTGAACATCTTGAGCGGCTGGAGGTTTCAACAAAGACAATCGGGAAACTGGTCCAGTTCACGCGTGATTTTAAGGACCTTGGCATGCATCCCCCGCTGTGGTTTGCCATTGAAGATATTCTCCGGAGTGTTTCCGATGGTCTCGATCCTGCAAGTATCTCGCTTCGCTGTGATGTCGGTCAGTGGGAGATCTACGCAGATCCCCAGATCACCCGGGTCTTTAATAACATTGTCGAGAACGCCCGGATCCATGGGAAGACAGCAACGGAAGTCCATGTGGAATGCATTACCAAAGACCGTGAACTTTCGCTGGTTATCGAAGATAACGGGGTTGGTATACCGGATGAGATGAAAAAAGAAATTTTTGAACCCGGTATGATCCGCAACCGTGGGTTTGGTCTCTTCCTGGCCAAAGAAATTTTGTCCATTACCGGCCTGACCATCGAGGAAAATGGCGGGGCAGGAAAAGGCGCCCGGTTTGAGATCCGGGCCCCGCTGGGGAGTTTCAGGATGCCTCAGGTCCATACCGGGGAAAAGAATAAACCCACACCGGAAGTTGCACCATGATCCCCATCCTTCTCGTTGATGATGATCCTGACATGCTCGACCTGATGGAGCTGGCCTTTAAGGATGTCGGGAATTTTGATGTGACTGCATGCCTTGACGCCCGGGATGCCGTCGAGGTATTGAAACGGCGATCCATTGCCGTGGTAATTTCTGATTACCGTATGCCGGTCATGAATGGCGGGATATTTGTCAGGGCTGCGAGAGATACGGGATACAATGGCCTGTTCATTATCTATTCAGGGAGAGGTAAAGATCCCCTGATTGATCAGGCCCGTCGCGATGGCGCAGACGCATACATACCGAGATCCGGTGATTTTAAAAAAGAGCTGGCATCCATAAAATCAATCATCTATAATTGCACAGCGGATGCATCCCCCGAGTAATGTACCTTTAAAACAAAAAACAGTCTTTGGAATATCTTTTATAATATCACGCAGGACTCAGAATTTTTTGTTTGTGGCATGAATCAACTTCCCTTTTGATCAGTGCCGGAGCCTGATTCCGGGAATGTCCAACCCACTTTTTTCTGAGTCTCTACCATGAGATCATCGGGTGAACGATCCATCATCCAAAGAGCTGTCAGCGTCTTTTTCCAGTCAAAATAGAGAGCCCCCGATTTTTTTGCGACTGGGGGGATCACTTATTATGATTTGGTCGTCTTTTTTTGAAAAAATTGCGCATATATTTTATCCGGCATGTACCACCTCAGCCATGACAAGGACCCTTCAAACCAGGTTCGGATTATCACTGCAACAAGTAATAACAGCAAACCGATGATTAACACTTCAGTATTTGCAATGCCAAAAAAATCTCTGACATAATTTTCCTCATTTGTTCCAATAGGAAGTAGCCCGATACCCAGTATTTGTGATGAGAATGGCCAGAGGTACATATACCCTGTTTTGTACACTAATGCATCTTCAAACAGATGAGCTCCAAAGCCAATCATGGAAAAAAATAATGAATCAAAGAATTTTATCCCAAGCGGGTGGAGTAAAAATGCCACGGCTATGCCAAAAATAACCATAAACGCAATATTATGGAATGTTCCGTGTTGAATCGAGCTTCCATTAAGAAGTAACCTGATTCCGAGACGGCGAAGGACAGGATTTGCCAGCTCATCCAAATCAGGAGCCCATGCACAAACAATGATGATCCATGAATGGTCCCGACCGGTATATTTATAAAAAACCATACCGATCAGGATTGCAAGTGCACCGGAGTAAATAATATGCTCAGTTATCATGATATCGGGGGAATACAAAATTTGTAGTAATGTTATATTCCATTGTATAAAATATCCTCCGAATGCAGGTATTTTTCATACTGCAAGAAGGAACGGCACCACTGACCAAACTCCCCACACTATATCTCCGCGCCCATCACGCTGCCGGCTTTCCTCGCACTGGTCATAATGTTCTTCGGAAGGGACGATGGAGATTACTTTTTTGGTAATTTTTCCAAAATGGTGATAAAAAATGCTACCTCATACGCGTCCGGTGAACATACATTTTCATTCCCAGGGGAATTTCTGCAGGAGTGAATGAAAAAAGACCGGATGTAGTCAATGCCCATTCCCGTTGTCTTCTGAAATACCGGTGTCAATAACAGCTGCCACCCTTCCCACAAGACCCCCTTCCAGCCGCACCTTTATCCCATGCGGGTGAAAGAGCGAATGTGTCAGGATATCCTGTACAATTCCCCGCGTTTTTTTTCCGCTGCGCTGGTCTTCTTTTTTAATAATATCTACGGTCAGGCCAATCCGTACCGAGCCTCTCTGCTGTACATTCCTTCCCTTTTCCATGATAGTAGTTTTCCCGTTCCTGATCTACTGCCGGATAATAATTCCGGGTTACTGGTGAAAAATATCAGACCGTGATCTGGGGAATGTCATAACTCCCGATACTGTCGGTAAGCGTCCCGGTCATAGTCGACCATCCATGGTGATCTCCGCTCATCTGCAGGCTGACCGCAGTATCGTACTCGTTAGACCCTGGCCCAAATATATGCCAGGTGTTCCTGCCGACAAGAGTTGCACTGATATTCACTGATGCATCCGGCGCTGCCCGGTAATCAGCATACAGCGACGTCACGTAACGATAGCATAAGGGGCTTCCCTGGATTACCGAACGGTCAGGAGCGCAGGGAATCTGCCCGATTTCTCCTACGGGACGGAACAGGGCGCTGTTATTAACCGGATCTCGGGTGTCAATCACCGTGTCTGATTTCAGTTCCGCTGCCATCCTGATTGCAGAAGGGTTGGCCGGGCTTGTTTGCGAGGAAGGAGTTATCAACGGAGTGGTAATCTTCACCATCGTTGCCTTGCCGGTATCATAGAGCGTTACCTCCCAGTCGTTGGGAATTCCGGCAATATCATGGGCACTGAAGCCTGCCACGACCGGGGAATTGCCGGAAGGATCTGCCGGAACCGGGATAAAGATCGTCACATTGGAAAGCGGAGAATTGGTCGTGATAGTGCAGCTATAGGAATAGGTGCCGGAAAGCGATTCGCGGTATGCCTTTTCCACAAATACCTGGTAGGAAAATACGGAAACGAATGCGATAAGAATGACCAGCAACAGCCCGAGTGTGAGTCTGATAATTTTATCCATGAATACACCTCCTTCCCAAAGAGATGCCGGCCAATTGCCTGTCTGCTCAGCCGGATCCCCGCTCTTTGTTAAAAGTAGTATGACCGGGGAAGTTGAATACCTGTCGATGATCCCATCAGGCTCCTTGTTGATGACCAGGATCGCCCCGTGTGGATCACCATGCCTTTATGGTTGTGAGAAAAAGCACATACTATGGATACCCTGCCGTCCCTCGTGCTCCGTAGCGTCACTCTCCCATCCGGGCGCGTGGCAGATATTACGCTTGATGGCGGCAGGGTAGCTCATGTGGGCGCACGCCGGATGAGTGCAGATCACCTTGACTGTACCGGACTGCTCGTGCTGCCTGCTGCGATTGATATGCATGTGCACATGCGGGGAGGAGTGCAGTCGGCAAAGGAGGACTGGAAGAGCGGCAGTATGAGTGCGCTTGCCGGGGGAGTGACGGTGGTTGTGGACCAGCCAAACACCATCCCTCCCATCACTACTCCCGAATACCTGCATGACCGTGTCCGCGATGCACTGAAAAACTCCTACTGCAGCTTTGCTGTCAACAGCGGTGTCACACCGGAAACACCCTTGGAGAGCATGTGGCAGGCAGGTGCCATGGCATTTGGCGAGACTTTTTTTGCACCATCCAGTTTTGGAGATGCAATCAGTGATGCAGCGTTGCGTCCGGCACTTGAACGCATTCATGCACTTGATGCTCTTGCCACCATTCATGCCGAGATAATTGATGATGGAGAGGATACCGATCTGGTTCTCCATGATCAGGTCCGTTCACCGGAAGGTGAACTGCGTGCGGTAAAAACCGTCAGCCGGTTAAATGCGACCGGATGCCGCCTGCACTTCTGCCATCTCAGCACAAAGAGATCCATAGACGCCGCATCGGGTTCCGTCGAGGTAACTCCCCATCATCTCTTTTTATCTTTGGAAGACTTCGACAAGAAGGATCCCTTCGGGAAAGTGAACCCGCCACTTCGCACGGAGAAGGAGCGAAAGCAGATCTGGGGGAAATGGGAAAGAATTGACGTCATTGCATCCGATCATGCTCCCCATACCCGGGAGGAGAAGGCACAGGATTTTTCCAATGCGCCTTCCGGTATCTGCGGTCTTGAAACAATGGTACCGCTCCTTCTGGGGCGGGTCACCGATGGCAAGATCTCCCTGCAGTCAGTTATTGAGAAAACCTCCTACAAACCAGCGGAGATCCTGGGACTTCCCCGTGCAGGCTTCAGTGCGGGGGACCGCGCTGATTTTGCCCTTTATAGAAAAATCCCCACTCCGATCACGTCGGAAATGCTGCATAGCAAATGCTGCTGGACGCCATTTGAGGGTCACATGGCCCTCTTCCCGAAAATTGTTATCCAGGGAGGTAAGGTTGTGTATCAGGAAGGGGATTTTTTCAAGGAAGACCCGATCTGGTTTTCCGGGAAAGGCTTCCGGAAAACTCATTAACAGACTTTACCATACCGCGGAGGATATTCCTGGTCCTTGCAGAGGCCTCATCCCCAACTGCTAAATAGCAAAAAATAAAAAGAATACTGCCGATACAGCGCATCCATAGGTCCCCGGGTGATTGATTGACAGGTGTCTGGATGTGAACCACGGGACAACCCGGATGCGCGACAGGCAGCCCGGCAGGGTTTAAACACAGGTGAAGGACGGCAGCATGCCACTTATGATCCATGTGCGTTTATGCCGGGCAACATTCCTTTATGCGGTGCTCTCATGCCAGATATCGCTGACGCTCTTTTGGAAGACCTGCATGGTACACTTATAGCCATCGGGGTTACGGCCGGTGCAAAAACCAATTCTTTTCCTGCCGGCTATAATGCATGGCGAAAGACCATCGGATGTCGTGTCACCGCCCCTGCTGTTGATGGGAAGGCAAACCGGGCAATAATTTCTCTTGTTTCAGAGAAATTAGCCATTTCAGCGGCAAAGGTAAATATTCAATCCGGTGCAACATCCAGCCAGAAGCGGGTACTGGTAGAGGGAATGGGCAAGAAGGAAGTTCTTGAGCGATTGAAAGGCAAGTAAGTGCGGAACGGTTTTATTCCTGTGCAACCGCTTCTGGTTCTCTTGAGGATTTTTATTTTCCCAAAAAAACAGGGTCCGGGGAGTTTTTCCCTTCAGGGATTACCCCTTACAGACAATTTAAGTAATTTTACATGAAATATAAAATCTATACCTATGATCAGGCATTCTATCATTTGTATGATTCATGGGGGTGCGTTTACGTGTATTCACCAGATACTACCAAGTACCTTGTTCACATCAGCCTTACTGCAGAGGGGGTGGTCGAGAAACCTGATGTAGTTGGTGCTATTTTCGGGCAGACTGAAGGGTTACTCGGCGAAGACTTAGATCTACGGGATCTCCAGAGAACAGGACGTGTCGGGCGCATCGACGTCCAGATAACCAGTAAAAAGGGCGAAACAAAAGGGGAGATTCTGATCTCCACCTCACTTGACCGTGCAGAGACAGCCATCCTTGCCGCTTCCCTCGAGACGATCGATCGTGTCGGACCGTGTGTCGCCCATGTTACCGTTGAATCAGTTGAAGATATCCGCGTTGTTAAACGGAAAAAGATTGTGGACCGGGCAAAGGAAATACTCCTGGACCGATTCGAAGACGGGACCATAGACAGCGATGAGCTGCTTGATGATGTCCGGCAGAGCATCAGGATCGAAAAGATCGGTTCCATCGGCGAAGAAAGGGTTCCGGCAGGTCCCAATGTCCTTGACTCGGATGCCATCATAATCGTGGAGGGCAGGGCTGACGTTCTGAATCTCCTCCGGTTCGGGATAAAAAATGCCGTTGCGGTGGAGGGAACACATATCCCGAAGATTGTAGAGGATCTCTGCGAAAAGAAGACAGCCACTGCCTTTTTTGACGGAGATCGTGGCGGTGAGTTGATCCTGCGTGAACTCCTCCAGGTTGCTGACATTGACTTTGTTGCATTTTCTCCCAAAGGGAAAAGTGTCGAAGATATGGCCCGAAAGGAGATTATAAAGACCCTCCGCAATAAAGTGCCTGTCGAATATATCCGCGACCAGTATTTCGAAGAGTCTGCTGAACTCTCGCAGGATCTGAGGATGCCCCGCTCAACCGGCGATGAAGATGGGGCGGCAGAAAGAAGGGAAAAGCATTTTTCTCCGGTAAAAAAGTCAAGAGAGGGAAACAGAGGACCACTTACGCTGCAGGACCATATTCATGATGTAAAAGGAAACAGCCTTGCCCGTTTTCTCACCGATGACCTGACCGTGGCAAAAGAACTGAGATCCGACGAAGTGGAAAAAGTAGTGGAAACGGTAGACAGTTCAGTTACCGGACTTGTAGTGGACCGGGCCGTCGATCAGAAACTCCTCGACCGGTTGGTAGGCAAAGGACTTTCATACGTTGCAGCGAAAGATTTCAAGGGAATTATCAAACGCCCGTTATCGATCCGTTTAATGAAAATGGGATCATAATGCCCACTTAAGGCATATGTATTTATGGTGCGTAAAACTACGTTATTGTCCGGAGTAGAAGCATGCACAAAGAGGAACTGATTAACCTTCACCAGATGCTCTATGACGTAAAAGTGTATTTCGAAGGGTTAAATCCGGCACTCAAATTTTCCCAGTATAATGCACTGAAGATTACGCCCTCCCAGCAACACAAGAGTAAAATGGAGCATAAATACGCGATCTTCGTACTGGGGACCGAGATTGCCAACGCCATGAAAGAAGTGGATTACTCATCCTCGAGCAGGATATCGGCACGCATGAAAGAGCTTGCCGATAAAACGCTTAAAGAGATAGAAAATTCATAAACATTCTGTAGTTTTAGACACTGTCAGTACCCTTCCTCAATGCCCGATTTATCAGGGTACCTTATGATTTTTTAAAAATAATTCCCCTTGGGAAGATATGTTAAAATCCGATCAGGATTGATGATCGCTCATGCAGTATTTTACCGACACTGACATGGGACTTGATATCGGGCAGGTCAACCTGGCTGTGGAATCGGCATTCGCTGACCACGGGAGGGGACTTGTCCAGATGCCTCCTAAAGTCTACATTACTCTGCCGGACGGAGACTTCCGGACAATGCCTGCGTATCTTCCATCACTGACTATTGCCGGGGTTAAAATTGTGAATGTGCATCCCGGAAATCCGGCAAAAGGTTTTCCAACCGTGATGGCACTGACCATTATTCTCGATATTGAGACCGGACAACCCACTGCCGTGATCAATGCCACTCGGCTTACCGATATGCGGACGGGTGCCGCGGGTGCCGTCGCCTGCAAATACCTGTCTGCGAAAAAAGAGATTGTCCTCGGGGTTATCGGGACCGGCAGGCAGGCACAGGCACAGGTCTCCGCAATCTCGCGGGAACTGAAGATCCGCCAGATAAAGGTCTGGAGCCGTGATCCCGGACATATCAGGAAATTCGCCGACAGGTTTATGGAATTTCCCTGCATCGCATCTTCGCTGGAAAACGCCTGCGACTGCGATGTCCTGGTCACCACGACACCTTCCAGACGTCCGATCGTCCAGAGTGAATGGATACATGAGGGAACGCACATTAATGCCATCGGGGCAGATGCACCGGGAAAAGAGGAACTTGATCCTGCCCTGCTCAAACGGGCGCAGGTGTTTGTCGATGATCCCGCACAGGCAATTCATTCCGGTGAGATAAATGTGCCGGTAAGCGATGGTATCTACCGTACTGAAGATATTGCCGGCACCTTAGGCGAGATAGTGATTGGGAAGAAAAAACGGGCTGGTCCAGACACGATCACCATCTTTGATTCTACCGGACTTGCCATCCAGGACCTTGCGATTGCCAAGATCGCCATGAAACATGGAAAAACAATTGATCTTCCGTTTCCGTAGGGAAAACATATCGAACTTCTGATCAAGGAAAGACGTCGGGTCATCTAAGGATTAATTTAATGAAGGAAATCAGGACGTGAAGTTCCTTATAAGATCTATTTTGAGTTGTACACCGGTGATATTTTATGAGGGTGACCCCCTCTCTCCCCATAGGGGGAGGCATCCCAAGGGGAGCATCCCCTTGACCCCCTTTTGAGTATACATGACTTAAATCGAGAGATGTGCCTAAAGGGTCTGGAACAGGGATGAAAATGAGATCTACTATTTTGAGCTTAACCCCCCCTCATCTTTAAATATCGCCCGGAATAGCAATCGGGTCTCAATTCAGGCATATCTAAATTTTGAGAGGGGCCCAATGACCGGTCTTATTGGGGGATTTTTGAAGGTTTGTTTCCGGATTATTGATTAGTTTGTCCCAATCCTGAAACAGGGGATAGTATAGGGAGAAAAACCGGCCTGTTTATTCCCTATTGGGTAGGGCATGTCCGGCGGATCATTGACCGAATATTCCGGAAACCTTCCTGCCCCGCCGTGCCTCGGAGAAGCCCTGAGGCGGGTGATCCTCGTAAAATACTATGATTTACCGGGAAATGATTACATCAGACAGGATGTTGTATTTTCAGGAACGGGTACCTCTCGTGCATACACTAGTGTCCATAAGGGTTACTAAAAAAGGGAATTATGAGGATCCCGTTTCCGGAGATTCCCCAACAGGATTATCCTTCGTTTTTGCGTATTTCTTCCAGATCTGTTCACGGTAGACAGGTCCGCTGTTGTACGTGCAGAAGGGGATGAGTTTTCCCTCAGGTGTTGCGTAATGGATGCAGCATCGCTGGACACGTTCCAGATCATAATTATACCGGTCCATGAAGTGCATGGTACCAATAAAAAGTGCATTCCAGTGAAAATCACGGAGGGCTTCAAAATTCTGCCCGATAAGTGTCTTGCCAATTATCTTCCAGAACTCAGCGGTTTTCCCCTGCTCGCCCTTTTTCACGGAATTGTGCATATTTTTAACACCTTCAAGCAAAGCCGTGTATTTGTTGATGGTACCGCCTCTCTTAAGTTTCTCTGCCATCTGTTCGATCGTTTCAAAGAAGCTGTCCACGTCCACCATCCTGTTGATCGGAATGAAAGAACCGTCATTCTGGACGAATACGTAGGTAGCTGCTCCACAATGCTGGTGAGCGGTGAATCGTACCTGCGGGCGCCCGGTATATGCTTCAACAAGATCCGAGAAGGGGAGGACACAGGGAACCGGGTAGAAATCATCCTTTTTTAAGACTCCGCCAAGTTGTTTTTCTATTCCGTCCAGGACATCGGGTATCGTGACACGCAGTTTCCTGACGTCCTCGTCATTCGCTGCACCGGTAAATGCAATAGGCTGGAAGTTTATGCCCCTGATTACCGCGATATTTTTTACGGCAAAGCGGATGATATCACCAAGCTCATGATCATTCTTTCCATGGATGACTGTCGGGACAAGTACGACCCCAAGACCGACATCTTTAAGATTCTCGATTGCTTTCTCATGGATCGTTAAAAGCGGATTGGTTGCAGTGGTAACACCATCAAAGTGAAGATAGACGGTACTGAGTCCGGAATTTTTGAGCTTCTGGGCATAGCCTGGTTCCTGTGCGATTCTTACACCGTTTGACGCTATCTGCACCTGGGGAAAACCCATCTCTTTTGCCTTTTTAATGATCTCCACCAGATCTTCACGCATCGTAGGTTCACCACCGGAGAACTGCACCGCAGGAGCCGGCACAGGTTTTTGGTCGCGGAGAACCTGCATCATCATGACAATAGTGTCAAAATCCGGTTCGTATACAAAACCGCACGCACGGGCATTGGCAAAACAGAAATCGCAGTCAAGATTACAGCGGTTCGTGAGATCGATATTGGCAAGCAGGGTCTGCGAATGGTGATTATTGCACAATCCACATGAGGACGGGCAATTTTCGGGAGGAGCAATATTCTGGGGATTTGCAATGCCGGTCCCTACCTCACCAAAGCGTTCAAACCGGCGATATAATGCCGGATCTGACCAGTAGAGATTACGGAAATTTCCGTGCTCATGGCACGTGCTATGGAGCATGATCTTTCCCTCTTCTTCCACGATTTCTGCATCAATAGCAGAACGACATATGGGGCAAAGACTTCGTGTCTTTTTTATCAGCATGTATGTCCACCCGTTGCTCAGTTATTCAGGCTTGTCTTGTTTGAGTAACCTTAATGTTTGTGCCTGCTCTTTATTACAGGTATTGGAGTGCTATACTATTAGAATTAATTTTATCGTACTACCATTGCTGTCCGCGGTCTGGATTATGCTTCCCGCATACCTCCCGAATCCCGTTGCTGCTCTCTTCGGGGGAGGCACGCCTGTCGACGGTGGGAGGAACTTCTCTGATGGTAAGCGCATATTTGGCGATGGTAAAACATTCCGGGGCCTTTTCCTGGGAATTTTAGCCGGAATCGGGATAGGGTTACTGCAGATTTGGCTTTCAGGCGCATATGGACTGGAGAACTTCCCTGAGCATACCTTCGTGTCAGTCACTCTGCTTGCTACAGGAGCACTCTTCGGTGACTTATGCAAGAGCTTTTTCAAGCGAAGATTCGGGAAAGAAAGGGGCACGAAATGGCCTGTCGCCGATCAGTATGACTTTGTTGCAGGAGCATTGCTCCTGACCCTTATGGTCGATCCCTCGTGGATTCTGGCAAATATGACGCTTTCGGTATTTATTCTCATCCTGATTCTCACACCCGTCCTGCACCGCACTGTAAATATAATCGGTTATTACCTGGGTGTTAAGGAGGTACCATGGTGAACACTCTGGCAGATCTGCTTATTAGGAATAAAGCAATCGAATTTGGCGAGTTCACACTCGCCTCCGGCAAAAAGAGCCCTTACTATATAGATGTGAAATCTGCGGTGACCAACCCGGATCTCCTCTCTGAAATCGCATCGACCATCGCGCAAACGTATACATTCGAAGCAGTGGCTGGTGTTGCCGTCGGAGGCATCCCCCTGGCTGTTGCAACTGCAATTATTACAAAAAAACCTTATGCGATCATAAGGGCAGCAGAAAAGAGCCACGGGAAAAAAGAAGTCATCATCGGCAATGTCAAAGACAAGGATGTCCTGTTGGTTGAGGATGTCACTACTTCCGGTGGATCTGCTCTCTACGGAATTGCTGCCCTTCGTTCCGCGGGTGCCCGGGCTGATCGGGTGGTCACCGTGGTGGACCGCGAGCAGGGTGCCGAAGAGATGCTCAAACAACAGGGGGTCTGTCTCCTTCCGCTCATAAAAGTCAGCGAGATCTTAAAAAGAGTAAACCATTTTTATTGACAGCACAAGAGTATATGGCTATGAAAATACTTGTTGTAGGCGGAGGAGGAAGGGAACACGCAATAGTACGTGCTCTTGCCTGCAGCAATGATACTGAAATTTTTTCGGTAATGGCAAAGCAGAATCCCGGGATATCCGCTCTTGCCAGGGATACCAGGCTCTGCAGGGAAACCGATATATCGCGTATTATAGCCTATGCCCTGGAATCCGGCGCCGAGTACGCATTTATCGGTCCTGAATCACCACTTGAAGCAGGGATCGTGGATCAGCTGGAAGCGGTGAATATTAATTGCGTGGGGCCGACACAGGCAGCAGCCCGGATTGAGACAGATAAAGCGTTCTGTCGCGACATGATGGAGCTGTATAATATTGACGGGTGCCCGAAATATCGTGTCTTCCATAACCGTGCGGACGCAATTTCATTTATCTATGATCACGGGGGAGATCTCGCAATAAAACCTATCGGACTGACCGGGGGGAAGGGTGTACGGATCATGGGAGAACAGGTTGACCAGGAAGGAGCAGTTGCATACGTGAAATCACTTGCAGGGGGTGTTGTACTTGAGGAGCGCCTTATCGGGGAAGAGTTCACCCTCCAAGCGTTCGTTGACGGAAATCACCTTATTCCCATGCCACTCGTGCAGGATCATAAGCGTGCATTTGAGGGAGATACCGGACCAAACACCGGGGGTATGGGCTCCTATTCGATGCCTGATCATATGCTTCCGTTCGTCTCAGATGCGGACTATAAAAAAGCACTCGCTATCATGAAATCAACTGTTGCCGCCCTGGAGAGAACCGGACATCCCTATAAAGGAATACTCTATGGCCAGTTTATGAATACCGCCGGGGGGCCAAAGGTCATCGAATTCAATGCCCGGTTTGGGGATCCGGAGGCAATGAACGTCCTTCCCCTGTTGAGTTCAAACCTTGCGGACATAGTTATCGGGATTACAGAAGGATCACTTTCTGTGACAGACGTGACATTTGAGCAGAAAGCAACGGTATGTAAATATATTGTGCCATCAGGTTATCCGGATTCCCCTCATCCGGGCGATCCAATAACAATCAAATCCCCTGAGGGTGCCCTCGTGTATTATGCGAATGTTGGGGAGCAACAAGGTAGACTCTCAACCCTGACTTCACGAACTCTTGCATTCGTGGGCATTGGTCCGACCCTTGAAGAAGCAGAACGTATCGCGGAAAAATCAGCATCGGCGGTCACCGGGCGCGTACGCTACCGGCGTGATATCGGCACCCGGGCATTACTTGAACAGCGAATTAACCATATGAGGGAGTTACGATGAAGAAGGATTTTCTGTCGATTCTTGACATCAGCAAAGGTGAGCTCGAACAGATCCTCACAGAAGCGGAACGGCTAAAAACGTTAAGAAAAGAGGGTAAAGTTCACGAGCTCCTTCGCGGCAGGAATCTCGCCATGATCTTTGAGAAGTCCTCCACCCGGACACATATTTCGTTTGAGGTCGGTATGAATGAACTGGGAGGGCATGCCCTTTTTTTAAATGCCCGTGATATGCAGATCTGGCGGGGTGAAGAAATCCGTGATACTGCCCGGGCTGCTTCGCGGTATGTCTCCGCGCTCATGATCCGTGCGTATAAACATAGTACCATCGAGGAATTTGCACGACATGCTACAATTCCAGTGATTAACGGGCTCTCTGATCTCGAGCACCCATGTCAGCTGCTCGCCGATATCATGACAATCAGGGAGCATTTCGGCTCGACTCAGGATCTTCGGGTAGCCTGGGTCGGAGACGGGAACAATGTCTGTAACTCCCTGATTCTCTCAACCGTGCTGACAGGGATGAACGTCGTTGTTGCAACGCCGGAAGGGTATGAACCGGCAGAGGATGTCGTCAGGAAAGCACGGACACAAGGGGGGAAAGTAACACTTGTCAGGATGCCGGAAAAAGCCGTGAAGGGTGCAGACGTGATCATCACTGACACCTGGGTATCCATGGGTGATGACGATGAACGCGAAGTGCGCCTGAAAGTGTTTCACGACTATACGGTTGATGCAGAACTTATGCATCATGCTTCTCCTGATGCACGGGTACTCCATTGTCTCCCGGCGCACCGCGGCCAGGAGATCGCTGATGAAGTGATGGAAGGAGGACAAAGCCTTGTCTGGGATGAGGCAGAGAATCGGCTGCACGCACAGAAGGCGTTGCTGGTCCGGTTGCTTAAATAATTCGCTGATCGTATAAAGCAAAACACTCTATAAAGGAGAAAGGAGTGCCCACTTCACCTGTTCTTTGCGCATGTCACCGGAAATGTAACGTCTGTTCAAGGTGCTCTTCTTGTCTAAATTCTATAAAAACATCAAATGGGTCAATTTTGTCAATTTTTTCTGGATTATCCATCAGGTCTGAATTCTCTTGTTCAGATTAGTCATTGCACGGCTATAGTCTAGCCTATGGCTCTCTTTAAAGACGATTCTGGCCAGATTCGCGACATTTAGCAAATTTTTTTATGGCACGTAATAATTCTGTAGATTTTATAGCAATTCTTCAGATCCTTTGTCACTGATCTTTTTTGCTGGTACTCCGGCAATAGTTATTCCTGGTTCTAAAAAGGATTTGTTTACAACTGCATTTGCTCCGATTGCAATATTGTCCGCTATTTCAATCTCTCCAAATATTTTTGCACCGGGTCCGATGTATACATTATTACCAATTTTAGGAGCCTTTGCTGATGATCCAGCTTGCGTCCCTATATTAACACATGTATGAATCCGGCAATTCTTTCCGATTCGGGCCGCGCTATTAACAATTATCGTTCCCCGGTGCGCAATAGCTAAGCCAGGTCCAAAAACATTTGGGGGAACGGTAAAACCTAATTTTATCGAAAGACTGCGGAATCTCCACATTAAAAAAAAAATATAGGGTTTCCAGAAGGGACTGTTCCTGCAGTTGATAAAATATTCTATCTTTCGCAAGAGACGTTCAAATTTCCACCTTTGGTTGATAAAGATGGACGGCCACCATTTCTCAATTCCCAGTTGCACCCGGTCTGCTTCAAGGTAATAAAGATAATCGGTTTTTGATTGTATCACATTCAAATAATATGTTTTTTCTCGAATTTATCGCTATCGAGTTGAACAATTGTATAATTTTTTTAATCAATGTCGGAATATCAAAATTTCTTAAGATAATAATCTTCATGCAAAGTGCTATATTAATAAAAAACTATATTATTTAAATACAACCCCTTAATAAATCTCTAATTCGTTCTTTTTTTAATGATTCAGATGTAATATCTTTTGAAGACGATTTTGAGGGGATGTAACAAAGATTTAGTCCCTGTGAGTGAAAAGTGCTGCTATGGAGATTTAGACTTTTACAAAGCCAAATTATCTTTTTTGATCAATTCACAGTAGATGGTGTGTGTTTTTAAAAAAAGAATGATGCATATTCCCTCCAAAAATCTCCCCGCACTACCCGATTCCGATCCGGGCCGTACCGCGTTTGTACGCACTGGACCGGATCTATACTAATCCGGGCATAATTTGTGCGACATTTTGTCAAATAATGTCAGGCAAGCGCTCGGTCGAACTAGTTGGTTCTGGTAAATTTAAATACTGAACTATGCTTGATTGATTATTATCATGACCTAGAATTTCTGCATACTGAGAACTGCAGTACAGTCGAATGACATCTTTTTTGGAACTCAGCGAACTCGATTGAACATGTTGGCGAGAAAGAAGTATGCAGGACATCGTTGGTGCAGACGGGCACCGGAAAGGATGTTCAGAAATGACTACTCTTATGGGTATCCCAAAGAGTGTTGGGAATATGATCTTCCCTTCGATGAATGCCGGAACCACGTATCCGGGCTGGTTGAATTTCACCAAAGCCGTATATCAAATATAAAGTAAATGAGTATAGTGAAATGATATGTATACAGAGGAAGATCTAATAAAAAAAAATTTAACTTACCGGCATAAAAAAATGATAAAGAATTTTTTAAGTGAATTATTGAGGACAAATGGTATTAACAATTAAAACACTGGACAACACACATGAAGAAGCCTGGGATGAGGTAGTATATTCATCATCCGCTGGAACAATTTTTCATACGGTTACGTGGCTCAGACTCGCAGAGGAACAGTCAGGTGCTGAGTTTCATCCGTTAATGTTTTACAAAGGAAATGAGCTTGTCGCAATTTATCCACTTTTTATCACAAAACAAGATCGTATCAAAAAAGCATTATCTCCCCCACCGAAGTCCTATATGTTGTACCTGGGACCCGTGATAGCACACTATGAGTCCTTAAAACAGGATAAAAAGGAGAGTCAGTACATCGAGATCCAGCAGGAGACCGACAACTACATCTTCAAAATAAAAGGGTGTAAATATGCAAGAGTCAGGACTTCTCCCGGGTTATACGACTCCCGGCCCCTACGATGGTCCGGATATACCGTGGATCCACACTTTACCTATCGAATTGACTTAACCAGGGGAATAGGTACGGTTTGGGAACAGTTTGATAAATCGGTGAGAAGGATGATTTCCCAAGCCCAACAGGGCGGTATAACCGTGAGAAACGGCGATGAAAAGGATCTGGAATTTATTCATGATTCTTTGTATAACAGATATATTGAACAAGGTCTTACCGCAACAGATCATAAAAAATATTTACGGAACATCTACCAAAAATTTTACCCGGACAACCTGAAAATTTTTGTCGCAGAATATAAGGGTCAGAAAGTCTCGGGCTGTTTCTATCTTTGTTTTAAAAATATTCTGTATTTTTGGGTAGGTTTGTCTAAAACCGATTTGGCCGGAATCTCCCCCAATGATCTGGTTCAATGGGAGGCAATCAAATGGGCACAATCAAACGGTCTGAAATATTTTGAACTGATGGATGAGGGTGTTGATCCCCGCCTGAGACATTTCAAATCGAAGTATAACCCGGATCTGGTCATCTGGTACAAAGCAACAAAGTCTACATCACTAATGTACAAAATGGGAAAGATGATCTCTCAATTAAGAACAAAATAAAAGCGTTCATCAATTTTTTTCATATGCTTCTGTGAAATAATATTTTGTATTGTTAAAAATTTCGTACCTAAATGATGCAGAAAATCACGCAAATCACCGGCGTATATCATAAAAATAGTTCTCTGGTGCCGGAGAATCTTTTAAAAAATTATCATTTCTGGATAAATGTACGCAATTGTTCTAACATATACTTTTCAACCTGTTTTACAACCTCGAGTTTCCCACGGAATGCAAGCAGCTCCCGCTCATCTCCCTCCATATTGGCAAACTTGATTTTTTCCTTGCGTTCAACCACCGTTACATCGAATTTGGTGGGGATTTCCACGATTAACTTCTGGGGCACCCCGGGGGGAATGAGGACATCATACAGGGGTTCTTCTTGTTTTTCATCTGCCATATCTGTTCACCACTATCATTTACCTATCTTGATCCGCCGCCTCATAATACATGGGCCCCCGCGGACGCCCCCAATCGGATTTTTAGGCTTCCCAAGCGAGTTCATGCAGCGCCCCATCAGTGCCGCGCCCCGGGCAAGCCCGTCATCGACAAAAACAAGGTGGTCAATAGGGTCATCGAAAAGGTTACGCTCGATAATCCCCTCAAGGATATATTCCGGTTTCCGGCCCGAGATTGCCGCCCGGCCGGTGAACCCAATCGACGAATTTTTTAACACAAGATTCTGTTCTGTCGCAACATCGATCAACCGCAATGCCATTTTTGCGCAGACGCGATCGACGATTTCATTGAGAGTTGCAAGATTATATTTTTTATGGATTTCAAATCCGATGGCAACCAGCTCATTCAGTTCACTGCTGTTCACTCCGCAGTCACACCCGATCATTGCGATACCGGATTCCTTGGCGAGCCGGGCGTTGACAGGCACACGCCCGAACCGGTCGCGTTCCGGCGGCACAATACGGATATCGATGTATTTGTGACAACGCTCAACATACTCATCGATGACCTTACGGTTACCTCCGCTGAATAACCCTCCGGTCACGCTATGTTCACCGAAAATATCCAGAGCGGTTCCCGTCCGCTCGTGCACAAGACCGGTTCCCCTGACAAGTGCATCCGGGATCGCACCAGCCAGCCCACAGAAATTACCCACGGTTTTTGCAAACGGGTTTGGGCTGTCAACCGGTACATCACTGGTTATGCGTCCGTCAAGGGTTGTTCCAAAATCAATAGAAACACAGGGGTTGCGAAAGTCAACCGGTGTCCATTTTGCCCCCTCTTTTATTCCTGCCATCGCAAGCTCTCCCTCCATTTCGTTGGCGACCATCTCAACACCGGTCGAACCCACAGGAGGAATCACCCCGGCAACCGCTCCGACAAATACAACCTTGTCGGCAAAGCTGAACGGCTGAAGTTTTTGTGACTGGTTCTCCTTTGACATGGGAGGTGTCATCTTACGGGGCGGGACACCAGCGATCAGACATCCGTTTGCAAGGGCGATGACAAAATCACCTATCTGGTCGGGTGATTCCATCTCGGCAACGACTCCCGTGCTGCGGACAACAAAATCAAGGTCTTTTATCACATCAAGATGTGCGTCTTTGTGGCTCTGGAGCAGCGTATCCCTGACAAGCTCGGTGACTGCTTCACGGGTGAGCTCAGTCCCGTCAAGCGTTGCGCCAAATATTGTCTCACCCGGTTTTGGAGGGCGGATGTCACGGCTCATGCTTACCGTCTTATTGATGACGTAAGACATCCCGGTTTCAAGATTCACTCCGGTCAGGATACACTTGGTGGTAGTATTTCCCATTTCAACTGAGGCAACGATAAAATATGGTTTGTTTTTATATTCGGGAACCTGCATTCCGGGACCATGCGCAATCTGAGGGGGGGGAGGGCTTTCGACAATATGCGGTTTTGGCTTTGTAAAGCGGGAAAAAAAACTGGCGCACATTAGTATTCGTTTCTTCATTGTCAATCCATATAATTTTCTATTTTACGTCATGCGATATTCTGATTTCCGGATACTGACATAAAACCATCAATTTCCTGAGAGTATTATTAAAAACTGAAAGGATACTGTCGTCTGTTTTGGAGATTAATCTTGGTGATGAGCCCGTCGTAGGGAGCTCCCATCATAAATGTAATATAGAAAGTGTTATAATTAAACAATCACCTAAAAATTTTATAATAAATATTTTTGCAGGAAATATCCATGATCTCCGTATTACTTGTAGAAGACGAACCTGAAGTGCTGGAGCTTACAAGACTTTTTCTTGAGAGGGACACAGAACTGTCTGTCGATGCATGCCTTTCGGTTAAGGAAGCACTTCGGAAACTAAACCACAAGATCTACAATGTTATTGTTTCTGACTATGTCATGCCAGAAATCAACGGGATCCAGTTGTTGAAAACCCTGAAATTTCAGGGAATTGATACCCCGCTCATCATCTTTACCGGCAAGGGCGGAGAGGAGATTGCCATAGAGGCATTGAATTCCGGTGCCGCCTTTTATCTGCAAAAGAGTGAAAATCCCCGGTTCCAGTTTGCGAAATTAAGAAAAATGATTTATGAAGCCGCCCTCAAGCAAAGGACTGAGGAAATATATCGTGAAAATAATATATGCGTGGTAATTCCCGCATTTAACGAAGAAAAACTTATCGGACCCACCCTAAATTCGGTCCCTGATTATATCTTCAGGATTTATGCTATTGACGATGCGTCTACTGATCGGACTCCGGAGATTATCCGAGAATATACGGAAAAAGATACCAGGATCAAGTATATCCGGCATGAGAAAAATAAAGGTGTGGGTGCATCGATTACATCGGGATATCGTGAAGCCCTCAAGGAGGGTATGGACATCGCAGTGGTGATGGCCGGGGATAATCAGATGGATCCTGCATTCCTTCCGGAGTTTCTCGATCCGCTAATTAAAAGGCGGGCTGACTATGCGGTGGGAAACCGCCTTCAAAGCACTGAATATAGAAAAGGAATGACCCAATGGAGATTTTTTGGTAATGCACTCCTTACCCTGCTCACAAAGATCGCAAGCGGATACTGGCAGCTGATGGATCCGCAGAATGGTTATACTGCGATTTCAAGGAGAGCACTTGAACGCATCGATCCGAATAATATATATCCCCGGTACGGGTATTGCAATGATATTCTGGTAAGACTGAATACCTACAGTTTCAAGGCAGTAAATGTCAATCACCCCGCCCGATATAATATTGGGGAGATATCAGGCATCAGATATCGTACGTATATTCTCAGGCTCTCCAGGCTCCTTTTCAAAGATTTTCTCTGGCGTCTGAAAGAAAAATATATTATCCTCAATTTTCATCCGCTTGTGTTCTTCTACTTTTTCGGAACATTAAGCATCATCACGAGCTTTTTTTTAGGTATTTATGCACTCTACGGTAAGATATTTGATATGCAGCCGTTATTTATCCGGGCTACACTTACGCTGATTCTCTTGTTTATAGGTTCGATGTTTATACTCTTTGCAATGCTCTTTGATATGGAACAGGAAAGGAATATCGGGATGTTCTAATTCTCCCTTTTTTTATATCAACGACAAATTATAGGTAATGATTTATTTGCCCGGAAGGTGACTTGCGCACTTTGCTGTATGTAAAATCCTGAGCCAAAGCAAAACCTATACGAAGGTGATCTTTGTACCAGATGCGAAAATGTTGACAATTGCCATAAATGATACCACCTAAACAATCTTCTCTGCAGGTATTACACGGATTATCATTCATAATTCCTCCTTTTTCATCAAGTGTTATATATTCATACCATCCTTTGGGTTATGGCTTGGAACTAATCGTTCATCAGAGGTCATAAACGATTGGTACATAAGAAAGACTACTTGAATACTATTTAAAATCATGTATTAATGATTTGCAATAATGCATTACATAATGGTAATGTATTAATAATAATGATACAAAGTGATTAAAAAAAGATATATAAGATGGGTCTAAAGACAGGGAAGATCAGATGGAAGAATTAAACCGGATTCGCATGATATTAATGAATAATCCGAAAGGATTAACCATTGAAGAAATTGCAAAAAAATTACCGTTAAACAGGACATCTACTGCTAAATATCTCAATACTCTTCTGATATCCGGTCAGGCAGAAATGAGGACGTTCGGCCGTGCCAAGGTCTTCACACTCTCCCAACGTGTTCCATTATCGCAAATGCTGAACCTTTCATCAGATCTGCTTCTTGTCCTTGACCAGCATCTTATGATAAATCAGGTAAATGAACCTTTTATCAGATTATTTGATTTTTCACGCGAGGCACTTATCGGTGTACCTGTCAACCGATCTCCTTTTGCACCCTATATTTCCGATACTCTTTTATCTCTCATTACTGAAACAGCACGGGGAACTGAACAATCCAAAATGGATCTTATTGAGGTCAACGGAAAGAAATATTTTTTTAAAATCAAGATGATCCCCATTGTTTTTGATCAGGGGGGGCAGGGACTTGCGGTAATTTTTGAAGATATCACTGAACTCAAAAATTACCAGCAGCACCTTGAGAAGATTGTTGAGGAACGAACTCTAGAGTTAAAAATTACCAATGAGAAGCTGGTAAAAGAAATAAAAGAGCACCGGAAATCCAGAATAATACTGGAACAAAATGAGAGAAAATACCGCGAGCTTGTCGAAAATGCTAATAGCATTATCCTCCGGACTGATAATTCAGGTAACATCCTGTTTTTCAATGAATTTGCGGAGAACTTTTTTGGATTCTCTGAACACGAGATACTGGGAAGAAATATTATCGGTTCCATTCTTCCTTTCCCGGATATTTCTGGTGACAATGCATCTGATGTGATCCAGAAGTTTTTGAAACCTGCAGTTTCCACGACCTGTAATGAGATTGAAAGCATCCGGAAAAATGGAGAGAGGATCTGGATTGCATGGAACAGTAAGGCAGTTCCGGACGCACAGGGAAATCTGTCTGAATTTCTTGCTGTGGGGATGGATATAACTGAACGTCGGCAGATTGAGAATGCACTCCACCAGGTTAATGCAAAACTGAACCTGGTGAGCAGTATAGCACGTCATGATATTCTCAACAGACTGACCGTCATTTATGGGATTATATCACTCTTACAGGAAGGGATTCAGGATACCGTCCATCGGGCATATCTGAAAAAAGCGGAAGAAGCAGCAATTGCCATCAAACGCCAGATTGAATTCACCGGTGATTACAAAAATATGGGTATAGAAAAGGCTGATTGGCAAAACGTCAATAATTCACTGAGGCAATCGGTGGAGAACGTCGATCTCAAAGATATAGCCATGGATCTTGATACTGATAATCTGGAGATTTTTGCTGATCCGTGGCTGAAAAAAGTTTTTTTTAACCTGATTGGCAATACTCTGCAGCACGGGCAAACAGCAACAAAAATCGTGGTTTCCTATCGTGAATCGGATTCAGGAATAGATATTATATTCCAAGATGATGGTGTTGGAATTCCGTACGATGAAAAAGAGAAGATATTTGACCGGGGTTATGGAAAAAATCACGGGTACGGTTTATTCATGGCCCGTGAAATCCTTGCCATTACCGGACTTACCATAAAGGAAAGCGGTGAACCGGGTAAAGGGGCACGGTTTGAAATCAAGGTTCCAAAGCGGGTTTATCGTATTAAATAAAAGAACCATATATCTCAATTCATGAGTGATATCCGGCTCCCTCTGTTTTAGAAGGCAAGAGATTGGGTCCTTTAATTCACCATAAGGACAGAGATATGATACAATAAAGTCCCATTAATCATTCGTCTCACAACCCTTCTTAACGAGTTCAATACATGAATCCTTGCGAGCTTCGGAAATTAAAAGACTGTTTACGAATATTATGACAAAATATTAACCATTATGTGAAAAAATGGAATATATGAATATATGATAAAATTCAGAAGTAGTATTGAAATGCGTAAACCCCCGTGAAATTCCTGAATTCTGGAGGAAAAATGAAAAAGTTTGATACTGGCGAACTGACGAGAGCTGATTTCTCACAATGGGATACGCTCGTCGATCATTCGCCGCACGGAACCATGTTCCATAGAACCAGCTGGCTGGAGGCATGTGCCCGGTCTTTAGGAAAAAAGCTAAAAATCTTCGGGTGTTTCCAAGACGGTCTCCTCATTGGAGGGTGCTCCCTTTTCGTCGAACTGAAGTGGGGTGTCGTTCCTGTTGCCAGATCCATCTGTACCATGACCCCTTATGGGGGTTTAGTTTTTTCCCCCTCTCCTAGTAAAGGAGTTCATAAGCAGGAATCATTTTCCAGACAAATTGCCAGCTCCCTGATTCAGGAGTTTAAAAAAGAACATTATTTTTCCATCAGTATCCTGAATTCCCCGCAATTTCTTGATATAAGACCATTTACTTCGAATGGCTGGATCTCAAGTGTTTTTTGTACATATTATATCAATCTCGGAAATAATCTCGAATCCCACGCAGATTCTTTGGTGAAACAAAATATCCGGAAAGCAGAAAAGAACCGGATCAGTATTGAGCCTTTTTCTGACATTTCACGATACTATGCTCTTCTTTGTGAGACATATGCTCGGAAGAATAAGAAACCACCATGCTCAAAGCATCTTATCACGGAGTTATTTTCAGTCATAAAGAATCAGAATTGCGGTGAGATGGTGATGGCGAAAACACGGGATGATGAGACGGCCTGTGCAGAGATTGTTACCTGGGATAACCAGCAGGCATATACCTGGTCGGCAGCCTCCGATTCAAGATATTTTAATTCAGGTGCTCCATCTCTCCTCCGTTTCGACGATTTGAAGAGAATACGGGCAAAAGGCATTCCGATGATAAATATGATGACGGGAAATGTTCCTGAGTTATCAAATTTCACCGCACACTTTAATCCAGCACTTGTGTATTACTATCAAATCAGCAATCGTATGTTTGATGATATCCTATTCATGAAAATGTAAATAATTCAGAAATTGCCCAAAATCACGAGACTCTTGGAAGAAATTGAAATATTTATAGAGATTGGTTACATTTCAGCACCTTGCTAATAATTTATAGCTTAGATGGCGTTCTGATGAAAAAATTGCTGGAGCAGGTACACACTTTTTTACCGTTCTTCACGGAAGATTGATCGGTTCTTCGGTATAGTACAACTGATTCTACCCGATTACATTCCTTGACATATAAACATGACCATATCCGAAAAATACGCAATTTGGATACCCCCTCTCTGAAAACTGGAGTGAAGGAAGATTTGAATATGTTATGATCTACCCATACTTTTTTTCTTGGAAAGATCGGATACTAACAGGATATAGATTTGTTGACTCAAACGTATCATGACATATCTTGTATTCACATCGTGCAAATTGATCTGGAACGGGGGGGTACCGGCGTAGGAATCCCATATAAAAATGATTGGTTTTTTTTACCACGATTTACTTTAAATCTATTGGTCCTTCAGCATAGAGTGTCAGATTGGATCCGATCACACCTTCGTGGTCAGCAACGTAACTACCTACCATATTATTCGTCATATATATATGACCATACCCGGCAGGTCCTTTCTGGAAAACGGGGGAATCGGAATTTTTGAATATGTTATGATCTATCCATGCCCCTTTTTCCGGTATGGCACGGATCCCTATTGAGTACAGCTCTGTTAACTCGAAGGTATTATGGTGTATTTTATATTCATATCCTGCAATTGAATCGGGGGTTTCAGTCTCAGGAAACGGATGAACATCGAAATGGTGCCCGCCCATTGCATTTCCGTGGCCGAGAACTATATTATACCGTGCTTCATACCCTTCCCCGGGGAGACCTTTTGCACTAATATCGTGCCGATTGTAATCGAAAATATTGGCCTCGATAAGGGCAGTTCCTCCACGCACATCAACGCCATAACCGTACCCCCTTGCCTCGCATTGATGAATGTAATTATTGTGGATATAGGCATGAGCCGTCGACCAGTTTGAGTTTAACAGATAAACTCCGGCATGTGACCAGCCCCAGATCTCACAGTTATCAACTTCCAGACCATTACGTTCATCTGCTTCGATCGCACCCTGTACTTCAAGGCCAACGTCCTCAAAGAGTTCGTCCTGGATCGTATCGTTACCCTCAATACGTAAACCGGTTATTCTTACGTTATCTCC
>Ga0187854_10000688_pt1 | contig 39116 bp, 39 predicted proteins | sample June2016WEW_6_15_FD_132445 | JGI IMG/M metagenome (GOLD analysis project Ga0187854, IMG submission 132445) | Peatland microbial communities from SPRUCE experiment site at the Marcell Experimental Forest, Minnesota, USA - June2016WEW_6_150 | ecosystem: Environmental > Terrestrial > Soil >... | reverse complement strand
GCCTGGAAAATGGGTCGGCGGCAAGGACTTTATCCTCTATATCATCGGCGATATCGGCGTGGACGGCGCACTTTATTCTGCCATGGAGTTCCACGGCGAAGCTATCGATGCCCTTCCCATGGATGGACGCTTCACCATGTCCAATATGGCCATCGAAGCCGGGGGCAAGGCAGGCCTTTTCCACGTGGACGCCACTACACGGAAGTATCTCAAGGGCAGGGCCAAGCGGAAATACACGGAATACCGTTCCGATCCGGATGCCGTTTACGCCCGCGTGATTGAATACGATGCAGCTAAGATCGAGCCCCAGGTTGCCTTCCCACATATCCCTTCCAATACTCGGCCAATCAGCCAGGTAGGAAATATTCCCATAGACCAGGTGGTCATAGGCAGTTGCACCAACGGAAGAATAGATGACCTGCGCCTGGCGGCCCGTATACTAAAAGGCAAAAAGGTTGATAAGCGGCTGAGGACTATTATCATACCCGGTTCGCAGAGGGTCTACCTCGATGCCATGAAAGAGGGCCTTATCAAGAGCTTTATAGAAGCGGGAGCCGTAGTCAGCACCCCAACCTGCGGCCCCTGTCTGGGCGGATATATGGGAATACTGGCAGCGGGCGAGAAATGTGTCTCGACCACCAACCGCAATTTTGTGGGAAGGATGGGACACGTGAAATCTGAGATATACCTTGCCAATCCTGCTGTGGCAGCAGCCAGTGCCATATTGGGCAGGATAGCAAGTCCGGAGGAAATCGCATAATGGCACGTAAAGGTAAAGTTTTTAAATACGGATCCAACATAGATACGGACGCCATCATTCCGGCCCGCTATTTAAACCTATGGGAGCCGGCCGACCTGGCTCAGCACTGCATGGAAGACCTGGATACCGAGTTTATAAGCCGGGTTGAGCCGGGAGACATCATCGTTGGGGAGCTCAATTTCGGCTGTGGCTCATCCCGTGAGCATGCCCCAGTGGCCATCAAAGCATCGGGCATTTCCTGTGTCATAGGCAAGAGCTTTGCCAGGATATTCTTCCGCAACGCTATCAATATCGGCCTGCCGCTGCTCGAATGCGAAGAAGCAGTCGACAATATCAAGGCGGGAGACATAGTGGAAGTCGACCTGGCAACCGGCAAGATAACCAACCTGTCCACGGGTAAGAGCTTCATATCCAAGCCATACCCTGATTTTATGATGGAAATAGTTAATGCCGGCGGCCTGGTTGAACATACTAAAAAGAAAATATCCGGAGCGAAATAACTTGAAATTCAATATTGCTGTCCTGCCCGGTGACGGCGTAGGTCCCGATGTTACAAATGAGGCGCAGCGCGTACTCCTCGCCGTCGGACGCCGATTCGGGCACCAGTTCAATTTCCAAAATGGATTGATAGGCGGCGTTTCTATCGATAAATACGGGGAAGCCCTCACCTCAGAAACTCTGGAAATGTGCCGCAGTTGTGATGCCGTACTCTTGGGCGCCGTGGGCGGGCCCAAATGGGATGATCCCAATGCCGCGGTAAGGCCGGAGGACGGTCTACTTGCGATCAGGAAAGAGCTTGGACTGTTCGCCAACCTAAGGCCGGTCAAGATGTTAAGCATGCTGGAAAACTCCACCTCGCTTAAGCCCGAGGTCGTACGCAATGTCGATATGATGGTTATCCGTGAGCTGACAGGCGGTCTTTATTTCGGCAAGCCTAAAAGAAGGTGGAGTAACAGCAGGGGACGCCGGGCTATAGATTCCATGTATTATACCGAGGGAGAGATAGACCGCATCGTACGTGTCGGTTTTGAGGTAGCCCAGTCCCGGCGTAGGAAGCTCACTTCGGTCGACAAGGCCAATGTTCTTGAATCTTCCCGGCTATGGAGGCAGATTGCCACGGAAATTGCGGCTGACTACCCCCAGGTAAAGCTGGACCACATGCTTGTTGATGCCTGCGCCATGCGTTTTATACAAAATCCCGGCTACTTTGACGTTATAGTAACCGAGAACACCTTCGGGGATATATTGACTGATGAGGCCTCCATGCTGGCAGGCTCGATGGGAATGCTCCCTTCAGCCAGCCTGTCCGGTATCCCCGGCGGTAAACGCCGGGCCTTCGGCCTGTATGAGCCTATCCACGGCAGCGCCCCGGACATCGCAGGGATGAACATCGCCAATCCTATAGCTACGATCAAAAGCGCCGCCATGATGCTGCACTATTCCCTGGGACTTAACAACGAAGCTGACACCCTGGAAAATGCTGTGCTGAGGGCTTTGAACGACGGCTATCGCACCAAGGATATTATGAGCGACGGCATGAAGCAGGCAGGCACCGCCGAAATGGGCAAGTTGATCGAGGAAAGAATTTAGATTTGAGGATGGATGGTTATGCGGCATGTTGACTTATACGATACGACGCTGAGGGACGGCGCACAGCAGGAAGGCATATCTTTTACAGTATCCGATAAACTGCAGATCACTCAGAAGCTCGATGACCTGGGAATAAAATATATCGAAGGCGGATGGCCCGGTTCGAATCCCAAGGACACTGAATTCTTTAAAAAAGCGCGGAACCTGAAACTAAAACACGCCACACTGGTGGCCTTCGGCAGCACACGTCGTGTCGACGTTAAGGTCAGTGGGGATGCAGGCTTGCTGGCGCTGATAGAATCGGGCGCCAAGGTCGCCAACATCGTGGGTAAAGCCAATGACCGCCAGGTAAAACAGGTACTGGAAACCACCCTGGCTAATAACCTGGCTATCATACGCGAGTCCATCGCCCTGCTGAAATCTAAGGGGCTGACCGTATTTTTCGATGCCGAGCATTTCTTCGATGGATATAAGTCCAACGCGGCTTACGCAATCGAAACGCTGGTCGCCGCCGTAAAAGGCGGGGCGGATTGCCTGGTACTCTGTGACACGGACGGCGGCACCTTGCCTTCCGAAGCGGCCGACATCATAACCCGGGTTAAGAAAAAGATAAGTTGTCCCCTGGGCATCCACGCCCATAATGACTCCGAGATGGGAGTTGCCGTGACACTGGCTGCGATTGAAAGCGGCGTCGAGCACGTGGAGGGCACGATAAACGGTTATGGCGAACGCTGCGGCAACGCCAACCTCTGCTCGATCATCCCTGCCTTGCAGCTTAAACTGGGAATCAAGTGTATTACGGCCGGCCAACTGGCCCACCTTACGGAAGTATCACGCTTTATAGCCGAGGTGGCCAATTTGCCGCCCTCCTCGAATTTACCCTACGTGGGAGGCAATGCTTTCCTGCATAAAGCCGGACTGCATGTCTCAGCGCTCTCGAAATGGGAAGAGAGCTACCAGCATATAGACCCGGCCCTGGTCGGCAATAATCCCAAGGTAGTTATCTCGGAACTTTCAGGCAAGAGCAATATAATTTATAAAGCCAGGGAGCTGGGCATACCACTTCAACCGCACGGTAAGGAAGCACGCCGCATACTAGAGCAGATCAAACAGCTTGAAAGCCTGGGATTCCAGTATGAAGATGCCGATGCCTCCTTTGAGCTGCTGCTGCTCAGATCGCAGCCGGGCTATAAACCGCCTTTTAACCTGGTAGACTATATGGTTGTTGTGGAAAGGCACAGGCGTCTGCCTGCAGCTTACGACATAGGAGCCCAATTCCTGGCCGAAGCTACTATCAAGGTTAAAGTAGATAATAAACTCATGCACACTGCCTCGGAAGGCAACGGTCCGGTCAATGCCTTGGACTTCGCCCTGCGAAAAGCCCTGCTGGGATTCTACCCGGGCCTGGCCAAAGTAGACCTGCTGGACTACAAGGTACGTATTCTTGAAGGCAATAGCGGCACGGGCTCGCTGGTGCGGGTACTGATCGAATCAGGCAACGGTAAGGTTCAGTGGAGGACAGTAGGCAGTTCCACAAATATCATAGAGGCCAGTTGGCTGGCCCTCTATGACAGCATGGAATATTTCCTGCTAAAAATAGATAAGAAGACGAAAAGATAATCCAGGCTTATATCCAGCATAATAAAAAGAGGACGGCCCATGGGCCGTCCTCTTTCATTTCAACTTCAGCCGAAATTATACTATTCAGCTTTGATAATGGCAGCGACACCCTGTCCGCCGCCCTCGCACATAGTAGCCAGGCCATATTTGGCCTTATTTTCCTTAAGTGTCCTGGCAAGGGTTCCAACGAGCCTGATCCCGCTGGCGCCCAGCGGATGGCCGATAGCCATAGCGCCGCCGTGGACGTTGACCTTGGCTTCAGGAATGTTGAACTCTTTCATGCAGTAGAGAGAAACTATCGCGAAAGCCTCATTGATCTCCCAGAAATCGATGTCATTGGCTTTCAGGCCTGCTGCAGCAAGTGCTTTTTTGCTGGAGGGGACCGGTCCGGCGCCCATGAGGGTAGGATCGACACCGGCCATGCCGAAGGAAACGAAGCTGGCCATCGGTTTAAGGCCCAGTTTCTTGGCTTTATCTTTGGACATGATCAGCATGGCAGTGGCGCCCGCATTCAACGGGGAAGCATTGCCGGCTGTGATCGAGCCGTCGGGTTTATAGGCAGGTTTTAAGCCGGCCAGCAACTCCAGAGTCGTGTCGGCCCTGACGTTAGCATCATAATCAAACATCTGCTTGCTGCCGTCGGGAAGGGTAATCTCTACGGGTAGTATCTCGCCTTTGAGCCATTCCTTGTTTTTGGCAGCCAGTTGATGCGACCTCGCAGCGAATTTATCCATCGTTTCCCTGCTGATGCCGGACAGTTCCTGCAGCTTCTGAGCGGTAAAGCCCATATTCAACGAGAACATCATGTCCAGTTTCTTATATTGAGGTTCGGTAAATAATTTGTCGGGGAATTTGATGGCTCCGCCACCACCCATCGGGATGTGGGTCATATGCTCGATACCGCCGCAAAGCACGACATCGGAATAGCCGCAAGCGACAGCCATGACACCAGTCCTGAGCCCGCAAAGAGCGGACCCGCACTGCTGATCTACCTGCTGGCTGGAAACCTCGAACGGCAGGTCAGCGAAAAAGCAAGGAATTTTGCCGCCGAAGGTGAAATTCTCAAGAACCGGGTTGGCTGTGCCTACTATGGCCTCATCGATTACTTTCTGGTCAAGCTTATTCCTCTTGATCAGCTCTTTCCACAGGAGCGCCAGCACCTCATCCATTCTCCATCCATTCAATAAATCCTTCTCGGGTTCCTTGGGACGGGACCGGGAAAACGCCGAGCGTAAATAGTCGATAATTACTACTTCTCTTGCTAGACCCATGGCTTATCACTCCTTATTAAAAATTTCTGGGTAAATTTTACACGATTACCTTTGAGAGCACAAATATGCGGCTCTTGAGCAGACAATTTTAGCTTCAGATCAACCTTTTATTACACCTATGGGTACGGCCCTGGCAACCCGGCTCGATATGCCTGCTTCCTGCGTAATATTGATGACATCATCCACGTCCTTATAGGCAGAGGATGCTTCCTCCGCCAGCGATTCCATGCTGCCGGTCCTGACGTAGATACCCCTGGCAGCAAGGTCCGCTGCCACAACTTTGCCGCTTTGTGCCCTCCTGGCTGCTCCCCTGCTCTGCACCCGGCCGGCTCCATGGCAGGTGGAACCGAATGTCTCCTGCATGGCCCTTTCAGTGCCCAGCGCAATATAGGAACACCGGCCCATATCCCCGGGTATCAGAACAGGCTGACCGATGGCGGCATACCTGGAAGGCACTCCCGCTTGCCCAACCGGGAATGCACGTGTAGCGCCCTTGCGGTGCACGCACAGCTTCTGGCTCTTGCCTTCAATAATATGATCTTCGATCTTAGCGATATTGTGGGCCACGTCATAGACCTGTTCCAGCCCTATATCCTCTTCCTTTCTGCCGAGGACCTTGACAAATGACTCTCTGGCCCAGTGGGCGATGCACAGCCTGTTGGCCCAGGCATAATTGGCAGCGCAAGCCATCGCCGCCAAATAGTCCCGCCCTTCCTGCGATTCAACCGGCGCACAGGCAAGCTGGCGGTCGGGTAAATTTATGCCGTATTTTGTTACGGCCTGACCCATAATCCGCAGGTAATCATCGCATATCTGGTGGCCCAGCCCCCTCGATCCGGTATGGATCAAGAGCAGCACCTGCCCGACGAAGGTAATCCCCATCACACGAGCTGCTTCCTTATCGTATATTTCGCTTATTACCTGGACTTCCAGGAAATGGTTGCCCGATCCCAGGGTGCCCAGTTGCGGCATGCCGCGCTTTTTCGCCCTGTCGCTAACCCTCTCAGGGTCGGCCATCGTCATGCATCCGTTCTCTTCTGTAACCTCCAGGTCATTCGCTTCACCATAGCCGTGTCTTACAGCCCAGCCGGCGCCCTGCCTGAGCAGCTCATCCACCTCCCTCTCGCTTATCTTGATCTTTCCTTCGGAACCTACCCCGGAAGGCACATTCATGAAGAGATGGTTGATCAGCTGCTGGATTTTGGGTTTAATTTCCTCCTCGCTCAGATTGGTGCGCAGCAGCCGGACTCCGCAGTTAATATCGTAGCCAACGCCTCCGGGAGAGACGACTCCATCACGCACCCGGGTGGCAGCCACACCACCAATGGGGAATCCGTAACCCCAGTGTATATCCGGCATGGCCATGGAACTGCCTACGATGCCCGGCAAAAAGGCCACATTAGCTACCTGTTCCAGCGACTCCTCTTCCCTGATAACGCTCATCATGCGGTCATCGGCGTAGATCAGGCCAGGCACTTTCATGCCGCTCTTGTAGTCCTGAGGTATTTCCCAGCGGCATATGCCGGTCTGCCTTATTTTTCCCTGCCAGGGGCTCATGATATCCTCCCACAGTGTCTAGATATCAAATATGATCGCAGCCGAATAAACATTGTTTTCCTTCACAATATTTAGATTATGGTAAGTAGCAGCCTTGACTTCACGTTTTATCACGTGTCTTTGGGGGTCCAGTTTCTCTCCATAGCATATAGCTGTTAACCGGCCCCCATCGTGAATACTCAGAGCAAAATCATTAAAAATGAGGTGTTCGGCGTCCAATTCGTAGACCAGCCCGTTAAGCCATTCTACCAGCAGCGTGACGCTATCCTGCTCCTGTAAAACGATTTCTTTGCTCAGCTTGTTTTCGACCTTGCTTAAATCCGTTATCAGGCTCAGCATGCCCGTAGCGGCATTTTTAAATAGCTCAGCCAGGGTGTGCCCGTAGGCCATAATGCCGATATCCGCCGTATGGTCGATGATTTCAAACTGCTTCTCCAAAGCAAATACATTATAGCTCAGCTTGAAGCACGCATATTATAATTAGCTTGACGTAGTTAATTAACGGATGCTACCATAGTAAACCTTGGGCCGCTAGCTCAATTGGTAGAGCAGTTGACTCTTAATCAACCGGTTCAGGGTTCGAGCCCCTGGCGGCTCACCAAGCTTTTTACGACTGGAAATCCTGATTTTCGAAGGTTTTCTTGTCATTTTTATACACCCCACTTTTTGTAATTTTTCACAATTTGCTTAATGATTAGCTACGATTTTGCTTAATTTGCTTAACGGCGTACGTTCCATTTGTAGCTAAATTTTTGTACCCTTTAGGCTTGCGCTTTCTCTCATAACCCAAACTTAACACCACCCACTCACGACTTAACTTTTTACCCTTGACACTTCCCTGTTCGAGCAAGAACCTCAGGTGTCTTTTTGATAAGCCCATTTTCTTGGCTGCTTCTTCTACGCTATACATCTTAAATTAATTATAGCCGTTGACGGCTATAATGTCAATGTCAGGTCATGTTATAATATATTTGATTTATATTTACACTGGAAATGGATATGATAACTAGGAATCTCTCCCTCGTTATTAATGCAATCGTAGCAGCCATCCAGGAAAGTCCAAGTCGGCAAGAAATAAAAGTCTACATGCGTTCCGACAATGGATTAGACGAAAAAAGCATTTATCCACAGCAACTGTATGACATCCTTCTCAAACTACAAAACAATGATAAAATTCTCACTTTGAAATCATTCCCCTTAGCACTTTTACCTAATGTCGGGAAAAAACCACTCACAGGGTCAGAGATAAATAGTTTTTTTGATTACGTCATACAACCCTCCTTGAAACACTTCATTATTGAGATTCATGGTGCTTTCGATGACTGGTATGATAATTATCTGGGCGAATGGGAGCAAATGAACAAAAAGAATCAACCTGTACAGAAAAATGAGACCGTTGAACCGGCAACCACCTGTGAGATAATTTATACATCGAGAGAAATAATGCTTAACGGTACGATTCGATTGTCAAGGCCCGATTTTAACGGCGAAAATGAACGTGTATTTCGATTTCTATATGACCATCCGAACCAAAAGTTCTCTAAGAATGAGATTGAGCAAGAAACTGGAAATCGTTTGCAAAAATCGTTTCACAAAATAGTTGAAAATTTGGGCTTCACGGGTGAATTAAAGAAAAGATTTTTTGATGTTGCGAAAGACTCGATACAATTCAAAAACCCAATAAACTGAATCTCTGTAGCCTACTAACAATAAGAAGTTCTATCACCCGCAAATTCATCTTCCCCTAGCCCCATCCCCTTTTATCCCCATCCACGCCTAAATATCCCCTTCACAACGACAAGCGCTTTTTTGTTTGCTAACCTGTCGTTACAACCTAGAACAAGCTGATGGAAATTAAATGGGAAATGAATATTTACGAGACTTCTGATATAGCTCTTGCAAGCTACCTCTATTGCTCAGGCGCTGCCATTACTAAAGTAGACAATCAAAACCCCCGCCGTTGTATCTTTGTATTCAGTTTGACCAAGCCAGAAGTACTTTCCTTATGGCAAGAGGGTAGAGCTATGGTCAATGCTTTAGCCTATTACAATGCATATCAAGCTTTAAAGGCCAAAATATTTAGAGGAGGTTCATGATATAGCTGGTCGAAAAAGAAAGGCTTCGAGTACTCGAACTACCCGAAGCCGAAGAGAAAACCACAAAGGAGCACTTCATGGTTTACGTTCATTGTAACAAAATAAAATCCAAAATCATAGTTCCATCAGATGACGGTAGCCGCAATATAGGCGAAATCCGAAATAAAATCTTCATCAAATTCAACTTCCAGTCATCAAAGCATATCTGTTACAAGCACAACGCCATCGGGCTAGACGAGGTGGCATTCTTTGATTACATACTACCCACCGCCCAATTCATAATATGCCATGATGATGATAAACATATCACCTACAAAATCAGAGTGGCTGTGTTTCGTAGTAATGCCATATTTGATGATTTGGGCTATGGGCCTCAGGTGTTCTGCCCTCTCAAACATTGGCAGCTTGAGCACGAAAGGCAATCTCAGTGCCAGATGCAGTTTAGCTTCGGAGGTGAAACCCAATGGTAGCAGCCAATGATTATGTTGAACAGGCAGACGGTACGTGGAAGCTAAAAAATCAAAGAATCAATCAAATCAACCCTATACAAATTGTTGATGATTCGATTTCACAGCAAACTATTTCAACACTCGGGAAAAGGATAGGGCTACTATCTGCAAAAGAGATACTACAACGCCCCATTGAGCCATTAACGCCCCTGTGGGGGCCCTTTATCTATAAAGGCTCAGTAATACTTCTCAATGGTCGAACCGGCGTTGGTAAGAGTACTTTTCTTTACAACCTGTTTGTATCGGCTGCAACAGGTAAACCGTTTGCAGGCATACCTTTTGACCATCCCCTCAAAGTTATTTATAGCGACCGTGAGACCCCTTTTTATCTGAAGCAATTAAAGCTTCAAAGGATATGCGATGGTGATGGCCCGGATAACCTGCTATTCGTACCGAGAGAGTTAGCCAGCTTCCAGAATAACCTAAAAACCTATAAAGAAATGGTGATGGACGAACATGCTGATATTCTGGGGCTTGATACCATTTCAGAGGCTTTCAATACCAAAGACGAAAACGATAATGCGGAAGCCATCAGACAATTCTGTATGGTACGGGATTTCTCTCTTGATACGGGATGCGTTGTAATAGCAACACATCATACTGGCAGAAATCCATTAAGTGAGACAGACGTATTTGCCGGACGCGGTGCTACTGCCAGGGCCGACAAGGTAGACATCGTATTGAATCTATTTCCTCTCAAGGAAGATTCGAACATTCTATGTCTGGCAATCGGCGGTAAGGACAAGATTGCAGGCAATGATTCCAAACTTTATCTGCGAAAAGCCGGCAACGATTCCTTCGAGGTAGTCGAACGACAAGAAACATACGAAGCAACGACAGCTGAGAGATGCAAGGAATTCATTCTGGCTAGCCTAGACCATCAGGAAATATCCACTTCACAAATACAAACCGAATGTCAGAAGGCAGGCTTCAGCCAACCGACAGTCACAAGGGTTATCGGGGCATTGGTCGACACTGCCAAATTGCGAAAGACACGGCGTGGATACTACCAGAAGATTGAATCATCAACTGAACATATAGGGTTTGATGATTTGATTCTTGATTCAAAAGCTTCGGGACAAGCTCCGGAGGCTAACTAATGGATAAAATTAACTGCCCCTCATGGGAAGGATGTGCAGCCCCATTATGCCCGCTAGAACCTTTAACCGGTGCACAATGGTTTCCAGATGAAGATATCTGCAACACACTTGCTTATAGGCAAACCCACTGGATAAAGATACAGCGCAAGATTAAACGCCTTCATCTTAAGAGCTTGATTGAGCATGACCACTGTTTCACATTACCCGCGCTTCAAGCAATGAAAAAGGTACGGCATCCAAAGGGCATGCTTCCCGAAGACTTGTATAAAAACGGCCGCGACAGGACATCCACGATGGGTTAATTTGACGTTGATATGCCACTTGACAGCCTTAAAGAAAGGCAAAGCGGCAAGACCCGTACCGAATCATCATCTGCCGCTGGCAAGGTTACAAATAAAGGCTTGAAGATTAAACAGGCCACTAAAAAGCCTGCCTTAACTATATGTGAATGCTCTGGCTTTTTCGTACACTAAAAAACCTTTGCGAATCAAAATATGTACTGCTGTTAAGACATTGAGATGGATAGGAGTGACTTAGAAATGGGTACGTTTCCCATTGTAAAAGGGCAGGCTCTCCGATAAAAGATTAGGGAGTTATGGCAAGACCGCTAATTAGAGAAATCATATTTAAATTGAGTTGTCGTTTCATCGAACTCATAAAAAGTATAATGTGAATAGGGATAAGAGCCGCATGTTTTTATAGCATGCCACTTACCGTGACCCATATATGTTGCTTCCCACTTCGGTTCAACAAACAATGAACATGGTGCTGGATCGTAATTCTTGGCTAACGTCAAAACTTGGTCGGCAGTATACCTGGGAACATCTTTAAAAAGCATATTAAAAAGAAATATTGCCAAGGCAATTATAGCTAGCACAAAGAAAATCGTTCTTAATGTATTTGAGTGGGGCGGCGTTGTAGCGGAGGGTACGCTTTGTGTGTTGATTACGGCGTCCTTCTCCTCTTTTTCATTTTCAATTGAAGAATTACTAGATTGCTTATTTTCGCTGTTTGTGTAAGTACTATCAGCTGGTGATGTCAGCAAACCATGCTGTGACCAGTCCCCAGAATATTTACAGTTAGGGCATGTAGTCGTTCCATATTCTACTACCCTTCTACATCGAGGACAGTTATACCACAGCTTCATTATGCTCCCCTATTTGTTATGAACAAATCTAAGTCCGCCCTTATAAGGGCTATTATAGGTTACGATATTGAGGATATCAAAAGTACCCGGCCAGACCCACCAGAATACGTCAATTTCGGTGCCACAGCCTTTGCAACAGCCTTAGAAGAGAAAGAAAGGGGGTTATGGATACCAAACCATTATCCCCTAATAATCGGGTTCAATTTCAAGGCTTTTGAATTAAGGCTTGAATAAATACGCTTTTAGTTTCAAAAAAATCCTTATAGACAGATGTAACCTATACATAATCTGGCTGAGTGCCTGCCTTATGCTTTTTTATGACTCTAAAAACCGCCAGTGATTATGTTGCACTAATCTAAGACATTCTATTTTCTTTTTCAAACTCTGTAGATTCAAATTGGCTATGTTTTATTAACGCTTTGGGGGTTACGCCCCCTAGCTCCCTACCCGGCCCACAATAGCCGCATGGTCGCCCCTATGAGCCGCATGGTCACGGTGCCTGCAAATGCCATCCCATAGCAATCATTACCTGCAAGGTACTTTTTTGTAAATCGTATTGTGCGAGCCTATATATATTATATGAAGATACTATAATATTTGTTGTGTAGAATATCCTTATCTCGTATAGCTTCAGCCATCACCACGCACTACGCACAATTAGATATACCCGCACACATTTTGACAGCTCTGCTGATGCGCAAATCTATAACTTGTAAATACACTCATGGTAACCCCTACAGATATAAGCGCTGTGTTACTTGTACCTTCCCGCTGAGCATAAGCGTATAATATTGCGGTCAATTATATTCTTTCTGTCAGTATGGGAGGCTAGTGAATGGGCTCTAAAAAACCTAAATGGAAAATTAGTCCTGAAGAAATATGTCGACAGTACTACGAGTCTCAAATATTTGGTTCAGCATCCCAAAATGAATCATCAGCGCAGCTTTTTTTTGCCGATGCAAGTATTACCATTGAAGGCATGGATAATACCTTTAAGAGCGTCGACTATATAACATTTCTCAAAGAAGCGTCGGCATTAAATATCGAGTTATTTGGCCTAGCATGGCTCAATTATAATTATGAGTATGAGATATATAAGCAATATTCGAAATATGAGCTTCTCGTTGCTGGAGAGATTAACTCGACGAAACAATACTTAATAAATAGAGGCAATAAATTTATCTGGGATATAATGAAATTCTATAATGAAGTAATATTGACGAGTTATACTTGGGAATTGAGCTGGGATAGGTGGGGAGGGCTCAGAGATGGCCCATTTGCCGGTGACGTAGACGCTGACGGGCTAAATGACGAGACAAAGAAAAGGAAAATCGCCCAATTGGAATCTTTTTTCAAAGCATGGAAAAAATATACTATAGATAACGAGTGTGAGGTACGCCTCTCCATACGTTCTTTATTTGTCCCTTACGATACGTATAGAATTACCAGGTTGTTTCAAAATCTAAGTTTGGAACTGGCAAAGCGAATTGGATGGGAACCAACTCAAGTTGGCCTTTTTGCTATTCAAAGGTTTGTAGCTGGACTTCATAAGAATGCCGTGCTTTATCTTGATGCTGTATCGGAATCAGGGTCATATGAGGAGCATAAAAAAGTTATAAGCAAGCAGTTTTCATTGTTGAATTCAGCTTTAAATGCGTATCTAGCTCGCGAGCAAAACAAATAGGCTTGCTACGAGTATCGTACTGCGGCCGGCACGCTAGAGCATTGGATATTTTGTATTAGGATAGAGGTGACTTATAAAACTTCATGCTATCCTGAAAGCTAAATGACCTTGTGTACCGCTGTACCATTTCCAGGCTTTCCCATCGGCCTAATTCCTTGATAGTCATTGTATCTATTCCAGCTTTGCGCAAAAGTACTGCAAAGGTGCGCCTGAAAGTATGAGGGTTACAGGTAATACTAGTCTTTGCTTCAAGGCGGCGAAGCATTGATGTTATACCCCAAGCGTTCAATCCCCATATATTGCCGTTGGGTTGATATATGGAGAGCCATTGGCGCAAGTAATCTTCAGCTAACGCGCCAAACGGCGCAAATGCCGCTTTACGGCCTTTCCCCAGCACTTTGATGCAACGGCCCGGCCAATTGATATCATCAGCCTTTATGCCCACCAATTCAGCCAATCTAAGACCACTTTCAGTAAATAAAGCGATAACGGCTTTATCTCTTATATTATCAGCAGATTCAATCAAGGTCTTTACCTGGTCTTCACTTAATGCCGGTAGTATTACCTTGCTGAGAATTGGAGGGCGTACACCTTTCATAGGATTGTCAATGCCATATTCAGTATGTAACCAGTTATAAAATGCCCTCAGCGCCCGATAATATGCATGCCGGGTACAAAGGTTTTCATTACTGGCTTTAATGCTATTTAGAAAACGTTCGATTAACCTGGGATTAGCTTTAAGATAGTCTACTTCGGCCGAATATTGCGATAGTAGAATCCGATAAAACCGTACGGTTTGCTTGCTGCAAGCTACGGCCTCCCGACTTTCAAGAAATAATGTGATATAATTTGTTTCTTGTTTTCTGGGCTTAGCGTATTCCTGAATAATATTTAGCAATCTCGGTGATGCCGGTCGTTGACCGTTGCGCACCTGGCATAAATAACTTTTGCTATAATTGCTTAACGCCGCAAGTGTGGCAAGGGGTAAATTATTAAGCAGTTTAATCGTATCATGTTGACTCTTAATCAACCGGTTCAGGGTTCGAGCCCCTGGCGGCTCACCAAGCTTTTTAGAAACCATTAGGAGAATTCCGTGAAAACATCTAACTATTGTCTAAATATAGTGCTCGGCTTACTTGCCATGTCGGCCGGTTTGATCTCGGGCTGTGCAACCCAACAGACGCAGGGGACTCAGTTAGGGGCGCCTATTTTCCAGGATGATTTCACGAATCCCCAAAGCGGCTGGTATGTTTACAAAGCCGATTCGTCAAAAGGCGGAGCATACGAGCAGGGCGACTACAGCGTATGGTCAATCGGTAGAAATAAAGTTGTTGTTCTGAACCCCAAAACCACGCAGCAACTGAGTAATTTTGAATCAGAAGTTGATGTCAAAAAGACTTCTACATTAAACGGGGCTGTGATGGGAATTATCTACCGGCTGGATGCCAACGGGAACTACTACCGGTTTGCCATCACCGACAACCAGACATATTACGTAAGCAGAGGCGTCAAGGGCCTGGAAAAGGAAATACAGCCCGAAACTCCTTCCGATACCATAAAGCCAGGCAACGAATTTAACCAACTTAAGGTAATCTGCTCGGGGGATAACCAGGATTTTTACATCAACGGCAGCAAGGTTGCCAGCATCACTGATAATACCTCTTCGACAGGGGAATTGGGTATAGCGTTCGGCAACTGGGCGCCTTCTGAAAATTTCACCTTCACAAACTTTAAGCTATTCAGCCTTAAATGAACCTCAGGTAAACCGCCTTTTCCATCGCCTGAAGTACTGCTCGGCAGTATGAAGCATCGTGCTAAATAAGTAGTTTCCCGTACGGTTAGACAAATTTCAACGCTGACCCCATCCCAGTTTATAGTCCAGCATGAATTAGAATTTTCTCAGTTTTGAGGGCCTACCCTTTCTGTAAGGCGACTGAGCATATCCTGTATCCCTCTTGACTTCATATTAAATATAGTCCCATTTTGGTTATTAGAAGAAATGTATTCCTTTAAGAGTTCTGCTGTTTTTTCAGCTGGTTGGTTAACTTTTTGATGCAAATGAGTTATAGTAGAAACACCTTCGCGTTCTCGTTCGTGGGGGAGTGTCGGAACTGGCAGACGAGCATGACTTAGGATCATGTGCCGCAAGGCGTAGGGGTTCGAGTCCCCTCTTCCCCAGGGAAATCCGGAGCAAATATTTTTTCAGGTGATGAGATGGCTATAGAAGTTAGAAAAACCAAACACAGCAAGATCAGCAAGGTAGATTTCGCCGGGCTGGGCTTCGGAGATATATTCAGCGACCACATGCTAAAAATGGCCTATGGTAAAGGCCGGTGGGGCGCTCCCAAGATCGTGCCGTTCGGACCTATGAGGATATTCCCTTCATTATCTACACTGCATTACGGTCAATCGGTCTTCGAAGGGCTTAAGGCCTTTTATGCCAAAGACGGTTCTATCAATGTGTTCCGGCCGGAAAGGCATATCGACCGCTTTAACCTGTCCTGTCACCGGCTCTGCATTCCGCCGGTGGATAAGAAGGTCTTTTTTGAAGGCCTGGTGCATCTGCTGCGGATCGATAGGGAGTGGATACCCAAGCAAAAAGGCTATTCTCTTTACATCCGTCCCTTTGCTTTCGCCATGGACAGCACGCTGGGCGTCCACGTGGCAAACACCTATCAATTCATGATTATACTTTCGCCCGTAGGCGCTTACTATAAAGAGGGATTCAACCCCGTCAAGCTGGTCACTGCCGTCGAGCATGCCAGGTCGGTGGAAGGTGGCTGCGGCGCGGTCAAAACGGCCGGCAACTATGCGGCCAGCCTTTTCGCGGCCAATGAAGCCCAGAAAAAGGGATTCACACAGGTGCTCTGGCTTGACGGCGTCCACCGCAACTATATCGAGGAAGTCGGCACCATGAACGTGTTCTTCCTGATCGACGATGTACTGGTGACCCCCCACTTGAGCGGTACCATACTCGCAGGTGTCACTCGCGATTCGGTCATACAGATTGCCAGGGACTGGGGTATGGAGGTCAATGAGCGCAGGATCAGCGTGGACGAACTGATGAAAGCGGCCGACAGCGGCAGGCTCAAGGAGGCCTTCGGCACCGGTACTGCGGCTGTAATATCTCCGGTCGGCACAATCAGGCATAAGAATAAGACCATCACCATTAATGAGGGCAAGACCGGCAAGCTGGCATTGAAGCTGTATAATACGATAACCGGTATCCAATACGGTGAGAAGCCCGATAAATTCAAATGGATATATAAGATAAAGTAATCCGTTTCATCTAAAAACCGGGCATTGTCAATACCTGAACGACGAGTGCAGAGTCCTTGACACTGAATTAATGCAAAATATATACTTTACTCTGCATTTCGAAAGGGCCATTAGCTCAGTTGGTTAGAGCACAGTCCTGATAAGACTGGGGTCTCTGGTTCGAATCCAGAATGGCCCACCATCTTAGGTAATATTATTACCCAACTTTAGCTGTGATTTGATCAAATTAAAATCAGACAATTACCATTTTAGCTTCGATCTTTGGCAATATCATTACCATTGAACAAACATCGGTATGTATGTTCAACCATGATAATAAACATAGGTCTATGATGACTGCTGTTCTTCTAGGCTAGCATTGCTGATCTTTTGAGGGCAGGTCACTCTATTCAACAAGTCGTACTGCCGGAGGTATCCAGGACTTGTCTACTACCTGCTTCTGCGGCCAGTATAGTCGCAGTGTCAATGAAAAACCACCGCTGGCAGGAGCTGGCAACCAGTTGGGTATCTTAGCAGAGTCAGGCGAATCGCGCTGTATATAAAGATCAATTGAGCCGTCGGGATTCTTTGTCAGAGGCGGATCACTTAATGAGCCCAGGCAGTATCTATCGATCGGGTTGGCTGCAAACAGGATTTTTTCATTATATATAGTAATCGACCAGAAGCCGTTTACCGGCGGTATCTCATTCTTATTGAAATGAATTACATATTTGTTAGCGCTTGAAAATTTAGCCCCATCGCCGCTGGTTGATGCGGAGGCATAGAAAGCGTCATCAGTTAGATTAGCGCCCAGCCCCCGATAAGCTATGGCTGCTCTCAGTATGTAGTTAGTCCCGTAATTGCCGGTATCGTAGGAGAGTTGCCACCCGTTCTTGATAGTACCCATTCCCCCGGCAGGAATTTCAGTCAGAGCGGACTGATAGCCAGTTTGGATTGCCGACTTAACGCCATTGTCCAGTCCCGCAAAATATGACTTATAGTCAACTCCAGTCTTGATACCTATCTTTGCCATCCTATCCAGTATTGGCGCGTCTGCTTGATACGGAGGGTTTTCAATCATCAACTGGCAGACATAGTTGAAATAGCTCGCTGCATCCAGAGCCAGCAACTGGTTCAGAGGAGAGACTTTGATATTGACAGTCGGGTCGACAGGGACATTAGTCGGCGGCACATAATTGGTACCCCAGGCAGAGAGCGGTGTTAGTTTCAGCTGGTCTTGAAGTTTCGATACGTTCTGGTAGTCGGAAGGACCGGTACAGGCGATGCGACCGACTATCCAGACCCATCTGGTCGAAGACTTCATTTCTGTGATGCCTTCAGGTAATTTGCCACTCCAATTCGGGCCGGTGATGGCAAAATTGCCAGATCCGGTACCGGTAGTGCGTGAGCCAGGCGAGGCAAAAGCATCGGTCCAGTAATTAAGCATAGGCATCAGGTAGTAGCGGCCTTGAGTGTCTGGCAGAGAAATGATAACAGGTTCTTTCGCGGTATCAATCCAGGCTGATGAATAAAGCGTGTCGGCATTAGGGTTTACTACATTAGTAAATGTCGCATCAGGAAATACTTTCTTATTCGCGAATTGGTTAACCGGTGCCCCGTTCGTATTGGGTGCGGGGACTGCTGTGAGAACCTGCCGGGTCAGGTCCATGATAACCAGCGGGAAGCCGTATATAGTGGCATCATAGGCGATCTGCTGAGCCTCTTGCTGATTTACGGTTTGCTGGGCTGAGTGCTCCCCGAGAGTACATCCTGCAGCGACGGTACTTACTGTGAGCAGTAATACAATGAGAACCAGAAACTTGTGCAGAATTACGTTTTTCATACAACACTAGTCCTTAACACTGGCCTGCCCCAAGTATTTATACCACTCTTAAGTTAGGAACACAATTATTGTGGCAAGTGTATGAGATCCAATCATACGCATGGAATGACGTTCAATGGCATGAATGCGTGGACTTAAATTAAAGGATAGATATTAGGTAATTAGATGATTATTCAAATAACCATGCATCAACAAAACGGGCATCTGGTCGGCGCCGAAGCCACGCTGGATGTTATATGGATCCTACCATAAAATTCGCATTTAATGGCGTAGCCTATGCGGCCGACCGTAATGCCATTACTATTATTCTTTGATGGCACCTTCGCATTTGGCTCGCCATATCTACGGCCGCAATTTGGACACTTGGTTGAATCAGGTGGTATAGTGCATCTGCATTCGGGACATTGTAGATCTGTTATCTTATCCTCCTATGAGCAATTGTTGAAGCGCTGGGATAAGCTCTTTGCTCTCAAACAGAAGTTCGGGAACTGTCCAGAATGGCCCACCAATCAATCCATTCGTTCACCTGCAGACAATCTTAAGACATAACTATATTCTGGCTTGGGGACTCTGATGCTTTCATTTTGGGCACAAACGCTTACCCTAAGGAATTGAAATAATTAAAAAAGCCCGAGATAAACCTCGTGAAATGCCCGGTAACCCGGACTATCGCCAACTCTATGTAATTGTCTTTCCTGATGTCCTGTTATAAATTTATGTTGTCCGGTCATTTTCTTTCCTTGACTAAGTTCTGTCAGGTATGTTTGGTAATCTTCATTTGCGCCCACGGATTATGAGTATACTAGCACGCCAGTGAGGCGGCTCTAATAGAGCCGCCTCACTGGCCGGTATCATCCACGACTACAGGCTTTTAGCCGTGCAGGCTGCCGACAATCGCCCAAATTCCGACGATGATAAGATAGATGCCTATTATGTAATTGAGTATCCTGGGGAAAATCATTACGATGATGCCAAAAATAAGCGTGATAATTCCCCATAGTAGACCTGAAGGTTGCCACATAACTACACTTACCTCCTAATAAAGGCAACTAGTTCAAAAATTTGAACTAGCCCCGCTTGGCCGGAATGTCCCTTTTACCTGGCAACAGCGATAATAGCCAGAATGCCGATGATAATCAGGTAAATGCCGACGATCCATGCCAGTATGGAAGGCATCAAGATGATCAAGATGCCCGCTAATATGGACAGTATCCCCATCAACCAACCACTTACTTTAGGCATGACAAGACTCCTCCTTTAAAAATAGATACTTATATGTTAAATGGCTAAGAATGTAATAATCATATAATTCAGTAAAAATATATTAAAAAGTTATGAAATTTGGGGATTGTTTCTAACGGTGATTAAGGATACGCTTGAGGACTTGCCGGCAGGGTTTTCTTGAAAATAGTCAGGGCTGTTTTTTTAAAATATAGCCCATTTTAGGGGCGGTAACTATGATTTGGGGTTCATCGGGTTTCTCTTCGATTTTCTTTCTAATACGGCTGATCCATGTCCTGAGGAATTGAATGTCATCACGGTATTCAATCCCCCAAACGCGGATTAATAGCTCCTCGTAGGTCATGAGGCGGTCGGCATTTAAGGCTAATTCGCTTAGCAACAGCCATTCGATCCGGGTTAAGTATATTTTGTTGCCTCTAACCATTACCTTATGTGCCTTGAAATCGATGGTTATATCGCCCAGAGAAAGCTCATCTGGAATTTTAGGTTCATCGGGTCTAAACCGGCGCATCACTGCTTCAATTCTGGATACCAGTTCCTCAGGATTAAAAGGCTTGGATATATAGTCATCGGCCCCCATTTCAAGCCCTGTTATTTTGTCACGTACACTTCCCTTGGCGCTGAGAAATATGACGGGTACCGTTGAAAAACCACGGATCTCCTTAAGCACAGCCATGCCATCCATTTCAGGCATGACTACGTCAAGCAAGACCAGGTCGGGCTGGCTGGCATGGAACTGCTTTAAAGCCTCAAGACCGTTGCTGGCGGTTACCACTTCGTATCCCAGGGTTCTCAGGTTTGATCGGATAAAATTCTGGATCCGTATCTCATCGTCAACTACCAGTAACCGGCACTTTTTCCCACTTTGTTTTCTAACAGCCATGTTATCTAAAATAATAATATCCGGATGGGAAGGACGTCAAGATACATACTGTTTGACAAATATCGGTATGTACCCTGAAAATTAGTTATGCACAGAAATGCCGGGCAGGTTCAGGATATCAGAACCGGCATTATGGTGGGAGTAATGAAATGAGAGACAGCCGAAAAACAAAAGCTCAACTTATTGAAGAACTGGGCTTATTGCGTCAGGGGACGGAAAAAAGATTATCAGCAAAAACCAGGAGTGGCAGTGCGAAGAAACTTTTGGAGGATTCTGAAATTCGCTACAGGCGTCTTTTTGAAACGGCACAGGATGGCATATTGATTCTCGATGCCGATACCGGTCAAATACTGGATGTCAATCCGTTTCTAACAGACATGCTGGGATATCCCCACAAGGAATTTGTAGGAAAGAGGCTCTGGGAGATAGGGCCTTTCAAAGACGTTGAGGCAAGCAAAGCCTCCTATCGGGAATTGCAGGAGAAAGAATACGTACGTTATGAGGATTTGCCGCTTGAAACCAGGGACAAACGTCAAATCGAGGTGGAATTTGTATCCAATATATATAAAGTCGATCATTCCCGCATTATCCAGTGCAATATCCGGAATATAACGGCACGCAAACAGATCGAAAGGCAGATGAGGTTTAATGCGGAGGTGCTCGACAAGATCAGCGATGCGGTAGTTGTCATTGATAATAAGGGCATAGTAAATTACTGGAATAAAGGTGCAGAGCGCCTGTACGGCTTAAGTGAGGAGGAAGCGTTTGGGCAGCCTTTAGGGGAACTTTATCAATTTCTCTGGGTGAAACCCGAGGATGAGCAGGCTTCAGTACAAGCTTTGAAAACAAGAGGGTTCTGGGCGGGAAACAATATTCATATAAAGCGGGACGGAGTACGGTTATATGTTCAGTCATCTGTAAGCGCTATCAACGACAAGGACGGCAAAGTAATAGGGATGCTAGCCGTTATCCGTGACATCACCGGGCACACGGAATTAGACCATTTGAAAGACGAGTTCATCGGCCTGGTATCGCACGAACTGCGCACACCGCTGACGGTTATTATCGGGAGCCTGGAAACAATCCTGAGCAAGCGTGAACTCCTTCCTCAGGATGAGCTAAACGGACTTCTTAACGATGCCTTCTTCGAGGCTGAATCGTTGTCCCATATTTTAGAGAACCTGCTTGAACTTTCCCGCACGCAGGCCAGACAGTTGCAGCTCTACCCCGAGCCAATGAGAATTGAAAAAATGGCAAAGGATGTGGTTAAGGAATTCAAAGGGCAATCCGCGCACCAGTTTATACTGGATTTTCCCGGCGAGATACAGCCGGTGGAAGCCGATATATTACGAGTCAGGCGGATATTATACAATCTGGTGCAAAATGCGATTAAGTATTCGCCCGCTGGAAGCAAGATAGAAATCTTCGGCAGGCAGGATCCGGATTGCCTGGTTACCGGTGTCAGAGATCATGGCAAAGGTATATCCGCAGCAGATCAGGCCAGGCTTTTTCATTCTTTTCAGCGGTTGGGGTTAGAGCCGTCCGCTGATATTAAAGGAATCGGATTGGGACTCATGGTATGCCTGCGGCTGGTCGAAGCCCACGGCGGAAAAATCTGGGTTGAATCGGAGCCGGGGAAAGGCTCTACCTTCTACTTTACCCTGCCTGTAACACAATCTTGAAGCAGAGCAGCTAACAAATTCCGCGTGTACCGTGCCGTCCGGATCGGGACTTCTATCAGGTCAAGTGTGTTTTCCCAACTGATTAGGTCGGGGCCTGCTCATCTCGTCCAAAAAGTCATAACTATTTAACTTTCTGCCTGCTTATTATATTACTTTTCCATTCTCAGCTTGCCATAATTTTCAAAGGAGGTGGTTATGAATATCTTGTTGATTATTGGCATTATTCTCCTGGTTTTGTGGCTGCTGGGTTTATTCGCTTTTCCTTCTTTGGGCTCGCTGGTTTATATAGCACTCATCGTTGGGGTTATTCTGATAATTATCTGGCTGATACGAAGAGTGTATAGGCCACACTGGTGGCAGCGGTAGCGGTAAAAACGCGGTAATGATGTGGCCGGATATTTGTAATTGGCGGTCACGCAAGATATAGGACGAGTCGATTTCACAGGCAATAAATTTTAGGAGGTACACATATATTGAAAAGGTTTGTCTTTCTTTCTTTATCACTATTAGCATTACTGATTCTAATCCCCGGTTGTTTTACACTAACCCCGACACCCTATCCGGCTGGAACGACTCCGGTTATCATGGTATTCAGCAATTTCCCGTCCAGCATTAATCCCGGCGACAGCACAACTCTGTTGTGGAATGTTACCGGAGCTACATCGGTGAGCATAGACCAGGGTATAGGTCAGGTTGATGTTGCGGGGACCAGGGTAATATCACCCGGTCAATCAACTGTTTATACTATGAGCGCTACCAACTCTGCCGGTACCGTTACCCGAACAGTGACTACTACGGTCAGCTCAGCGCTGCCCCCTCCGGCTATGCCCTTTGCGGTAACCAGTGTTGTAGCCAATTCGACGCCTGCAACCTTCAGCGGTTCCTGTCCCAAAACCTTCACCTTTTACGCTACTATCACCGTTAACGGTCCCGGCACGGTTACTTACAGGTGGGAAAGAAGCGATGGCGGATATAGTGATGTCCAGAGCCTCACCTTTTCCCAGGCCGGTGCAAAAATAGCAACATTTCAGTGGGATTTGGGTCAAACGGCTTCCGGTTGGCATCGTATCCACATTTTGACTCCTTATGATGCAGCATCGAACCCGGTATATTACACACTCAATTGTAATAGCGGATCACTGGTGACGGGCATCATCGTGGGTATTGATGAGTTCCCATTCACCGGTCCCTGTCCCAAGGCCATTCACTTTTGGGGCACTATCGCCGCCAGTGGTCCCGGTGCAGTTACTTACAGGTGGGAGAGAAGCGACGGTTCTACTCTTCCGGTTGGTACCATCAACTTCACTTCCGCCAGTTCGCAGACCGTCACGGACCTGTGGACACGCAGTGATGGTTCCGGATGGGAAGGCCTCCATGTCCTTACGCCCAATGATGTGTCATCGAGTCAAATCGCCTTTACAGTGACGTGTTATAACCAGACTCCTCAATAGAAGACATATTTCCCAGCACGATTAAGAGAAAATGGATTTGCTGCCATTGGTGGACGGAAAGCCGTCTCCAATGGCAGCAGTTACTTTACAATCCAATGTCATCACTGCCCCGTAAGGCATGAAAAAAGAGGCCTGGGGGCTCGGGAGCCCCCAGGCCCCCCTTTTAGAATAGTAATGATCTGTTTTTCCGTGTGCCTCTATCTACAGGTAATCTCGACTCCTCTGATGAGGGGTATTGACTTAAGACGTTGCAGTATATTAGAATATCTGCAATTAGCGCGTATAGTACGTAAAAGACACGGTCAGTATATGCAGGAGGTTTCAAAGTGAAAAATAGGAACATAGTCTGGCTGGGTGTATCTATAATCATGATACTCGCCATTCTACCGGTGTTGGCCTGTGCGCCAACCGCAACGCCAGCAGGCACTATTCCCATGGTGATTTCCACAAACCCGGCCAATGGCGCCCAAAATGTGGTTGGCCACACCCTGGTTACGGCCACCTTCAATGAGGCGATGAACGCATCGACCCTCAATACCACAACATTTACCTTAGTGCAGGGGTCTACGCCTGTTTCGGGCAAGGTGACTTACGCCGGCACAAAGGCGACTTTTACACCGGATGCCGATCTCAATCTCTGTACTACATACACTGCCAGGATTACTACCGGTGCTCAGGACCCTGCGGGCAATGCACTGGCAACTGACTATGTTTGGAATTTTTATACATCGTGTGCCTCAGGAACCGGCGCACCTGTAGTGGGTGGGACAACTACAGTTGGAACAAGTGGATATAGCGTAGGAGGTATTTTTGGCGGCGGCGGAGGAACCCCGGCATCGGGAGTTGGCACTACTATTCCCACGGTGACTGGTACAAACCCGTACAGTGGTCAAACATGTGTGGGCATCAACAGTCAAATCACTGCCACTTTCAGTGGGATAATCTCATCGATTACCAACATTACCTTTACCCTAATGCAGGGGAATACACGCGTTCTCGGAACGGTGACCTACACCGGCACAAAGGCGACTTTTACGCCGGCAGTCGCGCTCCTGCCCAACAGCACATTTACCGCCACTGTTGCCATCAGGGCCGGCAGTTCACTGCCCGTTACCCATGCCTGGACTTTTACCACATGTTCAGGCCTACCCATGGTGCTTTCCACCGTCCCGATTAATAATGATCTGGTGTGTTGGCCGCCCAATGCTGCAATCAGCGCCATCTTCAATGAGCCGATGAACCAATTAACGATTAATCCCGCCACCTTTGTGGTAAAGCAGGGGGCTACGCCTGTTGCCGGAACGGTGAGCTACAGCGGCCTCACGGCAATCTTTACGCCGACGGCCCCCGCTTTCGCGATCAGCAGCACCTATATTGCCACGATTACCACCGGGGTTGCAGACCTGTCCGGCAACCACCCGGCGGCTCCCTATACGTGGATCTTTAACACCTGCTCATCCATAGACACCACCCGACCCACGGTGATTTCCACCATCCCGGGCACGGGTGCCACGGGCGTGCCCATCAACACCGCAGTCGCAGTCACCTTCAGTAAGGCCATGAACCCCTTAACGCTTAATAACCTCACCTTTACCCTGGTGGATATAACTCACCCGGCATCTATCACTGCAACCTCAATACTCACCGTTGGCGCCGTGGCGACCTTTACGCCGAATGCCAATCTCACAGCCGGCGACACATATACTGCCACTATTACTACCGGGGTCACGGACCTGGCCGGCAACCACCTGCTGGCTCCGTACCCTTGGAACTTTACCGTACTTGCGGCAATACCACCACCACTAGGCCCATTGCTGCCGCCCCTGCTGACGGCCGGCAATTACACGATTCTAACAGAAACAGGAATCACAAACTCTGGAGCCTTTCCTTTGACTTTGATTACTGGAGATATTGGAACGTTATCCGCAGCGAGTTTAATAACCGGATTTGGGACACTACCGCTGGTTGCCCCTGGTGAATATTCAACATCACCCGAGGTTAGTGGAAAGGTTTATGCGTTCGACTATGCAACTCCAACTCCGGCTAACCTGACCGCGGCTGAAACTCAAATGACCAACGCCTATACTCAAACCGCCAACACGATAGTCCCTGCCCCTGTTGTCGATACTGGCGCCAGCGGAGAGCTGGCCGGGTTGTCACTCGTTCCCGGTGTTTATAAATTTGACTCCTCACAACCCAACGTTACTCTCCATGGCACTCTCCATCTGGCGGCTGTCGGCGCAAACGATACCTGGATCTTCCAGATACCGGGAACTTTCACTGTATTCCCCGGTTCGAACGTTATCGTGGACCCCCCCGGACAGGCCAAGAATGTATACTGGCAGGTGGCCGGCCAAACTCAAATCCAGTCGGCCGCTATCACTCCAACTACTTTTAGCGGAGTTATACTGGCTTATCTCAGTATCGCAGTGGGAGACCATGCAACTATACACGGCCAGGCGCTGTCACAGACTGCCGTTACCTTGATCGCCGATCAAGTTTTGCCGTAAAGCCTATCCCGTATAAGGCATAAAAGAGGCCCGGGGGCTTAGAGCCCCCGGGCCTCTTACATTATTGTGTGTGCCTTAGCCTAAGCCGGAATATTTTGCTTTCCGGTTGTAATAGACGGCGTTGCTTATCCCATGCCTTCCGCAATAGATCCGCTGCTGTTGCTCCGGCCTCAGCTTCTTTGGGAAGGCCGCCTCAGAAACGGCCAAATGTCACAAGTATTTAATGTATCCAGGCCCGATTATATAACTATTCTATGATCGTGTTGCTATTATTTCCTAAAAGTAATTTAAAGGAGGCAATACTATGTCAGTAAGAGTCCAGTTGGAATTGTCAGACGAAGAGGATAAGATCGTCGAGGTTTACAGGATCGAACACAACAAGAAGACCAACGAGGAAGCTATCAGGGAAATTATTAAGCAGCACAAGGACCTGCATTCGTTCAAGGAAAAAAATAAAAAGAATTGGCTGAAAGATTTAACGCAATAATACCAAAAATGAAGGCCGCCTAATAGGTATTTCAACTTAAAATTTAATAGTTTAAAAGGAGAACACCGTGGATATCCTGTTAATTATAGGTATTATTCTCTTGGTTTTATGGCTGCTGGGTTTATTTGCTCTCCCAGCTTTGGGCGGGCTGATCTATATAGCACTGGTCATTGCGGTTATTCTCATTATTATCTGGTTGCTGCGAAGGGTATTCAGGCTTTTTTAACCTGCCCAGCCTTTATGCAGGTTATGCTTCATGGGACTATACCGGACTATACCCTCTTCACCTTGTATAAATCAGGTCAGGAGAGAATGAATTGCTGCCATTGGGGACACCAAAGTCGTCTCCAACGGCAGCAGCAAATCCAGTCCATCGTTTAAGGGTTCAGCTCCGCCATCAGAATTAGATTATTTGTCCCAGGTGTGGATTGTCCCTCTGACTATTCCTGGCGAGTGTGTTTTCGTAAAAGACCGGGACTATAGCCTGCCCCTTCGTCAAAATATCATAACTTTTTAACATAATATTTCGAATTTCTATTACTTCTACATGTTCACTCTGTTAGTATTTAGCTAATAGTAAATATAGGAGATGATTATCATGACAATGAAACTTACATTTAGTACAGATAAGAAAGAAAAAATTCGCAGGAGTCCTCACGCTGCGGATGGGCTGAGATTTTCTTGCGCGGGAACGGGTTGTTTGACAAGGGAGAGGTGCGCAAGATGGAATCGTATCTACAGTGGAAAATACCGCAGCAATTGAATATCAAAAGATTTTCTCCGGATTTGGATTTACCTCTTTTCTGCACGATCCACAGTATTAGTTTTGCAGTTTTCAAGTAGCTGCCATGTATTGCCCAGTTTCCACCGAGATGCCCTTTACGTAACCCTTAAATACGTTGGCTGCTGCCTATAAATGGTAGTTTGGCAAGCTGTTGTGTCGACGTATATAAGTATTCCTACGTAGTCATGTGTGTAAAATGCCCTTAATCTTGCGCGGCCAATAGTAACCTTTGGTTTCTGATGCCATGATTAATTAACCTTAAAGCACATAGTATTAAGAATATCAATGAAGAGAGGGCTGTGATTCTTGAAACCTCCACCCACGCCTGGTGAAATATTAAACTGATTACTGCTGTGAATATTTGCTGCAGCTGCCGCCGACGCATACTCCCCAATTGGGATAAAGGCCCCTCAAATAAGAATCGGCGTTGGGATTAAAAGAGCCGGGCGGGATATATAAGCTGGAACTGGACGGAGCGGGTATCGTACTATACGTGTTAGCGGACAGAATGCTGGCAGGTGATATAGTAGTCGGTGTCTGCTGAATATCCGGTGTGGGTGTGTTATTCGGGCTGGGGCTGTACAACTGGGCCGGATGCACCGACTGTGAAGTGTCGGACGACTGGGTAGTGGATTGGTTGACTGTAGTTTTCGGCGTTAGCGAATTACTGGCCACCAGGCTGATAGGGACTAGGAGCGCTATCGCTCCCAGCAGTGAAAGCAAAACTGCAGGCCAGACGCTTCTTCTGCCATACACTTCATTACCAGCGTATTTGACATGTGTGGCGCCGTATACTGTATCGCCATCCGTGGAAACCGCTGCCGGCCAATTAAGATCATTGCGGCAACTCGGGCAATTGATAAAGGTATTGTCGACCCAGGCATGGCAATGCGGGCAATTGTAATAAAAAGGACTGTAACAATAATTACAGGTCTTGACCCCAACAATATTATGGGCGCCGCATCTATAACATGGAAATGTATGCTGCATTTTTTACTCTTAAATATGGAGCTTTTCTATATTACCCCATTGTCATTATAGCCACGTAATCGGCATTATTGCAAAATCAAAAGATCCAAATAACCCAAAATAGGCGATAGTTTTAAACGAGAATCAACTATGAGTTGCCGTTTTTGAAGAATTATGATATTACGGAAAACCGGATTATTTGCCGTATTTGAGCTTGGCAAACAGCATTATGCACATTAGAGCCGAGGAAATGGCATTCCAGATGATCATCGGCATCAGCCCCAGAGAAATGCCATAGGCCAGCCAGCAAAGGCCTCCAGCCAGAAACAGCAGGGTAAAGGACAGGCTTATCTCTCGTGCACTCCTCAATTTGAACAGGCGCCAGACCTGGGGCACAATGCCCATTGTTATGAATAAGCCGCCGCCGAATCCCAAAACTTCTTGCCAGATCAAAATTCCATTCTCCTTTCTTTAAAATACAGACAGGTTAATAGCGTGATCTCTGTTTCCCAATTTGCACGATGATGAAGATAACCACCAGCAATCCGCAAAACGCAACGGCGGCCAGTACCGGAAAGCCGGGCAGGTTGGACTGGCCCTTTTGTGTTTCAACCGCCTCTACGGTAAAGGCGCCGGTAAGATTGTCTATGGCTACCGTGTAAGTGCCCGGCTGGTCCTTCGCCAGCGTGAAGCTTACAATCTGGGAGCCGCCGCCAGGGAGAGTGACCTCCTTGCGGGCCTCCTCAGCCTTATTTACCTGGAGAACAATTTCGCCGGTAGCCTCTGTAGCACTATTATTAACTATTCGGGCGGATATAATACAAGTTCCTCCTGGAGCGCATGTCTGGGGAGCTACTGTCAGATCGGAAGTTGTGAAAGCCGCTGCGGGGGACAATTTATTAGCGGCCTCTTGCGCTAAAAGGCCATATACGGAAAAATGAGCTATTTTTACCGTGACTGTCTTATTCAGCACATCCACTGTCGACTGCAGCCGGGTCCAATTCTCGGAGGGAGTAAAAGCCGCTATGTAAAGGCCGGATTCCGTCATATCAGGCTGCAGTTCCGAAACATTATATTTGATCGTAAGTGTAAGCGGCGGATTAAAGCTGCTATTGTCCGGCCCAAAGCTATAAGCGGCGATCACACCGGAACCGGCCGGAGGCATAGGAGGAGTAGCGACTTGAAGGGCGGATATTTGCTGTCCGCCCCGGAGGTTGAAGGTAGTATTATCGGCAAAATCCAGCCTTATCCTGCCATCAGAGCTCTCCAGGTCCCGGCCGGCAGCCAGCATCCCGTTATTGAGGTTAAGATCTTCCGCCTTTCCCAAAATAATGCTGCCTATCACCTGGGGCGGAGGTGGCGGATTAACTTTACCCAGGATGGCAACGGTGGAAAAGGATTGTAGCTGTGCAGTAACAGTTTTAGCAATGGTATTGACCGTGGATGAGAGAGGCATCCATGCAGTGCCATTCCACCAGGCTATGTAAAGATTGGATCCGTCAACTTCCGCTGGCAGTCCGGCAGCATTGTATTTCAGGGTTATGGCTGCCGCAGGGCTAACAGTAAAATTACCGGGGGAAAACGCGTAGGCTTGTATAAGTTTCACTCCTGGAGGAGGTACCGGCGGCGACGCCTGGGCATTGAAAGTAATCGAGCTTGCCCCGTTGGTGGTCACGGACGTATTGGCTGAAAGGCTGAGGCTGACCCTTCCGTCGGAACTGCCGAGTATTTTAGCAGTGGCCAGAATGCCATTGTTGAGAACCAGCGAATACGCCTGTCCCAGGATACCGACATTTATGGCAGTCCCAGTGTTAGCGGTAGCATTAGAGGTATTGGGTACAGGTAAACTGGACACTGAGAAGTCCAATTGGGTTGAAGGTCCTGCTATACAGCTCGCGGCTTTACCCTGGTATTCTCCGCTAACATAGAATTCCACAAAACTGCCCGATGGAGCGCTGACTATAAACGGCTCAGCATAGCCCCATTGCCCGTTGGAGTCGGTTGTGGTTGAAGCAACCTGTTCACCGTTGACGATGGCGTAGACCGTATAGCCCGGGCCTGCGGGCACGCCGTTTTTACTGACCGTGCCCAAATATTGATGGCTGATGCAAGACGGGCAATCGGCCAGAGCTTCCTGACCCATTAGTGCGATACCGATGATGACGGCAGCAATTACCGCTGTCAGTTGAAGGATATTGAATTTAAAAGCCGCAGGTCCCAAGCGTTTGAATTTATGACCCATTGCTTTTATTTTAGAGCGTTACGTAAGAACGTACAATTAAAAGCCGGTCAAATGCGCTATTTGATATATTAAAATTGCCATTACGAACGATACTACAAACTGAAAAGCTACGCTGAAAAGCGGCCAGCGCCAGCCGCCTGTCTCCTGTTTGATAGCTGCGACCGTTGCCACGCAGGGGATAAACAGCACCTGAAAAACCAGAAAAGATAGGGCGGCGGCAGGCGTCAGGATTTGCTTGAGCTGTTGGGACAGGTCTGCCCCATTTCCACCCAGTAATATGGCCAGGGTAGCTATGGTGTTTTCCTTGGCGACGAAGCTGGATAAAAGGGCCACCATCATCTGCCAGTTCAGGCCCATCAACCGTCCTGCCGGTTCTATCATTTTTCCGAATTGCGCCAGGATGCTATCGTTGATATTGCCGTTGGGTATTGCCGAAAGCAGCCAGACAATCAGCGAGACTGCCAGGATAATAGTACCGGCGCGTTTTATAAAAGCTAAAATGTTCTGCCAGGTAACTATGCCAATCAGCCTGGCATCGGGCACATGATACAAGGGCAATTCCATGATCAAAGCGCCGCTTTCTCCGCGAATCACAAAGCGATTCAAAATTATCCCTACCAAAACAAGCATCAACAGGCTGAATATGATGATCCCGATAGAAACCAGCACCGCCTGGCTTCCGAAGAAAGCCGCAGCCACAATAGCTATCACCGCCATCCTCCCGGAGCATGGGACCAGAGGCGTCAATAAAATAGTTAACAGACGGGCACGAGGGGAGTCTATTATGCGTGTCCCCAGCACGGCAGGCACGTTGCACCCAAAGCCCAGCACCAGCGGCAGACAGGACTTGCCGTGCAGGCCAAGCAAATGCATGAACCTGTCGGTGACGAAAGCAGCCCGCGCTGTGTAGCCGATATCCTCCATGGCTGCCCACGCAGCAAAAAAGAAGAATAGAATGGGAATAAAGGTTAAAACTGTTCCAACGCCGTTTAATAGCCCGTCGGCCAGGAAACTCTGGAGCCAGAAAGGCATAAAAGACAGATTCGCGTGCACGAGATCCCTGCCTTTCTCAATTAGATTTACTTCTAAAAACTTTTGTATAGGTATTCCCAGGCTGTAGACCAGCCAGAAAATCAAACCTAGAATCCCGATAAGGATGATCAACCCTATTATGGGATGGGTCGCCGCCCGGTCTATTCGCTCGGAAAGTGAAACCCAGCCGATATGGGGCTTTTCCTGGGCAACCGCCACCATTTTTTCCACCCATTCGAAACGCAGGGTAGCAATATCCACGGCCGCAGATTCATTTTCACCAAGGTAGTCATCCAGAATTTGCCAGCGGTCAGTCGGGCAGCGCCTGCGGATCAGTTTGTTGATCTGCTCGTCACCTTCCAGCAGCTTCATGGCGGTCCAATGTTGAGGATAGGGAGCTGTGATCTCAGGTGTCAATAAACCGGCAACATGGTCTATGGTATCTTTTATCTCGCTGCCGTACTCAATATGTTTAACTTCACGTGAGCCGGCGGGACTATCATATTCAATCGCTATTTGCTCTACCAGCTCCTTTAATCCCTGGTTTTTATTAGCGATAACCGGTATGACGGGCACATTAAGCGCAGATTCCAGCGCTTGCGGGTCTATTTTCATACCCTGCTGATGGGCTACGTCGATCATATTCAATGCTATGATCAGCCGCGGCGATAGCTCAATGAGCTCGGCCACCAGGTATAAATTACGCTCCAAACTTGCCGCGTTGAGCACTGCTACAACCACATCCGGGTTTTCCTTCACCAGGTAGTCCCTGGCTATCTGCTCCTCGGCCGAGTTAGCCGTCAGGCTGTAAGTGCCGGGCAGGTCCACGATATTCATAGTCCGGTCACCCCGCCTCAACACACCTGTTTTCTGCTCGATAGTCTTGCCGGGCCAGTTACCAACATGCTGCGATAAGCCTGTCAACAGGTTGAAAACCGTGCTTTTACCCACATTAGGAGCGCCTGCCAGCGCCACCACGATCGTTTTTTCTTCTGTCTTATCTAGCATACCTTCGCGTTGGGACTGATGATAATTTTTTCGGCCAGGCCACGCCCCAGGGCAACTTCGGTATCATGAACTTTGACCAACACCGGACCGCTGCTGAAATTCTCCATCATCTTCACCATGCTGCCCGGCGTGAAACCCAGCGAAAGGCAACGTCCCAGCGAGCTGCGTTCACTGCCGCATGTTCGGATAATTCCGGAATGCCCGCTTGCCAGCTTGCTCAGAGGGATCCCTTCCGTATTTACTGGCGCCTTTGTTTCGGCGGCCGGCCCCGCCAGCAGCACGTTGGCCATTTCACTATTGATCGGAATATTTTTCCCACCCGCCTTTAAATCAATGGTGCCGTCCCTATTTTTTTTAATAATCGTTACAGGAATACCGGGCCTCAAACCCAATTTTTCGATTTTCCGCAGCAAGGCCGGGTCTTCCCTGTCAATAGCCGAAATGCAAAGTGGCTGCGAGGTCTGGCACTTCGAAAGGGGCGACATACCCTTTTCCTTGATATTTCCGCTTTTATCGGGAATGGCGTGACCATGAGGACATGTATCAACGTTCCCCAGCACCTGCGACAAGCCCTCTTCAATTTCGGGCGAAGTTACGTGCTCCAATTTGCATGCTTCTTCGTGCACTTTATCCCATTTCATACCCAGCACATCAGTCAGAAACCGCTCCCATAAACGGTGCCGCCGGATTACCGCTACAGCCTGCTCCCTTCCATGTTCTGTGAGGACCGCCCCTTTACTGGCCTTATAGTCAATCAAACCTTTGCTTTCCAGGCTGCGCAGCATATCGGTGACCGCCGGCGGCGACACCTTCAAATCCTCGGCAAGGGTCGATGTAGCAACCGGCTTCTCTGTTCTCTGCCTCTTATATATGGCTTCCAGGTATTCCTGCGTTCTTTCGCTTTCCATCGGTCCCTCCTGTAATTAAGCTCGCTTAATTAAGTCAGCTTAATTGTGGCACAGTTGCCGTTATAATACAAGTTTGTACCGGGGATAAATCCGTTGGAAAATATTTGTGCAACCAAACAAAGATATTTCAGTTATAGGTAATGAAGCGGATGCTCTTAACTCTCAGACTTTGACATGGTCGGATGAATTTTCTTACACTACAGTGAACAAAAAGGGGAAAACATGAAGAAATTACATGCACTTCTTTTGCCTGCAGCCGTGGCTTTTATGTTACTATCTTTTTCCTGCTCAGCTTCGTCGCAGCCAGCCGCGACTCCTCCCACGGACAATGGAACGGCCTCGCAGCCGATAGCCGAACCGCCGATTATTAAAGGTATAGGAGGAAGCGTGGAATGGGCGCCATCGTCCAAGGGCACCCTGACCTGCATAGCTATGGATCCCGCGGGCACCAAGATGACTTATAGGTGGTCATCCGATAACGGGACTCTGGAAGGCGAGGGCCAACAGGTTACATGGACGGCGCCGGGTGTGCCCGGAAATTATACCGTAACTGTTACGGTAACGAACGAAGCGGGAGCCCATGCGACACAAAGCAGGGCTATCAGCGTTGTACTGAATCCCCTGCGTAACGAGCCTGAAGATAACACCATTTATTTAAAGTTCTTATTGCCCTCCCCAGGCCCGGTGACGGTCTCCAAGCGGGTGCTGGCTGGAACTACTTCAGATATTCAATGTACCTTCCCCAACGCAGACCCGAACCAGATTACAATAATATGGTCTGCGCCGGTGGGCAAACTTTTTGGTAACGGCATTTCAGACGGGACAGCCAGCCGGGTAGGCTGGTTATCACCGGGAGTCCCGGGGCAATATACTGTAAACGTTCAGGTAAGCGATAAGATGGGCCACACGGCAACAGGGTCGGTTAATTTTGATGTCTATCTCATGGATCCATATAGCAATCCTGTTGAAGGACATTAAGGCAGGGCCTTCACTAAGGGAGTAGTAAACAAATGCGGAAACGAACGGCAATATGTAGTTTAATTTTTGTTTTGGTTATATCTATCTTGGCCTCGTCCTGTTCGTTTTTCCAGCCCAAAATAACCTATGATCCCAATAAGACCTACGCCGCGTTTTTGGTCCTTGACAGCCCTGCCGGAAAGACTTCTCTAGAGAGCATGAAACAGCACACTCTGGCAGAAAGCATGGAAATCGGTCCAATAGAGTATTACAGCGCCGGCACAACGGACTTTGTACCGATCTTGACCAGGCTTACAACCAGCAAACAGGTAAAAGTGGTATGGATAATCAGCCTGGTGCTGGATGTGCCGCAGATCAAAACAGCTATGGCAAAATTGACGTATGACGGCACTTATAGATACGCCCCCATTATGAATGAGAGCCCTGTAAAAATTCAACAATAGCAATTCATGGTCCTGTTATTAGTATAATGCCGTGCGGCTTGAGCATATAGCGGACAGGCATTACCAGTATGGCCCCTGATCAAACAGGCCTTCAACCGCAAATAATTGGGCGGCCAAAAAGGGCAAAGACTCCGCCAATTAAAAACCAGTATCAAGCAGCTAGAGGTCCTCGAGCAGGGTAGTGAATGTATCATGATGCTCCTCTTCCTGCTCCAGTATCTCTCTGAATAGCTGGGCTGTCGTTTCATCACCCTCTTTAAGAGCCAGTTTGATTATATCCTTGTACATTTTGATCGCAGTGACCTCTGCCGCCACATCGTTTGTAATCATTTCTTTAAGCGTTGCGCCGACAAAAATAGGGTCTGGTTTGGTGGTCGGAGTTTCGCCGAGGTAAAACAGCCGCTCTGCGATAGACTCGGCATGCTTCATCTCCGAAATAGCAATTGATTTCAACGCGTCGTGAACGGCAAAACCCTTTACCCCGGCCCACTGCACATGCTGCCACATGTACTGAATTGATACCTGTATTTCTCTTGCGATGGCACGGTTCAGCAATGTTAATAATGCTCTGGATGACCTGGTGACCGATCCCTGCTTTTTAGCCATAGTTGTCTACCTCCTTACTCTATTATACTCATTCAAGGGTAAATCTGGTTGCCTTCATCATCTTCGATAATTATGGCATCGACCGGGCAACTTTCGGCCGCATCCATTAACGTCTGGCTGTCGACGCTGTCGATCTCCAACACCACAGCTTTATTATTTTTGTCCAATTTGAAGACGGTTGGAGCCACAGCTACACAATTTCCCACACCCGTACACAACGACCTGTCAATCTTAACTTTCAATCTTGTCCACCCCCTTAAAATTCTATAAATTGAACCGGTATAATGCAATTTCGTTCTTGCAGCCGGACATTGAACTAATTATTAATATGGTTTATTATCAAGACAATAGGTACTAAGGAGGTATATGTATGGCTGTAAAAAAATCGGTTGCGACCAAGAAAGTTGCTGCTAAAAAAGTCGCCACTAAAAAAGTTGCGCCCGTGAAGAAAGCGGTAGCTGCCAAAAAGCGTGGAGTTGCCGGCAAGACCTCCAGGGGTGATTCGTATGCATGCGGAGTCTGCGGCCTGCTGGTGACTGTGGATGAAACCTGTGGCTGCGCAGACGTGTGCGATATCATCTGCTGCGACAAACCCATGAAGGTAAAGAAGGCCAAGGTCGCGGCCAAAAAGAAATAGCCGAGCCCGATAACCCTGTCAGGGAAAGCCTAGAAAAATTTGATACAATTGCCCTGATGCGCGGCAAAGCCGCGGCTGTTTATTGTGTCGATTTTTGCGCCATCAATCAGTATCTGAATGTTTGATTCCTGCATGGACTGATATTTATATAATAATGTATGCCGTTGATTACCTGTAACCCGATGCATTCGATCAGGTACCCTCTATAGTTATTCCTGCTATCTTCATCTTGACATCAATACGTATTATCAATGAAGCACAATTATATTACATGGTCAATTTGTTTTCCTTAGAAAATTAAACCTTTTTTGTTATTTTCCGTTATAACTGGTAAATAACTTTCTGCTTTGCGCCAGTTTCTTTGGGATACTTTATATGAAAAATTTTATTGCCTACCTCTTTATCGCGCTGGCCGCAACAGTTGCCGCACTATTCTGCATAGAGCTTTCTTTCAAAACGTTCGAGGTGTTTGATATCTCGATGGAACCAACCTATCAGGCGGGTGATTTCATCCTTGTTAATAGGCTCGCCTATATTTGGGATACGCCGAAACGGGGAGACGTAATAGCCCTGTATTCTCCGGAAAACACTGAGCGACTCTCACTAAATCCTTTTGAAACCCAAGACTCGTCGCAATACATTAAACGCATTATTGCTGTGCAGGGCGATACCGTTGATATTGAAAATCAAAAGGTATACGTTAATGGCAATCTAATTGACGAACCCTACATCATGGAACCTTGTGATTATGACTGCAATACCCAGAAGATCCCCGCAGGCAGCTACTTTGTACTGGGTGACAATAGGAACCACAGCGACGACTCACACAGGGGCTGGCTCACCTCCCGGTCGGACATCATCGGCAAAGTGTGCCTTACTTACTGGCACTCGGATTATCCTGATATTCATGTTGTTCTGATCCCCATTTTTTTCGTGGTTGTTGGAGCATTATCCAAAGATACCTTAATCGGCTTGGTGAAGCGAATAGTCGATAAATCACATTCTTAGCAAGAGTCTTGCGCCTCCAGAATCACATCTTAAGAATCGCACACCTAACTCCATTATTTCGTCTTTCTGTCTGGTCCCTATTGCAGATCGGAACCTGAAGAATTTTCATTCTATCGATAGCATAAATTGCAGCTTTATCGCTATAATTCAAAAAAGAACCAAAACGAATCGAATTCAAAACGAATCAAAAACGAATCGGTTTCAAAACAAATCAAATACAACGCCATGCGGCATCAGGCCATATAAAAAGGGGCGAGTCCAAGACCCGCCCCTTTTTTTATTTCGAGAAACGAACCAGCTACGACGCCTATTTAAAAACGAATCAAAAACGAACCTATTTCAAAACTAATCAAATCCGCCGGGTTCTCATGATGAGGAAGAGGACGGCGACAGCGATAATGCTACCGATTGCCATAAGTACCCATACCCAGGCGGGAATAGGGGCCTGCGTGGGGGGCGGAGGGATGACCGGGACTTTCTCGGTGGTAAAGCTGAAGGTGGCCGACCAATCACTGGGGATATTCTGGCCGTTGACCTCGAGGGCCTTTACACGCCAGAAGTAGACGGCATTGTAGTCCAGGGCATTCGGATACTGGTAAGCGGTAGTGGTGGTGTTGGCGGTGGTAACCATCTGCTGGAACTCGGAATCCTTGGCGAGGTCGAACTCGTACTTGGTGGCGTCCTGCCAGGGGCTCCAGGAGAACTGGCTCGGTTTGGTCGGTATGCCGATGCCGCCGTTGGCCGGGCTCAGCAGCTGTACGCCATAGTAGGGGGTGTTGACGATGAAGCCCGCTTTGACGGTGAAGCTGTTAACTGCGGACCACGGGCTGTCGGCGATCTGGCTGGTAGCGGATTTAGCCGAGCGGATCCTCCAGTAGTAGATGGCGCCTGCTTCAGGCAGTGCTCCGGGAGGAATCCAGGCAGCAGGGCTGGTGTTATTGGTGGAGTCCATCTTCAGAAGGATGGACCCTGTCACGCCTGCGATCACGCCTGCGCCTGAGGTGTTACCGTAGTTGATCGCGGGGTTGATTCTCAGGGTGAAGGCGTTGTCCTTGGCTATCTGGAGTTGATACCAGACGGTCAGACAGAGCTGTTCCCAGGCCAGGTCGATCTGCTGGTTGCGGCCGGTTACGGGATCAGCGCCGACCAAGAACTGGTCAGCCGGGCCCTTGAGTACCGGGCCTTTCTTGGCCAGGCAGTCGGTGTATGCCCAGAGCATGCCCTGGTTCATGGACGGGGTGTAACCGGGGTGGTCGTTCCATGCGCTGGAAGGCGTATCCAGGAGATGGCCGTTCCAACGGCCGCCGGACTCGTCATCGATAGCATAGAGGGTGGTGTTGGTATCGAGGGTGCAGCAGCCGCAGGCCTTGAGTGAGCTCGGCTCAAGTGTGAAGAATACGTTGCTCTGATTTAGCGGTGCGAACACATCGAGACAGGACCACTGTATGCCCGGCTTGGGAATGCCGTTGCGCGGCACGAGTGTGCGGCAGACTGCGCTGTCGTGAGTATTGAGGACACTCGTCACATCGCGGGCACTATTGCTGCTGTTGACGACGCTGTCATGGGCGCTGTACAGTGCCGCTTGGGGGGTGCCTGTCCAGGCCTGTACCAGGCCGTACTGACCTACCGGGTGTGGAGGGTCGTTGGCAGGTTCAGTACCACTGCCGTTGTTGCCCCACCAGAGGTCCGGTGTATCAGAGAAGACATAGCCGTTGCCGTTGGCGAGGCTCATCATGTCTCCGTCAACCCACCTGGTGTTGGCCGGGATGCTGTTGCGGTAGACGGTGCCGGGCGCAGTGCCGCCGCTGTCT
>Ga0187854_10000672_pt1 | contig 39787 bp, 35 predicted proteins | sample June2016WEW_6_15_FD_132445 | JGI IMG/M metagenome (GOLD analysis project Ga0187854, IMG submission 132445) | Peatland microbial communities from SPRUCE experiment site at the Marcell Experimental Forest, Minnesota, USA - June2016WEW_6_150 | ecosystem: Environmental > Terrestrial > Soil >... | reverse complement strand
GTGTTTCATTCCCTTTTTCCCTGCCATAAAAAAGTACCTCCTGTGCTTTATTTTCTCACAGGGGGCACTTTCTTTTCGTGTCTTGTTTTAGGGGGTCAGTTCATATATGCCACCAGTTTTTTTCGGTCTTGCCCAATTTCAAGAATTTCTTATTCGTTCTTTTGTTTTTTCCCCTTCGTTTACCTTCGTGCCCGCCTGTCCCGAGGTGCTCTTCCGCGGGATTGTGGTGAAAAGAGATAATCTAATTTTGTCGAGGTGGACAATAACAGACACCCGGCTTTGGTAAACCGGGTGTCTCCATTTTCCTTACCCTTCGCTTGTCATGATGAACATCGGTTTCATTTCGAAGCTTTCGTACTTTGGGCGGTAGCGCTCCGTGTTGTAGAACTGATCCACATTGACCACCTTCTTTGATCCGGTGACTACATCCAGCGGGACGTTGTCATACCGGCCGTTCTTGAGCACTACCAGCCGTCCATGGATGCCCTTCAACAGCAGGTCCAGCGCCAGGTTGCCGAAGGCCATCGGTACGATCGAGTCGACCGCATCCGGGTCGCCGCCGCGCACCATGTAGCCCAGATTCTGGTTGATGATATTGATTGTCACACCATTATTGTACTGGGCGGAACGTTTCAGTACTTCCCCCGCTACGGTATCGCCGATGCCGCCCAGCTTGGCATGCCCGAAGGCATCCGTGGCTCCGTTTTTGAAGATCATATCACCGCCCTCGAACTTGGCCCCTTCCGAAACGAGCACGATGGAGTATTTGCTTGGGTTGAGGCTTCGGTCTGAAACGAGCAGTTCCGTCAGGCGATCAATATTGAACTTCCACTCCGGGATAACACAGCGATGGGCCGCGCCGGCCATGGTCGGGAGCATGGCCGTGAAACCGGCATAGCGGCCGAACACCTCCAGCACCATGATGCGCTCATGTGAACCGGCAATCGTGCGCAGGTTGTTGATCAGGGAGATGGTACGCGTGACACAGGTGCTGAAGCCGATGCAGTAATCGGTCCCGGGCACATCATTATCCATGGTCTTTGGGATGGCTATAACCTTGAAACCTTCTTTATAGAGCCGGACGCCATAACTGAGCGTATCGTCCCCGCCGATCGGAACCAGGTAATCAATGCCAAGGAAATCCAGGTTCTTCAGGATTTCCGGGGTCAGGTCGTTGCGCTCTTCCGTGTATTTTTCAGCCAGGTGCGGTGGAACGTTTTCCTTCTTGACCCTCGCTGCGTTCGTGCGCGAGGTGTGCAGGAAAGTGCCACCCGTCCGTCCGGCCTTGTTGACGACATCTTCGGTCAGGACCTGGTAATTGTTGCTGTTATCCGCGTCCTTCTCACGCACAAGATCCACCAGCCCGCCCCAGCCGCGCTTCAGGCCGATCACCTGGTAGCCTTCACGGATGGCACGCACTGTAACGGCACGGATGGCTGGATTCAGTCCCGGCACATCCCCGCCACCGGTTAGAATGCCGATGACGCCGGGTTTCTTTTTTAACGACATATTGTTACCTCCTTGGAAAAATTATAATTATGGCAATCAGGCGGCAATTATACTGCTTCTTGCAAGACTCGCTTTATTCTTTTTAACCGAAATACGCACGGATTGTGGAAGCAGGCTACCGATATTTGCGCAGCGCTCCGTAATCCTCGCGGGTATAATTACCAAGAAATTTCTTGAAGGAATGTGAGGGAGCCATGCCTCTGGATAACGCCGGCCCATATTTAACCGATCCAAACGGCCACGAACACCACCTGTCATCGCAGAATGCCATCATCGGTCGCGCGGTCGAATGTGATATTGTCATCGCCAGCAAAAGCGTTTCACGCGAACACACCCGTATCCGCCGGGATGGCCGGCGCTGGTTCGTGGAAGATCTGGGCTCCACGAATGGTACGTATCTTAACAGTGAACGGGTTATTGGCAGCCTGGCCATGCTTGACGGGGATGGTCTCAAGGTTGGCGATGTGATGTTTGTCTTCCACGACCCCGACACAACCACGCGCGAAAACCCGGTCCCGGAATTGGAGGTGGATGTCACCGCTGGGGTGGTGCGCGTTAATCGCCGGGCAGTCAGCCTCTCGCCCAAGGAATACCAACTGATCGCTTATCTCTATGACCGACGCGGCCAGGTTTGTTCGAAAGACGATATCAGCCACGCCGTCTGGCCGGAATATGAAGCCGGCGGCATTTTCGATTACCAGATCGAAAACCTGGTGCGGCGTCTGCGCACCCGCATCGAACTTGACCCGGCCAACCCCCAGCTCCTTTTCACTGTGCGCGGGCTGGGTTATAAATTGATGGTGGCATAATACACCTTATTGATGCACATCTCATCGGCAGCCAGTAGCCCGATGGTAGCCATTAGATAGGTTGATTCCGGCCTCTTCAGGTATCATCTGGGCTGGATGAAACCTATGGCCGCAATAATTACCAATACTTCCAGGAACAAGACCGAAATGGCCCCGCTCTCTCTCGAAGGACAATCCCTCGGCAAATACCGCATCCTCGAACCGCTCGGACGCGGCGGGATGGCAAAGGTCTACAAGGCCTACCACCCGCAGCTCGACCGGTACGTGGCGGTCAAGATCTTGCGCTCCGATCTGGTGGAAGAGGAAGAATTCCTGGCCCGCTTCCGGCGCGAGGCACGTGCCGTCGCAGCCCTGCGGCATCCCAACATTGTCCAAATCTTCGACTTCGATGTGCAGAATGACCTGTATTACATGGTCATGGAGTTACTCGAAGGCGATACCCTCAAAGCCTACTTGAATACCTTGCGTGTGCGGGCGGAAAAATTACCCCTCGGTGAAATGGTGCGTATCTTTACCGATGTTCTGGCTGGGCTTGCATATGCTCACGGAGAAGGCATCATCCACCGCGATTTGAAACCGGCCAACATTATGCTCACCAGGCGCGGCCAGGCTGTACTGACCGATTTCGGCATCGCCCAGATCGTTGGCGGAACGCAGTACACGGTCGCCGGGGCGCTGATGGGTACACTGAGTTATATGGCTCCCGAGCAGGGCCTGGATGGACACAGCGATGCCCGCAGCGACATCTACTCGCTCGGCATCGCCTACTATGAAGCCTTGACCGGTACTGTACCATTCGATGCCGATACGCCGCTGGCTATCCTGATGAAACACATCAACGACGCTTTGCCTCTGCCGCGCAAGACCGACCCAACCATCCCGGAATCTTTCGAGCGGGTGGCTCTCACGGCCCTGGCCAAACGCCCGGAAGACCGTTTCCAGAGCGCCAATGAAATGGCCGAACGGTTATTGGCCGCGGCAAAAGAGACCGGCATCGATGTCCCGGAGACCATCAACCTCCCTAAAATGATCAACGGTCCATCCACTGACAAAACCGGACCAGTCGCTGTCTTCTCCGGCCCGGCCCGCCAGCGCATACCCGATGCGGGTTTTTCTTCCGGCGATACTGCCATCACTACCGGCAATAAGAATCACACTGGCTTGATCAGGATCACTGATTCGGTGAAGACCCTTTTTACCCCTCCGGCCAGGTACGGCGAGGTGCCACCCAAACATGTTACTGCCGCGGCTCTATATTCAGTCGGAGGGATCATCTTCGTCAACATGGGATTAATATGGCTGGGCGGGATCTTTGGCGTGAAGGTTTGGGGACACGCCTGGCCGTTGGAGATCATTGCCGTCGGGGTTTTACTCTCAGGGTTGATGGCAGCCCTGGCTAATCCCTGGTTGCTGGTACCGGCCGGGATTCTTATGGGTAACGGTCTCCTGTTCTCATTTTTCACGCTGACCGGTTGGTGGAGCCTGTGGACCATCCTCTGGCCGTTGGAACCCCTGTTGGTCGGTATCTCGATCGTTGCGCCTTTCTGGCTGATGCGCCAGGGGAGACGCGGGGCTTGGCTGGCCCGGCGGATTGGGATTGCCCTGGTCGGACTGGCTGTCATTGTCTTTTTCTTTTCAGTTCTCTTCGGGATCGTTCTTCCCTAACCTGTAACTGCCAACATCCAGGCTTTATCTCGGTACTGGCAGATAGTAAAGGCCGCCAGGTTTATTCAACGCGGCCTGATTCAAACAAAGAACCAAAGGAGATTCGAATGCAAAAGAAAGCTTCTCTACTCATCGGTGTGACCCTGATCGTGTTGGGCATCCTGGCGCTGGCCGGAAACCTGCTCATCCGGGCGGTCGGCACGGGATTCATACTCGGGTTCCGCGCTTGGCCGATTTTCGTGGTAGGCGCCGGGCTCCTTTTCTGCCTGCCGCCCTTCATCTTCCCGGCTCGGCGCGGCCTGAGCGGGTTATTCGTCCCCGGCATCCCCGCTCTCATCACAGGCATGCTGTTGTTCATCGCCAGCGTGAGCGGCTATTGGACCATCTGGTCGTTCCTATGGCCGTTGGAAGTTCTCAGCGTGGCGGCTGCTTTCATCCTGATGGCAATATTCTTGAAAGTGCCCTGGTTGATGATCCCGGCTTCCATCCTGGGATTCACCGGCCTGATACTCCAGTTCTGTGCTGCCACCGGCTGGTGGAGTTCCTGGGCTGTACTGTGGACCGTGGAACCGTTCGCTGTGGGCCTGCCGCTTCTACTCATCGGCCTGAGCAGGAAGATCGAAGGTGTCAAACTGGCCAGCATCATCCTGTGCGGTTTGGCCGGGCTGGGCTTCGCCGCCATGTCCACCGTGCTGGTAACCTCCCTCTGGATCACCCGCCTGATCGGGCCGACTGTGGTGCTGGGGATGGGCGTTCTCCTGGTGGTTTCGGCGCTTGCGAAGCGTTTGCCTGAAAAAACAGAAACGCCGACGGAAGAAGAACACGCCATTTGAATCCTGTAGTAACGGCTTAAGCTGTTCATTTCCATGCAAGCAACGACTGAAGTCGTTACTACAAATCAGGCCATAAATCAGAAAGGAATAATCTCATGAACAAACGTATGTATATCCCCGCCTTGCTCCTGCTGGTTGCCTTGCTGGCCTCCGGCTGCGGGTTCCAGATGGTAAGCGGCTCCGGTAAGATTGCCACCGAGACGCGCGACATAAGCGGCTTCTCCAGTGTCACCCTGGCCGGCATCGGTAATGTTTACCTCACCCAGGGCCCGGCCGAATCGCTGCGCGTCGAAGCGGAAGACAATCTGATCCCCTATTTCGACACCTCCGTCCAGGGCAGCACCTTGAAGATCGGAATAAAAGATGAGTATATGGGTGTCAGCTTGCTGCCCACCAAACCGGTCAATTTCTACGTGACGCTCCCCAAAATCGAAGCGGTTACGTTGGCTGGTTCTGGCAACATCTTCGCTGGGACCCTCCAGCCGGGTGCCTTCGGGATTTCCCTGCTCGGGTCGGGAAATATCACCACGGAGGCACTGGCTGCCACTAATCTTGACCTCCAGCTCAGCGGTTCGGGCAATATCAGCCTGGGTACCGTCTCGGCCAGCCAGGTCAATGCGAACATTGCCGGGTCAGGCGATATTCATGTGGATGCCCTGACCGCGGACAAAATCTCATCGAAGACTGCCGGTTCCGGCAACATCACCATCGGCGGCAAGGTTGCCGAGCAGTCCGCTGAGATCCTGGGGTCCGGCGATTATCTGGCCGGCGGCTTGAAAAGCGCTACCGCCACGGTCCGGGTCACCGGCTCCGGCAACAGCCAGGTAGCCGCAAGCGGGACCTTGAACGTGACCATCCTCGGCAGCGGTGACGTGGCCTATTCCGGAAATCCAACCGTGAACGCCAGCATTGCCGGCTCGGGTAAGGTCAACCAGGCCAGCCAATAAGATCGGTACCAAAAACCAACTTGAAAGAAAAACCTCCGAGTTCTTTAAGAACTCGGAGGTTTGTGTATATAACCTTTGTTTACTTTGTGTCCGCCTGTCCAGCGGTGGTCTCCCGCGGGTTTGCGTTGGATTCTTTCTTCCGGCTTGCCAGGAAGTTTTCGCCCCAGAAAATGACCAGCGCCAGCCAGACGATGCAGAAACCGATCAGCAGGGACAGGTTGAAAGGCTCATGGAATAAGAACAACCCCAGGAAGAATGCGATGGTTGGATTGATGTATTGCAGGATGCCCAGCGTGGAAAGGGGGATGCGCTGGGCCGACGAAGCGAACAATAGCAAAGGCACCGTGGTCACCAGTCCGGCGCCAATCATTAAGAGGTCAGAGACGGGCGGGCTGTGGAGAAATGCCCCCTGCCCCTGCCCTTCCAAAACGACCAGGAATGCAACCGCTGGCAGGAAAAGCAGGCCTGTCTCGAGAGTCAGGCCGAATAGCGAACCGAGCGGCGCAGTCTTTTTTATCAGTCCGTACAGGCCAAAAGAAATGGCCAGCGTCAGCGCGATCCAGGGAAACTGGCCGTATGAGATCGCCACGTAAATGACACCGATGGCCGCCAGTCCGATCGGGAGCCACTGCCACGGCCGTAACTTTTCGTGCAGGAACAGCACGCCCAGCAGTACACTGAGCAGGGGATTGATGAAATAACCCAGGCTGGTTTCGATCACGAACCCGGCATTGATTGCCCAGATATACGTCAGCCAATTGATGCTGAGCAGGATTGCCGAAACCAGATAGATCAACACCACCCGCCGGCTGAGGGCGGCGGTCCGGAACGACTTCCATTGGCGGGTTATGAAAAGGATCAGCGCCAGCAGGACAAATGACCAGATGATGCGGTGGGAAATAATTTGAATTGCCGGGACGGCTTCCAGCAATTTCCAATAGACCGGGAAAATACCCCATAACAGGTACGCGCCAATGCCATACAAAACGCCTTTTTTCATCGACCGGTTCTCCTTTGCCGGGGGAGAAGTATACACCCCAATGTATTATTGCGAGCGTTTTTCACGACCGTGTAGCCGGTAGCTAAAGAATTTCACCACTTATGCAGGGTTGGCAATATAAGGATCTAAGAAGTCTGGGCACACATCGCTGCAACCCTTGACAATCACGAACAATTGTTCTAATATTGACCTGATTTGGCGCGACTATGCAACCAAAAGACCTTGTTTGGACTTCCATTTTCGCAACTTCCTCTTCACCCTTGCCCCTGCCAAAAAATCCTTTCCACCTCCTATTCGTTCCTCCGTCGTTCCATGGAACGAATATCGGAACAGCATGTGAAATAACAATCCTTCCCCAATTCTTGCCTCTCCTATTCGTTCCTCCTTTCGTTTCCAGGAAACGAATATCCCAACCGCAGAGAATCTCAACTATTCAAATCCACAAATCATCTTTCCCTTATTGTTCCTTTATGAACGCCTGTCCCGCGCTGCTATCCCGCGGGATCGTGGTGAAATATTTTTTCGAATCCGCAATCAACAATCCTCAATCAACAATCCTCAAAATGGTACAATCAGCCCATGCCCGATCTCTTTGACCATGCCATGCAGGAACGCATGAATGCCGAGGCGCCCCTGGCCGCCCGCATGCGCCCGCGCACGCTGGAGGAGTTCGTCGGGCAGGAGCAGATCGTCGGGCCTGGCAAGTTGCTGCGGCGCGCTATCCAGGCCGACCGGTTGTTCTCATCCATTATTCTATGGGGGCCGCCCGGTACCGGCAAGACCACCCTGGCCCAGGTCATCGCCAACCAGACCAAGTCCCATTTCGAGACCCTTTCGGCGGTGCTGGCTGGCAAGGCCGAACTGAAGGATGTGATTGAGGCTGCCCTCGAACGCCGGCGCATGTACCAGAAGAAAACCATCCTGTTCGTGGATGAAGTCCATCGTTGGAACAAAGCCCAGCAGGACGCCCTGCTGCCGCATGTCGAAAACGGAACGTTCGTGCTGATCGGCGCCACCACCGAGAACCCGTATTTTGAGGTGATCGGCGCGCTGGTTTCCCGCAGCCGGGTCTTCCAACTGTTGCCTCTGACCGGTGAACAAACCGGCAGGATTCTGGATATTACTCTGGTAGACAAGCAACGCGGTTACGGCCTGCGGCAGGTGGTGCTTGACCCGGATGCGCGTGCCCACCTGATCGATGTCTCCAACGGCGACGCCCGTAACGCCCTCAATGCGCTCGAGCTGGCGGTAGAATCCACTCCCCCGGATGCCGGCGGTGTGATCCATGTCTCCATCGAGGTGCCCAGGAATCCATCCAGCGGCGGGCAGTGCTGTATGACAAGGATGGGGATGCCCACTATGACACGATCAGCGCCTTCATTAAATCAGTGCGAGGTTCCGACCCGGACGCAGCGCTGTACTGGCTGGCGAAAATGCTCTATGCCGGGGAAGACCCGCGCTTCATTCTGCGCCGCCTGATCATCCTGGCCGGGGAGGATATCGGCCTGGCCGACCCGATGGGGATTGTGGTGGCGGCTTCGGCCATGCAGGCTTTTACATTCATCGGACTGCCGGAGGGAGTGTATCCCATCGTCGAAGCGACCCTTTACCTGGCCACCGCCCCCAAATCCAATACTGCTACAGCCTACTTCAAAGCCTACGAGCGAATTGAACAGGAAGGCGTTGGCAATGTGCCGACCCATCTGCAGGATGCCAGCCGGGACGCCGTTGCGCTGGGGCATGGGCAGGGTTATGTTTATCCGCACATGTACGAGGAGCACTTTTTCGCCCAGCAATATCTCCCCAAGGAATTGCTGGGTACCTATTTCTACAATCCTTCCAGCGTGGGGTATGAGGTCGAAGTGGCCGACCGGCTGGCCCGTTGGCGCGAGGCCCAGCGTAAAGCGCTTGGCATCACCCGTCTCGAAGAGATCCCGGACATGACCCAGGAACAGATCGACGAAATGAAACGGCATATCAAATAACATGCCCGCATTGTTGCTCATCCGTCACGGCGAAAACGATTTTGTCAAACAAGGCCGGCTGCCCGGGCGTATGCCGGGCATTCACCTTAACAAACATGGGCGGGAACAAGCCGCCGCCCTGGCCAAATCTTTGAAGAACCTGCCGATCCGGGCCATCTATGCCAGCCCGCTGGAACGGGCCGTCGAGACCGCCGAGCCGCTGGCACAGGCTCTTGGTCTGGCGATCCAACTCCGCCCGGGCCTGCAGGATACGGACGTCGGAGAGTGGCAGGGCACCCAGCTAAAAAAACTCCGCAAGCTGCCGCTGTGGAAGCAGGTCCAGGAACGGCCTTCCGAAGTGCGCTTCCCGGGCGGGGAATCCTTCCTGGAGCTGCAGCAGCGGCAGGTCAAAGAAATCGACAGCATCCGCGCCGCCCACAAACCAAAAGAAATGGTCGCCGTGGTATTCCACTGCGACCCGATCAAACTGGTACTGGCGCACTATATCGGCCTGCCCCTGGACGGTTTCCAGAAACTGGTTGTGGCACCCGGCTCGGTTTCCGTTCTGATGCTTGGCAAAACCGGCGGGCTATTGGCCGCCCTCAACCTCAGGCCCCCGTTCGTGTTGGATAAGTGAACATCACCTGTGGCAACCAGGATTTCCATTAATTTGGTAACCCATCCATCGCAGACCAACCTTTAACCCAATATTGTAATCAATTTAACAGCTTACTTATTTGCTTCACACACACACCCGAGTCGATAAATTCTGATGTTATTCTGATCAGAAACCAATTCAACAGATATATACGGTTGTGACACTAGGGTTTGAAGGGCATCTTGTGTCACGATATATCGAATATGATATGTGTCCCAAAGTTCGCCATAATCCTGTTTTTTGATGGCTTGAGTTAATGTGTAGTCTTCGTTGGTCACACTGGTTGGAACCCGTGAAATATATCCGAACGCGACCGGTTTGCCATGAATGGTTTGATAATACAACGCATAGGTAGGGTTCTTAGTGACCAGATCAACCACCCCTCCGTCATTGGGAAGCCCCGCCAGGGCTGTTATATAACCTGGGACATCCACCCTTGTGGCAGGCAGAGGTGCTGGCAAGGTTTCAAAAAGCAGGACACCTAATAATGCGATGATAAAGATTATATTTCTCGAAAATTGCCGGAATAGTTCCCGTAAACCTAACGCACTAAGAACAGATGCACCCAGGATGACCATCACCACCATTCTGACCGGCACCCCGGAGAGCTTAAGTGGCGGCAAAATGTTTACCAGGAGGGTATATGGCATGGCTTTATCCCAGATCACCTTCCCTCCAACCTGAAATTCCGGTCCCAAAGCCATGACGAAGAAGAAGCCGATGATTATGAACCACAGATAGATTAGTTGTTTAGTGGCAAGATCTTGTATCTTTCGATTAATCCAGGCATAACCCAGGAGCACGTAAACTGATAATCCCAGAAATACACTGCTTTCATGAATGTTTCCCGGTAGTTTCGACCAATAAAATCGAGTCCATTGATTGAACATCCAATGTCCCCCTGGAATAAAAAGTGCCAGCAGGTCTAAAGAGTAAATGGTTGGATCGTGGGAACCTACCAGGGGATCCCGGATATTGCTATATATTAAAGGGCCAACGATTGGCGTTACGAGAAGCAAAACCATGACAGTAAAAGTTGCCATCGAAAGAAAATGTTCTTTCCTGATGAGGAACCAAAGATCTTTTTTGATGATTGCATACCAGATAATGATTATGATCACTATCAGGACACAATAGAAAAAATAATAATAATCGCAAAGAAGCACCATAAATAAAACAATCGCTGCCCCCGCGGCTTTAGCCGTACGGGGTTTGATGATCAAGGAGTACCAGCATAGTACAAATAAAGGAATCCATTCAAGCGATACCAGCTGTAAACGCCCATTGACATTACTGAAGTGGTAATTTGAAAAGGTGAAGATAAACCCCGCAATGATGCTTCCCCAAAATGACTTGGTCAGGTAATGCGATAACCAATACATGCTCATGCCGCCCATGACAAAGCCAAAAATCGTGATTGTATTAAATGTCACCGTAAGCGACAGGAATTTGAGCAGAAACACTGCCAAGAACCCGTTGAATGGATTGAGGGTTTGTCCATACAAAGTTGTCCCATAAGGCCAGTAGAGCAGGTTTGTTTGCCATATGGTGGGGTATAAATCCGGTCTGCGAACAGCCAGGTCGACCCACCAGAGATTCCAGATGCTTTGTAAACCATCACCGGTATCTGTGAAGAAATGCGTGAAGAATTTGAGGATCAACGGGTACGTGAGCAGGCAAAACATAAAAAAATAGAAAAGCAACGGGAATATGATGTGCTTGAGTGCCTTCATCAGAGCGGGTTGTTTGCGGGTTATTTTTTCCAACATTAAGGCATCCTTTTTACCAGAAAATTCATATTTTGGAGGGGCGGGGGTTAGAGACCAGATAAATGTCACCACCCAGAATGTTATTGTTTTCTTAAGAATAGCATTTCATGCAAACCGCTCTCAATTTAGGTTATCATCCTGGAAATTCTATGTGATCAGAAACCCTATGGTTTTATGGACTGAAAGCCATGATGGTGGGATTTCTCCATTTTTGCCCAAAAAAAGAAGCCGGTGAACGCTCCTATAACAACCAAAAATGGAATGAGGCTATTCCAAGATTCCAGGCCTAGAAGTCGATAGCCCAGATTCTGGGTAAAATTGCCGTGTTCGAGCTGCTGTAAACAATAACTATAGATGTTCGAATAAGAGAAAAAGCCCTGCGTGCTGATTCCCGACACCCATCCATCCGGCACCTGAACCGTGCTGGCTGCCGCGACAAGCATCTGTCCAAAAGAGATCAGGCTCAGTACTATTAATGGCCAGGTGAGCCGCTTGGGAATAAAAGCCAAAAAGATACAGAAGAACGGCAGCATCGGAATAATGTAACGTGGCCCTACCGCGAAACCACCCCACCAAGAATAAAAACCCGATAAGATTATTATGTATGAACCGATAATGGCTATTGCCAGAATCGCTTCAGCTCGATATCGGTGCTTCAGGAATATAAGGAATGCTCCAACAATGGAAAGAATCAATACCGGCGATTGCCAGAATATCCCCATGGTCGGATGCAAGGTCATATAGTAAATCGCTTGCAAGTTGGGCCATTGTATTCCCATAAATCCTTGTGAAAAAGCTGAATGGAAAGATGGGTCACTATCGTTAATATAACCCATGGCGAAGAAATTACCAAAACACAGTTTGTTGTACCCCAATTGGAGCATCAGTGGAATGGATCCACCTATTATTGGCCAGATGATTGAAAGAAAATGGCGAAATGTTCGATTTCTCCAAAGAATATAGAAGTAATATGATACGAGAGCGATGACAATGATTGTGGCTTGAAAATCACTGATCATTGCCCAACCCAGCAGCGAACCGACCAGGAATGAATACCAGGTTTTCCATTTCTCAGGCTTTTCTTTTAGAAAGAAAATCAAAAAGAAGGCGCTAAAGAGCAGGGACGAAGTGAATTGGTGGCTGAAGAAAGTAATGCCATAAGGGAAATAGAGCGTCCCCAAAGTAATCGCCAGGGTGACCAAATAGGCCCGGAATCGGCTTCTGGATAAATACCAGCACAGAATATATATCAGACTTCCTGCAAAAGCCGAAGGAATTCCAATCACCAAGTAAGTCAAAATCGTTTCCGAAGCGGCTGGACTTCCAAGATTGAAAACCTGGTTCATCCAATGGATGGGCAGGTAAAGAATTGCACCTACCACTGCCGGACCGACCGCTTTATCGGAATAATAATGACCGTTGAAATAAGCTTTGTCGCCTGTGTCCATGCCCGGTTGGTTTTGGAAGGTATCAATTGTAAGACGCCTCTCCTGGACCATGGCAAATATCAGGTCAAACCGGGAATTTCCATTCCATTCGCCATTCTGGTAAAAATAAGCAAAGACAAAAGCAAGCAGGCAGAATATGATGATTGCATATTTGTAATAGAAAGGCATCACCCTGTTCGGGGTGGAAACATGGGGGCTGGCTTTCCTGACCCATACGGCATAAAGGCTGAAGATTTGTAAGCCTATTAAGAAAAACCAGCCGATAAATAACCCAACCACCAATAATGAGTTTCCTCCCAGGCTTATAAAAATATATTCCTCGGCAAATGGCAGGCTGATTATTAAAACGATAACAATAAAGGTTATTATAATGGTCCGATGCATATCCACACTGAGAATGGATGCAAGCCGGATGGCGAAAAATTTAAGGAATCGTCGGGACAATAAAGAATCCAAAAGCAGGAAAATAACAACGGCCAGAATGAAAAGGACTGTTCCCCCGATTCCGATGCGCAGGCGGGAATATCCAGAAAGAAGAGCCCTTCTGGCTTCCGAAGGGATCCGGAACAATAACCATACAACCAGGATGCCTTCGAGAATCACCAGCCCAAGAAAAAACCTATATAATCCCAGAAGAGTGATCGATGGATATTTTATTTTTCCGGACATACGAAAAGTCATCCTTTATTGCCGACGATTTAATCCTGTTAAAGGTTAACCTGGAATATTTTTAGATTCCATCTCTGCGGTTTGAGAAATTTTAGAAACAATTTTGCAATGTGCTTGGGAGCACGTGATACTTCACTTATACCCATAATTAACACGGCCCTCGGAACCAGGAAAGCGTACCATAATAATTGATGAAAATGCTGGCAATGATGAGGGTTTTCAGGGGAGCAGAAATTCTCTCGCCGGCATTACAGGCAATCAGCATGATCATCGGGATTGTGAAATCCAGCATATAGCGGTATCCATACTGTTGTGACCCATTATTGGAATACAGAGATAACAGGATGATCGAGAGCAGGATGGAAGACCAGCAGCCAAGAGTCCACCAGGACATCTTAAATCTACGGAAAATGTAAATAATCGCCGGCGTAGTGACAACCATGCTCATCCCCCAGTTTCGCGTAAGGTAATAGCCGCACTCCGCAGACAATGGAGGTGGTGCCAGGAACATAGAGGTAAGATTGGATGCAAAAAAATGGGTGCTGAAAACACCGTAATTCTGCACGTTTTTCAGAATCCACACTGCGCCATTGATGTTTCCATACTCAAAGTCAAATAAATTCCCATAGCGAAGATAGTTATACACCAGCAGCAACCCCACACCAATAACTACCGGGATTGCCGACTGGACACCCCATTTCAATATATATTTCCAGTTGGTTTTTTCTTGTGGATTCAAAGTAAGTTGTATGGTTATTCCCACTAACGCCAGCCAAAGCACGCTTACGTTTGGCCGGCACATAACCGCGGCTGCCATGCAAATCCCCGTGATCCAGGCAGACCACTTCTTTAGGGCTGACAGAAAAGCCAATCCGCTAAAAAGAACCGTTACCACCTGGCTGATGTACCAAAGCCGGCTGTCGATGGAAAGGAACCAGTACATTGTTCCAAACGAGAAAAGAGCCGTCAGCCAGATCGCGCCGGAATGGGATAACTTGACCCAACCCGAGTGAATCAGCTGGTGCAGAATAAGATATACGATTACCGCGCTTGTGGCAGCCAGTGTGAGGGAGAAGGTGGTGGTATTGAAGGCCTGGATGCCCCAAATGGCAATAAAGGGCAACATCAGAATAGCCGGGAAAGGCGGTACTGGAACATACCAATGTCCTTGAAAAAATGTTAATGCGCCTGTGTCGGGAGGATTGATGAGATACAATTTTCCGTGCAGGAAGGCGTATGCCAGCATATTGAATAGATCTAATGAAGGCGTATTCCATCGATCGAACCATTGGGCAAATTGCAGGGATACGATGAATACGCACAACCAGATGCTGAGGCAGGTAAAAAGCAGGAAATATCGACCAACCCATCCTTTGCGCCTGTTCAGAAAAGCCCATAACGAGAACCATATTGACAGGATCAGGATCTTAACCCCGGGCCCCAGTAGAACATCCAGCGCAATTTTCCGCGTGACATAACTCCACGCCACAAAATACAGCATCACCAATATCTCAATCGTCCACGAAACAACCATCAGCCGTGCCTGAACAGATAATGGCCGGCTGGCTTGCCTGCCCCAAATCAAATCCAGAATGAGAATTTTTAAACTGATCAGGAATACCCACCCGATCAATATTTTCGGAAGAGTCTCCAACTCCCAGGGAATGTAATTGTTGGGAAGAAAGAACACCAACCTTTGAAAGTCCGGAGCCATATACAAGCAATACAACAAGAGTCTTGCCAGACTGGCTACCATGATGATGACGAGAGCTGATCTGATCAGAATTTCGTAGACCGCTCTTTTTAGAATACTCTCCAGCCTGGATGCAAGAAATTTGAGGAATCTCTGGGATCGGATCGAGTCGGTAAGGAGAAAAATATACACCCCAAGAACCAGCAAGATCGCAAATCCTGCACTTATCCGTTGCAGGGAAAAGCCAGCCAGGAAAACATTTTGAGTTTTCGAGCGAAGACTGAATAGATACCAGGTTGCCAGGATGTTTTCCAGAATGCCGAGGCCAAGAAATAGTCTGTAGAAATCAAGAAGAGTAACCCTTGTGGGTTTTGATTTCATCGACATTGACGACTTTTCTCCATCCTTCCTTATTCGTTGGCCTTTAGCAGGGCCCTCGGAACCAGGAAAGCGTGCCATAATAGTTGATGAGAATACTGGCGATGATGAGCGTTTTCAGGGGAGCTGAGATTCTCTCGCCGGCATTACAGGCTATCAACATGATCATCGGGATCATGAAATCCAGCATATAGCGGAAGCCATACTGTTGTGACCCATTATTGGAATACAGGGATAACACAATAATCGTGAGTAGGATGGAACACCAGCAGCCCACCGTCCACCAGGAGATCTTTAATCTTCGGAAAAGGTAAATAATAGCCGGCGTGGTGGCAAATATGCTCATTCCCCAGTTCCTTGTAAGAAAATAGCCACAGGCGGCTGTTAATGGAGGTGGAACCAGAAACATCAAATTTAGATTGGATGCCATGAAATGGGTGCTGAAAAGACCATATTTCTGCACATTCTGTATGATCCAAAACGCTCCATTGATATTTCCGTATTCGAAGTCAGAGAAACTCCCATAATTGAGGTAGTTATACGAAAACAGGATTCCTGCTCCGATAACCACCGGGATGGCTGACTGCACGCCCCATTTGATCACTTCTTTCCATTTGATTTTTTTCTCGCCATCCAGGTTCTGTTGTATGGCAATGGCCAATAACGCCGGCCAAAGGGTAAATACATCCGGGCGGCACAAGATGGCGGCGGCCAGGCAAATCCCGGCAAACCAGGGTGACCATTTTCTTAGCACGGAAAGGAAAGCCAGTCCGCAAAAAAGCACGGTTACCACCTGGGCAAAATACCATTTCCGGCTATCGATGGAAAGGTACCAATACATTGTCCCAAACGAGAACAGGGCCGTCAGCCAGATCGCACCGGAGCGGGATAGCTTGATCCAGCCTGCGTGTATCAGGCTGTGCAAAATAAGATATACGATTACCGCGCTGGCAGCAGCCAGTACGATGGAGAAGGTGGTGGTATTGAAGCCCTGGATGCCCAGTGCGGCAACAAAGGGCAGCATGATAATGGCCGGGAATGGCGGCCCTGGAACGAAATAATGCCCCTTAAAATAAGTCAAGGCATCGGTAACCGTGGGATTGATCAGATACATTTTTCCGCGCAGGAATGCGTAAGCCAGCTGATTGTATAGATCCAGATCTGGCGTATTCCATCGATCGAACCATTGCGCAAACTGCAGGGACACGATGAAAACGCACAACCAGATGCTGATGCAGGTAACGAGCAGAAATATCCGCCCGGCCCAATCTTTTCGTTTGTTCAGATAAGCCCACAACGAGAACCATATTGACAGGATCAGGATCTTAACCCCGGGGCCTAGAAGAACATCCAGCGCCAATTTTCTCGCAATTAAACTCCATAGCGCAAAGTAAACGAATACGAATATTTCGATCATCCAGGAGACAACCATTAATCGTACCGGAGTGGTGATGGGATGATTGGCTTTTATTCCTGAAATGGCATATAGAATCAAGCTTTGCAGGCTGATCAGCGCAATCCATCCGATCAATAATCCGGCCCGTTCTCCCAGAACCGTAAATATATAATTGTTGGGAAGAAAGAATATCAACCTTTGCAGATCGGGGAACCAGTAAAATAAGAGACTTGCCAGGCTGGAAGTTAATATAAAGATGAGGGCGGTCTTGATCAGCGTGTGGTTGATTTCAAAATCAAAAATGGTTGCAAGCCTGGAATTGAGAAACGCCAGCAACTTTTGGGACTTGAAAGAGTCAACCAGGGCAAAAATAAATACTCCCAGAACAACAATGATCACAAATCCCAGGCTGATGCGTTGCAGGGAAAAGTTGGCAAGGAAGGTATTGCGGGCTTCGGAAGGGACCCTGAATAACCACCATAATGCCAGGAAGCCTTCGAGTATGGCGAGACCGAGAAATAATTTATAAAAATCGAGGAGAGTAATGCTCTTGAATTTTGGCTTCAATGCCATGGCCGGCTTTTCTCCCACAGGAAATAATGTAGTATCTGCTCAATTTGTGAAGGTATGATGTGTGCGGGCGGCTGCGCCGCCCGCTCATTCCCATGCCTTGATTAATTATGCTGTTACATAATATTGTACAAAGGAAATTATACCCCGGATAAAATGGCAGGAGCAAGAACCATCTTTGCTGGCTACCCCCACTTGGATGGCCTATCCCAATAATTTGGGATCGCCTGGTTTATCCTGGCAGAGCCTCTTCAGTACAGACTGCAGCACTTCCACCGCCTGATGGTATTCGGCCAGCGCAATGTGCTCATCGGGCGTATGGTCCAGCGAGGAATCCCCCGGGCCGTAGGCCAGGGCCGGGCAGCCCCAGGCCGGGGCAACGATGTTCAGGTCGGCCGTGCCGGTCTTGAGCAGGAAGCCGGGCTGTCCCCCCGCCGCCCGGATGCCCGCCAGGAAGGCCCGTACCAGTGCATTGTTCTTTTCGCCTTGCCAGGCCGGGATGGGAAAACCAACCGGCTGGATGGAAATGCCAGGGATGCCGGTAAGCTGCGCATCGTCGGATAGTTCTTCGTACCAGCGCTCCGGCGGCAGGTCCAACGGCAGGCGCGCCCCCACCCGCAGACTCGCCCACTCCTCGAAGCCATCCCCGCCGGAATCCATCCCTCGCAGGGAAAGCTGGATCCGTTCGAAGTTCTTCTCCCGGCCATGGTTGATCCCGGCGGCCTTTGCGCCGATCGTTTCCCAGGCCCGGACGACCGCCTCGCAGGCGCTTTCGCCCTGGCCGGCTGTATGCGCGAGCGAACGCCGGGCTGTTACCATTGCCCAGGCGCTGCCCTTGTAACCCAAGGTGACCCGCTCCCAGCCGCTGGGCTCGCCGAGGATGGCAGCCTCCGGGTGGTAAACGTTGACAACATATTGCGCTCCGGGCGAATCTTGTTCCTCGCCAACCGCTCCAACAACGATCATTTGCCAGCCAGGCATCGGTCCACAGGCTGCCACCGCATCCACAAACGCACCCAGCGGCCCTTTGGCGTCCACTGAACCGCGGCCATAGAGAACCTGCCCTGCAGGAGAAATGGATTCCACCCGGACGGGGATTTCGCCGGGGACGGTATCGATGTGACCCAGCAGGACGATCTGGCGTGGGCCGTCACCCATCACTCCCACCGCGTTCCCGGCTGCATCGGTGAAAGCTTGCGAATAATGCAAAGACTGCATGCGGCTGACGAGATAACTGACCGCGGTTGCTTCGCTGCCGGAAGGGCTGTAGATCTTGACCAGGTTAAGCAGGGTTTCGGGGATTGAATCCATCATAGAATTTCCAGGATATTATTAACTCACCTTTAATAGTCTATCCTGCAAAAACCCAGTGTGAAAAAAGTACCAAGAAAAGGGCTTGCAAAGGCAATGAAATTCCAACAATTATGCGATCCACCCATGGTCGTTTCCCCCATAACGCCAGCAGAAGATAGCATGGGATCAAAGCTAAAACATATCTTCTCATTGAATCTGGTCTACCACTTATTAACGGCAACAAGAATGATAGCAAAGTAAACAAGCCAAACGAAGGACGAAACTTCAAAAAAACAATAATTACCAGGGGAATAAAAACGATTAAAAATATTGGGTCCATTACGTGTTCAGGATTATCAAAACCTCCAGCCAATATATTTCCTGTAACCCTATGGAAATTAATAATATTTTGAATTAACCTTACAGGCCAATTCCAACTAATCGTTTTGCTCCAGCTTTTTTCAGCTCGAAGAAAAGCGAGTGGATCCCCAAATTTCTGATACAGATAAAACATATAAGCGATGAGACCAGATGTAGAAAATAAAGCAGCGAGAATACCTTTCCATGCTTTGGGAAGGGTTTGTATACCATCTTTCAGAATATTAATTTGAGCCTGTATACTCCAAGGCTTTGGTATAAACCGAACTCCTTGTTGCCATAAGGCTTCAAATAATATGAATGAGGCAGCTAAAACGCCGGTCAATCTCGTCGCGGATGCCAGCGCGCCAGCAATTGCAGCCAACAACCATTTCCTGTTCCGGGAATAATAAAAGCAAGCGGCTAAGCAAAGTAAAAAAACACTTTCGGTGTAGACCGTAGAGAAAAAGAAAGCGGCTGGCGCTGATGCAATATAGAAAACAGTCCGGCTGGCTGTGTCATCGTCAAATTCTTGTTTTGCTATTGCATATATGTAAAAGAGGGCGATTAAGAATGAGAGATTGGAAATCCACAAACCAGAAGTCCATATGTTTCCTTTCAGTGACGAAAAGAGTCGAATAAGAAGAGGGTAAAGAGGGAAAAAAGCAGTAGTTATAAGAGAATAGCCATTTTTAACAATGGAAATATACCCCCAACTATCCCAGCGAATTAACCCATCCGGAATAACATTACGTGGGTTATACCGCCAATGATCAGCACCTGGTAAAATCGGGATGAGAATCATGGAGAAATAGGTGACAACAACGACCATTAATCTGGTTATGATGAATGCAATGGAGACCGCTCCGATATTTTTCCAGACAGTCTTTTTATATATGGTTTTAAAGAAGATTATGGCATTTCTTAAAAACTGTTGGATCATACAAATGACTCCCTGATAACCAAATGACTTACCTGGGCAACAAAGGAAATAGGGTTGAATTCACTTCGTGTGTCGTAAGTCAATTGAATTGCATGCAGATAGAGTTTGAATTTTAGCGCAAAATGGTTGAGTTTAGTAATGATTCCAAGAAGTTCGAGCTTAACATAACCACATAGTGCTGCAAAGTACAAGAAGGTAACGAGGAAAAAATATAAATCTATCCAAGCCGCGCACACACCGTCCGCGTGAACTGTAAAGTGCTGGCCGTACCGCCCAGATCAGCAGTCCGCTGACCGCTTGCCAGGGTATTTTCAGTAAAAACCAGGACAGCCATGCCTTATGACTCTAGCGACTTGGACAACTGGATATTGCGCTTGTCCATGCGCTGGACGATCTGCAGCGCGTCGGTGGGAGCCTTGACGATTTGTTTCAGATGGAACTCGTCTTTGGCAATGCGCAGGAGCAGATCAGCAGCAGAAATATCACCGTTCAATAGGTTGCTGTTATCCTTAAAGTGGGCCGTCACCTGGCGGGCAGTATCCTCGTCAATATCGAAATAATTAATCTCTTTCAGGAAATAGTGGACAACGTTCCAGCCGGAAAGCGGTCCCAGTAAAATATCCTGTTCACTGACGCCAAACAAATCCAGCGGGTGTGCCTCGTAGGAAACGGAATCATTCAGCACAGCCCCCTGGTGCACCCCGGCGGTGTGGGTCCGGTTGGTAAGACTGACCGGTTCCTTGGGTGGCACAAGGGTTTTGAGTTTGTCGGCCATGGTAACATTGATGGGATAGGAACTTCGCAAGGTGTAGCCTTCCAGATAATCGTATTGCTGGTCAATGAACAGGTTAAAAAAGAGCGAAGTCATGGAAGTAATGCCGGAACGCTCGCCGATGCCCAGCAGGGTGGTATCCACGAACTGCACCCCGGCCAGGATCGCTTCGATGGTGTTCATCAGGGCCAGGCCGCGATCATCGTGAAAATGAAGTTCGAGTGGGGTACGCGGGTAGCGTTCGCGCAACGCCCGCACGCGGCTGGATACCACCGGTGGGCGGGCCACGCCAACCGTATCTGGCATGCCAAGGCGGTCCACAAATTCCACCAGTGGATCGTAGACTCGCAGGAGTGAATCCAGGGGGGTGCGAAAGGCGTCTTCACCGCTGAAGCGCAAGGTCAGTTCGGGATGGTTGCGGCGTATATCCTCCAGCAACGTCCGGGCGCTTGTGATGATCTCGTCCTCCGTTTTGCCATGATTGAAGGCTTGGGATTGCGGGGAGGTGCCAAAATAGATATTCAGCCCGTCAAAACCAGCATTGATGGCGGCTTCCACATCCTTCGGATGGCAGCGCACATGCGCCAGTAGGAAGGTGTAGCCTTTCTGGACAACCAGTTCATCGCGTACTGCCTTCATTGCCTGGATATCCTCGGCCTCGCGAGAACTGACATTCGGGGCGAACAATTCCACGAATTTGACCCCGTACAGGATCAGGCTGCGCAGGATTTCCTGTTTATCCTGAATGGTGAAGAAATACTTGTAATGGTCGTGCAGGAGCGAAGTTTGCTGACCCTCGCGCAAAGAACTATCGACAATTTCGAGCGGTCGGCTCTGATAATGATGGTACCAATCATCAATCGGGATTGCATTCATTGCAATACCTCGGTCAAGGCTCCAACGACACGGTCCAACTGTTCACGGGTGATTACCAGAGGTGGCAGCAGCCGGATGGTGGTCAGCCCGGCATTGAGAGCGATGATATGTCGATCCTGTAACGCCTGCAGGTAGGGCGCCACCTTTTGCTTGAGTTCGATCCCAACCATCAACCCCAGCCCGCGCACTTCACGGATCAGCGGAGATTGGATGGATTTCAGTGCCTCCATCAGGTAGGCGCCCTTGGCGGCCGATTGACCGGGCAGGTCTTCTTCTTCGATGGCAGTCAATGCGGCCAGTGCGGCTGCACACGCCAGCGGATTTCCACCGAAGGTCGAACCATGCAGGCCGGGAGCCAGGTTCTTGACCGAATCGCCAAACAACACGGCCCCGATTGGCAGACCGCCTGCCAGTGATTTAGCCACGCAAACAATATCGGGGGTGATGCTGGAGTGTTGGAATGCAAACATTTTACCGGTGCGGCCAAGCCCGGCCTGGATTTCATCAATAATTAAAAGCGCGCCGCGTTCCGTGCAGATGCGGCGGGCAGCCTGCAAATAAGCGGGATCGGCCGGGTAAACCCCGCCCTCGCCCTGCACGGCTTCGAGGATGACCGCCGCCACCTGGTCCGTTACGGCGGCTTCCAGGGCTGCGACGTTGTTATACGGCACGTGACTGAAACCGGGCACGAGCGGTTCGAAGGCTTCCTTGTATTTCTTGTTATAGGTGGCCGAAAGTGCTCCCATCGTCCGACCGTGGAAACCGCGCATGGCCGCGATGAATGCTATGCGCCCGGTGGAAACCCGTGCAAACTTGAGCGCGGCTTCAACCGCCTCGGTGCCGGAGTTGCAAAAGAATACCCGATCCAGTCCCGGGACGAGCGTGCTGATTTTCTCCATTAAAGCAGCCCGCTTGTCGTTGTAAAAGGTCTCAAAGAGAGTCACCAGTTGCATGGACTGCTCTGCAATCGCGGCGGCGACTTTGGGGTGCGCGTGGCCCAGGTTCGCTACGCCATGTCCGGCCGCGCAATCGATATATTCGTTCCCATCTGAGTCCCACAGGCAAGCGCCCTTCCCGCGCACCATGATGATCGGCTGTTTCAAGTAAAGGCCGGAAGTGTGTCGATTTTCAATGCTGATAATATCCATGCGAATGCCTCGATTATGTGATATTGATAAATGGAAAGAGAATGATGAATATCGTAACCCTTATTCATTTCTTTTCGGCTACGGCCAGGAACAATGGGTACGATCTTTCACCTTTGATCAGATTATAGCAGGTGGTAAAGCGGACATTTTTAAAACCGGCTCGGGCCAAATCCAGGCCCAGCTCGGCACGGTCAAAACCATTATGGCCGTCAAAATCGGGTTCGTCCGAATGAAAAGAGCCGTCCTCCTTGTCAAGGTCGGCGATACATAAAACACCGTCGGGTTGAAGCAGGAAACTGAAGCCTTGCAGGATCTTTTGTGTATACTGGATATGATGGAGTGTCAAAAGGGTGTATACCAGGTTGAAGTGCTGCAATGGCAGAGTATCAACGGCCAGGTCCAGCTTGATTGGAGTCATATTCTTGACTCTGCCGAAGGTAATTTTTTTCCTGAGAACATCCAGCATCCCAAGAGAACTGTCCGCCAGCGTGATTGGGCCAAGGTCAGCCTGCAGAGAGAAACTGAGCAGTCCCGTCCCGCATCCATACTCGAGTGCCACCATGGACTTGGAGAGCGCCACCTGTTCACGGATTGCAGCCGCTACAGCGCTGGCGCGTTCGACCCGACCTGGCATTTCGTCCCAATCTTTGGATTTGGTATCGAAATCAGTCATGCCTGCCTGTCCACATATTCTCGGAAAATTTTTCGAAAAAGGAATCGGCTTCCTGCGGAATGGTGCCATAATGGTGAACGGCTCTGTTCTTTATCATTCGATGATAGTTCCTTTGCCTGCCAGGGCATCCGAAATGGGGTTTTGTACCCTCCCATCCGCAATAATCACGCGGCCCACACCGCCCTGCAGTGCTTCCTGTGCACCCAGAACTTTCTTCTTCATGCGACCCTCGGCATAGTTCAGGGCTTCCTCCAATTTTTGATGTGGCAGGCTGTGAATGAGTGTGTTTTCATCGGGGAAACTGCGCATCAATCCAGTGACGGCCGTCAGCAGCACCAGCGTCCCGGCTTGCAGCGCCGCAGCCAGCATGGCAGCCGCACGGTCCGCGTCCACATTTAATGCCTCGCCGGCCGTGCTGACCGCCAGCGGCGCGATGACCGGCAGGTAACCGGCCTCCAGCAGGGTTTGTAAAAGTGCTGTGTTGATCGTTTCGATCTTGCCGGTGTAATCGTCCCGGATGATCTTGCGCTTGCCGTTTTCGATGCTCTGGATGGTATCCTTGCGGGTGGCGGCCATCAGTCGTCCGTCCAGGCCGCTCAAACCAAGTGCATTGACACCCAGCCGCTGCAGGCTTTCCACCAGCATTGTATTGACTTTGCCGTTGACCGCCATGGCGAAAATCTCCAGCGTGCGTCGGTCGGTATAGCGGGAGGTGTAACCGGATGGCGAGGTGATGAAACGCGCCGGATACCCGACGGCTTCACCCAACTGGTTGGCCTCGGCCGAGCCGCCGTGAACCAGGACCAGTCGCTGACCATGGGAAAGCAGTCCGGCGGCATCCTGGCAGATGGCGGAGAAATCCACGCCTTCCGTCCCACCCAATTTAACCACGATGACATTATTGCTCATAAAGATTCCATAAGTAATTCAGGAGAAGTTCGCAATTAGATTGGGTGTAGGCCGGAAAATTCGAGCCCAAGCGTTTCATCGAATCCCAGCATCAGGTTCATGCACTGCACCGCCGTACCCGCCGCGCCTTTCATCAAATTATCGATGGCGCAGATGGAAACAATGTGCCCGTTGGACTCGTCCAGATCAAAACCAAGGTCGGCGTAATTCGATCCTGCCAGTACCTTCGGCTCGGGCACCCGATACAGGCCGCGCTGTTCCTTGACGATCCGTACAAAGGGGTTTTCTGCCGCCACGCTGCGATACGCTTTCCACAGGTCCTTGTTGGTCACACCGGCTTTCACGGTGGCATGGGCGGTTGCCAGGACGCCGCGCACCAGATCAACGGAAGTCATTGTCAGGGACACATTTGTCAGGCCCATTTCCTGAATGACTTCCCCGGTGTGACGGTGCCCGTAGGCGGAGAATGTGCGGATCACTCCGGACCTTTCCGGATGGTGCGTACCGGCATTCCCTTCCGCGCCACCCTCGGAGGAACCCACCTTTAGTTCGAGGATGACCTGTTTATCCAGTTCCACCAGCCCGGCTTTGACCAGGGGCAACAAGGCCAGGTTGCTGGCGGTGGCATTGCATCCCACCCCGCTGGCATAATGTGCGCCGCGCAGGTCGTCCCGGTGCAATTCGGGCAGTCCATAGACAAATTTCGGCAGCCATTCGGGCGCCGCATGCGGAGAACCGTACCAGTGTTCATAATCCTGGGCATTGTGCAGGCGGAAATCCGCCGAAAGGTCCACAATGCTGGGAGCCAGGGCCGCGAATTGGCCAATTTTGTGCTGGGCAGAACCATGCGGCAGCGCCAGGAAAAGCAGGTCAACCGGCTGGATGGCATCAGGGTCGGTGAACTTGAGCAATGTCCGCTTGCGCAGGTTGGGATGCACCTGATAGACATATTCTCCCAGGTGGCTGCGCGAGGTCACCTGCGCAAGTTCGATTTCCGGATGGGCAAGCAGCAGGCGCAACAGTTCCCCACCGGCGTAACCGGACCCGCCGACGATGGTGGCTTTAATCATACACTCTGCTCCTATCCCTTCCTGGTAGCCATATCGACCGTGTATCCGACGATGGTATCTGCGATATCGATTCCGCTCAGCGGCTGGACGGTGTGGAATTCCATGGTGTGGTTGACCTCGTTGACCAGCATGCCGCGCTCCGGGTCTTCGATCACATCCACAGCCAGCACGCCTCCGCCGACGGCCTGGGCAGCCTTCAGGGACACTTCCTCCAGCTCCGGGGTGACCGGGCACAGTTCCCCCTCGCCGCCACGGGCCGTGTTGGTAATCCAGTGTTCGGATTTGCGGTAGATGGCGGTGATGACCTTGTCACCCACCACCACGACGCGGATATCCCGACCGGGCTTTCTGATATATTCCTGGATATAGAATACCGAATGCTGCACCGATCCAAGCGTGGCCTTGTGCTCCAAAATGGCCTCGGCGGTATCCCGGTCGTTGACCTTGGCAAGCAGCCGGCCCCAGGAACCGATCACCGGTTTGAGCACCACTGGATACCCCATGGCCTCGATGGTCTCCAGGGCCGATTCAGGCGTGAAAGCCACCCGGCTGTGCGGCTGCGGCACCCCCGCCTTGGCTAGCAGGGCCGTGGTGATGAGTTTATCGCCGCAAGCCTCCGCCACCGCGGCCGAGTTGACCGTCAGAATGCCCCAGATATTGAAGATCCGGCAGGCATACAGGCCGTTGGTATAGCTGATGCTGCGTTCCATGATGGCATCGTATTGTCTCCAGGGCTCGGGATCGTCCAGGTCGAAATGGACCAGCCGGTCGTCCAGCCTTTCGTAGTCCAATCCGCGCCGCTCGAGCGAGGCAAAGATCCATTTCTCTTCCACGCGCACGCGTGAGTACAGCACGCCGATGCGGAGTCTCTTTGCTGTCATACCCGTTGGGTGCATCTGTCTACTCACCCCAATCTTCCTGCTCCATCGGAGCCAGCTCGACCGTGGCGGGATCAAGTGAGGTGACCTCCAGGTCCACACCGCAATCCGAGCACACAATGATTTCTCCGGTTTCCACCGTGGCTTCCAGGGTGATTTCGGCACCACATTCAGGACATGTTACAGCGTTCATTTTGATTGTTCTCCTTTTTGGTTTGGCGAATGGTGTTCATACTTTGTGAATTTTGAGTTTTGCATTTTGCAATTGCATTTTGACTGCTTCCGGAGCAGTACCGCCGCTGGCATTGCGCCGGGCGACACTTTGCTGCGGGTCAAACACATCATATACATCTGATTCGATCAACCCGCTCAGGCTTTGAAATTCCGACAGGGAGAGCTTGTCCAGCGGTTTGCCCAATTTGCCAGCCAGCTGGACAGCCTGGCCTGCCAGGGCATGCGCCTGGCGGAAGGGCAGTCCCTTCCGGACCAGATAATCGGCCAGGTCGGTAGCCAGTATGCCGGGATCGATGGCTGCCCGCATCCGTTCGGGGTGCAGGGTCAAGGTATGCAGGGCGCCAGCCAGGACCGGCAGGATTCCCATCAATGTGTCGTAGGCACTGAAGACCGGTACTTTGTCTTCCTGCAAATCCTTGTCATAGGCGGAGGGCAGGCCTTTGAGGGTGGTCATCCATCCGGTCAGGTAGCCTAACAGGGTGCCGGCCTTGCCGCGCGCTAGTTCGAATACATCCGGGTTTTTCTTCTGCGGCATCAGGCTTGAGCCTGTGGAAAATGCATCCGAAAGTTCAAAGAAGCCAAACTCGGTGGTGGAAAACAGCACGACCGCCTCGGATAGTCTGCTCAAGTGGCTGCCGGTCAGGGCCGCACAAAACAGGAACTCGGCCACAAAATCCCGGTCTGAGACCGCCTCCAGGCTGTTGGCAGATGGTTCGGAAAATCCGAGATCGGCTGCCAGCGCGAGTCGGTCCACCGGGAAGCTGGTACCGGCCAGCGCGCCCGAACCAAGCGGCAGGCTGGCTGTGCGAGTGCGCAACTGCAACAGGCGTTCCCGGTCGCGCTGGAGCGGCCAGAAGTGCGACAGCCACCAGTGTCCCATCAGGATCGGCTGGGCGCGTTGCAGGTGGGTGTAACCGGGCAGCAGGATCTCCAGGTCAGATTCGGCCCGGTCGACCAGGCTGGTTTGCAGGCCGGCAATGGCAATATCCAGGTTCTGGATGGCTTCGAGCAGCCACATCCGCAGATCGGTGGCCACCTGGTCGTTGCGGCTGCGACCGGTGTGCAATTTCCCGGCGGCAGGGCCGATGAGTTCGCCCAGCCGGCGTTCCACGGCTGTGTGGATGTCCTCGTCGCTTGCCTGGAAGGCGAATTCCTGGCGTTCGAATTCACCCCGGATCGTTTCCAATCCGCCGCTGATCTGGTTCCTTTCATCGTCTGTGAGCACTCCCGCTTTTGCGAGCGCCTGCGCCCAGGCCAGGCTGCCGCGCACGTCCTGCAATGCCAGCCGCTGGTCGAAACTGAGCGAGGCGTTCAAGGCCCAGGCTTGCGGGTCGAGTTTTCCATTGAACCGGCCACCCCAAAGAGTCATGCCCTGTTCTCCCTTCTCTGCTCCCTAATCCCGCTTGAATCGGGAATAATCCGGTTTTGGCATGTTCAGCCCGGAAATCGGCAGGCCGTTCAGGGCGCGTACCTTGAGCGGCAGCCCATACAGGTGGATGAAGCCTTCGGCGTCTGATTGGTCGTAGACATTTTCCTGGCCAAACGTGGCAAAATCTTCGCGGTACAGACTGAAGGGACTCTTGCGTCCGACCGGGATGATGTTGCCCTTATACAGCTTCAGGCGCACAAAGCCGGTTACCGGCCCCTGCGTGCTGTCCATGAAGGCGTCCAGCGCTTCGCGCAGTGGCGAGAACCACATGCCGTTGTAGACCAGTTCGGCATACTTGATTGCCAGCGTATCCTTGTAGTGCATGGTATCCTTGTCCAACACCAGCGACTCCACTTCGCGGTGGGCAGCCACCAAAATCGTCCCGCCGGGAGTTTCGTAAACGCCGTGGGATTTCATCCCCACCAGCCGGCCTTCGACCATGTCCGCGCGCCCGATCCCATGCGTGCCGCCCAGGGTATTCAGGCGGGTGATCAGGGTGGCCGGGGAGAGTCTTTCCCCGTTGATGGCCACCGGTGAACCGGACTCGAATTCGATCTCGATATAAGCGGGTTCATCTGGGGCGTTTTCCGGTGCGCACGAGATTTGGAACATGGACTCTTCAGGTTCCTGCCAGGGGTCCTCAAGCAGACCGCCTTCGTGCGATATATGCCACAGGTTGGCGTCCCGGCTGTATATGGATTTCAAGGTCGCTTTGACGTGCACGTTGTGGGCCTTGGCGTAGGCGATGGCGTCTTCGCGTGAGCGGATCTCCCACTCGCGCCACGGCGCAATCACCTTCAAGCGTGGATCCAGAGCCGTATAGGTTAATTCGAACCGCACCTGGTCGTTGCCTTTGCCGGTGGCGCCGTGCGACAATGCATCCGCTCCGACATCGTGGGCTACATCGACCTGGTGTTTGGCGATCAGCGGGCGGGCGATGGATGTTCCCAGCAGGTATTTCCGCTCGTAGATTGCTCCGGCGCGTAGCATCCGGAAGATGTAGTCCTCGGCCAATTCCTCGCGCAGGTCATGCACCACCAGCTGGCTGGCGCCGCTGGCTATGGCCTTGGCTTCCAAGCCATCCAACTCCTTGCCCTGGCCCACATCCGCCGCGAAACAGACCACCTCGCAGCCATAGTTCTCCTTCAGCCAGGGCACGATCACGGAAGTGTCCAATCCGCCGGAATAGGCGAGTACGACTTTCTTTACATTTTGTTTCGACATACATTTCTCCTTGTTGGATAAGATTATGGTTCCCGGAACGATGGTGTAAAAAAAGCCCTCCTGGTGAGGAGGGCTTGGTTTGCTTCAGTGCGCGCGTTGGGTTAATTCGATCTCATGCAAACACAAAAAAACCATCCTTCCCGGTTGGACGGAGAGATGGGACGACGAGCGCGAGGTGACTTCAGATTCAAATTTACTGGTAACATGTTGGCGCGGTTTATATCACGCCTGTCTGGAACTGTCAAGGAATTTGGGGGCAATAAGGATATTCTCACTCTCCCGGGCTTCCATCGTGAAGGGATGCTCATTCCAGAGCCGGATGGTGAGAACGATCGGCAGCAGCAGCCAGGGCAGGTTGAGGGCCAGGACCACCGGCAGGTGCGGGCTGGCATGCGGACCGGCAATCTCCTCTCCCAAAATAATGAATACATCCGCAAACATCATCCCGGAATAAAAAATGGCCGGGATGCGAATCCATTCCCTGCCGCGCAGGAATGCGTTGATTGCCATGGCATAGAAAGGGCCATAAAAGAGCACGTCCAGCCAGATAGTGTCCTTCCACCATTGCGGACGGGCCATCAGGAGCGGGTCATAGGTCGAGCCATAGGCATGGATGATATTCAGCATCGCCGGCGGCGGCCAGGCCGGCTGGCGATACTGGGTTGGGTCCGGAATGACCAGTTGCTCCAGATCGACGATATACGTGATGAAAAAGAAATTGATGACGAAGAAGGCTACCAGCAACCAGTCCAGCCGGCGTTGGCGGAATGGGATGGTTATGCGGTTCATTCTTTTGCCTCCGATCGATTGGGTTCCGTCTGCACGTACATGCCTCGTAAAACGTTGCCCATGATGCGTATCGCGGCCTGGCGGGAGAGCAATCGCCGCATCACGAAGCTGGACAAGCGGTTAAGCCGCCCGGGAATGACGCTTGGCTGGTGACCCATTGCGGCCAGGGCTTTGGCCACCACCAGCTCTGGCTCCAGGGTGGCATCCGAGATGCGGCCGGTGCGCTTGGGAGAGCTGGCCAGGTAGTTGGGCGTGCGGATGGCCCCGGCGATGCAGGCCAGCACATCCACGCCGCTCCTTCGCCATTCCTCCCACAGTCCTTCGGCTAGCACAATATTGAAGGCCTTGGTGGCGCTGTAAATGGAGATATAAGCCGAACCCTGGAAAGCGCTCAGGGAGGCCATCAGGATGATGCCGCCATGCCCGGCAGCCAGCATGCGCTGGCCAAAGGTATTCACCAGCCCGAGGGGGGTGCGCATATTGGTGTCGATCTCTCTCAGATGGTCGTCTAGGGAATGGTCGAAGAATGGCCCCACCGCCGAGTAAGCCGCGTTGTAGACCAACAGGCCGACCTCCACGGATTCCGTTTCCTGGGCGATCTGACCAGCCGCTAAAGATTGGGACAGGTCGAGTGGCAGGGTCCGCACGTTAATGCCGTACTGCACGGTCAACCGGGCCGCCAGCGCTTTCAGTAATTCAAGCCGGTGGGCCACCAGGATCAGGTCCAGGCCGCGCCTCGCCAGGGCATCTGCATAGGCCGCCCCCAGCCCTTCCGATGCTCCTGCCACCAGGGCCCACGGCCCGTAAGACTGGCGGAATTTTGTGTAATGTTGGTTTGGTTTACTCGGCATGATTGTCTCTCGTCATTGATAGATGTAACCCCGCTTGATGGTTTTCTCCTCGCCAGCATTATAACTTGTACAAATTAGATTCTCTTGAATGGATGGGTCTCTGCTGATTTGTTTTCTTTAGTTCTTTGGGTCGATGTTGGAACCACCATTTTGAACCTTCTACATCATCAAATTCAGAAGCCTCAATGTCAGATTTTAATTAGCAGGGTTCACTTTTCAGCTTGCATGCTAGTTAACAGAAAGAACTTTTAGGGGCTTTATCAAGAATACTTCAGGCTAAAACGTTCTACAACATTCCATAGCTCTGCTGGAATTTTTTTTCGTATCCCCAACATTATTTCTTTCGGAACACCCCCGTAAAATGCTTCCGCAATTGAACCGGTGATGGCGGCAAGCGTATCGGCGTCCCCACCTAAAGAGACTGCCTTGCGGATGGCATCCTCGAAATCCCGTGATTCCAGAAAAGCAATAATCGCCGGCGGGACAGTCTTCTGACAGGTTTCATCGAAATGATAGGTCGGGCGGATTTCATCCACGCTGCGGAGCAGATTGTATCCAAAACGTTCGGTAACCTCTTCGCAAATATTCTCTTTTGTGCTCCCATGTCGCGCACGGAAGATTGCCAGAGCCACTGACTGTGCACCTTTGATCCCTTCCGGGTGGTTGTGCGTGACGGCCGCGCTGGCTTCCGCTTCCTGTAAAACTTCCTCAACGGTTTTAAACGCCCAACCAATCGGACTGACCCGCATGGCCGAGCCATTTCCAAAGCTGTTGTAAGGCTGGGGATTCTTGGACATCATCCAAACTCTAAAACTACCGCCAAAATCATGGTCTGGATAGTTTTGGGCATATCGATGGATATATTCCATGTAACTGCGCCCATTAAGGATTGCATCGGCAACAGCCAAGGTCAGGATGCTATCATCGGTAACCCGGCTGGATTGGCTTAAAAGTGGGAAATCCAAACTTTTCTGTTCACTGTATTCATAGACAGAACCAATAACATCCCCGGCAATCGCTCCAAGCAAGCAATAATTTGCTTTTTTCGGCACTCTAAACACTCCCCTTCCTCCGATTTTTTACCTCATCGCATCAAACCCGAACGTCCTTTAATGCAGCCTTCATCCGCTCCGGCGTGAAAGGGATCTGTCGCAGGCGTGCGCCCGTGGCGTCGAAGATGGCGTTGGCAACCGCCGCCGCGGTCGTGGTGGTCGAAGGTTCTCCAGCGCCCACAGCCGGTAGATCGGGCCGGTTGATCAGCACGATCTCCACCTCAGGCACTTCGGAAAACGTCAGGATCGGGTAAGAGTCCCAATCAATGCTCTTGATCCGCCATTCATCGAAATGCACCTCTTCTTTAAGCGCCCGGCTGAGCGATTGGATGGTACTGCCTTCGATCTGGTTCTTCAGCCCATCCGGGTTGATGATCAACCCGCAGTCGTGCGCCACAACCATCCGCTTCACGCGCACGGCTCCGCTGCTGGTATCGACCTGGACTTGTGCAATCGTAGTCACAATTGCCTGGTCGTTCTCATACCACGCAAAGGCCACCCCGCGTCCCTCCGCCAGTTGCTCTTTGCTCCCCTGCCTGGACGGACGCGTATCCCAGCCGGCCTTTGCGGCCGCCGTCTTTAACACTTCACGCGCCCGCCCATCCGACAGGTAGCGCAGCCGGAAATCCACTGCATCCGCGCCCGCTGCGGCGGCCAGCTCATCCATGAAGGATTCGTTGGCAAAGGTATTCTCTGCGCCGCCCAGGCTCCGGAAAGAAGAAGCCCGTAAGGGCGATTCGGCGATGTAATGGACTGTCACGCGCTGGTTCGGGAAGGAATAATTGGTGGGGGCGTTGCGTTCCGCCCCAAAAGAAAAACCAAAATGGGAGGAACCCTGACCGTTGATCAATTGGCCTGCCACCAGTTGTTCGGAAGAACGCGCCCGCGCCACGTGCGAAGGCGACCACACCTGGTAATCCCAAGCGGCCACATTGCCTTGGGCATCCAGGCCGCCGTGAACTTCCATCACCATGGCGGGGGCTTTCGGTTCCCAGACGAATTCGTCCTGGCGCGACCATTGCACGCGCACCGGTCTGCCGACTGCTTCAGACAGGATCACCGCGTCCGCCGCGGCGTCATCCGAGCCGTTCTGGCCGTAGCTGCCGGCCCCTTCCACATGCATCAGGTGCACTTTTTCGGGGGGCACGCCCAGCAAGTTCGCCAGCGCTCCGCTTAACGGGTAAGGACCCGGTGTGGCAGCCCAAACCGTTACTTGATCCGCTTTCACATCTGCAACCGCACACGAAGGTCCGATCGAAGCATGCGCATGGTAAGGCTGGTAATAGGTGGCGTGCAGCTGCCGAGCAGCTTGCTTATAGGCCGTCTCGTAGTCTCCCTGTTCGACCACCTGGGTATCCTCGGTTGGCATCGAACGCAGAGTCGTGTACAGGTCCTGCATGGACGGCAGGCTGGCCTTCTCGCGCCATTCCACTTTAAGATTCTCTGCAGCCAACTTGGCCTGCTCTTCGCGTTCTGCCACTACCCCAATAAAATTGCCGCGCTGTACCACCTTGACCAGGCCGGGGATACTTGTCACGGAACTTTCGTCCATCGATACAAATTCCGCTGCCGGGCTGGGCGGGCGCACCAGCCGCCCGTGCATCATCCCGGGCAGGCGCAGATCCTGGATAAAGCTGGGCCGGCCGGCTACCTTGCCGGGGATATCGGCGCGCGGGGTGGAGCTACCGACGATGGTATAGGTCTTTGGATCCTTCAGCGGTGCATCCCCGCTGACATCCAGGTTGAATGGCTTGCCCCCCATCAATGCAGCATAAGTGACCTTTCGCTCTGGATGCCGGATCACTGAAATCAAGCCAGCTTGCACCGTTAACTCATCCGGTCGGGCATCCAGCCGCTCCGCTGCCATTTCCAGCAGGGTGCGCCGGGCCAACGCAGCCGCATTTCGCAAGGCCGTGCCGCTTGAGCTGACCGTCATGCTCCCGGCAGTGTAACCCTCGTCCGGCGTGCGCTCGGTATCCCCCATGACCATCTGCACCCGTTCGAGCGGCAGATCCAGCTCTTCGGCCACGATCTGCGCCAGGGCCGTCCGCACGCCCGTGCCCAGTTCGACCTTGCCGCTGAAGGCGGTCACCGTCCCATCCGGATTAATTTCCAGCCAATCGTCCAGCCAGGTTGTTAAATCCCCCCAGAAGGCCTCCCGCTTGCCCGATCCCCGGCGGCCTGTCTGCCGTCCGCCTGCCGCGTTCGTTTGCCAGCTTGGGTTCGCCATCGCTATGCCTCCTCTTCCAACATCAACTGCTCGGCGCGTCTCACGGCACGCAGGATGCGCAGGTGCGAGCCGCACCGGCACAGGTTCCCGTCCAACGCAGAACGGACCTGTTCGTCGGTCGGGTGCGGGTTTTTCCACAACAGCGCCGCAGTGCTGATGATCATCCCATTGACGCAGTAGCCGCACTGGGTGGCCTGTTCCTCGATGAACGCCTGCTGCACTGGGTGCAACTCCCCTTCTTCAATTAATCCTTCCAGCGTGGTTATGCGCGAGCGGCCGATTTGGGAAATAGGCAAGTGGCACGATAATTCGGGTTTTGCGCCAACCAGCACCATGCAGGCACCGCATTTTTCCCCGCCGCAACCGAAATGCGGGCCGTTGAATCCCAGTTCGTTGCGCAATACATACAGCAGCGGTGTATCCGGCGCTGCTTTGACGGTATAAGGCTTTCCATTGACAGTGAGAACTATTTCATCCGACATCCGTACTGCCTCCTGACCAGATTTCGCTTTTCAGTGGGCCGCTCCACTGCGCCCATGCAAGGGACAACCTATTCAGGTATATCACAAACATGGCAGGGTATTCTTAATTTTTCCTGAATACCTCATACACGCTTGGTATCGGTATTGCAATAGGGACACAGCAGGTGGTTGATCGAAACCGGAAAGGCCAGCTGGGCGCCGCAATTGAGGCAGGGTACTGCTCCGCCTTGGATGTCGATAATGTGGCCGCAGCTCTCGCAAACTACATTCCGGGCGCCGGTCAGGGTATGCACTTCGGCTCCGCAAGCCCCGCAATGGAACAAGTCGGTCTGCTTGGGCTGGTATTCGTCATATTCGGCGGTCAGCCCGTAAAACTTCAACAGCCGTTCCCCCTCCTCCAGCGACAGGTGCGGCAGCCAACCCTGACAGAAGGTCGAATACTCCATCTGCAGGGGCACCCTGGAGGGCGCATGGTCCGGGTCCATGGCATCCACGCCCTTCTGGTGAATGAGGTCATAGGCCATTTCCATTTGTTGTTTGAACAATTCGGCATACGGCCAGAACCCGCCCGCCACCATCCAGGCCCCTCCCGGAGTTGGAATACGCTGGAGCGAGGCCACCAGTTGCGCCATCCTGACATCCAGCGGAACCTGCCGCGGGTCCAGGTCCTTCGTGACTGCGCATTCGGCCAGATAGACCACCATCTGCTCGCGAAAAGCCAGATCGGTCTTGGCCCGCGGCGAAACCGCCATGGGACATTCCTGCAGCCATTGAGAAAATACCTGCTTGTGCAGCGCACGGTAACTGTCCGTGTCTCCGCGTGCCTTCGCTTGCTCCAGGGCAGCCTGCACCGGGGCGATCAAGCGGTGGAAGACCGTGTTGGTCAGCCCGGCATTGGTATCGGCATTGGCGATGCGGAAGTCGTAGTCGATCAACGCGCCGCAATAGTCGCAATAAATGTAGGCGGTTGTGGACGGCAGCGACTTGGGTGCGCCGCATTGACTGCAACTGACCCGTTTAATAAATTGGGAATGGGCCTTCAGGCTGGCTGGCAGGGCATCGCCCTGGCGGGGCAGTCCAACCGATGCTCCGCTTGTCTGCGGCGAACCGGTGGGTGTGTTTTGCATACGCTTCTTGAATAGATTCATGGGAACCTCCTGGATTGCTATACAGGTAATTGCGATATTTTACATCATTTTTATTGTTTTTTTGGCATGCTTATTTCCCCTTTAGGGTAGCTCCCACAGGCAAAGTCCTTGCCATTTGCAACCATTCCAATTTCCAACTCCTGGGTGCCATCAGTGGACTCAACTGCGCAAGAACCCGATCTCTGCATAAAACCGGCTTCGAAAAAACTTGCTATCGGGAAAGATAATCTTTAAGGTACTTTGCGGGAAAGCCTTTTTTGGGCGGATTAATCGGCAATGGTGATGCCTTGGGGAAAAACTTTCAGCTTTGCTATTTAAGGTTCCAGCAAAAAAAAGGGCAGCGAACGGCAGGAACGTTCTTCGTAGGAAACATAAGGCGGATAAAACTGCACCGCTTTTTTCCAGTAAACCGCCCGTTCGCTGCTGTGCAGTTCGCGTGCACGAAAACTTTTTGTCATTTTCCCTTTGCGCACCTGCGTTTGCGGGTGCGCTCGCAGGTTATAGACCCAGCCGGGGTTTTGAAGGTTGCCCCAGTTGGAACCGACCAGGATGAGATTTTCGCCATCCGGTATGCACAACACCGGAACCGAGCGCTGAATTCCGCTTTTTGCGCCGGTAGTGGTCAGGTAAATGATCGGCATGACGTTCCAGTTGGCACTGGGGATGAAGGCGCCTTTCGTCAGGCGGCTGACGGGCAAATCGATCAGCTGGACGAACAGGTGAAATAGCCACATCCCCTGCCGGGTGGCGGCCATGTTAAGAATTATCCGGCGCAAACGCTCTGTAATGGACATTTTTATTTTTTCTAACGGCGTATGCAGGCAAGCCCGGGGCTTTCGCCAATAATAACATCATCTTTCCATCACTTTATTTTACTATTACCGGATGTTTTTCTATCAGAGGCTGCATAATCACATTCTCCTGAGATGTTTATGGGGTATGGTACCGCCTCTAACGGATTGGCTTCGCGTGGTATCCCCGCCTGACTGCCTGTGCCCCGCCGGGGTATCCCGACGGTATTGGTCGACCCGTTCTGCCTGCCCCAGTTTTTTGGGGTGTGCGGGAGCCGATGGTGTGGCACCTTTGTCGTTATACCGCCTTTTTATTTTCTATAAAGTTAAGTTCATCCTTGATTTGTTGTATGGTTGAGTTCCGCTGATGCTTGAATTCCTTGCTTTGTTCATTTTGGTTCTGATTCGGATTCGATTTGCTCCGCGAACGCTAAAACGTGTCCATCCGGGTCTAGGCTATAGGCGGCGCGATGCCCCCAGTCACGATTCTCAACACCACTTAATTCCATCGCCCCTGCTTCGATGGCTCGCCGATGATAGTCAAAGGGGTGGCTGACGAGTAGGTATATTTCGCAACGTGGGAATCTCGTACTTCGTGATGGATTAGGTAGTTTATCTCCAAGCAATCGTTTGATGCTATTCTCTGGCATCAAACCCAGGGTAACGTTCTCTGAGAAAGTAAACTCTGTCATTCCGGGAACGTTCAAGGAAGGCTGACAACCTAAGACTTGTGAGTAAAAGGCTGTACTCCGGCCTTGATCTTTAACATAGAGGATAAAATGAGTCTTGGTCACAAGGATGGTATTCACGTTTCGCCCTTCTAGGTACAAGATGGGAATCCGTCCAGCAAAATAAGTGGCCTAACGGATTGACTCGGAGGCAGGATTGACAAGACTCGTATTCAATTTTAGGCCAGTTCTGGTTAGCCGTACCGCGAAACTTTCTCGGCTGCAACACAGGGATGGGCAGGCTATATATTTTCGACCATTCCCATATCTTGCTTCCAGGCAACCACACGATTTCTGCCTTGCCGCTTGGCGCCATACATGGCCTGGTCTGCGTAATTGATCAAGGCATCCAGGGGGAACATTCGATCAAGGTTCATCCCCGCCACGCCAAGACTGATGGTCACTTTGACGACCGCCTGTCCCATGTTAAATGTCTGTTGACCGACTTTCCGGCGGATTCGCTCTGCGATCTTGAGACATTGATTTAATGTTGCGCCGCTCACCAATACCACAAACTCTTCGCCGCCGTAGCGTCCGGCAACATCTCCCGGGCGCAGGGACTGCTTGATTCTTGCCGCGACGGTTGATAGAACCTCATCCCCGGCTTTATGGCCATACCGGTCATTCACATTCTTGAAATGGTCAATATCCAGCATGATGATCGCCAGCTGGCCCTGCTCACTTTTCACTTGTTGGATAGCAGCTTCTGCAATTTCTATAAATTGCCGTCGGTTGACGAGTTTGGTCAATGAATCGGTTCCGGCCAACTCACGATAGAGTTCTGCCTGCTTGCGGACACTCTCCACTTGATTGAGGATTTCGAGGTTCTTGATTCGCCGGTCGGATTTGTCGTTAAATAACTTTTTAAAGGCGGAGTGGAAGGCTTCGAAATGCTCCAGCGCCGATTTATAATCCTGTCTTTCTTTAAAGATTCCAATCAACCGCTCGTGGATTAAAGAGACATTGGTAAGCGAATTTATGCTTTCGGCGATTTGCAGGGCCATCAGCAGCTCTTCTTCAGCCTTGCCCAGGGCGCCCTCGATCCGGTGAATTTGGCTTATCTCTGCGATAAAAGTCAGTTCGAGCAACTGGCTGTTGTTCTGGCGGGATAAATCGAGGCCCTCCTGCAAATATTTCATGGCCTGTACAAAGTTTCTGAGGGCGAAATGAATCGCGCCCAATGAATGCAAAGTATGCAACTTCCCGACGTAATTTCCGGTCTGGTTGAACAGGCTGAGAGCCGCCGCACCATACTCCACCGCCTCCCGGTCGCGCCCAAGCATGTGCAGGACATAGCCAATGTTATTGTTTGCATCCGCCCGGCCGGTGACATCATTTTCCGTCGCCTTTTCCAGGCAGGCTTTGAAGTAACCCAGCGATTCGTTATAATTTTCCAGGCCATATTGAACCATCCCGAGGCCATTGATCAACGAGATTTCCAGATCGGGATGGTTTTCCGTCTGGACCAATTTCAGGGCATTGAGGTAATAATCCATCGATGTGGCATAATCATCAATATGCCAGTAGATTCTCCCCAATAAACTTTGAATCGAGCCGATTAGATATTTATCGCCGATTTGTTGCGCCAGCTGGTTGGCCTGTAATGCGATGGACAGGGCTTCCTCCTGTTTGCTCAGCATGTCCAGGCAATAGGTCTGGGTTTTCAGGCATTCAAATTCATCTTTTGGCTCAGCCTCCGCGCATTTCAACAGCAGGCTTTGGGCCTTCTTGGCCATTTGGAAGGCTTGCGGGCCATCCTTTTTGCTGAGATCCCAGGCCTGCTGGTTTAGTTTTCTAATCTTCTCGAGGCTGCTGCTCATGAATTTACCAATATAGGTACCGTAGTGAGCTGGAAAGAAAATCGAAGGGCGTCAACTTGATTTCGAAAAGTGCTATTATCCATGACATATGGTTCTAGGGCTCGTGTATGCACACATATGCTTGGGCTCAGAGGCAGGACTCTTTCACACAATCTACCCATAAAGTTCATCTTGAGATAACTATACAACATCTCAAAACCGGAGTCAACAAATTTCCTGCGGCAGATGCCCCTTGGAACCGGCAATGCTTATTCCCTTTCCCTACACTTCTATTTTTCAAAAAACTCATTTTATTTGCCAAAACAACCCTTTTTCCCTCATTGTTTGCCCCGATTCCCGCGGGACAATTATCCCATATATGGCATAAAACCGCTAATAAACCAATTTCTTGCCACCCCTGTGCACATTTTTCGCCATTTTCAGGATTGTCCTTGGTTGTTTTGAAATCACCCTCGCGCGGAACCCGATTTTTGGCTTACTCGCCCCTGTTAAGGGGTCTTGCCCCTGCCCCAGTAATCCTCGTATTGCTCCCCGCTTCACGTTCCTGTCTATTTCCTGTTTATATCATTCATCAAACCCAAAACGTTCACAACGTACCCGCAGGGTATCTCCGTTTATCTCCGGTTAAATTCTTGATTAATAAACCACTCACTCAATAAACTCCCGGGATGATCTTCCAGGGCACCCGCCGGCAGTACTCCTCCCAGGCCGCCCCGTACTTCCTGCGGCAACGCCAGTCGTCCCTTCCGGCCCGGTCCACCAGCAGGATGGCCAGGTAGACC